>Ga0105099_10000517_pt1 | contig 26368 bp, 23 predicted proteins | sample PPLLak3cmMay2015_2_FD_79138 | JGI IMG/M metagenome (GOLD analysis project Ga0105099, IMG submission 79138) | Freshwater sediment microbial communities from Prairie Pothole Lake near Jamestown, North Dakota, USA - PPLs Lake P8 Core (1) Depth... | ecosystem: Environmental > Aquatic > Freshwater >... | reverse complement strand
CCGCTGCCAGCGATATAACTGCAAATATTGAAATTATCCTGTTCATCTTATAAAAACTAAAATTCAACTATGATCCCTACTGTCGGCAAGAGTGTACCTGAAGTTCCTTCAATGGTTTTAAGATTATACTTTAGCGGATCTGAAGGATCTGTCACAGGATTGCCGCTTGCATCTGTTTCTCTTGTAATTATTGCCGGCTGATCGGCCTTATGGCCGTACACGTTCTGAACATCGGCATACAGCATCAGCGACCAGCCTTTGAAGAAGTATTGCTTATCAACCCTGATATCAAGCTGATGGAATGCTTTAAGGCGTTCACTGTTAAAGCTGCTGTAGTCAAGATATCCCTGCCCGGTAAGATCCCACGCAACCTTTATCGATGATTTTTCCAGATCGTAAGGTGTGTAGGGCGCTCCGCCGACAAATCGCCATTTGAATCCGACATCCCAGTTCCTCTTGAATTTTTTGGTGGCTGTCAGGTTGAAAAGATGCCTGTTGTCCCATGATGAAGGTATCCACTCACCCCCGGGGTTGCTGAACTCGCTTCTCACAAAAGTATATGAGAACACCAGGTTGGTACCCTTGAATTCCTTTAGTCGTCCCAGCAGCTCCAGCCCGTATGCCCTTCCTTCTGAGGTCGATACAAGCTCCTCGTCACCGAATATTCCATATCCTGCACTCTTGCTGGAAAGAGGAACCGAATCCAATACTGAGAAAGGGTACCGTGAATAATCCTTGTAAAAACCCTCCAGGGTGATCTGTATGTTATCTAATGGCAGGAATTCGACACCCGCAACAATATGGTCAGCCTGCATGTACTTAAGGTTATTTTCCCTGTTGACGAAAACACCCTGCGTGTTCATGTATCCGAGGCCTGTGTAGGGAGGAAGCTGAAAGTAACGGCCTGCATTGAAATTAAGATTAATCTTTTCGCTGAGCGTATAAGAGGCTGAAAAACGCGGCGAAATCTGGTTCAGCGGATTCATCATCGCATCAGAGAAGGTGTTGAAATCTGTACGCAGGCCCAGCGACAGTCTCAGCCTCTCATCAAGGTACGATTTGCTCACCTGCCCGAATACGCCAAACTTGCCAAGCTTCAGGTTGGTTTCGTAATTTATCTCATTCTCACCCAGACCCGAATATATCAGCCTGTAGGTCGAGTTGCGGTAATGGGCATACTCTGTACCTGCACCTAAGCTGATCCTCAGTCCGTTGTCTCCGATGATCGTCCTTTCAAAACGGGCTTTTATCTCTCCTTCTCCCGACAGGTAGTCAAGTATTTTGTTTGTGTCGGCTTCAATATTTCCGGCATATTTATACTGCGAATTATTCAGGTAATTGCGGCTCAGTACCCACGTGTCATACCCGCCTTTCCTGAAATGCTTGTAAACCAGCCCTGTTGTGTAGCTGTACTGCTCCTGGACAGGAATATAATTAAGTATATACCTCTGGTATTCGGTTTCGTTGGCTTTGAGGTTAAGCTCAAAATCATCCTTTGCTCCCAGCCCTATAACCGTAAGCTCATTTTTATCGTCAAGCCTTACACGGTATTTGAACTGGAAGTCGGTATAATTCGGAAGGAACGGGAGCCCAAGGGCGCTGAAGAGAAACTGCAGGTACGAACGACGCACCGACATCAGAAGAGTTCCGTTTTCACCGGCAGGTCCGTCAACCGTAAGCCCCAGATCAGATGCACCGACAGTTGCCCTGTATTTCAATTTTTCCTTATTCCCGTCAAGGAATGTGAAATTCAGAATGGAACTGAGTGCATTGCCCTTTGAAGCCGGGAATGCTCCGGAAATAAAATCCACCGACTGCACGAAGTCAACATTGATGATGCCGACAGGCCCGCCTGAAGCTCCCTGTGTTGAAAAATGATTCAGGTAAGGGATCTCAACATTATCAATGTAGAACCTGTTCTCGTTCGGGCCTCCTCCCCTTACAATGACATCATTTCTGAAAGCAGGTGTGCTTGCCACCCCGGGAAATGACTGGATAACCCTTGAGATGTCACGGTTGCCGCCAGGATTCTTTTCGATTTCATCTATCCCTATGATCCTTACTGAAACAGGTGTCTCGACCCTCTTGATAAAAGGAGACGCCTTTATAACAACCTCTCCAAGTCCGACAGCTGCCTCCTCAAGCGGAATCTCAATACTTGCCTCCTTGCTGTTTGTCACCAGGATGGCTGAAGTGAGAAAAGGATTATATCCTACTGATGATGCCCTTAGTTCAACATACCCGGGCTTAACGCCCGTAAAGGAGAAATTGCCGTCAAAATCGGTTATTGCGCCAATGTTTGTTCCCCATATCTGAACAGTAGCAAAGGGTACTCCTTCATTTGTTTTTGAATTGAAAACCCTGCCCTTGATGGTCCCTGAATTTGTCTGCTGCGCCATGACAGGAATGGCAAAAAGTATTGTAAATAAAATGAGAATATGTTTATACATCTACTTAAATTTTGTCCATTAAACAATAAAAAGCAGAATAATGTTCAAAAGAATTCGAATAAAATGCTTATTTCTAAAAATGTGTCAGTCCTTCAAAATAACTTCGCTCAGCGGAAAGGTCCAGGGCGGGCCTCCTGGCACAGAGAACATCTATTTTTTTGAGCATGGTTTCAGCGAAAGAACTGATATTCTCCGCTGCACCTGACCGTATCCTGTGTGAAACAGCCCTGATGATCTTTTCGGCTTCCCTCCAGGTGTCAATGGTATTACTATCAAAGTAACATTCTGAAAAAGCATTCCAGATGTAATCAATGGCTGCATCTGATAGATGGAGCATGTCGCCGGCATAAAACCTGTAATCCCTCAGGTCATCCATAACCAGCTCATAGGCAGGAAAATACTGAGGCATAGAAGGGTGTTCAAGGAGTTTTTCCACTGCCAGGAACAGGGTTGATTTACTCACCTGGTTCCCATGAGGGCCATCCTGCCAGTGGCGCACCGGACTAATTGTAAATACAACCTTGAGCCCGGGATTGAATATCTTAAGCCCGTCGAGCTGACTTTTCCAGAGGACAGCTATATCATCAACGGTAAGCAATTCCCTCTTAAACTCAGAATCAGGGATCTTATGGCAATTTGATACGATCCTTCCCGATTCAATATGCCTGAATACTCTTGCTGTACCGAAAGTGATGAAAAGGAAATGTGCCTTTGAAAGAAATTTAAATGCCTCTGCCGTCTTTCTGTTAACCGTTTCAAGCACTTCCTTCTTATTACCTGATGAAAAATCGGTATAATGGTCAAAGCTGAGCCATATACCGTTATGGTCATAAAGATCCTTTCCCGTATATTCCCTGGCATTAATGACAGAGTTCAGGGTGTTGATGACGGAGACGGGATTATACACTGTGCCTGAAGGATTTATCATCACCGGCATGCGGCCTGCTTCAAGCTTTGAACCTATTGAACCGGCAAAACACGATCCGATGAACATGGCCGGATCATCATACGTAATCTTATAGGCTGAAGGTGGAATATTGAATGTTGTCCTGAGTTCCATTGGTTCCGGCTATTTTGAATCTAGCCTTGAGTTTATCCAGTTCATCAGATACGCAAACACCTCGTGCCTGAATGGCTCATTATGAAGCTCATGGTATCCGCCTTCCCAGATCTTAAGATCCGCCAGCGGTGTTTTTGATGCAAAAAAGCGGCTGCCTTCGGGAGAGCATATCTGATCGTCGCTTCCGTGAATCAGGAGCAGGGGCATGCTTAGTTCACCTGCATGTTCAAGCGAGCGGGCCGCAGCGCTCATGGCACTGTGAAAAAGGCTTACAGAGATCCTGTCATGAACCAGGGGATCAGCCTTATACCGGTTGACGACCTCAGCATCATGTGAAATATGTTCCACCACCAGGCCTGACGGCTGTATAAGCCCGGGCATGATATGCTTCATTATTGATGCCAGGGCAATTTTTGATTTTTCCGGTTCAAATGAGAGCTTAAGCCATGGTGATGTTACAATCGCACCCTTGATATCAGGTTTTCTCCTTAAGATATAATCAAGCACTATCCCTCCTCCAAGGCTGTGACCGTATATGAATAACGGTATACCGCTGAATGTATTTATCGAGTTTGTTAAAAGAATCTCAATCATCCCGTCGGTAGCTTCATAGCTTTTCAAATGACCCCTCCTGCCTTCTGATTGCCCATGACCTGGAAGATCAACTCCGGTGAATCCTATACCTTCCTTATTCAGCATTTCAGCCCATCCGCCATATCGCTGAATATGCTCGCCCAGACCGTGAACGAAAATGATATTGGCACGAGTTCCGGTGCCCGGGCTGGCAATCAATCCTCTAAGGATCATACCGTCCTTAAGCCTGATACTGTACTCCATGGTTTTTTCCTTAAAAGTAGTAAAGTTGAACGAATAAAACATGAAATTAAATGGAGTAACACTGCTAAAATGAATTTAACAGTAATTTATACCAACTATTCATAATGCGCTTTAATACTCTTACTATCAATGATTTCTCAAAATTTATTATTTAGAACGGCAGTAGAATACAGGGATTTTAAGATATTAAGATTTGTTTATCTTTTATTATTGAATTACATTTGTGCTATCAACTTAAAAACAGGAGCTATGACAACATATGAATTTAACAATCAGCTTATCGGAATGAAGTCAAATCTTCAGAGGTTTGCCATGAGCCTTACTTCAGACCGTGATTTAGCACTGGATCTTGTTCAGGACACATACGTAAAAGCAATCACACATAAAGAAAAATTTGCAGACTTCACCAATCTTAAGGCATGGGTATTTACAATAATGAAGAATACCTTCATCAACAATTACCGCAGGAACGTCAAGGAGAACACCATCATTGACGGCACCCAGGATCTCTATTACATCAATCAGCCATCTGACAAAGGCTTCATATCACCTGAATCGAATTATTCTGAAGGTGAAATTAAGAAGGCAATTGATTCGCTGGAAGATGATTTCAAAGTACCTTTCAGGATGCACATTGAAGGTTACAAGTACAAGGAGATCGCCGAAGAGCTTGGATTAAAGATAGGAACAGTTAAAAGCAGGATATTTTTCACACGCCAGAAACTTATGCACATGCTTAAGGATTATGCCGCATAACATTGGTTTATCGATTTGGTAGGTTAGTAAAGAAGCGAGGCGCCTGGTAAGCGCCTCTATTTTTTTACTATCCTGTATATTATTCCTGCCAGTACAAACAACAGGAATACTCCCGATACTAACCATGCCCACCTGTTCGGGATCTTTGATTCAGCAAACATGATATAAGGTTCGGTCATAAAGAAATCTGAATGAACCGGCCACGAAAGGATTTTGGTCGAATCAATGAATCCGTTGGTTCCGATGATCTCACCCGGCATGACGATCCGCTGTACATACCGGCTGAAATCGACCCAAAGATGCTCTGATACAATATTAACTGCTGAATCTGCTTCAGTCTGGTACTTAATGGCATTGCCTTCACCTATGAATTCCTTCAGCATTATGCCGTTCGACCAGAGGCTGTCAAAGTGCTCCTCTCCCCTCCTGATGATTTCAATAAACTCATCCTCGCGGGCTTTCAGTGCTTCAGCTGTCATGTCTCCTTCCGCCCTTCCTTTGGTAAGGTTTGAAAATTCGCCAATCCACTCAGACACAAGATTTCTGAATGTCCACTCCTCTGTCTTCAGGTCAACTGAATCGCTGAAAGCCTCATATCTAAGGCTGTCGGGGCCATTCAGTTTTTCACCTGTGATATTCTCGGGTGAATAGAACCAGTCAATCTCATCCTCATCCAGAAAATCTGAAACAGGGTAGCCGTACTTCATTGTCTTTTCCACCACCTCAGCAAACCTGTATTCAGTATTAAACCACTTGAACTTTTTGATAAATTCAACTCTCCGCCTCACATCCTTGTTCAGAGTGCTGTCTGACAAATAGTCTTTATTGATCTCATCCACGGAGGCAAACATTTTTTCAGCTCTTCTTACATATGTTGTATCCCCTTCTTCGCTGATCTCAAGCGAATCCCTGATGCTCCATGTAGAATCATATGGCACCTGAACTCCGGAGATATTGAATACGTTCTCAAATTTTTTCATCTCGATTTTCCTGGTTACTGATCCGTCGGTGTGCACAATATCGGTCACAACAGTTTCGGGTTCTCCGCATGAGACTGTCATGATGATAATTAATGAAATGGCGATTTTCAGCTGTTTTCTTTTCATGGCTTTACAGATTAAATTTTCTCTTATGTTTCCCGGAAAGTTGTTCTTCAACATATTTTTTAAGGGCAGGATCCCCTTCTATCAGGTTTAACAGATCCCTGTATTTCTTCTCCAGATCATTGTATGATCTCATAATCTGTTTCATTTGCCTCTCAGTAATATTCATGTCTCCTGCAGAGATTTTCCGTCCTGCAAGCCGGTAAAGAAAAGCAGCATCTGCATTATCGCTGTTCCCGGTAATGATCTGGCCCTCAATGAATACTGCCTGTCTGTTCAGACTATTTATCCGTTTCAGGATGACTCCCTGCTGATATATAAAAACCAGCACAATAGCGACTGAGGCCGCAATGAGGCCCTTTCTCACCCATCCGATATAAACCCATCCGAACAGAAAATCAAGTACCCCGGGAGATGGTTCCTTCTTACCCCGGATACTTAGTATCCTGTCAACTACCTTATCCTTAATGACATCAGGTGACTGCAGAACAGGTTTTGATTTTCTGAGTAGATCAACCACCCTGTCATATTTCATTTTATCACTGCTCATATCAGGCATATTTGTTTATCATTTCGCTAATTCTTTTCCTCGCATAGTGAAGATTTGCTTTTATATTGGCTTTCCTCATTCCTGTGACGGCTGAAACCTCATCCGGACTCATTTCTTCAAGGTCACACAGGACAAATACTGCCTTCTGCTTAGGGCTCAGAGAGCCGGTCAGAAGATTTATCAGTGCAGCTGTCTCCCGGTTTTCCATCTCTTTTATTGTATCGTGAGAAAGATGGTTTGAGATAACACCCCATTCTGAAGCATCAGGGGTATACTCTTTTGATTTATTTTTCCTGCGCAGTTCGTCATAGCATTTATTGATAACAATCCTGTACAGCCACATCTTAAAGCCATCTGAAGATTTAATTTTTCCGATTTTCTGCCATACTGTCAGCATAGTATCCTGCACAATATCCTCTGCAAGCGTTTCATCACCCAGCATTCTGAAAGCCACTGAAAAGGCAAACGGTGAAGTTTTAACAACAAGTTCACCGAAACTTCTCAGGTTGCCTCTCCTGCACTCTTCTATAATCTCATGATCGGTCAAATCGGTGATGCTTTTCTGATAATAAGACGTTAAATCAGCTGAAAGGTAAAAAACAAATGGTAATTTTATTTCTAAGAAACTACCCCCTTCCCGGCCTTCCCCCAGGGGGGAAGGGTCCGCCGCGGCAAGCTGGCTCCTTCGCTAAACCAGCCCACCGGGCTGGTTCTTGACGCTCGGCCCTCCTCTTGGGGAAACGGGAAAAGGGGTCTATTAAATATATTAACAAAATCCTATAAATCAATTCTCTTTGCAAAAAATAATCGCCATTCGCACTGACCGCAAGAACGGTTTATACGATATAACAGCCCGGGTAGCTGAAGTAATTAAGGAAAGTAAAATAAGAACAGGAATTGCCTCGGTTTATGCCAGGGGCTCCACCGCAGCTATAATGATCCAGGAGAACTGGGACCAGTCAGTTCAGAATGATGTTATAACTCTTCTGGAAAAGCTCATACCCTCCGGGATCTGGGAGCATGACAATCAGGACAATAACGGTGATGCCCACCTCAAGGCAGGGCTCATTGGAGCATCCGAAACAATACCAATTGTTGACGGGAATGCCGGATTATCAACATGGCAGAATATCTTCCTCTGCGAGTTCGATGGACCAAGAAGCCAGAGAGAAGTGGTGGTTACCGTAATTGAGGATAAATAGGAGGTTCAGTTAAAACCTTGTTTTTCAACATAGAAGTTACACAGAGATTGTTTTAACAGTAATCCATTGACCTGAGAGCGTCTGAGATATTTCTTTTGAGATCCGGGAATTTTACTCTTCTGATCGCGCTGTTTTTAAAAAAACTATGGTATTGTTCTTCATTAAGGGATTCCCAGTCTTTTCGTGTCATTGCAGCTACTTCCTGACTGATCCTGAATTCCGGATGGGTGTTTAGCTTTATGTTTTTATTCCACGGACATACCTCCTGGCACCTGTCGCACCCGTATACTCTTCCTCCGAGTTTTGCAACTATCTCTTCAGGTATAGGTCCGCGGTTCTCAATTGTCCGGTTTGAAATGCACTTCCGGGCATCAATGGTCCGGTTTTCGTTGATGGCTTGTGTAGGACAGGCATCTATGCACAACCTGCAGATTCCGCAATATTCCCCCTGAAACGGCTTATCATAATCCAGTTCGATATTGAGCATCAGGATGCCGATAAAAAAGAATGATCCGATCGACTTATTTATCATGATTGAGTGGCGCCCCTGCCAGCCAAGCCCGGCTTCGCTTATCCACGATTTCTCATGAAGAAAGCCGGTATCGGAGAAAGCCTTGCCTTCGGCTTCAGGTACCCTCTCTTTTACAAAATCCAGAAGTTTTTCAAGCTTCGGAACGATAACGTCATGGTAATCATTACCGTAGGTATATCTTGAGAGAACCGGAACTCCCTTCTCTTTCTGCATGTTTTCAGAATAATAGCTAATTCCGGTAACTACAAGAGTCTGTGCATCAGGATATACCAGCAAAGGATTGAATCTCTTCTCCGGCTCCCTTTCAAGATAACCCATTTTATCGTTCATTCCTGCTGTAAGCCATTTTTTTAAAGCTGCCTCGCGATCGGGAAGCGGTTTGACTTTTGCTGTTCCGCATATGTCAAATCCAAGGTCAAGGGCTTTCGCCTTAACCAGCTGAGTAAGATTTTTGACCCCGTTCGTGCCCATCTGCTAAAGAAACCCTAGTTCCAGTTTTGCCTCATCGCTGAGCATGCTTTTATCCCATGGAGGACTGAAAGTCAGCTTCAGGTCACAATCCTTAACGCCTTTAGTGCCTGCGACCTTGTATTTTACCTCCTCAACCAGCATGTCAGCCATCGGGCAGTTGGGAGCAGTAAGTGTCATTGTGATATGAGCGATATGGTCGTCATCGACCTCAACATTATAGATCAGACCCAGGTCGTATACATTGACCGGTATCTCAGGATCGTATATGCTCTTTAGCACTCCAACAAGCCTGGTTTCTATCTCAAGCTGTTCTTCAGCATTCATAATTACCTCCATGTACTCACCCCCCCGCCCCCTCTCTGCTGAAGCAAAGAGGGGGAGCTGGAAGCAAGGGACTTTAGTTTATTTCCTTTTGTCTTTTGTTTGTTGCCTTGTATGCCATCGCGTACAGCTTCATCTGCCTTACCATCGCAAGCAAGCCGTTTGAGCGGGTTGGCGAGAGGTTCTGCCTCAGTCCTATCTTTTCAATGAAGTAAAGGTCGGCCGAAATGATCTCTTCAGGCGTCCTGCCTGAAAGGACTTTGATCAGCAGTGACACTATTCCCTTAGTGATTATGGCATCGCTGTCAGCAGTAAAGCTTATCACATTCCCGTTGAATTCATGATAAAGCCAAACTTTCGACTGGCACCCCTCAATCAGGTAATCCTTTACCTTGTATTTCGGATCGATAGCCGGCAAATCCTTTCCGAAATCTATAAGAAGATTATATTTGTCCATCCAGTCGTCAAAAACTGAAAACTCATCTATTATGCTGTCCTGAACCTCGTTGACCGACATTTTACTCTATTTTGAAAACATTGAGATCACCTTCTCAATACCTGTGCCAAGCATATCAATCTCCTCCTTTGTGTTATAGAAGCACATCGATGCCCTTACCGTACCCTGAATACCGAATCTTTCCATCACAGGCTGAGCGCAGTGGGTACCGGTCCGGACTGCAATACCCATTTTATCAAGTATCATCCCGGCATCGTACTGGTGCACGCCCTTTATAAGGAAGGATATTATTGAGATCTTATTTTCGGAATTACCATATATCATAACATCGCCGATTGACGAAAGCCGCGATGTTGCATGGGAAAGAAGCTCCTTTTCACGGCTCCCTATATAATCAAAGCCGATCGTTTTTACATAGTCAATGGCGGCTCCCAGTCCAATGGCCCCTGCAAAGTTGGTTGTTCCGGCTTCAAATTTGAATGGCAGTTCGTTATATGTTGTCTTTTCAAAAGTTACGTTTGCCACCATGTCGCCCCCTCCCTGGCAGGGAGGTAGTTCTGACAGCCATTCAGCTTTCCCGTAGAGAATCCCGATACCTGTCGGCCCGTAGATCTTGTGCCCTGAGAAAACATAGAAGTCACAATCCATTTCTGCAACATCAACTTTGCCGTGCTGAATGCCCTGGGCTCCATCGATCAGGACGGGAATATTTTTTGAATGTGCGGCTTCAATGATTTCCTTAACCGGAAGGATAGTGCCAAGTGCATTTGAAACCTGAGATACTGACACGATTCTGGTCCTGCGGTTAATCAGCCTTAAGTATTCTTTAATGATGATCTCGCCTTTATCATTTACAGGTATCACTCGCAATACCGCGCCTTTCCGTTCGCACATCATCTGCCAGGGCACTATGTTGGCATGATGCTCGAGGCAGCTGATGATAACTTCATCGCCGCTCTTTATAAACCGCTCTCCAAAAGAAAAAGCAACTGTGTTTATTGAGCCTGTCGTGCCTGAAGTAAATATTACTTCTTCCCTGCATCCGGCATTTATGAAGGAGCGTACTTTTTCTCTTGCATTTTCATATTCCTCCGAAGCCCGGTCGCTGAGCGCGTGGACGCCGCGGTGAATATTTGCATTGTACGATGTATATACCTCATTGACAGCATTAATTACACATTGCGGCTTCTGGGTAGTAGCGCCGTTATCGAGATATACAAGCGGTTTCCCGTAAACTGTGGTCCCGAGCACCGGGAAATCAGCCCTTATTTCGTTGATGTTCTTCAAGTCATTGTATATTACCGCATTTAACCATACAGCTTGCGCACCTTGACAGCTCGCCTTTAAGGCGCTGCATCACCAGGCCGTCCATCCTTTCCTGGAGGGCTTCCACCTTTATGTTCCTTATCACTTCATGTGCAAATCCGAACATCAGCATCAGCAGTGCTTCGCGCTTGCTGATGCCGCGCGACTGCATGTAGAACAGGGCATCATCATTCAGCCTTCCAACAGTTGCACCATGGCTGCATTTAACATCATCTGCATAAATCTCCAGCTGAGGCTTAGTGTACATCTTCGCGTCATCAGTCAGGAGTATGTTGTTGTTCTTCTGGTATGCCGATGTCCCCTGTGCATCCTTGTGAACATATATCCGTCCGTTAAAAGCGCCTGTTGCCATTTCATCGAGTACCCCCTTGAAAAGCTGGTTGCTTGAGCAGTTGGGAAATGCATGATCGACACTGACATAATTATCCACATGCTGCCATTTATCGGCAAGGTACAATCCGCATGAATTTGTTTCGGCACCCTCGCCTCCCAGGTAGTGGTGTGTGCTGTTGCGTACCAGTCCGCCATGAAGCGTGATATTATTCGAACTTACACTGCTGTTTTTCTCCTGGTGAATAAACGTATGCGTTATCTTGCATGCATTGTTATGTTCATTCTGTACACGCATCAGGTCAAAATGAGCATTTTCTCCCACGTACACTTCAGTAACAGCGTTAGTCAGAAATTTCACAGGCGACAGGGCGTGGTCGCAGATTATCATTGTGAAATCGGCATTATCCTCAACGATGATAAGGTTACGGTGCTGGTTGAACATATCTGTTTCCGATTCAACCAGGTTGACAACCTGAACCGGCCTTTTAAGCACTGCTCCTTTCGGAACATAAACGAAGACACCGTCGGAGGCCATAGCTGTATTCAGATGCACCAGCCCGTCGGAATTGCCATTGACATATTTTCCGTAATGCCTTTCAATCTTATCAGTGAACTTTTTTGCAGCTTCATTAAGACTCCCGATCCATATCCCCCCCGGAAGCTCCCGGAGCCTCCCGTTGATTGTCGGGTAGAAACCATTAAGAAGCACAACTCCGTATGAATCAAGGTCAGCCACATCGCACCTGAACTCTTCTGCCTTTACAAAATCAGATGGTTCGGGTATGAAATAGCTTTTGTAATCATGGTTGAAGAAAAGATCAAGGTTCGTGTATTTATACGACTCATTTTTCCTTGTCGGGATGCCTGTTTCGCTGAACTTCGAAATAGCATCCTTGCGTAAAGAATTGATGAACGGGGCTGAATGATCCGTTATTCTCTTTATGTTCTCCTCATAAAGCTTATAGTAGCGTTCCGAGCTTTCCTGCAGGTTATTCATGCAATTTATTTTTCCTCAACATGTTCCTTAATCCATTCATATCCTTTTTCCTCGAGCTCAAGAGCCAGCTCCTTACCTGCTGTTTTCACGATCCGCCCGTCATACAGCACGTGCACCACATCGGGTACAATATAGTCAAGGAGCCTCTGATAATGAGTAATTACAATTGCTGCATTGTCGGGGCGCTTGAGTTGATTCACCCCGTTGGCCACGACCCTCAGGGCATCAATATCAAGACCCGAATCTGTTTCATCGAGTATTGCAAGTCTGGGTTCAAGCATGGCCATCTGGAATATCTCGTTCTTCTTCTTCTCACCGCCTGAAAAGCCTTCATTTACCGACCTGTTGGTCAGTCTTGTATCAATCTCCACGATATCCTTTTTTTCCCTCATCATCTTAAGGAATTCGGATGCTGAAAGAGGCTGAAGTCCTTTGTGCTTCCTGTGTTCATTTACGGCTGTCTTCATGAAGTTCACCATGCTCACTCCGGGAATTTCGATCGGATACTGGAATCCGAGAAAGATCCCCTCTTTTGACCGGTCCTCCGGAGCCATCTCAAGCAGGTTCTTCCCCATGTAGGTAACTGATCCGTCGGTTACCGCGGCAAATTCCCTTCCTGCCAGTACCGCAGCGAGAGTGCTTTTGCCTGATCCGTTCGGTCCCATGATCGCATGTATCTCTCCTGCCCTGACCTCCAGGCTTATTCCCTTCAGTATGGACTTTCCGTTGATGGAAGCTTTTAAGTTGTTGATTATAAGCATTGTTGCTGGTTCTTGTTGCTTGTTCCTTGTTCCTTGTTGCTTGTTCCTTGTTCCTTGTTGCTTGTTCCTTGTTATTCTTCCGTGTGCCGTGTGCCGTGCGCCGTGCGCCTTATTTACCCTACGCTGCCTTCGAGGCTTATCTGAAGCAGCTTCTGTGCCTCGACTGCAAATTCCATCGGGAGCTTGTTTATCACTTCCCGTGCGTATCCGTTTACTATCAGCCCTATTGCATCCTCTGTTGAGATGCCTCTCTGGTTGCAGTAAAAGATCTGGTCCTCCCCTATTTTTGAAGTTGTTGCTTCATGCTCAACAATGGCGCTCTGATTGTCAACTTCAATGTATGGGAATGTATGTGCCCCGCATTTATCTCCCAGAAGAAGCGAATCGCACTGTGAAAAATTCCTCGCTCCGGTTGCATTCTTAAGTACCTTCACCAGTCCCCTGTAGCTGTTCTGCCCAAAACCTGCCGAGATTCCTTTGGATACTATTGTGCTTTTCGTGTTCTTTCCGATATGGATCATCTTGGTGCCGGTATCGGCCTGCTGGTAGTTATTTGTAACGGCAACAGAATAAAACTCCCCTGTTGAATTATCACCTTTGAGAATGCATGAAGGATATTTCCAGGTGATTGCAGAACCTGTTTCCACCTGCGTCCATGAGATCTTTGAGTTCTCGCCCCTGCACATTCCTCTTTTAGTGACGAAATTGAATATCCCTCCCCTGCCCTCCCTGTCGCCGGGATACCAGTTCTGGACAGTAGAATATTTTACCTCAGCATTATTTTCTGCAATGATTTCCACAATTGCGGCATGCAGCTGGTTTTCGTCCCTCATTGGTGCTGTACATCCCTCAAGATAACTTACGTAGCTCTCCTCATCTGCAACAAGGAGTGTTCGTTCAAACTGACCTGTGTTGGCTGCATTAATCCTGAAGTATGTGGAAAGCTCCATCGGGCATCTGACTCCCTTTGGAATATAGCAGAAGGAGCCGTCGCTGAAGACTGCCGAGTTAAGCGTGGCAAAGAAATTGTCAGTATACGGGACTACTGTTCCGAGGTATTTCTTCACAAGATCAGGGTATTCCTTTACCGCATCGCTGAATGAGCAGAATATTATCCCTGATTCAGCAAGAGTCTGCCGGAATGTTGTTTTCACTGAAACAGAGTCCATAACGGCATCCACTGCCACACCCGACAGATGTTTCTGCTCTTCGAGCGGGATTCCGAGTTTGTCAAAGGTCTTTTTAAGCTCCGGATCTATGTCGTCAAGGCTAGTGAGTGATTCCTTTTTCCTGGGTGCTGAATAATAGATTATATCCTGGTAATTGATAGTTGGAATCTTAAGATTGGCCCACTCCGGCATTTTCATTGTCTGCCAGTGGCGGAAGGCTTTAAGGCGGAACTCAAGCAGCCAGCCGGGCTCACCCTTCTTCCCGGAAATTGTACGGACGATATCTTCATTAAGCCCTTTAGGTATCTGTTCCGTTTCAATGTCGGAATAGAATCCGTACTTGTACTCCCCGGAGGTTACATCATTTATAATATCGTCCTGGTCCTTTGCCATGTATTTTCAGACAACCTTATACCTTATATATATAATACTAACAACCGGAAAAACCGTTTGTTAATTATATTTAATCTAAATAAAGATACAAAAATATAAAATAACCTGAAAAAGGTAAAGAAGATTAAATGAAAAAACAAAGGTGCGGCAAATCATAATGAAAAGCATTTCCTCTGCTCAAAAAACTTAGTAATTTGGCAGCATGAATTAATCCAGCCTTATGACAAAAAGAATAATGACCCTTCTCTACGGAAATGGGAAAAAACTGTTTTTTCTTCTTATCATGTTTTTAGCTCCTCTTTCATTATTCGGAGCCGGTGGTGAAGTGCCGTCCCTGGGACCTGTTCGTATCGAATTCATAATCTTCGGACTGATTCTTCTCGGAGTGGCGCTGTTTCACAAACAGACATTCCGGGTTGCTGTTATTGGCCTTACTGTATTACTTGCATTCAAGTTCATTTTCGATCCCGCTTTTCACATTGGTGAGCATTTGTTCGGCACCACTCCCTTCGGAGAACAGCTCATAGATAAAGAGATGAGACAGGGAGAATGGGGCATCATCCTGAACCTGCTCGGACTACTGCTCGGATTTGCGGTTCTTTCAAAAATATTCGAGGAATCCGGGGTGCCCGATATTCTTCCTAAATTCCTTCCGAACGACTGGAAGGGAGCTTTTGTGCTGCTTGTTTTTATTTTTGTGTTCTCATCATTTCTCGATAATATCGCTGCTGCACTGATTGGAGGAACCATTGCACTTGTGGTATTCAAAAACAAGGTTCATATCGGATATATTGCCGCAATTGTGGCAGCCAGCAATGCCGGGGGCAGCGGAAGCGTGGTGGGAGATACCACCACAACCATGATGTGGATAGACGGTGTATCTCCGCTGAATGTAGTACACGCTTATGTGGCAGCAGGTACAGCTTTAATATTCTTTGCATGGTTTGCCGCACATCAGCAGGATAAATACCAGAGGATTCAGCAGGGAGCAAACGTTAATGCAAAAATAGACTGGTTAAAACTTGTAACCGTACTCCTGATCCTGATCGGTGCAATAACTTCTAATTTCCTTTATGATATGCCGGCTCTGGGTGTATGGATAGCTATTCTGGTCGGCATGATTTTAAGACCTATCCCCTGGAAGGAAGTTCCGGGTGCTCTGAAAGGTACCATTTTCCTTCTTTGCCTTGTGACATGTGCTTCGCTGATGCCGGTGGAAGAGCTTCCAAATGCATCATGGATTACAGCACTTGCTTTGGGCTTTCTCTCAGCTGTATTCGATAATATCCCCCTTACAAAGCTGTGTCTCGAACAGGGTCATTACGACTGGGGCATGCTTGCATACACAGTCGGTTTCGGAGGATCAATGATATGGTTCGGTTCTTCAGCAGGCGTAGCAATAACAAATAAATTCCCTGAAGCGAGGAATGTTGTCCAATGGGTAAAAAACGGATGGCATGTGGCTGCAGCCTATGTAATTGGATTTTTTATGTTATATCTTATTATGGGATGGGAACCTGCAGATAACAACGAACATAAAATCATTAACTGTCCGGTTCCCGGATGCCCGATGGCAGGTGAATCAGAGGCACTTCAGGAAGGCGGTTCACTTTCCCGGGTTGATCTGGTGAAATAATTTATCTTCTGGATTTTTTGTTTATTTTTGGAGCTGCAGAGTAAACCTGAAATCCATATCTTAATGATTTACAATAGCTTAATTTTTAATAAAAGAGCCTCCAGAAAGGCTTTTTTATTTATCCTGTTAATTTTGATTCCGGTTCTATCGTTTGCCTCTTCCGGTTCGGGAAATGTACCTTCCCTGGGACCTGTAAGGATTGAGTTTATCATTTTCGGATTGATCCTTCTTGGTGTAGCCCTGTTTCATAAGCAAACCTTCTGGGTTGCTCTGACAGGATTGACAGTACTTCTGCTCTTTAAAATCATTTTTGATTCCGGATTTCACCTGAGCGAACATATGTTCGGCACAACCCCGTTTGGTGAACAGCTCCTCGACAAGGAGATGCGGCAGGGGGAATGGGGTATCATCCTCAACCTTCTTGGTCTGCTTCTGGGATTTGCTGTTCTTTCGAAGATCTTTGAAGACTCGCGGTTGCCTGACATACTTCCGAGATACCTGCCTGATGACTGGAAAGGACCTTTCATGCTCCTGGTATTCGTTTTCATAATGTCGGCATTTCTCGACAACATTGCTGCTGCACTCATCGGCGGAACCATCGCGCTGGTTGTCTTCAACAAGAAAGTTCATATCGGTTACCTTGCGGCGATCGTGGCTGCAAGCAATGCAGGAGGGTCAGGAAGCGTGGTGGGGGATACTACTACTACGATGATGTGGATTGATGGCGTAAAAGCAACCAACGTTCTTCATGCTTATGTTGGCGCAATATTTTCTTTTATATTTTTTGCCTGGTTCGCATCGCGCCAGCAGGACAAATACAGACGTATTATACCGGATCCGTGCGAGGGCATTAAGATCGATTGGAAAAGAATTGGAGTCGTTGTGCTCATCCTGATTGGTGCAATCACCTCCAATATACTTTATGACATGCCTGCCCTGGGAGTATGGATCGCAATAGTCATTGGAACACTTATAATAAAAGTTCCCTGGAGAGAGGTACCCGGAGCTCTTAAAGGGACTATCTTTCTTCTCTGTCTTGTAATGTGTGCTTCAATGATGCCCGTCGAAGAACTGCCAGATGCTTCATGGGTAACAGCATTTGCGCTCGGATTCCTTTCTTCTGTCTTTGATAATATCCCTCTTACCAAGCTGTGCCTTGAACAGGGTCATTACGACTGGGGCATGCTTGCCTTCACAGTCGGATTCGGGGGATCAATGGTATGGTTCGGATCATCAGCCGGCGTAGCCATAACGAATAAATTCCCTGAAGGAAGGAATGTTGTAAAGTGGGTGATAAACGGATGGCATGTAGCTGCTGCTTATATAATAGGTTTTTTCACATTGTATCTGATAATGGGTTGGGAACCTGCAGATAATAATGAACATAAAATCAACAATTGCCCTGTACCGGGATGCCCGATGGCAGGGAAAACTGAAGCCGGAACAGGTTCTGTGAGTTACCTGTACCAGCCTTAACCATTCTATAAGGTATATTAATCGACTATTTTGATCAGTTGGTCAAAAAGTATTGCTTATTTTTGAATATTTCAGTAACTTTTTCCTTTTATACATTTATAAACCTGCCGTATGAATAGATATCTGCTTAAATCATTATTGTTCATTTTAGCTTTTACAGCTTTAAATTCCATTATCCTGGCCCAGGTGCCCGAAGGTTTCAATTACATGGCTATTGCACGGAATGCATCTTACGAACTTATTAAAAATACTGGTATTACTGTCAGGATTGCAATCCTGGATCAGCCTATGACGGTTGTATGGGAAGAGGAACATGCAGTTACAACAAACAATGAAGGGCTTTTTCAGCTGATTGTGGGCGATCCTTTAGCAACGAAAGTACCGGGAGGATATGATGCTGCGACCTTTTCAGAGATCAACTGGACACCTCTGCCTTTGTACATAAGAACAAAGATCAGTTTAGTACCGGGTGAATGGCTGGATATGGGCACTGCACAATTAGTTTCGGTGCCTTATGCTATGATATCCGAATCAGCTTACAACATCTTTAATAATCCTGTAACGATGAACAATGATACTGTTGTCATCATGAACAGTGTCGATATTGTAGGAAATTATGCTACAACTGAAGATGAAGCACTTTTTGAGGTCAAACGGCAGGACGGGCAGACAATGTTTGGGGTATATAACCAGGGTGTAAGGATAAATGTTCCAATGGTCGATAATATAAAAGGTGTAAAAGGAGGCTTTGCCATAGGTGGTTTTGGCACAAGCAAGACGGATTATGTACAAGAGCTCTTTTCATTAAATAAGGATAGCGTCAGAATATATCTTGATAATTCACCCGATCTGGATAAAGGAGCCAAAGGAGGTTTTGCCATTGGTGGTTTCGGACTTGCAGATAAAGCAGGCTGGCCGGTGCAGAATTACCTGTTTATCGCACCCGATAGTGCGAGGATTTATGTTAAAGATACGATAGATGCAAAAGGTGTAAAGGGAGGATTTTCAATTGGGGGATTCGGTAGTTCCAAGGGATCGGCTACCAACTTCCTGGATATTACACAGGACAATTATTTTATCGGGCACGAAACAGGTATAAATGCTACTGTCGGAAATGCATTATATAATTCCGTGATAGGTTTTCAGGCTGCAAAAGAACTCACAACAGGGGACTATAATACTATATTAGGATACAAAGCGGACAGCTCTCTGACCAGCGGGAATAATAATATTATAATAGGGGCAACGGCTGGTTTTAAGCTCACAACAGGTCAGCACAACACCCTGATAGGCAGCGGAGCCGGGTTTAATCATACTTCCCAGCAATATAATATTATGATCGGGACCGGAGCAGGATATAATCTTACAGGTTCATTTAATAATTTTATAGGTATAAATGCCGGAAACAAAATAAGACCAGGGACTGACAATCTTTTCGTGGGTACCAATGCGGGCGCTATGCTGGAAAACGGCTATGGAAATACTATAATAGGAATTGATGCCGGAAGAGGAGGAACATGGGACCCAGCAGTTTATCATCCCGGAGATTCCACCTCCCATAATACTATTATTGGAAACAAAGCAGGCGCCGCTTTAAGTGTAGGTCATAATAATGTCTTTATTGGTTATAATGCAGGTGCTGCTGAAATCGGAACTGTTGGTACTCCGGCCAGCAATAAACTCTATATAGCAAACTCATACGGAACTGCTTTGATCTATGGCGACTTCTTATCAGGCAGGATTGGATTGGGGACACTGAGCCCTGCCTATAAGCTGGATGTTGCCGGTGATGTAAATATAACAGGACAATTCAGGGTAAATGGCTCACCAATAGTAACGACAACTCTTACGACCGGTGATTTGACAGCAACCGGACCTGTATCAATAAGCCCGACACGCCAGGTTGTAGGAGGGTCGGCAGTAATCTCAATTGCCAATGCATCAACAACCGGGAAGGGCGCTGTTCAGCTAAGTAATTCTTTTGCAGGTACAAATGAATCACTGGCAACTACAGAAAAAGCACTTAAAGACGGACTGGCAACTAAGGTTACCGGCGAGGGTGGTTCAATTAACACGGAAGTGGAAGGGCATATTCTTACTCTTCTCGATGGAGATATCGTGCTGGACTGGTACCATGTTGATGACGGATATCTTTTACTCAGCAATAAACTGGGAAAAGATATCGGTTACTGGTGTAAGGTTCAGAGAGTTGGACAAGCGCCTGAAGGGTTCGCAGGAAGTATTGCTCCAGGAGCAATGGAAGTGATTATTATTAACCACGTAAATAATGACTATACAGGCTTTGAGATACATTTTGGTCGTGTTGATGGATCGACTGCATGGGCATCTGTTTGGTTGCAATATTTTAATGGCCGTTTAGTGGGCCACTATATAAAGTACTAGAATCCGACGGCTTTCTTCCTGTTCTGGCTTCGCGGTACTCCCTCAGCAACGACTGAAATATCTCTTTTACCGAAGATATTTTCGTTGCTCTGAATGCATTTGCCCCTGCAAATGCATAACCATGCTCAAAATTACCTTTTAAGGCATTTATGAGTGCAATAATTATACAATAGGGACTTTTATCTATATCGCAGGTTTTGATACACTTAAACGGACATTGCTTCGGCTGCTTCTTCCCTTCCCTTACCCTGGCTATGAAGTTGCTGAAAATTGCCCGGCCCGGCATCCCTACCGGACTCTTTATTATCTCAATATCCTCTTCAGTTGCATCAATATAAGATTGCTTGAACGCGGGCGAAGCATCGCATTCCTCCGTGGTTACAAACCTTGTTCCCATCTGTACTCCTGAGGCTCCAAGCTCCAGGATATTGTGAATATCCTCTCCCGTGTAAATCCCGCCTGCTGCAATCAGCGGAATTTCACGGTTGTATTTTTCTTCAAATGTCTTCAGCTCGCTTACGATTTCCGGAACAAGCTTCTCGAGAGAATAATCCTGGTCATTGATCTGTTCTTCCTTAAATCCCAGATGTCCTCCTGCCTTGGGACCTTCCACAATTACCGCATCAGGCAGATAGTCATAATTTGCCTTCCACTTTTCACATATGATCCTGGCTGCTCGTGCCGAAGAAACAATCGGTACAAGCTTAGTTTCGCTTCCCCCGGGTAGGAATGAGGGCAGATCAAGGGGAAGCCCTGCTCCGGCAATGATCATATCAACTTTTTCTGCAATTGCCGTTTTAATCATATCAGCAAAGTTTGTCATTGCCACCATGACATTCACGCCGATAACTCCCTTAGTTTTTTCCCTTGCCTTACGGATCTCCTCCTTAAGTCCCAATATACTGGCTTCCAGAAAATTCTTTGAAAACTCTTTGTACAACAGGCCCAGTCCTGCCGAAGATATCACACCAACACCTCCCTCGTTGGCCACCGCTGCCGCCAGTCCTGAAAGTGATATCCCCACTCCCATGCCACCCTGGATGACCGGAACCGTTATAGAGAGATTCCCTATTTTTAACTTATTCATTTTCAATCAATTTTATATTAGGCAAAGGTAACTCAATATTGAAACTGGCAATCTGAAAAGAACTATTTAACATATATTAAGTATGTGAGCAGCTCCGGCAATCAGTCATATTCAGCCCCCCGATAAATCGGGGCAGGCTCTGCAAGGCTGTACATAATAAGTTAGATTATGGAACACCTCCGGTGTTCTATTAACATTGTTCATAATCATGTCTATTATTGATGTAATCCCTCCGGGATTTCTACCGCGGAGCGATTCGATCATTACTCACACGTATTCTCCGCAAACCACCCTGAACCGAGGAGGGGTTCCATAAGACTTTCTCTATCACAGAGGTGGCCGTGAAGATTGAGCAAGAAAGCCCCGCTTAATTAACAGGCTGAATAGTCACTGTCGAGCGTGGGCAAACCGGAAAAGGCGCGAACCACACCTCGTTTTTGGAGCGGGAAATGGCTTTGCGCAAATGGCGAAAACAGGGTGTGGTTGTCTTTTCCGGCCTCTTTTTCTTTGGTTCGTTTCTTTTGGAGGAGCAAAAGAAATGAACATTGATCCAAATCAACTAACTTTAACCTCAAATCAACAATCATTGCCATGAGGAAACTGATCATATTCATAATACTCGCATCAGCGGCTTTCGAGTATCTCTCAGCCGATACCGAAAAAGATATCAAATCTCTCCTTAAAAACGTCACAATATACCCCGACAGGGCACAGCTCTCTCATGATGGATCGGTGGATATTCCCGCAGGCACAACGCTCCTTAAGCTGGGGGGACTCTCGCCTTTCATCGACCCCCAAAGCATCCAGGTGAAAGGATACGGAGCCTTCACAATACTCTCTGTAAACCATCAAAACAACTACCTCGAAAACCTTGAGGAGCTGCCTGAAATAAAAACCATCAGGAACCAGATAGAGACCCTTCAGATGAAGGTTGAAGATGAAAAAGCCGCTATCTCCGTGCTCAAGGAAAAAGAGGCATTCCTTGTTGCCAACAGGGGCATACTCGTTAAGGAAACAACTTTCTCAGTGGAACAGCTTAAGAGTGTCATGGACCTGTATACCAATAATATGGATCAGGTCACAACAGCCATTCTGAAAAAGAACAGGCTTATAAAAGATTACGAAAAACAGATCGCCGCACTCCAGAAACAGATATCCGACAGGATCGGAAAAAACCAGCTTCCCTCAGGCGAGATATCAGTATCTGTAAGCGCCGATAAAGCCATTACAGGAAGAGTGACATTCGCTTATGTGGTTGAAAACGCAGGCTGGTATCCGACATATGACATCAGGGTGGATGATATTACAAAACCGGTAACCATTTTCTACAAGGCAAATGTTTACCAGAACACAGGAACTGCCTGGAAAGATGTTAAGCTGAGCTTCTCAAATGCCACACCCTGGGTGGCTGGTACGGTGCCTGTACTTTACCCCTGGTTCATAGATTTCTTCACTCCGATGCCCATTGTAAGAGCAAAGGCAGCAGGTGAAGCGAAAAGCCGGGCACCAATGGCTATGGAGATGGCTACGGTCGCAGATGCTTTAAAAGAGGAGGCAAATTATGTTATGGTCGAAAAAGAGGTTGGGGAAACCACGGTTTCATTCGATGTTGCAATTCCATATACTATTGAATCGGACGGGAAATTCCAGACAATAGAGATTCAACGGACAACAACTCCTGCTGAATACAAATATGTTGCCGTGCCGAAAATGTCACCTCATGCATATCTTACAGGCAATATTACCAACTGGGCTGAGCAGAGCCTTCAGAGCGGGGAGGCAACTCTTTACTTCGAGAACACCTACGTGGGCAAGTCCGATCTCAACGTTAACCAGATGACAGATACCCTGGTCCTTTCACTCGGGACCGATAACAGCATCCTTGTCAGGAGGGAAAAAAGGCAGGATTTTACCAGTAAAAGAGTTATCGGCACAAACAAGACGGAGACATATTCATTCCTGATCACTGTCCGAAACAACAAATCAAGCCAGATAAAGCTTACGCTGAAAGACCAGATACCTGTATCATCAAACAGCGGGATAACTGTAGAAGCTGCTGAGCTTACAGGGGGAAAACATAATCAGCAGACGGGTGAGATAAGATGGGATCTTGAGGTAAAGCCTCAGGAAACAAAGCAGATGATTCTCACCTATTCTGTTAAATATCCGAAGGACAAAACAATCATTCTTGAATAATAGATCACCATGAGCATACTGGGAAATCTGATCTGGCTAATATTCGGGGGAATCATTATTGCCATTGAGTATTTCATCGGCAGTCTTGTACTGATGATCACTATTGTCGGTATCCCGTTCGGATTGCAGACGCTGAAAATGGGGATGCTTGCAATCTGGCCCTTTGGAAGGGATACCCGGGTTCAATCAAGGGCTTCCGGGTGCCTCTATATATTAATGAATGTGCTCTGGCTGATCTGCGGAGGGATCTGGATTGCAATAACGCACGCATTGTTCGGACTGTTGTTGTGTATCACAATAATTGGAATACCCTTTGGCATGCAGCATTTTAAGCTTACAGCAGTGGCACTGAATCCGTTCGGAAGAGATATCGTCAGTATTTAAAATATAACCACGAGACACAGAGAACACGGAGAAAAGCACAGAGTATAGATTTAAGAACAAGGAATGATGATTTGTGATTTATGATTTTGATTTCGGTCTGAAATCAGAAATCGGTGTTCCTTGTTCGATATTCTGATTTCTTATCTTGGTCCTCTGATTATTCCCCGTTCTGAAGCCCTGATGAAGTCGAGTATATAGTCCCTGTCGGGTGAAGGCCTGAAATTCTTTTCAATATACTCAAGGGCCTGAGTGATGTTCATTCCGTTCTGGTAGATTGCCCTGTAAATATTATGAATTTCGTCAATTCGCTCTTTTTCAAATCCCCGCCGTGTCAGTCCCACTGTATTAAGTCCCATATAAGCGAGAGGATCTCTGTCGGCCTTGATGAAGGGGGGAACATCGGTACGGACTTTTGCACCGCCTCCGATCATCACATGCGCTCCGATCCTTGCAAACTGATGAACCAGTGTCCCTGCGCTTATTATTGCCCAGTCGGCTACCTTTACTTCGCCGGCCATGCCTGCAGCATTTCCGATAATGCAGTTATTGCCTATCCTGCAATCATGTCCGACATGTGAATATGCCATCAGCAGGCAGTTCTCACCTACGATCGTCCTTCCAACAGCTGCGGTGCCGCGGTTTACCGTTGATCCTTCGCGCACGGTAGTCCTGTCACCTATCTCGACCGTTGACTCTTCCCCTTTGAACTTGAGGTCCTGAGGTATTGCTGATACCACTGCAGTCGGGAATATCCTGCAATTCCTTCCGATCCTGGCGCCGTCCATTAAAACTGCATTCGGACCGATCCATGTCCCGTCGCCTATCACGACATTACCGGCGATGTATGCAAAGGGTTCAACAGTGACATTTTCACCTATTTTTGCATCGGGATGAATATATGCTGATTTTGATATCATTATATAACTATTTGTTTTTGATTACCTGTGCCGTCATCTCTCCTTCCACCACAAGGCTGTTACCAACAAATGCCTGACCGTACATCATAACAATGCCTCTTCTCATCGGTTCAATCATTTCCATCTTCAATATGACTGTATCACCCGGAATAACCTTCTGCTTGAATTTAAGCTTGTCGATCTTGAGGAAATATGTTGAATATTTTTCAGGCTCCTCCACATTATGCAGGACAAGTATTCCCCCTGTCTGAGCCAGCGCTTCGACCAGTAAAACGCCGGGCATCACAGGTTCGTCGGGGAAATGACCCTGGAAAAAGTATTCATTAAAAGTAACATTTTTGATCCCGACAATTGTATTTGCATCGAGTGAAATGATCTTATCGACAAGCAGGAACGGAGCTCTGTGAGGAAGTCTTTTCTTAATTTCCTCAAGACCATAGAAGGGCGGCTGTGACGGATCGTAAACAGGAATGTTGATCTTTGAAAGCGATTTCTTCATTTCCTGCCGCATCATTCTGGCGAGACGTGTATTTGCAAGATGTCCGGGGCGTGTGGCAACCACTTTCCCTTTTATCGGATGGCCTACCAGTGCAAGGTCGCCCATGATGTCAAGAAGCTTGTGCCTGGCGGGCTCATTCGGGAACCGGAGTTCGGTGTTATTCAGCACTCCTGCAGTATGTTTGTTGATGCCGGGCCGGTTAAATAGCTTTGCGATGCGGTCTATTTCAGCCTGATCCACCTCCTTTTCCAGGATAACGACCGCATTGTCAAGATCGCCTCCCTTGATAAGTCCCATATTATGAAGAGGCTCAAGCTCATGGAAAAAGACAAACGTCCTGCCGGGGGCTATCTCCTTTTCAAAATCCTTTATTGAATCCATAATGGCATATTGGTTGCCGAGGATCCGGGAGTTATAATCGATCAGCACATTTATGCTGAAATGGTCATCAGGATATACTATCAGGTCGACTCCGTGCTCCTCATCAGAGTATGTTATCTTCTGCTTTACGACGAAGTAATTCCTCTCTTCCTTAAGTTCCTTAAATCCTGCCTCCTTTATTGCTTCAACAAAAGCTGATGAAGCTCCTCCCATTATCGGGGCTTCCGGACCATTCAGTTCAATAAGTGCATTATCGACCTGCATGCCGTGAAGGGCTGCCAGGGCATGCTCGATAGTTGCCACCGAGGCATTATTCTGAACCAGTGTCGTTCCCCTCGAGGTATCTGATACATGTTCTGCAAGAGCATCAATTACCGGCTTCCCTGGCAGGTCAACCCTGCAGAATTTGTAACCGTGATTGGCAGGCGCCGGTTTAAAGGTGATGGTTACATCGATCCCGGTATGCAATCCCTTGCCGTTAAGGCTTACTTCTTTTGCAAGTGTCCTTTGTTTTTCGCTCATCAGAACAATTTTGTATCAGTTTTCGGGTACAAAAAAAACAAAAAAAATCAGAACAAGCTAGAAAAAGAGCTTATAACTGCATAACTGCCAAATATTTTACTTCAGAGGGTCCCTCTGAACTTACTTATTCTTAAGTGACTGGATCTCCT
>Ga0105099_10000516_pt1 | contig 26377 bp, 28 predicted proteins | sample PPLLak3cmMay2015_2_FD_79138 | JGI IMG/M metagenome (GOLD analysis project Ga0105099, IMG submission 79138) | Freshwater sediment microbial communities from Prairie Pothole Lake near Jamestown, North Dakota, USA - PPLs Lake P8 Core (1) Depth... | ecosystem: Environmental > Aquatic > Freshwater >... | reverse complement strand
TCTTTGGAACGCTTCCTTTCGCTAGTGTTAACATCCACTCCTTCCCGCTAATATTAACTATTTTAATTTATATTTTCTTAATTTGGTGGGTGTTTAAAAAACGTCAATAAAATTTTTGATATTCCATAAAATCTTCTCAGATTCGCCAACGAGTATTTTTCTGCTGAAAAATCTCTCATTGCTCGTGCCGTCGCACTCCGCGGTGGCTCACTCGAGAAATTTTATTACATATCAAAAATTAAATAAAATAAAAAAGTCCCATAAAAGAGGCGTGCGCAAGCGCGGTCGGCGCGAGCAATGAGGAAATTTCTAGCAAGAAATTATCCGGACTCTTTTATGGGACTTTTTTATTTTATTATATAGTAATTATTTCTCAAAATTATCTTCTACAACCCCCCAATTTAAATTTTCAAAAAATGCTTCCACATACTTTTTCTTTTCTGCTGGTATATAGTCTAGATAGTACGCATGTTCCCACATATCAAGAGCAAGAATAATAGGAAGCCCGGCCAAATGCCCGATGTGTTGTTCGTCTACCCAAGATATAATTAATTTATCATAGGCTTTGTCATAATAAAGCATTGCCCAACCGATTCCACGAGTCATTGCTACAAATTTAAAATGAATAAGAAAGTTTTCAAATGAACCCCATTCTTTTTCTATTGCTTTATATAAGTTACTTTCTGTATTTATTTTCTTACTTCCTAGAGATAAAGAAGAAAAGTAATATTCATGATTACGCATGCCTCCAAATTCAAAACCAAAACGACGCTGAAGCTCTGCTAATACAAAAGCATTTTTCTCTGGATCACTTTTTAGTTCGTGTATTTTATTAAGAATAAGATTTGCATTTGCAACATAACCTTTGTAAAGTTTTAAATGTTCCTCAATATTTTTCTCTGATATACCTGTAAGTTTTGGTATATTAAATATTTTTGATGTGAATGTTTCCATAATTTTTAATCTAATTAATGTTAATATATTAAGTATATCATGAAGCAGTATAAAAAATATTTACTATACATTTTAGTTGTTTCTATATTTATAGTAGCTTTTGTAATTTGGTATTTTATATTTATTTCTTCAAGACTTAATGATTATTTAAAGGTTGTATTTTTGGATGTTGGGCAAGGTGATGCTATTTATATAGAAGCACCAAATGGCAGGCAAATGCTTATCGATGGCGGACCAGATGCAAAACTTCTCGCAAGTCTATCAAAAGTGATGCCCTTTGCGGATCGTTCTATAGATATGATAATTACAACCCATGCTGACATGGATCACATAGGGGGACTACCAGTTCTTTTAGATAATTACAAAGTTACAAGTATTATAGAAAATGGAGTAATTTCAGATACAAAAATATCTTCTAGTCTAGAAGAAAAAATATTAAAGAAAAAAATAAATAAAATTATTGCTAACCGTGGAATGCATATTATTTTAGATGAAGATAAGAATATTTATTTTGATATTTTATTCCCCGACAGAAATGTGTCCAATATGGATAGTAACGATGGTTCAATAGTAGGGAAGCTGGTATATGGTAAAAATTCTTTCATGTTCACAGGAGATGCAACTCTATATACAGAAAATCTAATAGAATGGAACGAAACGGAAAATATATTAGATTCAGATATTTTAAAACTTGGGCACCATGGCTCAAAAACATCTTCTAGTGTTTTGTGGCTTGAAAAAGTAAGTCCAGAAGTTGCTATTATTTCTGCAGGGAAAAATAACAGATATGGTCATCCCCATAAAGAAATATTGGATAGACTTTATGATTTACATATTCCATTTTTGAGTACAGCCGAAAAAGGAAATATAATTTTCAAAAGTGATGGGGTAAAATTGATTTCCCCCTCCCCTTACTAAGGGGAGGGCTGGGGAGGGGTCTGTAATTAAGAGATCTCCCCTCATTCCCCTCCTTACTAAGGAGGGGAGGAACTCGCATTCAAAATAAAATCCTCACAACTGTGAGGATTTTATTTTATGATTCCAGCTTTTTTGAGGACTGCGTAAGCCCCGTGCTTATTGATAGTCTTAATAGCTTTGGTTGAAATTGTAAGGGGGAAGTATTTTTTGAGTTCAGGGACATATACTCTTTTCTTTTGAAGATTAGCGTATTTACGGACTATGCCTGTAGGATTGAATTTGGTAGCACGAACAACGTTGGAGTAACCTCCTGCCATTTTTGAACCCTTTTTTGTTATGTCGCAAACTTTCGCCATAGATGAAGCTATGCTATCATATAAAGCATACCTATGCAAGTACAATTTATAGATGGAATATTTTATATCTTTGTTTTAATCATGTCAGTTATAATTCATGAATTCGCTCATGGATATTCTGCTTATCTTCTTGGAGATGATACAGCTCGTCTCCGAGGTCGTCTTACTTTGAATCCTATTAAGCATTTAGATATTTTTGGCTCCGTTATTTTGCCTTTACTACTCATAATTTCAAAAGCTGGCTTTGTTATTGGTTGGGCGAAGCCTGTCCCTTATAATCCTCTAAATCTTAGAAATGGAAAAAAGGGAGAATTTATTGTTGCAATTGCTGGAATAGCAGCTAATTTACTGATAGCAATTATTTTTGGTCTTCTCATTAGATTTGCTCCAAATTTTGGTTTGCCACCTTATAATCTTGATCCATTATTGGTTCATCCTTTTTATAAAATTGCATCAATAATCGTAATGATGAATTTAATTTTGGCTTTATTTAATCTTATTCCTATCCCACCGCTTGATGGTTCAAAAGTTCTTTTTTCTTTTCTTCCAGTTAGACTCCGTCATATAGAAAGTTTCTTTGAGCGATGGGGGATATTCCTTTTACTTTTATTTATAGTATTCTTATGGAAATATATTGCTCCTGTTGTTTTTGTTGCTTTCAGAGTTATAACGGGGTTGTAAAAGGCTAGTTTATAACCCCCTTGCTTTTTTAATGCTCTTATAGTAAAGTATCTTCACTAGTCAGATGTGACTATTTTTGTTTATATAATTATGCCTACAATTAATCAATTGGTTCGCAAGAGCCGTAAAACAACTAAAAGAAAATCTAAAGCCGTAGCTCTTGCTCGCGGTTTTAATTCCATTAAAAACAAGCCAGTATTTTACCCGGCTCCTTTTAAGCGTGGGGTTTGTACAAAAGTTTCCACAACTACACCAAAGAAGCCTAACTCAGCTCTCCGAAAGATTGCTCGTGTTCGCCTTACAAATGGTATGGAAGTCACCGCTTATATTCCAGGAGAAGGACACAATCTACAAGAACACTCAGTGGTTATGATCCGCGGAGGACGTGTGAAAGACCTTATTGGAGTTCGTTATCACATCGTTCGTGGACGTCTCGATACTACAGGAGTAGAGAAGCGTCGCCAATCAAGAAGTCTATATGGTACAAAGACACCAAAAGCTGCAGTTAAAAAATAATTACTAAATACTAAATTATGCGAAGAAAAATCAAAAATCGAAATATTGTTGAACCAGATATAATGTATAACTCTCAAAAGCTTGGGAAGTTTATTAACAATATCATGCTTCATGGAAAGAAGGAGACTGCTCGCAAGTCTGTCTACAAAGCTTTTGAAATAATAAAAGAAAAAACAGGTAATCCAAATCCACTTGAAATATTTGATACAGCTATCAAGAATGCAGGTCCAATGGTGGAAGTTCGTTCTCGTCGTATCGGTGGTGCAAACTACCAAGTCCCTCGTGAAGTTCGCCCAGAAAGACGTACAGCTCTTGCAATGAGATGGATCATCCTTGCTGCTCGAAGTAAAAAAGGAGCTCCTATCGCTGAAAAGCTTGCTGAAGAACTTATCCTTGCTTCAAAGAATGAAGGTACAGCAGTAAAGAAACGTGAAGATACTCACAAAATGGCAGAATCTAACAAAGCATTTGCTCACTTCGCTTGGTAAACTAAATTTTAATATAAAACATAAAATCCCCGAAAGGGGATTTTTGATTGACTATTAAGATTGATAATTATATAGTGAAATAAATTTGAACATAAATAACTAAAAATAAATACTATGTTTACACACAATTCTTTGATTGAAGCCTGTAGGAATCTAGGACTTGATCCAGAAAAGAAAGGGGGTAATTCAATGATGAATGGACATCCCTGTAACACATTTCCAAAACCTTTTGATTTAAAAGGAATTAATTTTCCAGAAAAGGAATTATTTGAGGTTGTTGAGATAGGAAAAATTATATGGAATCTATCATCTCAAATAAATTGTTTTCATTATTATGATGCAACTCAACAAGGTAGGGAAGATTCTCTAAGAGACAAATCCGTTCAAAAATTAATGCCAATTTTAGAAGACTCACAAAATTATTGGTTAAAAATGGGTTTAGAAAAATGTAAATCTACTAAAAATTTGGTTACTCACAACGGTGATATCTTTGAAGTAGATCCAGAATATCAAAAATCTATGAATAAATTTAATGAAGAAATGGAAAAAATTATTGAAGATGGAAGAAGGATGCAAAATGCATCATGGCAAAGTGCCAAAGATATAATTTTGGATTAACTAAAACCCCCAAGAATTCGGGGTTTTTTATTTGCAAAAAAAGCCTATCTATTGTATATTCATATAACACAAGACGAATACGTCTTATTTTTTATTAATTAATTTATATATATGGAAAGAGATTATCCTTTAGAAAAAGTTAGAAATTTTGGAATTATTGCCCACATCGATGCGGGTAAAACAACAACTACAGAACGTGTTCTTTTTTACACTGGAGTATCACACAAAATAGGTGAGGTGCATGATGGAGAGACTACTACTGACTGGATGGAGCAAGAAAGAGAAAGAGGTATTACTATTACTTCTGCAGCTGTTACTTGTTTTTGGACACCGACTTATGCTTTAACTGACAAATCTAGAAAGCATCGTTTTAATATTATCGACACCCCAGGGCACATCGACTTTACTGTAGAAGTAAAGCGTTCTCTTCGTGTTCTCGATGGAGCTGTTGTTGTTTTTGATGGAGTTGCTGGAGTAGAACCTCAATCAGAAACCAACTGGCGTTATGCTGACGAAGCATCTGTTCCTCGTATTTGTTTTATAAACAAGCTCGATCGTACTGGTGCTTCTTTTGAGCACTCATACGCTACTATTTTAGACCGTCTTACAAAGAAGGCAGTTCGTATGCAGATTCCTATTGGTCTTGAAGAAAATCATGAAGGAGTTATAGATCTTCTAAAAATGAAGGCATATTACTTTGAAGGAGAGATGGGAAATAAAGTTATTGAAAAAGAAATTCCAGAAAATATGAAAGCTGATGCAGAAAAGTATCACGCAGAATTGATTGAAAAAATAGTTGAGCAAGATGACGCAGTTATGAATGATTACTTAGAAGGGAAGATTCCAGATTTAGATGTTTTAAAAAAGCTTATGCGTAAAGCTGTTATTGCGAATGAAGTTTTCCCAGTTTTTGCAGGAAGTGCTCTTAAGAATAAAGGGGTTCAACTCGTACTTGATGCCGTTGTGGATTATCTTCCAAGTCCTACAGATATTCCAGCCATTGAAGGAATTAATCCAGATACAGATGAGAAAGATACTCGCCCTGCTTCTGACAGTGAGCCATTTTCAGCGCTTGCTTTCAAAGTTGCGACAGACCCATTCGTAGGGCAAATTATTTTCTTCCGTGTTTATTCAGGTTCTCTTTCTGCAGGAAGTTATGTTTACAATCCACGCACAAGGAACAAAGAAAGAATCGGGCGTATTCTTCGTATGCACGCCAACGATCGTGAAGAAGTGAAGAAAGTTTATGCTGGAGAAATAGCCGCCGCTGTCGGACTCAAAGATACCATTACTTCCGATACTCTTTGTGATGAAGAACACCCAATCGAACTTTATCGTATTGTCTTCCCAGAACCAGTTATTCAACTTCGTGTTGAACCAAAGACAAAAGCAGACCAAGAGAAAATGGGTATGGCTCTTTCAAGACTTGCTCAAGAAGATCCTACTTTCCGTGTGACTACAGATGCAGAAACCAACGAGACTATCATTGCAGGAATGGGAGAACTTCACCTTGAAATTATTGTGGATCGTATGAAGCGTGAATTTTCTGTGGAGACAAATGTTGGTAAGCCTCAAGTGGCATATCGTGAGACTATTACAGGTAATGCTGATGTAGAAGGTAAGTACATCAAGCAATCAGGAGGCCGTGGTAACTATGGTCACGTACGAATTCGTATTAAGCCAATGGATATGAATGTTGATGTAAATGATTTACCGAAGAATACAAAACGTGAAAAAGGATTTGAATTTATAAATACAATCAAAGGAGGTGCTATTCCACAAGAATACATTCCTGCTTGTGAAAAAGGATTTAAAGAAGGTTTGGACAGAGGAGTACTTGCAGGATTCAAACTTGAAAATGTTTCTGTTGAACTTTATGATGGTTCTTACCATGATGTGGACTCCAACGAAATGGCTTTCAAAATCGCAGCAAGTATGGCAATCCAAGATGCATGTAAGATGGCTCGCCCAGTTATTCTTGAACCAATGATGAAGGTTGAAGTTGTAACTCCAGATAAATTCATGGGAGATGTTACAGGAAGTCTTTCTTCAAAGCGTGGTCTTATCGAAGGTATGGAAGCTCGTGGAATGAATCAAGCAGTCAAAGCTGTTGTGCCTCTATCTGAAATGTTTGGATACATGACAACCCTTCGCTCAATGACCGAAGGCCGTGCAGGGTTTACTATGGAATTCTTACGTTATGATGTTGTTCCAAATAGCGTAGCGACAGCAATCATAGAGTCTAGAAAGTAAATAAAATAGCTTTTATACATAAAACACCCTTATAATATAAGGGTGTTTTATGTATTGACAATATTGTAATTATGTGATAAACTTCTAATAAATAAATTGTTAAATAATAACCTAAATATCTCAAAAATGAAAAAAGTGTATTTGTTGGAAAAAGTTTCAAAAAACATGTTCTTTTAGCAGAGAGCATTAATCAAAAAAACACAGAAGAAATGCTATTTGTCCCAGGTTCCGGAATGATTCATATCTTTTCAAGAAATGAAATTCTACTGGAAATATCTAAATTCATGAAATGTCCTCATGATGGAATAACCGTTATCGGGGGAATTATTTGTTCCGATAATAATATCCGGATTGTTGATGTATATTTTAACACTGAGTCAAACTCCTGTTTATTTAATTGCTTTGGGATTGACTTCTGGAGTGTAGATATGGAGGATTATTCAAAAGAATGCGAAGAAATTAATTTGGAAGAAATAATTTCACAATTGCAACAAGTAGCGTAAGCTTATAATGACCCCAGATTTCAAAAGAATCTCGGGTCATTTTTGTTTTTGACTAAAATATTGTTTTGTGATATGTTGCTGGTGAGAATAATGTTGTTCTTGAATAAAAATCTAAAAAATGGAAGATAGTGATATTAATCAACTTATTGAAGAATTTCGATTTCAATTAAAAAATGGAATGATTTCTATGGAGAAGTGCAGAAACTTCTTAAACCCAAAAAACAATAACCATCCAAAAATTAAATTTCTCTCCAGTATTGAAATTGGAGAATTGATCGGAGAATTAAATCCTAAAGATTTATTTAATGAAGAATATATTATGGGAAGTGATTTTCGTGAATATATTTTTGATAAAGATGTTATTGTTGATGGTTTCCCTGCGATGAATTTTTCTAAACATGAATTCATCCAAGTAACTTTTGATGAAGAAATTATGGGATATTTTCAAATTCCCGAATCATCTATTTTTATGAGACCAGAAATTTTTTTATGGGTTATTTTCAATCTCACAAAAAAAAGGGACTTAGTTGATGATGGTAGATGGAATATTATAGGTTATTTTATCCATAATAATACTCTCCGAGCTGTTTGTGTTTATAGAAACAATAATAAATGGGTTTGTGATCTTCGTGATCGCGTACTTAATTATTGGTTTAAAAACACAATGTTTTTTAATTTGAAATTATGACTCTGGATTCCAAAAGAATCTCGGGTCATTTTTGTTTTATTTTTTAAATAAAAATGTTATGATATAAGCATATTATTAATTAATTTTCCTAAATATGAAAAATCAAAAAGGGAATATAAGTGTTATAGTTTCTTTTATAATAGTAATCTGTTTTATAGGTCTTATTGTCTATCTTCTTGTAAATAAAAAAGATGAGAGGAATCAAGTAGTTGAAGATACAAATACAAATCAACCACAAGAATCTGTAGAAATAAAAGAACAAGTTAATACTTCACAAAATAACATGGAAAAAGTATCTAAAAATGGAGATGTTTTAATTATGAATTACACTGGGCGTTTAACAAATGGGACGGTTTTTGATTCAAACGTAGATCCTAAATTTGGTCATGTGGAACCATTTGAATTTACACTAGGGGCAGGAATGGTTATAAAAGGTTGGGATGAAGGATTACTAGGAATGAAAGTTGGCGAAAAGAAAACTCTAACCATTACTCCAGATAAGGGTTATGGATCTCAGGCTGTTGGTCCAATCCCAGCAAATTCGACTCTCATATTTGATGTTGAATTAGTAGGAATAAAATAATTATGAAAAAAGTAAAAGATTTATTTATAGAAAAAATTCTCAAAAGGAAGAAAGTATGGATACCACTTGCTATTGTATTAGTGATCATTCTTTTCTTTGCACTTAGTCCGAAAAACAATGCGAAAAATACAGTTACAGATACAGCAAAATATACTAACTTAAAACAAACGATTTTGGCGACAGGGCAAGTTGTTTCAAATACAGATTTAAATTTATCTTTTAAAACAAGTGGTGTAGTTAAATCAATAAAAGTAAAAGTAGGGGATCAGGTTAAACAAGGAGATATTCTTGCGACGCTTGAGCAATCATCTGAGCTTGCATCTCTAACTTCTGCTCGTGGTGCACTTGCTGCAGCAAATGCTAGATATAAACGTGTACTTGAAGGAGCAACGAGTGAAGAAGTTGCTCTTGCTCAAGTAACTTTTGATCAAACAAAAATTACTCAAGAAACACTCGTTGAAAATGCTTATCAAGATCTTTTGAATTCTACACCAGAGGCAGTTCCTGAAGATGGGACAAGTGATTATTCTGCTCCAACTATTAGTGGAACTTACAATTTAAACAAAGAAGGTAAAATATATATTCATTCATATTATAGTGCTGGAGGAGTGAGTTTTAATGTTTCTGGTCTCACTGAAGGGTCAGGTGAAGCGAATACTATAATTCCTCAACCTATTGGTAATTCTGGCTTATATATCAAATTCTCATCTGGTAGTAACATAGATACAAAAGAATGGGTTATTGAAATTCCAAATAAAAAAGCATCGGATTATCTAACAAATTACAACACATACCAAGCCACACTTGCACAAGCCAAATCTCAAATAGATCAAAAGGCGGCAGAGCTTGCATTAAAAAAGGCTGAAGCTCGTCCTTCAGATATTGATCTTGCCAAAGCAGATATAATTTCTGCAGAAGGGCAAGTCCAGCAAGCATCCGCAAAATATAACGATACTATTATTACCGCACCGGCAGATGGCACCATAACAAGTGTAGATATTAAGACAGGTGAATTAGCTTCTGCTCTGAAAGAAGTGATGGTTCTTCAAGATATAACAAATATTTATATTGAATCAAATATTAATGAAGCAAATATTGCTAATTTAAATATTGGAATGCCTGTGGATATCACATACGATGCTTTCGGTTCTGAGAAAATATTTAAAGGTAATATTACGAAGATAGATCCATCATCTACATTGATATCTGGAGTTGTAAATTACAAGATAACTGCAAGTGTAGAACAAGTACCAAATTTACGCCCAGGAATGACCGCAAATATGACAATCAATGTTAAAGACAAAGATCATGTTATTACTGTTCCGTCACGCTCTATTTTAACCGACACAGATGGCAAGAAAACTATTCGCATAGTTACCGACAAAAAAACTAAAAAATTTAAAGAAGTAAATATTACAACTGGCCTGGAAGGTGATGGCGGTGTGGTTGAAATAACTAGTGGACTCAAAGATGGAGATGAATTTGTAGTTTTGATTAAGGCGAAATAATATTAAATTTGAATGTTAATTGAACTTAAAAATATTGTTAAAAATTATGACAATGGTGGGGTTATAACTCGCGTTCTTCATGATGTCAATTTATCTGTAGAAAAAGGGGAATTTATCGCCATTATGGGTCCGTCTGGTTCTGGAAAATCTACTCTCATGCACACAATTGGTTTTCTTGATCGTCCGACAAAAGGCGACTATTATTTTGATGGAGAAAATACGCAAAATTTTACCGACGATGAACTAGCTCGTATTAGAAATGAAAGAATTGGTTTCGTTTTTCAATCTTTTAATTTATTACCACGTACAACAGTTCTTGATAATGTTATGCTCCCACTCCTTTATAGTGACAACAAGAAAGGGCATGAACATAAAGCAAAGGAAGCACTCAAAGCTGTTGGATTAGAAGAAAGATTGCACTATATGAGTAATCAGATTTCTGGTGGACAAAAACAACGTGTGGCGATAGCTCGTGCACTTGTGTGTGATCCAAAAGTTATTTTTGCCGATGAACCGACAGGGAATTTGGATTCTAAAAGTGGTTCTACTGTGATGCACATATTAGAGCATTTAAATAAAGCGGGTCGCACCATAATTCTTGTTACTCACGATTTAAATGTAGCTCTTCATGCAGAACGTATTGTTACTATTCGTGATGGGATTATAATATCAGATAGGAAAGTCCTAGAAAATGAACGAGTTCACTCAAAAGGAGTCATTGATTAAAAGTTATGAAAAACTTTTTATCTGAAATTAAAATCACAATAAAAAATTTACTTTCTAGAAAAGGAAGATCTTTTTTGACAATTCTTGGAATAATTATTGGAGTTGCTGGAGTTATTATTATTATTTCTCTTGGAGCTGGAGCTCAATCTTTAGTTCTCGGTCAGATTACCAAATTAGGGACTAATCTAATTGGAATCTTGCCTGGTAAAAGTAATGATAGTGGTCCACCCGCTGCTGTTTTTGGTGTCCAAATAAAAACTTTATCACAGCGTGACTTAGATGCGATACAAGATAAGAATAAAGTTCCTTATGCTCTTTATGTGGAGCCTTCGGTTAGTGGAAATGTAACTATTATTTCTGGGAGAGAAAGTGTTGATACGAATTTCACGGCGACAAGCGGAGTTTACCCCAAAGCACACAATATAGAGATGGAAAAAGGTGAATTTTTCACCGAAGAGCAAGGTAATGCAGGAGATAATGTAATTGTCCTCGGGCATGATGTTGCAACTAGTCTTTTCCCAAATGGTAATGAACTTGGGCAAGTTGTAAAAATAAAAATCCCAAATAATAATCCAGCGGTAAATAAAGAAGTTGGAAGTATTCCATTTCGTGTTATTGGTGTTCAGAAAAAAATGGGAACAGTGGCGTTTCAGAATCAAGATGATCAAGTATTTATTCCTTTTAAAATAGGGCAGAGGCAATTGCTAGGGATAGATTATATTCAATTCATCGGAATAAAAGTTGATGATGCAGTAAATATAAAAACAACCATGGAAGATATCAAACGTGTCCTTCGAGAAGAGCATCATATTACTGATCCAAACAATGATGATTTTTCTGTGCGCGATTTGGCTGATGCATTAAAAATTTTGACAAATATCACAGACACAATGAGTATATTTTTAAGTTTGATGGCAGGTATCTCTCTTGTTGTTGGAGGTATTGGAATTATGAATATAATGCTTGTCACAGTATCAGAGCGTACTCGTGAAATAGGACTTCGTAAAGCAATTGGTGCAACTCGTCAAAATATTCGAAATCAATTTCTTTTTGAATCAATCGTACTTACTTTAGCAGGAGGAATAATTGGAATTATTTTGGGAATATTAATTTCTTACTTAATGGCAATCGGAGCACGATTTTTGGGCTACGATTGGGCTTTTATTATTTCTCCAATTGCTATTATTTTAGCTGTTTTTGTGTCTATTATAACTGGAATTATTTTTGGTCTTTATCCAGCAATTAAAGCAGCAAAATTAGACCCTATTGAGGCATTACGTTATGAATAATATTTATTTAAAACAAGCCATACGAGGAGTTCGATCAAATCCATCAAGGACTCTTTTGACAACTCTTGGCATCACGATAGGCATAGGGACAGTTATTCTTGTATTGTCTGCTGGAGAAGGATTCAAAAGTTATATAAATAGTTTAGTGGATGTTCATGGTTCAAATGTTATTTTCGTCGAAGTTTCTGTCCCAGCTTCTACTAAACAAAGATCAAATTCTTCTGGAAATGAAACTGCTAATTCTTCTGCTAATATTGCCGTACCTATCACAACTCTTAAGAATCGTGATGTTGAAGATATAAAACAATTACCAAATGTAGTGGAGGCTTACGGTGCTTCTGTCGGGCAACAAATTGTCACATATAAAAATGTTTCGAAGAATGCATTTATTTTTGGTGCGAGTAGTGCTCGCTTTGATGTCGATAAAGGTGTTGTCGAAAAAGGAAGATCTTATACAGCTCAAGAAGATAGATCTCTTGCGCAGGTTGCTATCTTGGGTAGTAAAATTGCAGAAAATCTTTTTGAAGAACAAGATCCAATAGGGAAATTAATAAGAGTAGGGAATTACAATTTTGAAGTGATTGGAGTTTATGCCACACGTGGTGGTTTTGATGGAAGTGATGATCAGGTTTTTATTCCCATTACTACATTACAAAAGAAAATACTTGGTACGGATTATTTACTTTATGCTGTTATTCAATTAGAAGATAATTCCAAAGCAGATGCGACGTCTTTAGATGTTACAGATATTTTAAGACGCAATCACTACATCAAAGATCCGACTCGTGATGATTTTAAAGTAACAACTCAAGCTGAAACTATGGACATTTTTAATAATATTTTACAGGGGATTACTTTTTTACTTATTGCGATCGCTTCCATTTCTCTTTTGGTGGGCGGAGTGGGAGTTATGAATATTATGTATGTGATAGTAACGGAACGTATAGGAGAGATTGGTCTAAAGAAAGCTCTTGGTGCTCGCAATCACGATATTCTTTATGAGTTTCTTATTGAATCAGTGATTCTTACTGTTATTGGTGGAGTCTTTGGTATTATTGGCGGAATTTTCGGAGCTTTTTTAGTTTCAAAAATAGCTCAAAGTTTTGAGCTTACTTGGAAATTTATTGTCCCATTATGGGGAGTCGTTTTGTCTGTATCTATTTCAGCCATTATCGGGATTGTTTTTGGCGTTTTCCCAGCTAAAAATGCCGCCAAACTAAACCCAATTGAAGCTTTAAACAAAGAATAAGATTATGCTATACTAATGATATGGAAACATTTTTAAATAACAAAAAAATAAGTTGTTCCGTTTTTATATTATTAATAGTAGTTTCTTTGTTCACAGTCGCAAAATTAGTAAATGAGGTTAAATCAAGTTCATATATTGGTCGTGGTAATCAATCATCTAATATTATTTCAGTAAGTGGTTCAGGAGAAGTTATTGCTGTTTCAGATATTGCATCTTTATATGTAAATCTTACAAAAGAAGGCAAGACAGCAAAAGAAGCACAAGATGCTTTAAATGAATCTGTTACTAAAACATTAACTTATCTTAAAGATCAAAAAATAGAAGATAAAGATATCAAATCAGAATACGGGGGACTTTCTCCAAAGTATTCTTATGAACAAGTAAAATGTTTGGTTTATCCTTGCCCAACAACAGATCCAAAGATAGTAGGGTACACAGCAACACAAGCAATCACAATAAAGGTTCGTGTTGTAGATAATGCAAATATTGTTCGCACAGGGTTAGCTGAGTTAGGAATTACAGATATTAGTGGACCAACATTTTCTATTGATGATGAAGAAGAATTTAAGAATCAAGCTCGTTCACTTGCTATAGCCGAAGCAAGAAATAAGGCTGAAATTCTTGCAAAAGAATTAGGGGTTAAGCTTGGTAAAGTTGTAAGTTTTGGAGAAAATAATAATGATTATTATCCAATGTATGACGCAAAAATGATGAGCGTAAGTGCTAGAGCTGAATCTTCAGTTGCACCAACTCTTCCAAAAGGTGAGAATAAAATCACATCAAACGTAACTATTATTTACGAAATACGATAAGAAGCATTAAAAAAACCTTGCAACCGCAAGGTTTTTTTAATGCGTATTGCGCTATTATTATAAAGGTGGTAGTATACGAGTATTACACCCCCGGGGTGTTTTTTACTAGAAATAACATTTTTACTTATGGATAAAATAATTGGATATATAAAAGAAGTAATAGCCGAAGGTAAGCATGTAACTTGGCCGACTCGCAGACAAACAATATCTTTTACTGTTGCTGTTTTAATTATTTCTTTACTTATCGCTTACTATTTGGGAGCACTCGATTTTTTATTTGGGCAAGGTCTTAAAGCATTACTATTAAGATTTTAATTTTTAAATAATATGGCAAAACAAGAATTAAGAGGAGAGAGGAATTGGTATGCAATTCATACATATGCAGGTTATGAAAATGCTGTGATGCGTAATTTGCGTCAGCGTATAGATTCACTTGGCATGAATGACAAAATTTTTAGTGTCATTGTTCCTGTTGAAAAAAAGATTAAAATCAAAGCAGGGAAGAGAGTAGAAGTAGAAGAAAAAGTTTACCCTGGTTATGTTCTTGTCGATATGATTGTGGATGATAACTCTTGGTATGTAGTTCGCAATACTCCTCGTGTTACTGGTTTCGTAGGTGCTGGAGTCAACCCAGTTCCACTTGCAAAGAATGAAGTTGATGAACTATTTGGAAGAATGGATAAAACAGATTCTAAGAATAAACATCAGATTGATATTGAAATAGGAGAGATTGTCCGCATTGCCGATGGTCCATTCAAGGATCTTGAAGGTAAAGTAAACGATGTAGATCGTGAACGTGGTAAAATAAAGGTCTTGGTTTCAATGTTCGGACGTGAGACTCCAGTCGAATTAGATTTTTTGCAAATCAAGAAAATATAAAAAATGTAGCAAGATTGTTGAAATTTTTATCCGTGTCGGAGCCCTTTAGGGTAAAGCGGGAAAAATCTGAATAATCTTGCGTAGTTTGATTTATAGAGGTATTTATGTTAGATTAAGTCTGTTACGCTAAAGCTTCAATATTAGTTTAATACACAAAAATATGGCTAAAAAAATTACAAAGAAAGTTAAATTACAAATACCAGCCGCAAAGGCAACCCCAGCTCCACCACTTGGACCAGCTCTCGGACAAGCCGGAGTAAACATCGCAGAATTCTGTCAGAAGTTTAATGCAATGACTCAAAAAGACGCAGGGGATATTGTCGGAGTTCTTATTACTGTATATGAAGACAGAACTTACGATATTAAAGTCAAAACTCCTCCAGTCTCAGGTCTTATATTCAAAGCAGCAGGACTCGAAGGTGGTTCTGGAAAGCCAAATACCTCAAAAGTAGGCAAGCTTACAAAAGCCCAAGTTCGTGCAATCGCTGAAAAGAAAATGCCCGATTTGAATGCTAAAAATATCGAAGGAGCAATGAAAATAGTAGAAGGTTCAGCTCGCTCAGCAGGAATCACAATCGAAGGATAATAACACTCAATCAAAAAAACCTCTTTAAAAAAAGGTTTTTTTTGATGTGTATATCTACTTGACAATGTATATACATTGTATATACTAGAAACATGACTACATTAAATATAAGAATTGACGAAAATATAAAGAATAAAGCCACTAAAACTTTTGCCAGTATGGGGTTAGATGTTTCTTCTGCTGTAAAATTGTTTCTTAATCAATCAATCAAAGAGAATGGATTACCTTTTCATCCTACAAATAATCCTAAGGTAATACGAGCAATATGGGATAAAGAAGTTGCTGATGCTTTAAAATACGGTAAGGCTTATACATCTGCCGAAGAATTATTTGATGATTTAGAGAAAGGGAATTAAGATGTATTTAATTAAAAAATCAAAATCTTTTAAGAAATCATATAAAAAATTAAAAAAATCTGGTATAAAAGATTCTGTTCTTAATGATTTAAAACTTGTTATTAATACTTTAGCTAAGGAGGAGAAGTTACCTGAATTATTTAAGGATCATATTTTAAGTGGAGAATATGTTGGTTATCATGATTGCCATATAAAAGGAGACCTTGTTCTTATTTATAGTGTAGAAAAAGATAATCTCGTTTTAATTTTAATTGATATAGGTTCTCATTCTGAATTATTCTAAATAAAATAAAAATGACTAGGTCTTGCCTAGTCGTTTTTATTTTATTTGTTAGAAACTCTTTCTACGTATTCACCACTTTCAGTGTTTACGATTATTTTGTCGCCTTGTTCTACGAAGAATGGAACAGATACTTTTATCCCATTCTCAAGTACAGCGAGCTTTCCTCCACCATTGGCAGTGTTTCCACGGATGGATGGGGGAGCTTCTTTGACAGTAAATTCCATTTTGATAGGAAGAGATATTTTGATTATTTTTTCTTCACCATCATTATCCCAAATCATTGCAGTAACATTTTCGTTGGTTTTTAAATATTTGATTGCATTACCAATAATACTATCCTCAATTTTAAAACGATTCTTTGGATCAGTAGGATCACAGAACCAGTTCTCTCCTTTATTTGAATACAAGAATTTCACATCTCTTTTTATAATTTCTGCCTCATCTACTTTTTCAGACGCATGGAATGTAGCATTCCATGTACGCCCAGAAAGCAAGCTTTTGAGCTTAACTTGGTTCTGAGGTTTTCGCATCTGAGTACGAGCCACATGACTTTCCATGACTTCGCATGGTTCATCTTCATAAATAATTATTTTTCTCTCACGTATTTCACTATATTCAAGCATAATGTGTATTTTATATCAGATTTTTAAAATTTAGACAAGTATTAAAATAAATTTTTAAATAGTTTTTTCAAAGGGGCTTTGGAGCTTGTCGAAGCGAGAACTGAGAAAATTTTTAGCAAAAAATTTTCGTACCCTTTGAAAAGAGCTATTTATAAATTTATTTGTGTATGCTACTCCCCAGCACTTGCAACTTGTATTTCTCCAAAACGACTTCGGATTTCTTTGAGTAGGGAATCGGCAACTTTTCTGTTCTCTCTGAGCCATGTTCGGCTTGCATCATAACCTCTACCTAGAGGAATTTTCTCTCCATCTTTTCCTTTATATGAATACGATGCTCCCGATTTTTCTATAATCCCAATCTTTTCTCCAAGTGCAAGTATTTCTCCTTCACGAGAAATACCTTCACCGTACAAGATATCAAATTCTGTTTGTTTAAATGGAGCAGCAACTTTATTTTTTACAACTTTCACACGAGTACGACTTCCCACAACTTCTTCTCCTTTTTTAATTTGCGCAATGCGACGAATGTCCAGGCGAATGGTCGTGTAGAACTTCAGTGCTTTTCCTCCTGGAGTAGTCTCAGGGTTGCCGAACATTACTCCTATTTGCATACGGATCTGATTTATAAATATCACAACTGTTTTTGAATGGGCGACTATGGCTGTGAGTTTACGAAGAGCTTGAGACATCAGGCGAGCTTGCTTGCCGACGTGTGACTGGCCCATATCTCCTTCGATTTCATCTTTTGGAGTAAGAGCTGCGACAGAGTCCACGACGACTACATCTATTTTCCCAGAACGAATCAAGCTTTCTGTAATCTCAAGTCCTTGCTCGCCATTGTCAGGTTGAGAAATTAGGAGTTCTTTTATGTTTACTCCAAGCTTGCCAGCGTATTCAGGATCCATAGCATGTTCAGCATCTATGTATGCACACACACCTCCCTTTTTCTGAGCTTCTGCGACGATATGAAGAGCCAATGTTGTCTTTCCAGATGATTCTGGTCCATATATTTCTATCATACGGCCACGAGGAACTCCACCGACACCAAGAGCCATATCAAGACCGATAGATCCAGTAGGGATGACATCGATATCCACCTTTGGTGTATCTCCAAGTTTCATTATTGCTCCTTCTCCGAATTTTGTCTGAATTGATTTAATTGTATCTTCTATTTCTCCACCTATTTCTTTTGGAGCTTTTTTTGCTTTCTTTTGCATATAATAATATTAAAAAATAAAGAATGAAGCAGTATTGTTGAAATTTTTATCCGTGTCGGAGCCCAGTACTCTGGGTAAAGCGGGAAAAATTTTAATAATACTGCGGAATGTTCTTTAAAAATTATTTTTGACTAATTAATAATCTCATTACTTTTAAATGCGATCGCCTCCGCATCTTTTTTCATAACAACTTCAAATTTCTTTTCAGCCGTTTTCCCGAATTTATCACGTGCATTTAATGTGATAATTGAGAATCCAGGAAGTACAGCGATTGATTCAGAAAAATCTCCATCTTTATCTATGAATATTTCTCTACCGTTTAGTGTGATGTATACAGCTTTATCTGCGTTACCTTCCACAACAGCAATAGAGGAATCTTCTTTTTGTTCCAGTGTTGCTTCTATCTTTACTCCTTTAAAAATAAAATTCATTTTTTCATAACCAAAAAAAATAATAATAGCAAATAGTGTTATACAAGAGATTATTCCCAGCCACCATTTCATATTTTTATTTTTTATAGTTTTGAATTGCATTTGGTTTAATTTAATTAACTTCTTCTGTTGTGTGATCCATTGGCTTCTCGAGCACTTCTCTTGGTTTGGCTCCGTTGCCAGCTCCAATAACTCCACGTTCTTCAAGCATGTCTATGAGTTTGGCTGCACGAGCGTATCCGACACCAAGCTTTCTTTGTAAGTATGAAGTCGATGCTTTGCCAGCTTCTATTACTGTTATTCTAGCATCTTCATAAAGATCATCATCTCCCTCATCTCCGCCACTGATACTATCTGTAAATAAATTACTCCCGCCTTTATCGATACTTCCTGTAAGTTCAATAGTGTTTGGAATCTCATCGATGTATGCCTTCCTTAAATATTCTACCACTTTTTTAACTTCATCTTCAGAGATAAATGCACTTTGTAGACGTTCAGGGTTTGGGTTATCGGCACAAGCATAAAGCATATCCCCAGCACCTAGAAGTTTCTCGGCTCCACCTTGGTCTAAAATTGTACGAGAGTCGATTTGTGAAGACACCTGTAATGCGACACGAGTCGGAATGTTGGCTTTAATCAAACCAGTAATAACATTTACTGAAGGTCTCTGAGTGGAAAGTATGAGGTGGATTCCGACAGCACGAGACATTTGGGCAAGTCGGACGATGGCACTTTCTAGTTCTCTTGGGTATGTCTGCATTATGTCTGCAAGTTCATCTATGACGATGACTATATAAGGAAGTCTTTCAGCTCCACCTTCTTTCTTTTTTGATTTCTCGTAAACATTCGCATGATATGATTCTATGTTCTGGACTTGCTCAGCTTGGAGAATATCATAACGTCTATCCATTTCGCGTGCTGCCCATTTGAGAGAAAGAATTGTTTTCTTTGCATCTGTAATGACTGGAGTAAGTAAATGGGGGATTTTGTTGTAAAGAGTCAGCTCAACTCTCTTTGGGTCTACCATGATGAATTGCAAATCTTCTGGTCCGTTCCTGTATAGAAGAGAAGTGATAAGAGAATGAATAGTTACAGATTTACCAGAACCAGTTGTTCCTGCTACGAGTACATGAGGCATCTTTGCCAAATTCCCAAATATTGCTTTACCAGAAAGTCCTCTTCCAAGGGCGACAGTGAGTGGCTTTGGAGAATTCTGGAATTTATCATCAGCAAGAAGTGTGGCAAGCCCAACTGTGGATTTAACTTTATTAGGGATTTCAATTCCGACAAGTGATTTACCAGGGATAGGCGCTTCTATTCGGATAGTTCTTGCTGAAAGAGCAAGAGCAAGTTCATTTTGAAGTCCGACTATGCGTGAAAGTTTTACTCCTTGAGCTGGCTTTAATGCATAGCGAGTAACTGTTGGTCCGATAGTAACTTCATCCATTTCCACAGACACACCAAAAGTAAGCAATGTTCTTTGAATGATATTCATGTTGCCTTTCATGTCTCCAATGTTTGGCTTACCCTTATCTTTCTCAAGGAGTGATAGTGGGGGAGGGACATAATTTGTATTAAACTTTTTTACCTTGCCTACAGATTTCTCTATCTCATCTTCTTCTTTTATTGGCGTTTCGTTGTGTGGAATTTGCTCTTCCTTTTCTTCTTTTGTATTTTCTTCTAATTGATTATTATTAATTAGTGACTCATCATCATTGTTCTCATTTTCTTTTCTCAATTTTGGTAAACGAATATCTCCTTTCAAAAAGTTCCAGAACTTTTTTACTAATTCAATTAAGTTTGGCTTCTCGTCAAAGAGCACGATAAGAGAGATGATAAGTATTGCTCCAAGCAAAAGTATCCCCGCATACATTCCAAAAAGTTTTATGAATGGCCATGCGACCATACTTCCAAGATATCCACCGAAAGTTATGTTGAAGGATTCTCCTTTTCCGTTAACTGCGATATCCATGATCCCGAGTACTGATAGCAGAGTAACGAGCCCAAATATTGCATGAACTCTTGCCACTTGAGGCTTCTCTTTTCTTAAAAAAGAAATTCCTACAGCGATAAGTATGATAGGTAAAATATAATATCCGAGTCCTAAAAGTGGATTCAATGTTCTGTAAATAAAATCGCCCACAACTCCTGCTGTTTTAAAAACTGAAAGTATTAACAAGAATCCAAAAACAATAAAACCAATACCCCAAATACTGTACCTAGTTTCTTCTTGTAATTCTACTTTTTTCTTTTTACCATTTTTATTTTTTCCTTGTTTTGATTGCTCTTCAATTTCTTCATTTTTATCTTTTTTTGTAGCCATCCCGTTAGAGATAGGAAGCGCCTAACCTATTTTTAAGGTAACGCTTACCTATACCCGATTTTAAATATAATTCTCTCGACCGAGCTTTTTCTTCTGATAAACACGCTTCATAATAAATAATACTAAATGGTCCTCTACCTTTTGTATATGTGGATTTTCCTGTGTTATGTTGCAAAAGGCGCTTCCGTAAATCATTCGTATACCCCGTGTACAATTTATTATCTTTCTTACTTTTTAATATATATGTGTAATAAAACATAAATTATCTCTAACGGGACCATATAATATTCTCATATTATATCATAAAAAACAATTAAGAATTAGTAATTATTAGTTAAGAATTTTTGTATTATGTATGGTCGTACTTGGAATAGTCTTATCAGAGGGGCTTGGGAGGCTGTCGAGCCGAGCACGAGGAATTTTTCAGCAGAAAAATATCCGTGCCCTCTGAGAAGATCTATTTCAAGGGAGACCTATTTTACTATTGCATCAAAAATATTTCGGTATATAATGGACACATTAAAGACATAAATATCTTGTTACAGACAAGAAAAAAGACAGATGAATAATCAAAAAGACACAAAAAAGACAGACCTAAATATGTATGGACAGTCTCATGTCTCTGACATTAAATCATTGCCAGATAATAATATTTATGAATTCACTAACAAAAAGACAGAAAAGCTAGTAACTGCCTTGTATATGGTTTCTGATTGTATGGACACCGACGATGCTCTTAAGAATAAGATTCGTTTATTAGGGGTAGAACTCTTGTCCTGTATATACAAGCTCTCCACATTGTCCCCAGTAGATAAGCATAATTATATTGGAATATCTTTGACTCATATTTACGAACTTTTATCTTTCATTGAGATCGCTTATACGATTGGTTTCATCTCCGAAATGAATACAATGATATTAAAAAAGGAGTTCTCAACCCTTGTTGAAGATCTGAAATCAAACCAAGAAAAAGACAAACATTTTACTTTTACTCTAGATGAAAAAATGTTTGATTTACAAATTGGTGCTAGGCAAGACCTAGCAAAAGATAGTAAATCTTTTATAAAGGACAAAAGGACATCATTTGATACAATGCCTGCACGTCCAATAGGCGTGTCCTTTATGAATAATAAAAGTCCATTAAGAACACTTACGGACAAAAAGATAAATTCTTTATCGACAAGTTTGGCTGATAGGGAAGATAGAACAAATAAGATTATATCTATCATAAAGGACAAAAAGGAAGTTTCCATAAAAGACATATCTCTTGTCCTTACAAACTATTCAGAAAAGACAATTCAGCGTGACCTTAACACTCTTGTCCTAAAAGGACAGCTAAAGAAAACTGGCGCTAAGCGTTGGTCTAGATACTCAATAGTTATAAGTTAGGATCAATTTTTGAAATAGCTCTTCTCAAAGGGTACGCAAATTTTTTGCTAAAAATTTGCTCAGTTTTCACTCCGTCGAGCTCAAAAGCCCCTTTGATAAGACTATTTCAAAAATTGCTCCCTATCTCTTCTGTTTTGAAAAGGTAGTAATAAAATAGTCTTTTTAAAAATATGGGTGTGGGGGTTTATCCACACCCCCAATATAGCCCTTATATTTGCATATTTAAAACCCCAAGTATATAATATATGTGTATATTGTTTTACTGGTAATTTTTTGCCAGATATGATAGTATATAGTATTCCGATAAGCTTATTATTTAAGCTCATTCGGAAGAGAGAAGATCATTGAAAATTGAATACTATTACAATCTAATACCAAGAAGGTAATAGCCGTTTTGTTTTCTCTGGTCCTATCCGTTTTGAATTTTTAATTTTATTTTTCTAGTCGCCCGATTGATAGAGATTGGGTGAGTCTTGTTTTTTTAAATAAGATTATCCCGTTGATAGAGGCGGGTGATGAAGATATATAAAGTAAATTTTAAAATGTGGTATCGGCCCTGTCGACAAGGCAGATATGCTTGTCTCGTCTTTCTTTGAAAGAAGGTAAAGACAGGCAGAGTTATTTAGTTTAGTTATTCATCTGATTTTTTATTGATACTTCTTTTTAGTTTTTTTGATAGAGAAATTAAACAAGGATAAAATAAAAAATTATTTGGAGATAAAAAAGTTTATTTTGATTTTGATTTTTAAATTTTTATTCTTAGTTGATTTTATTCTCGACAACATTTTTTTGATAGAGAAATATTGTGTAGGGAATCGAAGAGACTAGTTTAAATAATTTATTAGTTATGATTCTTTAATAAACAAAGAATACACAAACATTAGTTTTTTTCTAAAGTGCACATTATTTTATCAGTCGCATTCTAGGATAAGTCGAAACTAATCTAAACGTGTACACAATTATAAAATATGTTAAAAAAATTTTTAATCGGAACATTCGTACTAGTAGCTTTTGCTGGAATGGCAACAGTTGCTTCTGCTTATGATTTTGGTTCTTCAACTCTAAGAGTTGGTAGTAAAGGAGCCGCAGTTATGGCTGTTCAGACAGTTGTCGGAGCATCTGTAGACGGTTCTTATGGTCCTATGACAGCAGCAGCTGTTAAGGCATGGCAAGCTTCAAACGGCTTAGCAGCTGATGGAGTTTTCGGTCCTATGTCAATGGCTAAAGCTAACGCAGGTGCAGTAGTTGGAACATATCCAGCAGGCTGTACTTCAGCAGTAGGTTACAGTTCAACAACTGGACAAAAGTGTGATTCAACAGTAGCTGCGGGTCTTCCAGCAGGCTGTACATCAACAGCAGGCTACAGTTCAACAACTGGAGCAAAATGTGATGGTTCAACAACTGGTACAGTTGACAATGGTCCTCTAGTAGGATCATTCGGTACAATTGCTACTGTTACAAAACTTTCACAATACAATGCTGAAGAAGTTGGAGCAGCTCAAGATGACGTAAAAGTTCTTGGATTTGATTTGAAAGCTTCAAAAGATGGAGACATTGAATTAAGTTCAATCAAATTAGCTTTTGCTATTACTAATGCTGATGGTTCAACTCGTCTTGATGATTATGTTGATTCAGTATCTGTATGGATGGGCTCAAATAAGATTGGTACATCTTCAGCATCTGATTTCAATAAAGATAGTACAGGTAACTACTCAAAAGTTATAGCTTTAAGTGATGCTATTTCTAGAGCAGATGTTACAAACAAAATCTACGTTACTGTAGACGCTGTAAGTAATATGGACTCAGGAGATATAGATTCTGAAGTAATGACTATCAGTGTTGATAATATTAGATATGTTGATGGTTCAGGAGTTGTTTCAACAGAAACAACAGCAGGGGATCTTGATTCAGCTCTAGACTCAGTTTCTATAGCTTTTGTCTCTTTCTCAGCTGCAGCCGATACAGAATTGAAAGTTTCTCTTGATTCATCTTCACCAGATGATGGTATCGTCCTAGTAAGTACAACAGCAAATACAGAAGATGTTGTACTTTTGAAAGGTAAATTAAAGTTGGAAGGTTCATCAGATGCAGTTCTTAACACATTACCAATTACTCTTACTTCAACAACTACAGGTACAGCAAGTGTTGCTGATATTGTAACTTCAGTAAGATTGAAGATTGGTAGTAGTGAATATACAGAATCAACATCTGCTCTTACAACTGGAACTGGAACAGTTTCATTTGATCTTCTTGACTTTGATATAGAAGCTGGTGATACTGTAGAATTTACAGTATACGGAGATATCGCAGACATCGATGGATCAGTATTCGTAGCTGGTGATACAGTCACTGCAACTCTTTCTTCAACAAACAGAAATGAAATGGATGTTGAGAACGCAGAAGGAGATCAATTGGCTGATGCATCAGAAAAGTCAGGTACTATCACAAGTGGTACATTGGAATTCCGTGCTTCAGGTCCAGAGTTAACTCTTATAAGTGCAACTGCTGTATCAAGTAATAGTACTACAAACGACCAAGATACAGGTACATTCATATTGAAGTTTAGTGTGAAAGCAATTGGTGATATTATTTACGTAGCAACTACTGCTTCAACTGCAGGTGCTGTAAATAACGTATACGCTGTTGACGTAGCAGGAACTGCTACATTGACTGATGTTTCTGGAATAATTACAAACACAACAGATACAACTCTCGTTGGTGGTTTGTGGGAAATTGCAGAAGACCAAACAGAAACACTTGAAATGACAGTTCTAAGATCTCCATCTGCAGAAGATGGTCTATTCCGAGCTGCACTTTCAAACATCAAGTGGAATACAACAGGAAGTACAACAACATTTAACACATACAGTTCAAATCTTGATTCATTCAAGACACCTTACATTAGTCTTGACTAATATATTGGTTTAGTTCTCGTATTTGTTAACTCTTGTAGTTAAAACAAAAACCACCCTAAAAGGGTGGTTTTTGTTATTTAACTATAATTTGATATAATTATTAAATGTTTTCAATTGAAACAAATAAATTTTTAGGAAATTCTATAAGGGGTTTGTTTTATATTTTTATTGCACTTTTTCCGTTTATTAATTATATGGGGCATCTTTATTATGGAACAACAACTCGCGCAGAAAACCTCTTTTTATTAGTAGAAATATTAGCTGTGATAGTTGGTTTTGCTTTATTGAATAGGAAAAATAAATTATCATTTTCTTGGTCTCCAATAGGGTTATCATTGTTATTATTTCTTATAATAATGTTTATTTCTGGAATAAATGGAGTTAATTTCTTGGATTCATTTTGGTCAAAAGCGACTAGAATGACCGGATTATTTTATTTTTTACACCTAGGTTTATTCTATTTACTTTTCTCGTCTTTTTTTAATAACAGTAATCATATAAATAATTTTTTGAGAGTATTCTTGATTTCAACAGGAATATTTTCTATTATTTCACTTTTCTCGACATCTTTTCATTTCTTCGGCAATTCTACTTTTGCAGCTATGTATTTATATGCAGCTTTTTTATTATCTATTTATTATGTCTCCACTAGTGAATATATCAAAAATAAATGGTGGCGATTTTTCATTCCAATAATATTTATAATTAATCCATATCTCATAAATCGTGAATTATGGCTTGGTGGTTTAAATATTTTTAAAAATCCTCTAGATATTATAGGAGAAGCTCAAACGTCTTCAATTATAATGTTTTTTTCTATAATAATACTTATAGGAATGTTTTTAATTTCAAAGATAAAAAGAATAAAATATCGACAAATTATTATTTGGAGTGTTGTAGCTATTGGACTTTTATTGGTATCTTTTGCTAGTTACTCCCTCGTTTCTTCTGATGGGTATTTACAAAAGATATATTTAAAGAATGCTTCTAGTGCTAGACCTATAGTTTGGAATCTTTCTAAAGATGCTATTAAAGATAGACCATTATTAGGTTGGGGAGGAGACAACTTTGATAGAGCTTTTGAAGATAATTATGATAATACTCTTCTTGAAAATAAAAATGGTCCTGAGCCTTGGTTTGATCGTGCTCATAATATTTTTATTGATCAGACTATTGAAACAGGTTATACAGGGATGATAATTTATATTTTGATATATATTGTAATTATAGGTA
>Ga0105099_10000513_pt1 | contig 26404 bp, 41 predicted proteins | sample PPLLak3cmMay2015_2_FD_79138 | JGI IMG/M metagenome (GOLD analysis project Ga0105099, IMG submission 79138) | Freshwater sediment microbial communities from Prairie Pothole Lake near Jamestown, North Dakota, USA - PPLs Lake P8 Core (1) Depth... | ecosystem: Environmental > Aquatic > Freshwater >... | reverse complement strand
CTTGTTACTTTCCGCCCAGAGTTTGGAACCTTCCGCCATGAGCTTGTCACCTTCCGCCCAGAGTTTGGAACCTTCCGCCATGAGCTTGTCACCTTCCGCCCTGAGCTTGTTACTTTCCGCCCAGAATTTGTCACCTTCCGCCCTGAGCTTGTCACCTTCCGCCCTGAGCTTGTTACCTTCCGCCCAGAATTTGTCACCTTCCGCCCTGAGCTTGTCACCTTCCGCCCAGAGCTTGTCACCTTCCGCCCTTAACTGTATTCTAATTCTCCAAATAAAGTTTAATCCTAGTTCTTTTTTATTCATCATCCTCTCCTTCTTTGTAGAATCTGACATAGTATCGAATGGTTCTGTAGTATTAGTAAATAAGTATAGTGTAATAGCGGTTATCACTTTCCTCCCTTAATTACCTGCTCTATTTCTGTAAATACTGCTTGGGCTATTTCCGAATATCTAACTTCTTTACCCTCTGGACAGAATGGGTCATTGCGGTGTTTAAGGAATATCTCCTGAATAATCTTCTCAATCCTTTGAGTAGTGATATTTCCAATCATCTTACTTCCCTCCTTAATTACCTGCTCCATTATTTAAACAACTCCTGATAAAGTCCCTTCTTGCTTTCGTTGAGGATGTGGAGGCCTAAATATGGATTGACGCAATTTGCCAATGCCTTTTGCTTATCCTGTATTTTGTATTTAGACAAATCAAATCCCAAATATTCCTCAAGTATTTTTACGCTTTCCCTACATTCTCGTCTTGTTGAACTTCTGCAATTCGTTACACTTATGTTTAAGTCTTTTTTTGTGCCGCTTTCCCATTCGGATATAAAAAAATTAGACCAGAAAAAATGTCTATCTCTTTCTATTGGTGAAAGTATTGGCTGATAGTAACTTTTTACATTCTCAATACAAAACTTTGTTTTACAAAAATGTTTTAAAAAAATAATTTCTTGCCATAATGTTAGGTCTGGATATCTAATACACCCTTGAGCATGAAGAAAATTATTGACATTACTATGCGTTGGACAAGGAGGGCTACTCCAGATAAACTCAAATTCCTTAAAATGCTCAAGTAAATATTGATGTGCATCTGCTACAATAACTTTATCATTTGGAAAGAAATCTTGGTATATCTTGGCAATCTTGGGGTCAAGTTCGACAGCGGTGATTTCATGGTCATTACCCCATAGACGCCGGTTCCCTCCAATCCCGCAATAAAGGTTGCAGATTTTCAACTCTTTATTCCCCACTTTTCTTTTTTGTTTAATTTATAGTATTTTTTCATATAGACTTTTCTTATTGCTTTATATTCAGGAGTGTTTCTATCTTGAAAATAAATCTTACAACAATTTATACATCTTTGATTTGGAGTTAATCCTTTCCGTTGATAAAAATCTTTAAGTGGTAGTGTATATCCACAATCTTTACAAGGTTTTGCTATCCATTCTCCATTTTTACGAACCCAACCACTATGTAATCTGAAATGGTCTGATTGAGTAAGTAATTCTAAATTATCAATATTCCAATTGCTCTTATTATTATCTTTATGATGAACTTGAAATCCTTGTGGTTTTTTACCGTTGTATTTTTCCCATTCAAGTATGTGGACTTTTTTATCTCGACCACCTACCCAAATTAAAGCATACCCTTTTTTATCAAAATAAACTTTCCTATTTTCATATAGCATACTTTCCTCCTTTTCTAACAAGTATACCATATAAGTTTAATAATGTCAATAGCATATAGATTTAAAACCTTCATCCTCTCTCCTCCCCAAACGGTCTGGTCATTGGGTTAAACTTATTTATAATTAATCTTCTATATTAAACTCATTAGCCAAAAGCCATACTATCTCATCATTAGAAACTTGTTTCTTTTTAAGTTCAATGATAAAAGATAGTATGGCCTTAGCTTGATTAATTGTCATTTACTTGTCTTCATCCCATGAGATCTCGTCAAAAGGGACTCTGCTATTTTTAATCGCTTTCTCTTTTTCTTCTTTTGTTTCTAGTTTAGATGTAGAAACAACCGGCTGCTCAACAATTTTATCAAAATTATACTTATCAATATTAGCGTACTTGCCGTCCTTGCTGTGAGTAACTGTAGCATAAAATTGTTTACCTATCCAATTATCTGTGTTTATTGTAAATCCTTTGCCTTTATATTCCTCGCCAATAGCTTTTAAGAATAATCGTGTAGCAAAGAATCCTTTCCAATCTTCATTTAAATTCAAACGGTTAAGAAGTGTTCTACCTTCTTCTTCACCGCCACAGACTTCGAGTTTTACAGAAACAGTATCCTCATCGAGTTTAAGTTTACGCCCAGTTTCATCATTATATGTAAAAATATCAACAACTTGAAGAAGATGCTCTTTTTCTGATGGAAGTTCATTTTTTATTTGTTCTGGTTCTGAATCATAGATTTTTGTTGTAGTGCGAGTTACCATTATTCTTTCTCCTTTTTATTTAATTCAGCGATTTTTTTTTGTTGAACATCAATTAATGACTGGATTTGTTTTGCTGTCATTTCTTCAAACCCATCAACATCTATCTTTTTAAACCATTTAACTATCTGGTCATCAGATATATTAAGGTTTTCAATAATAGATTTAATGGTAGTAATTTGTCCTTTTGTTGCCAATTCAGCTGGTTTAGTGGCAGATTCAATAATATTTCTACCGTATATTTCAGCGAAATGGTCATAAGATAGCGGCATTGAATCACCTTGTTTTAATGAATCTATCCGTGATTTACGAATTGTGAAAGTTTTTCCACCATTATTAATTTCAATCCATAGATCAAGAAGATACTCTAACTTATCATATCCGTCGAAAGTTGTGCCATCTTGATAAACTTCTTTTCCTTTTCTTGCCCATTTAGATTTACTATGACAGATAAGAATAACATTCATATTAATTTTTTCTAACCATCTAATTAATTGACGAGTTGGTTTATTGGCTTCTTTTTTATCTCGCCCAAAATCAGAACCGACGTTTAATTCTGCTTCTGCCGCTTCAAGTAGATATAAATAAGAGAAACTGTCAATAATCAAAGTTTTATAATCATGTTTTGTTGTAGCAAGTTCTTTTATTTCAGCTAAAACAGAATCAAAATCTTGGCTTCCTTCTTCTTTGCCAAAATAAACACCGGCTGATTTTTCTAATTTCTTTTTATACTGCGGCCTAGTTGCTCCCTGTTCTGTATCAATTAGATATGGTTTAGGAAAGTCCAGGGCAAAAAATGTTTTACCTACTCCACTTTCACCAGATATCAGAAACTTTGGTTTACTGACATCAACTTCCGTTGGTTGTTTGGCTTTTAGCGCCATAACTGCCTCCTTGTTTTTGTTTGGTTTTTATTTTCATAGCGGATTCCATCCGCTCTGACTTCCATTTATAAGATTTACAGTTGGGACATTCTTTAGGTTCTATTTCTGGATCTTTAGAATACCATGACCATGAACAGCGTTGACATTTATTTTTCATAACTGACTATCTCCTTTTACATTAATAATATAATATTATTTACCATTTGTCAAGCGCTCTTTTTTCCAGCTCTCCGGCACATTATATTTTACGCCTTCCCAAAAAATGTATTGCGCTTTGAACATGATACAAACTTCTTTTAATAACATCGTTTTACCGTCGGAAAATAGGATTGTAGTTGGTTTAGTCATTTTCCCCCCATTATTAAATAGGTTAAAATAATTGCGTTTGTGAATCGTTTGAAATTTTATATTCTGGGTCAATTCCAAACGTTACCAGATGATTGTGCTTTCTGCACTTTGCACGAAACACTTTAATTTGTTCTCTTGTCCAATGTATAGGCTGAACATTCGGCGGAAGTTGATTATCAAACCAACAGTCTGACACTTGGCATCTCCAAACTTTTAATAAATCTAGCTTACGCATATTCACATCAAACGAAGTTTTCCAATTACAAACCATAAACACCATGACATCATCTGCGCCTTTATATCCAGCTTTTCTTAACATCTCAACAGCACTTTTAACTTTAAATTGATGACCGAATCCAAAATCCCATGCCAGTCTAATTTTTTTAAATCTGTTTTTATGAAGTGAATCTGCAAGTTCTTGCGTTAAAAACCGCCAATCAATTCCACAAATAAGTTGATAGTAAACAACTTTATTGTTGACCTTTTGTAGCCCTAAATTATTAATAATTGACATAGCTTCTGGTTTACAGAGCAAATTCATATCCATAATTTTGACATCATTTCTTTCGATTTTTGGGATCTCAAAGATTTTTAATTCTTGCGGTTCATAACAATATGGACAATTATTAGGACATCCTTCAGTAATCCTGATCCATTGTTCTATATCATCAAATTTATTGTATGCCCCATATGAATATTTACTTTTTAAAATCTGAATATCTGGCATTACTTTGCTCCCATCATTAAAATCGAAATTTGTAAAATTGTATTATTAATAAATTTTATTTCCTTTACTACAATTTTTATAAGACCACATCGGTTGACAATTAGAATAATGAAAAGCTTTCTTTTGTTCTTCTTCTTTAGATAAATCAAATTTGCTTATAGGAATAATATGGTCGATATTCCATTTATTTATTCCATTTCCGTAATTTTCCCAATTCATGTTTTTCTTAAATAAATTTTCTAAATATTTTTTAAAATAAGTGAAATCACACCCTAAAAGAATGAATGTAGAAGATTTTTTACAATAGTTTTTTAAAGCAATTCTAATTCTGTTTCTTATTAAATCAGCCATTCTTTTTTCTTTAGGTAACAACTTATACAGCTCTCTCCTTCTTTTATTTTCTTGTTCTCTTTTATCTTCTGAATCTTTAAATCTAGATATGCCTTTGTTCCATACTTGTCTACCCTTTAAAGATTCACTCATTTTCCTTTTTGATTCTTCACTATGTTTTCTACCTTTATGAGCAATTCCTATTTTTTTTCTTGTTTTTTCTGACCAAATTCTTTTTTTACTGGTACAGCTTTTACAGCTTGTTGATTTATAAGAACTTAATATTTTTCCACAATCCAAACATTTTGGCTTTCCGCCTTTCCAAGCAAAATGTTTATCACCAATTTTACTTCTACCATTACAAGCTTGACTACAATATTTTGTTTTTTTTGTTCTCCATAAAGGCTTAGAAAATATTTTACCGCATATAAGACATCTTCTTATTATTTTTATTTTGTTCATAGTAATATAAATCTGTTCTTTTATTTTATTAAAAGCAATGAATAATTTAAAAGTATTGCCCCTAGCCAATAAATGGCTCTTGCCCAATTCCTCTCAACCACGCACACAACCATGATTATCAAATATTCAAACAACAATGCTTTTATAAGTAATTGGCTCATTCCAATTCTTTCCCGCCTGGTATCATCTCTCACCGTCCTTTTAACGATTTACGTAATTTCTTCCATTCTTTTTCTTCTTTTAGTATTTTCTCCAAACTACTATTTGGCAAAAAATAAATATAGTCTTTTGGGCATGTAAATGAAGTATATAATTGCCACCCAAAAAATTTACAGACTTTCTTCATCTCTCACGCTCCTCCCCATAGACTATACATTCAAATAATTCCATACATTTTTTACACATTGGTAATGGTAAACTGACATACATACATCCATAATCTAACGAATTAAAAGGAACGTCTGCTCTTGCACCTAACAATTTCTTATGCTTTTTCCTACATAAACAACACCTTACAATTTCTCTTTTCATCCCTCACCGTCCTTGTTAGCTCTCCCCAACTATTCGGGAATGGATTGCTTGAGCTATGACTTTAGCTCGTGTATAATTATCGCAATTACTTGTAGAAGATTTTAAAGATAAAAAAAATGAGATTAATTCTTCTAATTGCTCAATACTCAGCAAATCATCCTTCCTGATGTAGTTCTTGTCTAACATCTTAGGTAGTTCGTTTAGGATTGCTTCGACTATCAAATCTAAGTCATATTGATGATTCATAGAATGCGGTCTTAATAAATTCTTCAATATCTCTCTCATCACTCCCTCCTTTTGTTCACGCTATCGCTTCCACTGCTTCACTAACACTGCACACTACCCAGTGGTTAATGCCACAGCGAAGGCAGTTTTCTCTAAATTCTCTCTGGTTGTCTTGTCTTAAAATTATTGAGCTTGCCTTTAATTCTATAAATCCCGATTTGTTTTTGTTTATATTAAATACCAATAAATCGGCTATGCCTGTGCTTTTACCGCCTATTGAATTTTCAATCCTATAAACCTTAACCCCTCGCTTTCTCAACTCTTTAATCACCTGATTCCTCAGTTCTCGCTCTGGCTGTTCTCTAGACGTTGTTTCCCTCGCCCTCTCTTTTCTTGGTTTTATAATTTCCACTTTTTTACCTCTCATAAATTTTTCAATTTCTATCATTCGTTTTAATTCTTCTTTGCGGTTACGCCGTCCGCCGATGCCTTTAAGAATGTAGTTACTCATCTTCTTCCTTTACATACTTCTTCCCAACAATTTCAAACTCTGGACAATACACAACACCTTTTGGAACTAAATATTCATCGTTCTCATCAAACTTAACCTCACATCGCAATCCGTCATAATTAACACAGTTTGAGCATTTCATAGTATCTCCTTATTTAAATTTTATTTTCAAATCGTTCTGATAAAGCTAATCTGACAGCTTCTGCTTCTTCTGGCCATGTCATTAAATCATCAAACATACTTTCTTCACAACAAGCAAAAAATCGGCCTTCTTCTCTTACATAATTATGGTACATTGAAATAAAAACATTCCAGTCTTTATGTATTCTTCCGTTCTCAAGCCATACACAATCATAAGATCTGACCCAAGGAATATCTATTAATAAGATACAAGGTTTTTTAGTCGATAATACTAAATTATTAATTTTATCTGTTTCTTTTTTTGTAAGGTCTTTTGGTTTTACTTCACCCCACATTTCAACCTGAGGAAACCAAAAATCAGGGAGATACATTGTGCCATCATCAAATTTAAATCCCTCATGCTCATATCGCCAAATTAATCCAATAGAATCAAAATAAACAGCCCATCTCGCTTCTAATCGACTTCTAAAATAATGATTATTATATTTTGTCGGTATTGTTTGTATTGTCATTATTCAACCCAATCCTTTATTTTCTTTTTCTTATCTTCTTTATCTTTCCCATCTATCTTCGTTCCCCAATAATTAACTTTATGCAGTTCATAATCTTCTTCATATGTTTTTGTCTTTAAATTAAATCCAACATTACAGGCCGTGTTAAAAAACCCTAATCCCCTTTCTTTTCTAATACAAACCCATGTTTTTTTAATATGCGCTATTGACTCTGTATTTTCTTCGTCATCAGGGGCAAAGAGGATAACTGTACTAGCCTCTTTAACTTTGTTTGATGTCCCCATAAAATCTTCAAGGGTTGGGATAATTGTTTCTTTAATACCTTTTCTTAAATGAGATATAACAATTAACGGCACGTTATAAACGTCCTGTAACTTCCGCATAGTCCGCATAATATCGCTTATATTTTCATTTTCTGATGCTTTCGGTTTATGTAAATCAAAATAATCAATATGGTCAAATACAAATAATTGTGAACCGTTCCTGGCATGATCGACAAAATATTTTTCCATATCTTCAATATTAAATCCATCTGGTTTTCTTGAAACAAGTTTTATATTTTTCATGTTTTCAGCAAATTTAAGGTACGCCTGTTCAACCACTTCTTCTGGAAACATTTTTTGTTTAGACTTAAACTCCCTGAAATCAATCTCAATGTTTGGGTTTAATCTATGGCATTCTTTAAATATTTCTGTTAGTTCAAATTCACCTTCATAATTCTCAAGAGAAAATAGTGATACTTTAACTCCTATTGTAGCGTTTGTGTATGCTATATCGTTTGCTATGGTTGTTTTTCCAGCTCCTGTTCTTGCCCCAAAGAGGATTAAATCAGATTTTAAAATGCCGTGTAGTGTTTCATCGAGGTATTTCATTCCAAAAATCCCGACTTGTTCATGCCCTTTAAATAGTTGGTCAATTTTTTTCAAATTTTACCTCTCAATATATTATTAATTTCACTTTCTGGTAACGGTTCAGAAATTCTTTTATTCATTTCATGGACAGATTCTTTAATTTCAGTAGCAGAAAATCCTTCATCGATTAACCATAGTGTGATCCTAGCAATCTCATTATTTCGGCATCCGTTTCTTATTCTGTCCAAAAAAAAGATTTTATTCCAGTTCTCAGGGTTAAGCATTTCACTTTTATTATTAATGGGTTTATATAAACTGTGTTTCATTTGTTTCTTCTCTTTATATTGGAAGGCGTATAACATTTCTTTTTCGGAATAAGTTTCGTTATTTTTAAAAACAAGTTTAACCTGAAACGGATTATCTTTATCTTTCATATGATAGAACCCAGGCGCGCGCATAAGCCTGTTTGCTGTAACAACAGCAGTATCGGACTTTAATTTTGCAGATATTCCTTTACAAATCAGGTTGAAGTTTGAAACAGTGGCGTTTATAGCTTTCCAGTAAATATGGTATCCACGCTTTGATTCTATTATGGCGGTAGGTCGCAAGAGTGTTTGGTTAATTTTCCTCATTTGTTCAGCTTTTTCACTTTCATCAAATTCAGCAAACCAGTATTTAATTTCAGTCACGTTTTCAGCTTTTCTAGCCCCGTTTATTATGTTTGGTGTAAAGTGTATGCCATAACCTTTAGAATTAAGGATTTTAGCCTGTTCCTTATCAATAGGAAACGCACCTTGCGCCTTTAAATCATTATCATAATCATGTAAAGCGTATAATTTCAATGTAAACCTAGCCTTTTAGCTTCTTCTGGTGTATATCCTGGGTTTCTTTTTTTATGGGTTTGGTTCTCCCATCGTTTTTTGCCGCCTTTAGTCCACCCATTTCGGATATTATCCAGATTTTTCATCCTTGTTTTTAGTGATGGTGAGAAAAAAATGTCTTTATTTATTTTAAAAAGTCCGTAATTATGGATGATTTCTTTGATGGTTTCTTTATCTTCATGGATGTCAAAAGACAGTGTATCCAAGTCCAATTTTGTTTCATATTTTTTTGAAGAACGCAAAATTTCTATCAACATAAAGTAAATTCCGTACCCTTTTGCTCCAAATTTTTGTCGTATTTTTATTACACGACAATCGCTTCTTGCATCGATGTCATGTTTAAAGTAGGGTTTATCTTTCATTGTAATCCTTTTGTTTTCATATGTTTATAAGATGAGCTAAGCTCAAGCTAAGCTAAAGCCAAGCATAAGCCAAGCTAGACACGGTGCGTGAGCCTATAGTATAGTATAGTTAATATAGTAAAGCTAAGTAAACATTTCGTAACACGAAATGCCGCCTTCGGCGGTTTTTTTTTAAAAAAAATATTAAACAATTTTTACCTTTTGATGCGACCCTTTGCCTTTGATTGGTATATTAAGTTTTTTTCTAATTCTTTGAATTGTGTCTATGCAAACATTAAATTCTTTTGCCATATCTTTAAGTTGCATAGAATTGTACTTTTTTTCAAATTCTTCTTTTGACATCGTAATCATGTATTTAACCTCCTAAATAAAAATCCGCCAGGAGAACATTTTTTGTCCCATACGTTAACTGCCAAAGCTAACGACCTGGCGGATATTAAAAAAACTCGATAGATTTTGTCCATCGAGTTTCTATTTATTAAATTTAATGTTCTTATCATCAGCTTTGGCATATGATTATCTTACCACAATCTTCCCTTTTGTCAACTATAAATTACCTAGCTTTTCTTCTTCATCAATCCTACACCCCTCACACATTTCTTCATCATAATTCTTCCTACCCTCACACCTTGGACAGATATATTCTTCAGGCACTTCCGGACGTTCCGCCGGATGATCTTTCGGGTTTTTCATATACCCATCATCATAATGTTGGCTGGATTCTAAATTAACCATTTTTTCCTCCCTTTTTTACAAAAATACTTAATATAATTAGTATAATTATAATAGGATATAACCAATACATTTTACGTTTATACACAAAATACCAAAATTCTTTTGCTATTGATAATCTTGACATGAGATACTCCTTTAAACTTGCCCACTTTGCCCTATAAATCTTCGCTAGGCTTAATCTTTAGGGCTTATTGGTGCTCCTCTACTGATTCTAAAGCGTTCCCTGCCATTTCTACCGTCATATCCGCTTCTTTTATTTGTTGTATTATTATATTATACTCCTGCCCTGTCATCGTGTCCCGTAACACCCCTCGCCAGCCATTGTATCTAGGATCCTGTACTATCGGTTGGCTAACCTCAATTATTGTTTGCTCCATTAATCGCTGTACTATATATCTAATAAAATTCGGAACGTAATGCCTCTGTATCTGTGACCAGTCTTTCATGTCGCGTCCCCCTTTCCATACTTTTTTTCTAACTTTCTTAGTTCTCTGTTTAAATTCCATTCAAACAAATATGGAGAAATTAAACAGACCGTTATAAAAAATAATGTTGATACTCCTGCGTATATATACATTTCATACCTCCTTTTTTAGTTGCTTAAATAATTGCATGACATTTATAATTTCTCCTGCTGGCTCGGTCTTTGGTTCTTTTGTCGACGTATGTATCCTTGATCGTATTTTAAGAATCTCTCTTATCCTGATAGACTCATTATTTAATAGCGTTTCCATAAAAATAAAAAATTTCTTTAATGACCCTTGGCTGTGCTTTATACATTGACTATTTATTTCATAATACTTTACCACATCGCTCAATAACTGCATGTGCATTTTTTGCGCACGTATCCTAGTTTTATAATTAAATTCAGACTCTCTCTCTGTTCTTTTAATTTTGTCGACTCCATAATCCTTCATTATCTCTTTAATTCTGCTCACTGGCAACCTGTGTTTTTTGATGTATTGCATTTTTAATTACCTCCCATTTGTTTGTATTTTTTTATATATTCTATCGTTTCTGACGGTAATTTTTTGTCGCTCGCCATGTATCCAATTCCAGCGTTATACGCTATTATACAGTTTTCAATCGTAACAGATTTTTTGTAGTATCGTAACATCTGCGGAATCCTATCTAATAAATACCACCTGGCAATCCGCTCATTAATTCGAGGGTTAAATAACTCGGTTAGCATATATTGCTCGGCAGGATGATAATTGTTCCATTCCTCCAAACATATTGGAGTAATCTGATACAACCCACGAGCCTGTGAGGTTTGGTTATACGCAGACGGATCGCCAGATGATTCAATTTGTTTGATTATTGACAAGTCTATTATATCACCAGCGTAACAAACAATTGGTGTGGAAAGAAAAATTGTTATGATGATTAGAATTACTTTCATGGTTTTTCTCCTTTCATTGTTATTGGTTTTAATTAAACTGTTAACATTCTTTTTATTTCGGCGTTGCTTTCCTTCCCAGCAAGGGCTTGAATCGTTTGTAGCGCAATCCAAGCGTTGCGTTTTTTTACCCAATCGTTAGTTTTTTTGTCTTCTGCAATTTTCCACAGGTTTCTAATAATTTTGTAGTTTATTTTGATTATCATTTTTTTGGCTCCTTTGTTAATTTGATTATTAATCTGTTATTAAAATTCCAAATTCTGTATCAGCAACGCTTTGAGCGTCGCTTGTTGTCAATCCTTCATCTTCAAGCTGATTTACTCTTTCTTTATATTCTACGCTTTGCCAAATTTGTAAACATTCTTTAAAATACGCTTTCCAAACATAATTACAACAATCAAATTCTTTGCGCAATTCTACATAACTTGTTAGTCTTTTTTTTGTGCTTTTCATCTTCTCAGCTCCTTTTTCATTATTTTGGTGAATTCACCGAATTAACAAACAACATAATATTATCATATTATTTTTTGTTTGTCAATACCCTTGCCAGCGTCGAGAAATTAAAAAAAATAAATAAATAAAATAAAATTTGTAAATTTTCTGTTTTTTGTTATATTGTAATTATGCCAATTGTTTTCCTGATCCTATTCAATATTCTCATCTTCTTTCCGACATGGAAATATAAAATCATCGTCGATGATATCGGACAACTTAAACAAATTAGAAATGAAGATCTTTTGCGCTCTGGATGTTGGACTGGATTTAATGCCGTATATAGATTTATTCTAACTCGACTCTACGGACTAGGCACGTTCCTCCCTCAAAAACCTGATTGTGATGGATATGTTAATAATACCAACATTTGGTATCAGACTCTATATTTTGACCACATATTTCAAACCGTACTTCATACTATAATTTCAATTTTAATATATATCGTATTCGGTCAAAACCAAATATCTCTCTGCGCCGCTGCTCTCTACTCTATTAACCCCATCACCGCTCAAACCGCTATCTGGCTCAACGGTAGACGATATGCTATTGCTATTATTATGATTTTATTAATGTTAATTTTAAAGCCACTAGGGTTTGTTCTCTATCCAGCTCTATTCCTATTTCACTATACTGGCTGGCTCGCCCCTCTGCTCCTCGGATGGATCGGGATCCCTATCATAGCAATAATCGTTCTCCTCGCGCGTAAACAGATTAAATCTAAAATTGATGCTCGGCTGAAATATATCAATAACCAACAACTTCATAAATTTTATCCCAAAAGAATTATTGTTATAATTAAATCGTATGGATTATTCTTAACCCGAATATTTTTTCCCAAAACCCCGAAACTCGTTCACTCTGAACTCTATTGGTACGAAATTACCAACGAGGGAAATAAAGATGCTTATGCCTATAATTATGAGTTCTATCAGGGATTAGTTTGTATTATCGCATCAATAGCATCTCTATTCATTTTACAAGGCGATTTATTCTTTTACTGGCTATTCTCAACTCTCACAATCCTCAGTTGGTCAACTATCACTAGCGCTGTTCAGGTTCAGGCTGACCGGTATATCTCAGCAACTGTTCCGTTCTTAATGGTTTTTCTATCTCTCATTATCCACAAACTAGCAGGATTCTACACTATCCCTATTGTTGCGTGTTTTTGTATTTACTATTTCCTGCGCTATCAACAATCGTTTCGTATGTTTGAGGATTTTAATAGTTTCTGCGATTACCACATCTACCACGATCCGAAACATCCGTACTGGCGGTTTTTAAAAGCATCGGAATATATGCGGTGTAAAAATCCTATGGCGGCGTGGCCTCTAGTTACAGAGGGTTTATTATTTGCGCCAAAAGATTTTCGTTTGTTGTCCCTTGCTAGCCAACTATCCTTTTTATTCGGTGCTCATCACGACGCCGTGCGCTATCTCCTAGTAGCTGAAAAAAATTATTATTTAGGGCAGGAGCCAGTTTTGAAACTTCAAATTGAATCCTTAAAACAGAAGCTCGGTCTTTCTGCCCTACAATCTGAAGCTCAACGCGTGCGAACCGGTACCAGTAAACTAAGTAAAACTGAACGTGACCGTGTTTTAAAAAACGCTCAAACACTAGGTGTTTAAATAATTAAACATTGTGTTGATTTTTTTGAACGTTTGTGGTATATATAAACATAGGAGATATTTTTAATGGGAACAATGACTAAAAAAGAACGTGAGGAATTTGATAAACTTAGCCCCTGGCGGCAGATGGCTAGTTCATGGAATAGTAGAAAAAAACGAAAAGCCGCGTTGAAAAAAGCTAAAACTACATCTGAAAAAGTTAAAGCGATTGAGGGAAATTATTAATATTATGACTAAAAAAACAGAAATTGATTATGACAGATTATACGAAATTGCTCAAGAAGGATTGACGTTAGCTGAAATATCTAAAATATTTGAAGTTAGCGAGAGGACATTATATCGTTGGATAAACAATGATCCAAAATTATGTCAGACCCTAAACGCTGCGAAACTTATTGCAGATAAACGAGTTGAGGATAGTTTATATAAACGTGCTTTAGGTTATAAATATGATGAAGTAACGTATGAAAAAGTAAAAATTGGTGGGTTAGGTGCAGATATTAATGATGAAGGTGAAATTGAATCAATAAAACATACTGATTGTTATAAGACAAAAATTGTTACAAGAGAAATTCCCCCTGATGTGACTGCTCAAATTTTCTGGTTAAAGAATAGAAAGCCTGATGAATGGCGAGATAAAAAAGAGTTTGATTACAAAGAGAATAAAAAAATCACTATAACTGTTACTGAAATTCCGTTAGAAGAACGAAAAGAAATCATTAATAACAGGATTGAATGCACGAATTAAGAAAAAAAGCATGGGAATTATATAAATCCGTATCTGATGACAATGATTTTAAAGCTATGCGGGAGTTGTGTCAGACGGATTTGTTTTATTTATTAGTTGTTGCGTGTAAACGTATTGATGTTGATAGGGATTGGTTATTTGACAGATGTCGAGAGGTTGAAGCAAGCCCCGACGGATATATTGATTTGTGGAGTCGTGAACACTATAAATCGAGTATAATAACGTTTGGTAAAACGATTCAAGATATTTTAATAAATCCCGAAATTACAGTCGGGATTTTTTCACATACACGGCCGATTGCAAAAGCGTTTTTGATTCAGATTAAACGGGAATTAGAACAAAATTTATTTTTACAGGAATTGTTCTCTGATATTCTTTGGGGTAATCCACAAAAAGATAGCCCTAAATGGTCATTAGATGAAGGTATTATTGTTAAGCGACAAGGGAATCCGAAAGAATCAACGGTTGAGGCGTGGGGATTAGTTGATGGGCAACCGACATCAAAGCACTATATGTTGATGGTCTATGATGACGTAGTGACTAGAGAGTCGGTAACAACGCCGGATATGATAGCAAAGGTTACAGAATCGTTTGCGTTATCATTGAATCTGGCGGCTGAGGGTGGTGCTAAAAGGTTTATTGGTACGAGGTATCACGCAAATGATACATATAAAACTATTATTGATAGAGGTACAGCTATTCCAAGAATATATCCAGCTACCGACGATGGGACTATGACAGGAAAACCAGTTTTGTTTTCTCAAGAAACGTTTGATGAGAAGGTGAAGGATATGGGAAGCTTTGTTTCAGCCTGCCAGCTCCTTCAAAATCCGCTCCAGGACAATGCTATGGGATTTAAGTCAGAATGGCTGGAGTATTATATAAAACTGAAAGCTGAACGATATAACGTTTATATTCTAGTTGATTCAGCAAGTGAGAAAAAGAAAGTTAATGATTACACGGTTATGATTGTGTTAGGGTTAGGGGCAGATCAGAACTATTATTTAATTGATGCTGTTAGGGATAGAATGAATTTGACTGAACGTACTAATAAACTATTTGAGTTTGTTCGTAAGTATCGGCCGTTAAATGTCGGGTATGAGAAATATGGGTTAATGAGCGATGTTGAGCATATCCGATATGTTCAGGAGCAAGAAGGGTACAGATTTAAAATAAGTGAATTAGGTGGACAAAGTCCAAAGAATGATAGGATTCGACGGTTAGTGCCATTATTCGAACAGCATAGATTTTATTTTCCGCATTTTTTAAAGTATATGGATTTACAGAATAAGCCACATGATTTTATACATGAATTTATTGCCGATGAATATGAATGTTTTCCTGTAAGTATCCATGATGATATGTTAGATTGTTTAAGTCGTATTTGTGACAAGACAGATGATTTTATTCCAAGATTTCCATTGGTGGAAAGTAAAGTTGAGAATAAGCAATACAATCCTCTGGATACAAAAATCCAGCAGCCACAATACAATCCGTTAGGATTAGCGAGAATGTAAATGGAATGGGTGATTGATTTGATTAGACAATTAGTTAAGAGCAAATTTACAGGGTCAATACAGATTAATTTTCAGTTTGGCGGGATAACAAATGTAAATAAAAGCGAGAGTTTAAAACCGTAGGATAGGACACTCGTAAATCACGAAGCCTAGATATGTTCAGATAATGAACATTCTAGGCTTTTTTTGTTAGCAAAGGAGATAAAAATGTGCTTCGGCTCAACTAAAACACCAGAAATCAAACAACCAGAACCTATGTCACCATCCCCGTCACCGGTTGAACCAACCGAAGTTGCGGCTGTTACTCAAGAGGAACGGAGAAAAAAGTTAGCTAAAATGCGGTTTGGGTTAGCTAGTACAATCAAGACCTCGCCTCGTGGGCTGGTAGGACAAGCGGCGAATTTAACAACTCCACAAATTGCAGGTAAAACAAAACTAGGTGTCTAATGGATAATGCAAAAGTTAAAGAATTAGTCAATAAACGGTTTAACTCGTTAGTGCAAGAGTATAAAAATTGGCAATCTGCTCATAAAGATTTATCTACTTATCTCAACCCGACACGTGGGCAGTTTAGCGTTAACTCAACTCGTGGCACGATGATTGACCATCAGATTTTGTTAGATGACCATGCTACACACGATATTCGGATTCTAGCAAGCGGTATGCAGAGTGGAATGACAAGTCCTGCTAGGCCGTGGTTTCGATTAAATATTGGCGATAAGACGTTGAATAAGTTGCCAAATGTGAGGATGTGGTTAGACGATACGGCTGAACGTATATTTGATGTATGCGCTAATTCAAACGTATATGATGTATTCTTTTCAATCTACGAAGAGCTCGGTCAATTTGGGACAGGGTGTGCAATCATTTTAGAAGATTACGATAAGGTCGTTAGGTTACGCAATTTTACAGCAGGCGAGTATTTTATCGCGTGTGATAGCAGAGGCGTTGTTAATACGTTCGGGCGTGAGTTTATTTTAACTGTAAACCAATGCGTAGATATGTTCGGGGTTGATAACTGTTCAATGACAGTACAGGGGTATTATAAAAATAATCAGATGGACGTTAAAGTAACGGTTAGGCATATTATTGAGCCTAACGATAAAGCAGATCAGAATTATATTGATAATATGAATATGCCGTTTCGGTCATTATACTGGGAAACTGGGACAGACGATAACAAGTTTTTAGATACAACAGGGTTTTTTGAGTTTCCGATAATTGCGCCACGATGGGATACGGTAACTACAAGCACGGTCTACGGATATGGGCCAGGATGGTTTGCGCTAGGGAACGTTAAGCAATTACAAAAAACGGTGTTAGATAAATTGTTAGCGCAAGAGAAGATTCATAATCCGCCAATGCAAGAAGATTCGTCGGTTGAAGGGCATTCTAATTATTTGCCTGGTGGTAAAACAAAAGTAAGTTCTTCTGCGCCGAATACTGGAGTCAGGCCAGCGTATCAGATTGACGCTCAAATACAATCGTTTATTGAAAGTATTAACGGATTGAAAGAGGCGATTGATAAATCGTTTTATACAAACGTATTTTTAATGCTGATTAATTTAGATAAAAGTAATATGACAGCTACGGAAGTAGCGAGGCGAGAGCAAGAGAATATTATGATGATGGGGCCGTTATTGAATAGAGTTAATTCTGAAATGTTGAGCGTGTTTCTTGAACGGTTATATGGAATCATGGAACGTAACATGATGTTTTTACCTGCGCCGGAAGAGATTGCTGATATGTCAATTAAGATTGAGTTTGTTAGTATTTTAGCACAGGCGCAAAAGGCTGTTGGCGCAGTGTCAATTGACAGGACAGTTGAACGTATTGGCGGCATGGCTGGGTTAAACCCTGCTGTAATTGATGTATTTAATTTTGATGAGGCGGTACGAGAATACGCTGATATGGAAGGCGTGCCTGCTAATCTGATAGTTGACCCGAAGGTTGTTAAACAGATAAGAGAGCAAAGGGCGCAAGCTCAGCAGATGCAGACTAATTTAGCGTTGGCTAACCAGGGGGCGGATACGGCGCAGAAGTTATCTAATGCTAAAACAAGCGAAGAGTCGGCGTTGACTGGTGTGATGTCAATGGTGCCAGGGATGAATAAATGAGCGATATATTAGATATTAAACAGCGCATTGAAAAAGAAAAGAAAGTTGAAAAGAAACAAGAAGATTTACGAAAGCGTGAGTTAAGCGATATTCGTAAAGTAATATCATTTCCTGAAGGTAGAAGGTTTATGTGGCGACTGTGGGGTGAAGCTGGTATTTATACAGATTCATTCACAGGTAACTCACAGACATTCTACAATGAAGGGCGTAGGAGTTTAGGGTTAATGATTCTAAGGGATGTTTTAGAAGCTGAGCCTAAGGCTTTTGCGCAAATCCAAAGCGAGTTTGTATCAGAAGCAAACTCAAATAAGGAGGAAGTATGACAGAACCAATCGTATCTCAAGAACCCACTGTAGATACACCAACGACGTTAGCGGCAACAGAAACACCCGAAACCGTTGACACAAAAACTTTAGCTGGTAGTGATGCGACTACTGAACCTAAAGCAGTAGAAACCCCTGAAGCATACGATATAAAAGTACCTGACGGGATGGAGTTAGACCAAGCTATGATGGAGGCGTTTACGCCGGTATTCAAAGAGTTGGGAATAACTCAAGAGCAAGCGCAGAAGTTAGCTGATACGTATGCTCCGTTGATTGCTAATAAAACGGAAGAAGCCAGGCAACAGGCGTTAAAAGAGTATCAAGAAACCGTCGAAGGATGGAAGAAAGATACTATTAAAGAGCTTGGTGTTGATAGCGCGAAGAAGTTGGCTTATGCGGCAAAAGCAAGAATGAAGTTTGGTGATGAAGAGTTTAAAGAAATGGTAAACGAGTTGGGTGTTGGAAACCATCCTGCGTTAGTTCGATTTTTAATTAAAGTCGGGCAGAGTATTAGCGAGGATAAGTTTCCAGATTCAACAGAAAAAGGGAAATCAGACCCGTTAAAGGTCATGTATCCCACTATGAAGTAATTGAAAGGAGAAATTAACTATGGCTGCATTATCAAGTTATATGCCGACATTGGTGGATATAACAAGAATTCTAGATCCAAATGGCAGTATTGGGTCAGTTGCTGAGATTTTACAGGAATACAACGAAATTCTTGAGGATATTCCATGGTATGAAGGCAATTTACCAACAGGACATCAGTTAAATATTAGGACAAGTAAACCTACGCCTACGTTTAGGTTATTGAATCAAGGTGTTGTACCTGCAAAGAGTACGACTGGCCAGATTGTTGAAGGTTGCGCTATTCTCGAAGCACGAAGCCATATTGATAAAGATGTGGCTGAGTTGAATGGCAATACAGCAGCATTCCGGTTATCTCAAGACAGGGCGTTTATTGAAAGTCTTGGAGATACATTATCAACAGCGTTGATATACGGTGATATTTCAACTAATCCAGAACAGTTTAACGGTCTATCGTCAAGGTATTGGTCATTGAGTGGTGAAACGACATCAGCGCAAGTTTTAACTTGTGGTGATGCTGGGTCAAGTATTAATACGTCAATTTGGCTAGTAGCATGGGCGCCAGATAAAGCGTTTGGTATTTATCCAAAAGGTACAAAAGCAGGGTTACAGCATGAGGATTTAGGTATTCAAGAAGTTATTACAAGCACAACTACAGGCGCAACTATGCGAGCATATGTTTCCTGGTTCCAATGGAAATGTGGTCTTGCTATTGGCGATTATCATAATGTAGTTAGAATTTGTAATATTGATACAACAGCGCTTTTAACAGCAGGTGACAGCACAGATACGTCAGCTAATGTTTTAAAGGGTATGAGCAGGGCGTTAGATTTGTTACCTCCTGGAGCATCACGACCAGTGTTCTATATGAATCAAAGAGTACGGTCAATGTTAAGAGTTAAAATGCAAGATAAATCTAATTTGCATTTAAGGTTAGACGAGTTAATGGGGCCGAGCGGTGTTCGCAGGAATACGTTAACATTTCAAGGAGTTCCTTGCCGCAGAGTAGATTCTATTCTTAACACAGAAGCAGCGTTAACTTAAGAATATTGAGAAAGGAGAAAGATAAATGATTTTAGATAATTTTTTATTGCTAGCTGATACAGTCACAACAACGACTGCTGCTGCGTCAACTGATTATGTTGATACATTAGCTGCTGGTGACGCTAATGTTGGCGCATGGTTTGTTGTTAAGACTGAGAGTACAGCGTTTACTGCTACAGGTACGGTGACTGTAACATTTCAGTTACAGACTTGTGCTGCAAGTGGGTTTGGGTCAAGTGAAGCTACTGCTGGAACAACGTTAGCTCAATCTGCTGCGTTTACATACGACCAATTAACTGCTAATAAGATAGTTTATAAGGTTAGGATTCCACCTGGTGCGTTAAGGTATTTGAGAGGATATTATTATCCTAATCCAAATACAGGGTCAAATCGTATATCTGCGTGTAGCTATTCAATGTTTATAGTACAAGATGCTGATATAAATGCTCTTGTAGCTCAAGAGTAATAAGATAGGAGTTGATTAATGAAAACGTATAAAGTAATTAGAGCAACGGTAGGATATAAAAGACGATACTGGAATGAAGGCGAGATTGTAGAGCTAGAAGATTCCGACACGCCGCCTATTCATTTTGAGTTAGTTAAAGGTTCTCAACCTAAAATTGAGCCAAAGACTGATGAAATAGCGTTTTCACAAGTAGGGATACCGCCAAAACCGACACATGGTTTTGCGTATCAAGCTGAAGAAACAGCACCTAAGAGAATGTCAACGTTCAGCGATAGTAAAAAAAATAAAAGAAAGTAACATTCATGGGGCGGTGAAATATCCGTCCCATGATTTTTTAAGGGGCAAACATGGCAAGCCAAGTTGATATTTATAATTTATCGTTAAATCATTTAGGTATGCGTGAAGTGTCCAGTATAACAGAAGATACTCCGTCGGTAGATGCGTTAAATACATTTTATCAACCGTGTCTTGACGATTTGTTTGGCGAGTATAAATGGCCGTTTGCTACTGTAAAAGCGGCGTTGGTAAGCGCAACTGATACAACAGCAGAGCTTGAATGGAGTTATATTTATGTTAGGCCAACTGCGGCCGCTACGGTATGGTACGTTTATAATGAATCTACTTTAACAACAAAAGATGAACAAGAGTTTGAAGTCATTTACCAATCGTCAACAAACAGGCGGTTGATATGTAGTAACCTTGAAACGGCGTATGCTGAGTATACGCATAAATTATCAGATACGACTTTATATTCCCCGAAATTTGTTTTAGCGTTAAGTTATAAACTTGCTGCCAGTTGCGCTGGTACGTTGTTACGAGATATTAAGACTGGTAGCCAGATAATGGAAATGGCTACGATGTATATTCAAGAGGCAAAGAGAATTGGGTTCTCTGAAAAGAGAAAGAAGATAACTCCAACAAGTTCTTATAAATCAGCAAGATAATGCCGTATACTCACGCACAGACAAGTTTTGCCGCAGGGGAATTAAGCCCGTTTCTTTATAGCCGTGTTGATTTAGCGAAGTATGTTACTGGTGTAAAGACTAGCCGTAACTTTTACCAACATCCTCATGGTGGCAGTTCAAATCGGCCAGGCATGAAGTTAGTCGCTAGACAAGGCGATGAAACTACAAAAGCAAGAGTCATTCCTTTTATATTTTCAGATACAGAAGCGTATACGTTAGAGTTTGGCGATCATTATATCAGGTTTTTTACAGATCAAGGGCAGATAACTGCTGATACTCCGACAACATGGAGTGCGGCCACAACTTATGCCGTTGACGATTGGGTAACGTATGGCTCTGCGACAAGTTGGTATTTATCTATTCAGGCAGGTATAAACAAACAGCCAGATGTTGAAACAGCTTATTGGAAAGCTCAGACAGAGTATGAAATATATTCACCGTACGGGTATGCTGATTTACCGTATTTAGATGTTAAGAGTTCAGCAGATGTTATATACATTTTCCATCCAGATTATCAGACGAGGAAACTTGTTCGTTCAGGAAATGCATCTTGGGCGTTTTCGTTGTTTGCTCCGCAAGACGGGCCGTTTTTAACTGAAAATGTTGATGAAAGTGTGTCGATTAATGCTGCTGCGGTAACTGGAACAGGAGTAACGTTAAGTGCTGCAAGCGCTGTTTTTGATTCAGATCATGTTGATGCATTATGGAAACTTATTCATTATGTAGAAGGCCAAGCTGCGTCAAGTTCGTTTACAGGGACAGGGTCGGGGACAGCTATTAAATGTTTTACAACATGGCGGATAATTAGTCATGGAACATGGACTGGAAAGTTTAAGATTGAAAAGTCAACCGATGGCGGGACAACATGGACAGTGTTAAGAGTATTTACTGGCGCAAATGATTTTAATGTTAATACATATGGGACAGAGGATATTGAAATAAACGAAGTACCGTTTTTGATACGAGCGACGTGTCATGCGTTTACTAGCGGGACAATTAATGTGGATTTAACAACAGACCCGTTCTATCAAGAAGGGATTATTGAAATAACTGAATATGTAAGCACTACTGCAGTGAAAGGAACAGTATTACAAGAAATAGCAGCAATAACAGATACAACCAGTTGGGCAGAAGGGGCATGGAGTGATTATCGTGGGTGGCCGTCAGTTGGTGCATTTCAGGATGATAGGTTATGCGCCGGTGGAACATATACAGAACCGATGACGTTAAAGATGAGTAAGACTGGCAATTATGAAAGTTTTGGGAAGAACCAAATAAGTTTATTAGATACGGATTCAATAAGTACAAATTTGTTAAGTCGGCAGATTAATACACTGAATGGGTTAGTACCGTTAGGTGATTTAATAGGGTTTACAACAGCGTCGGAGTGGCGAATTGGGTCAGGGGATGACGTTTTAACACCTACTACGGTAAGAACAAAAGTACAGGGGTATCGTGGGTCGAGTGGGATTACGCCGGTGGTTATCGGTAACCAAGTAATTTTCGTTCAAGCGAATGGTAAAGTTATTCGTAATTTAGGATATGATGACGCATCTGCTTCGTTTACTGGGATAGATTTGAGAGTGTTAAGTGAACATTTGTTAGAAGGGCATACTGTTATTGATATGGCGTATCAGCAAGACCCTGATAGTATTGTATGGATATTAAGAGATGATGGGATACTATTATCTTTAACGTATATGCAAGAACATGAAGTAATAGCGTGGTCGTGGCATGAAACAGAAGGCACGATTGAAAGTATTTGTGTTATACCTGCCACTGGATACGATGAATTATGGCTGAGTGTTTCACGTGAAACGGGAAGGTTTATTGAACGTATGGTTGACCGTATGTCGTCAACTGATGTTCAAGACCAGTATTTTGTTGATTGCGGAATATCGTATGACGATCCTGTGGCTATTTCTCATGTTACACAAGCAGACCCAGGTGTTGTGACGTGTGCAGCAGCGCATGGGTTAGTTGACGGTGATTATGTCGATGTTTCTGATATTGTCGGGATGACTGAATTGAATACATATAGATACAAAGTGAATAATGCTACAGCTGATACATTTGAATTGACTGAAGAAGATAGCGGCGATGATGTATCAACAACATTGAATCAGGCATATGTAAGCGGTGGGTATGTTAGAAAAGCATATACAGCATTTACAGGATTAGACCATTTAGAAGGAATGACAGTGGCTATTCTTGGAAATGGGAATGTATTTCCACAAGATGAAGTTGTTAGCGGAACAGTTACGTTATCAAGCGCGTGTTCAAAAGTACATATTGGGTTGCCATATATTTGTGATTTAGAAACTTTAAATATCGAGTTAGCGTTAAGTAGCGGTTCGTTGCAAGGAAAGAAAGTCAAGATTGGGAATGTAACATTTCGTGTTTTAAATACACGTGGTGGGTATATTGGCCCTGATTCTGATAATTTGCATGAAGCGTTTATTCCGAATAGAGAGCGATTAGGGTTAGCGCCGTCGTTATATTCTGGCGATGTAAGAGAACCGTTAGGTGGGGAGTTTGGTGATGGGGCAAGGGTATTTTATCGACAAATTGATCCCCTGCCTGTGACAATTACAGCGATTTATTCAGATATTGAGGCTGGTGGGTAATGGAATACTATAACAAAAATGGGATTAGAGTTAGGAATACCAAAAAAGAAGATATTGAATATTTAAAAGATAAGTTACGGGTTGAAGATACCCGAGAGATATGGAACAGTCATCATCATTTACCTGAAGATGCGTTAAGGTTATCGTTAGAGAAATCGTTGTTTGCTTTGACTATTGAGAATGGATGCCCAATTGCTGTTTTTGGAGTAACAGTTGAGAATGTGCTTGATAGTAAAGGTGTTATTTGGATGTTAGGAAGTAGGGATTTGGAGAAAATTAAGATACGGTTTTTAAAAAATTGTAAGAAGTTTATTAGAATGTTTTTAGATGCGTATCCGTATTTAGAGAATTATGTTGATTGTGATAATAAGCACACTATTGAATGGTTAAAGTTTTGTGGCGCGGTAATTGAACCGCCGATTGTGTATGGTGTTGAAGGTAAGAAATTCTGTCATTTTTACTTTAAAAGGGGAAGATAGATGTGTGATCCTGTAACATTAACAGCAATAGCGATGGGTGTAACTGCAACAGCAGGTGGAGTTAGTGCCTACAGTTCCTATAAACAAGGTGCTGCTACTAAGAAATACTATGATTATATGGCTGACCAAAGCCGTATTGAAGGTGAGTCGGTGTATAAAGCAGGGAAGAAACAAAGTGAGTTAGTTCAAGAATCTGCTAAACAGGAAGGCAAAAGGCATAAGATAGGTACTGCTGAATTAGCGTCAACGCAAAGGGCTGCGATGGTAGCTAACGGTATGGATTTAAGTTCTGTAACTGCTCAGGATATAGCATCTGATTCAATGAGTAAAGCTAAGTTAGATGAAATTTCTATGCGATACAATGCTGATGTTAAGTCATGGAGCATTATGGAAGATTCAAAGTATAAACGATGGAGTGCGAATGTGCAAGCTGACCAGTACGGGTATGCCGGTAAGAGTGCCAAGAAAGCAGGTAAGATGGAAGCGTTTAATACGTTGTTAAGTACGGCGGCTAGTGTTGCGTCAATGTCAACTGGGTTATTAAAGCCAAAAGGAGTATCACCTAAGCAAATGGAAGATTATGTTGCTGGAGGCAAGAAAACATGGTAATTAGAGTTCCACAATATAAACAGCAAGTCGGGTTAGATATAGCTAGTGTGCCTGTTCCACAACAGCCACAGCCGCCAGCGTCTGCTTTTGGTATTGACCAATATAAAGCGTTAGAAGGGTTAGGCGAAGTTGGTATGAAGATAGGCCAACAGTTAGCTGCCAGAGCCGTAGAGAAACAGAAAATTGAAGCTGATTCGATGAATGAACAGTTAAAGACTGAATGGTTGGCTGATACACAAACAAGGTTGATGAGTAATGATGATGAAGAAGTTGAAATCAATGGACAGAAGGTTACTCGAAAGTATGGGTTATTGAATAGGAAAGGTCTTGATGCAAAAGAAACGCCAAACGAGTTTGATAAGTATATAATTGAAAATGCTGATAAATATTTAACTCGTTCGCTGACAGGTGAACACCAATCTGAATTATTAGAGTTTATTGAATCTCAAAGAAGCAATAAACGTGAAGTTTTGTTAAAGCACGCTATCAAAGAAGAAAATAATTATCACGATAACAATTTTAAAGCGTCGATTGCTCAACATAAAGATGATGCTTATTTGGCTGATAATGAAAAAACGTTACGATCGTCTATTGACAATGTAACTGAATCTAGGGCTAAATATAACCAGTTTCTTGGGGTCGATAAGAAAGAAGGTGAACGGCTTCTTCAGGAAGATGTTAAAGATATTGTTGAAAAGGCTATTGATTCGGCGTTGGTTCAGAATATCACTGGAGAAAAAGCTACTACGATATTGTCTTACGCTAAGAAAGATTTATCAAAAGAGAATATTGATAAGCTAGAGAAGAAAATTAAAGACCAAAGCAATAAGTTGGTTAAGGATTTTAAAGTACAGAATGAACATACAAAGTTAATTAATGGAGTTGAGTTAATTAAGGCAGTTGTTTTAGACGGCAAGAAAGTTGATGCTTCAAGTATATCAACAATGCTTAATAGTGGCGAGATTGATGAGAAATTAGGTTTATCATTAATTAAGGTTATTAATACTCCGTTAAAAGAAGGTGATTTAGATGATGAAGGTGTGGCTCAATTTACAATAGATAGGTTAAACGCTTTATTTGACGCTAAGGATGATAAACAGATAACTGATGTGTTGACTACTATGATGCAAGGGCTAGGCAAAAATCAATCTGATTTAAGCACAATGAAAGTTATTGTTGATACTGCATTAAAACATTCTGGAATAACTAAACAAGAAGGCGCTTGGGGATGGATTAAGACTTCGTTTGACGCAGTTAAGAATTGGGTATCTAACGCAGGGGTTGAGCAAAAGACTGCTGTTGGTGTGGTTAAGAGTTTGTTTGCTAATATAAACAATGGCAAGACGCCGGATGAATCCGCTGAAATGGCTATTCAGGAAGAAATTAAACGACAATCCTCGACTGATAAGAAAGAAAAGAATTTAATCCAGAAGTTTATTGATTATTTAGGTGATGCTATTTTT
>Ga0105099_10000512_pt1 | contig 26417 bp, 16 predicted proteins | sample PPLLak3cmMay2015_2_FD_79138 | JGI IMG/M metagenome (GOLD analysis project Ga0105099, IMG submission 79138) | Freshwater sediment microbial communities from Prairie Pothole Lake near Jamestown, North Dakota, USA - PPLs Lake P8 Core (1) Depth... | ecosystem: Environmental > Aquatic > Freshwater >... | reverse complement strand
GTTAAGGGTTGGAAGAAAAGAATATAATAAATTTTATAACGAATAACGCTAAACGGTGAACGCTTAACGATGAACGGTTTAAGGTTCAGGGTTCAAGGTTAAGCGTTAAGGGTTGGAAGAAAAAATATAATAAATTCTAATACGAATAACGCTAGCCGGTTAACGCTTAACGGTGAACGGTTTAATATTCATAACTAACTGAATAATAGCATGTTATAACAATAAACGGTTTTTTCGTGCTCGTGCTCGTAATCGTAATCGATTGAATTAGCTAATCATATAAATAAATTATTTTTCATAACAGTTAACGCCCACAACAACTCCCACTGCTCTTGGGGGACTTGTAATGAATCGATTTTATTGTAGTTATAAAACTATGCCGGCAAAGCCGGAAATTAAGGAATTGATTTTATAGGCTTTGCGGCACTTTAGTCCTACTTTTTTTTGGAAAAATTTTACCGTAGCGTAGGATTAAAATTCTTTAACCTTTTACGCAAAACAGCAGAATAAGTGCCAGTACGCTGACTTATCTACGCTTTGAAAATATCTACTCATATTGCGTAAATAATTCAGCTACAGACACTAATAATACGCACACGAAACAAATCGCATCATAACTGGTTATTATTTAATGAATTACGAGACAAAAACCCTTACCTACCGCTTTGGAGAAAAGGTTGCTGTCGATAATGTCAGCTTCCTGAACACCGAATTGGAACACTTTTTTCAATCAGAAAATATCCGCCGGATTATTTTTGACCTTGAAAACGTAAGTATATGCGATTTATATGGGATACACTTCTTTTTACAGTTCCAGCGCAGGGCAGAAAATGCAAATAAAGCCCTCTTCCTCTACCGCCCCCAACAAATTCTTATCGAAATACTGAAAAATGCAGGGATCGTACATGTTTTTACGGTGATTGATACGATTGAAGAGTCGTGAGAACTGGCGTAAATGGGAAGTGGTTTGTTAAAATCCAGGGCTTCCGGGTTATAAGCGATTATTGAACGGTTTCGATCTTTTGAATGTAAACGCCATAGGCAGGACGGCTTTTTTTCCCGGATTTAAAGGATACTTTTTTACCCAACGGATTATATAAATCACATGGAGGCGCCTTCCCAAAGGCGCCCGGATTCAGGACGCTTCGCCTGAGAAATTCAATGCCTGATTTTTTGTGGGAAATACTTATAATGCCGCATGTTTGGCCTATATACTTTCCATTAATGACGGCACATAACAACTTATCAATATACATCGCATTACCATCAAAGCTCTGGATAAGACCAACGTCTGGCGCAAAAATGTAAAATTGTTCATCATCAATCATAGACGGCATTTTATCCATGGTGTAAAATCTGCACAATTTGAAAGATCCCGCCGGCACGTTCCAATCCTTCTCGGTCCAATATCCGACGGCAGAATCAACGTAGCCGGTTATTGGAAATGGTTCACCCTCGCCTTTAGAAAAATCGATTTCAAGATAGAGGCTTTCCTTGCCATTTGTGGCGATATAAATATTTCCACTCACTGAATCTTTCCTGAGAAAAAGTCTATGCAGCTCGACCTCGTGTTTAAACCGCTTTACACAATAAAACTTCCGGCTATTAACCAGAGTATCGCCGACAACCGTGTCTTTGACGGTATCACGGGTCATTGATCGCGTATAGGTCCACCTATTCCCCTTCCTCAAAGGGAAAAAATCACTTCCATAAACCATCGAAGAACAAAAGAGCGCTATTACTACAAGATGGGTAATTCGTTTCATCTATTCCTCCGGCTTTTATATGAACAGCAATTATTATGTATGATAATTAATATATTAAAAGATATCGCAATGTCATAGATATAGGTAGTAAATAAATAATATATTTAAATTAAGTTGTTTTTTGTTTTTATTCTAAATCTAAATCCAATTCAAGAGGATCGCCGTGTTTTGGAAATGCCCTTTGAAGTAAAGAATAAAATTTTCTCCAATTTGGCGATATTTTCATAAGGGTGTTTGTTCCGGTAATTATTTCTTGTAATTTTGGATGGCCAATATTGGGAGTTAAAAATTGATGATGTTTGTATTTTCGTCTCCCAGTTTCTTCATTGGGAGGATTGAGCTTTTTCAGCTCAGTTAAAACGCCTTTTGGCAATCTATCATAAATAATATCGTTTGTTATTCTTCCAATATATGATGGTCTATCTGTTCCATTCTTCCATTCAATCCCACGTATTCGAAAAAGATTTTCATACCATTCATCAGGAAAGCGTTTTTGCCATTTCATTAGCTCTTTATTAATATAAGCTTCTAATATTTTTTCAAGGGCTCGTTTATCTCTGATTTCTTGATATCCTGTAGCTTCATCAATAAGGGCCACTATTCCGACTTTAGCTACTGATCGTATTATTATTTCAGCTTGTTTTGCAATTATTTTTTGCCGATCAGTTAAATTAATACCAGTATTTTTCATTTCGATTATTATATCACAAATATCTATTAACATGGTTGCATCATAACCGTTGATTTTTCTTCCTTTATTTATACATTTTATTGGCGTTAGGTGGTCCAGACTTAACTTGTTTTCAATCAACAACTTAAGTGGTTTGTAATTTAATAATCTTTGCAATCTTGATCCGGGCTTTTGTTTAGAGCCTGTATCATCTGTTAGATTAAGTACACTCTGAACTCCTCTTCCAGACAAAACCCTTGCCTCGTTTTCGGTTACATAACAAGGAATTTCAAATTGAGCTATTTTTAAAATTCCTTCATGAGTAATTTTTAATGGTTTATTTTCCATATTATACCCCTACAGTTCTTAAAATTGTATTACCGGAGAAAATATCATTTTCAATTTTACGATTATTAAATCTGAATGAAAATTCACGAATATAAAAAGGAAGGTATTTATCACTTACTTTATGATATTGCCCTATAATGCCTCTTTTAAGTAACGCCCAAAATGATTCAATTGTATTAGTATTAATCCACCCATCAGAATAAGTTTTTGTGTGATCTATTCTTACATGAGGAAGAACCTTATTCATCCGACTATAACCCTTAAATTCATCAGTAATTAAAATAGCATTATCTTTATCTATATTTTTTCTTACTAATTGTTGAAGCTTTTCAGAATCTAATTTATATGAAACGTATGCTTTAACATTTCCATTTCTTTCAACCATTCCAACAACTGGGGTTTTATCGGTTCCACGGCCTCTTTTTCTATTCTTACCATCAAATTTGCGTGGTTTCCCACCAATATATGTTTCATCCATTTCCACAATACCCCGAAGAAGATCACCATATTGATACATTGCTTTTCTTATTCGCATTCCCATATACCAAGCAGTATCTTTCGTTACTTGGAGATCGCGTCCTAATTGCCTTGCAGCTATACCTTTTTTAGCATTAAGAATTATCGAAATAGCCAAAAACCATTTTTGTAAATCTAATTTAGTATTGTGAAAAACTGTACCAATAGTTACTTTATATGAAGTATTGCAATTATTACAATGATAACGAGATTCTTCAGGCATTGGAGTTTGTTTTGTAGATTTGCAGTAAGGACATGTTGGTATATTATTCCATCTTACTTTCTCAAGGTGTGTAATACAGGCTTCTTTGTTGGGGAATTTCTCATAAATTTCGATTATATTCATTAGTTTACTCCTATTATTTTCTACCTATATCTAATACTAATATACAAAACAATCGGAGATTTGTCAATAGTTTTTTAAATTATTTTTCTACCGGTTTCTATGACATTGCGAAAGATATTATTACCTGTTTACCGAAAAGGATGTGTTGGTATATTTACAAAATATTTTAAAAACTACTTGTATGCTGTCAGCGGCATTATTTATTTAACATTATACTTAATTGTTTAAATAACAACAAGTTGTACACATTACTCGCTTTTCATACAACAACATTTTTAACAGCTACAAAATAAATTCAAAACACTTCAGGGATTACCACAGTATCATGTATGAAGCAAAACAACAATCAAATTTAAAAGGAGTCCTCTATGGGAACAATTAACAATACACCGTTTATTGAAGCTATGTTAAAGCCAAAACCTGCAGACAATTCCGTTTCGATCGGCTCGTTATCCAAATACCAGAGGATTGAAGCGCGACGTATTGGCAAGAACGAAACGGGCGAATATATCTATTGTGAGGAGGTCCCTATAACGCCAGTTGAGGACTTTCCTTGCGGTTTCGGAATGGAAAGGGCGAACGTCGAGTGTAAAAATCCAGTTTCAGGAGGGGCGGTTGAGAACAATTTTTTCAGATTGGCTGTCCGAGTAATGCCAGATCACCCGACAATAAGCACTAAAGATTCGATTATAATAACAGAAGACTTATACTCCTGTTTATGGGCAAAATACTCAAATTTCAAAAAGCCTTGCCATGATAAATCAAGGCTGAACATAGGTGAAATGGATATTGAAGAGGCTTTAGAAAAAATTGAAGAAGCTGATACTGATTATTTTACCAGCACACATTATTTAACAGCTGCATTCAATATCGCCGCGTCAAAAATTAGTTCCGAAGGAGGAGGCTATGCTGGAGGCAGAAAATGGGTTTTCGGTATATGCGAAAATCCGGGTGCTATTATAGAGGATATTTTCATGAAGCTTGAATATTTAATTAATGACGATTCTGTCTGGACAATAAAAACGGTAACAAGAGCATCCGGTAGGAGAAAAGTAAACGTTCGCGAACGGGAAATTCTTACTGAGGATAGCAAAATAGCGCGTACTTCAATTTTGTTCACCGCAATAACACAGGCACTCACCGGCCCTAAAAACGGCTCGCCCGAGCCCGGTTTAAAAGTTGAGGATACAGCAAAAAAGCTTTATTGGGACCATTTGGGAAACCTTCATAATAAAGAATTAAAAATTACAGAGGATTACATCGATCGCTTTGGGAAACTTGCAAAAAAAGAAATTAAAATAGCAAACGTTACAGACTCTATATACAAACCCATAGGCACGGCAAATAGCAAGGATGGCGAAAACGCTTATACACTACTTGATATTTTAGCTAATGAATATTCTCCAAACCCGGAAAAAGAGGCTGAATTCAAAGAACTACTGGATAAAGTATTTCGCGTTGAAGTGCCTATCGAAGATGCTTTTATTCTTATAAAACACTTTGGCCTGTTTGGAGAAAAAGAAAAAACCTTAAAAGAAATCGCAGAAGAAGTACATTTAACCGTCAATCAGGTTTGTTACAGATTAAAAAATATGATGGAGAAAATACGCAGGAAATCACCACAGTAGTTTTTTTGTGAACAATTGCTACAATATTGCATCGCTTTCAGAAATGATCGCGGTGTATTAATTTTATTTTGAGAATAGTTTAATTTTTTACATAAAGATGTTCGGTTTACTGAATTCTCTGGTGTGAGGGATGTATGACAGATTATGTCGTAAGTATCTGGGATAAAAATGAAACAAGACACAGAGGAACAGGTATTATTATTCAACCGAATATTGTACTTACATGCAAGCATGTGATAGATGGTGAATATGGAACGAATATTATCGAACCTAAAAAATGTTTAATTAAAAAATCAGTTAAAACCGGTTCTAAACATGTTATTAAAACTTATTATGCGAATGCTATAAAATATTGCACAGCCAGTAAAGAAGATATGTGTCTTATTTTTGTTAACGAAGAAATTAATAGTAATGGACTTCCTTTTTTATCAAATGCTACAGAACAATGGTGGAAATATTTTAAGGATAAAATACTATCCGGGTTCCCTGGGTACTCTGCTGGGGTTGAAGTAATATCTCAGAATTTTGAAGAAACATACACGAGTTATCTTGAAAAAAGCAAGGAAATAATTGACATTCAAGCTGAAGGTGGAGCTTATGAAGGTTTTAGCGGAGGTGCTCTTACTGTTTTTTATAAAAACACAAGGCACGGCATTGCTATGGCCTATCGTGGCGGAAGAGATGCTTCGAAAACCCGCTTTATTCCTGCTAGAAGGATTCGCTCGTTTTTAGAACAGTTTAATATCGAACATAAAACTTTTTTAGAAGAGTTTTATAAGAAACCTGGAGCTAAAATCGTCTTGAATCTTGAAACGCTGCCGCCAATTCGCTCAGGCAACCCGTACAAAGGATTGTCATATTACGACGAAAGTGATGCGGAACTTTTCTTCGGCAGGGAAAAGCTTACTAAGGAATTATGTGAAAGATTCTTTCAATTACAATCAGAAAACAAAACCCGGTTTTTGATTTTATTGGGTGCGTCAGGTTCCGGTAAATCATCTGCTGTTCGAGCGGGGCTTCTCCCTGCGTTGCGAAAAAAATTCAAAGAAGAAAAAACCAGGTATGAAATAATTATTATCAGACCCAATAAAGACCCGCTTTATTGGCTTGGTTTTGGCATTGCTTCTGTTGGTAAAACAATTCAATTTTGCAATGCAGAGATAGCTTCTGAAGCAGAAAAAATAAAGAAAACAATTCTAAACTTTGAAGAACATGATGGCCTGGTAAAATCATTATCGTCTCCATCAGGTGATTACAAATGCAATATAATCCTTTTTGTCGACCAGTTTGAAGAGGTTTTTTCTTCGGATGTTGATGAACAGAATCGCCTGTTTTTTATCAATAGTCTTAATTATGCAGCACAACAATCAGTGTGCAAAATTTCGGTTATTATTACATTGCGAAGCGATTTTTTAGGGCATGCCCAAGAATATGAAACCATTAATAAATTAACCGATATAAATACTAAAATTATTCCTGTTATGAATGAAGTGGAATTGATTTGCTCAATTGTAGAACCTGCAAAATCATCAGGAAAAACAATTGAACCATCTACTGTTAATTATCTGATTAAAAACGCAAAAGAATCAAAAATAGCATTGCCTCTGCTACAAGTTGCATTATATGAAATATGGGAAAAGTCTGGGGAGAGCGATACAATATCTATTCCCGAAAACCTTAACATAGGCACTATGCTTGGGGATATCGCGCATAAATGCCTCGAACGATTAATAGAAGAAGACGATAAAAAAATAGCAAAAAATATATTTCTGGAAATGGTGGATTTTGGAGATAATGACAAGATTACGCGGCAACGTGTGTATATCAATAAACTTGTTGATGAAATGAAGATTGAAAAAACTAAAATTCATGAAATACTCAAACCATTTATCGCCAAAGATGGTCAAACTGAACAACAAATTAGATTGATTAACTGGGAAACAGAAAATGACGGGAGAGAATATGTAGAATTGGTTCATGAAATTCTTATCAAAGAATGGGACGATTTGAAACAATGGATACAAGAAAATAAAGCTGACGAGATTTTTAAAAGAAGGCTTGATAAGCAGGCTGAACTGTGGGCAAGCTCCGGAAAACCAGAAGGGCAATTGTGGCGGCAGCCGGATTTGGAGTTGATGAGGGAGTATTATGAAAAAAATGAAAAGAGATTTAATAAAAATGAGATAAGAAAAGAATTTTATGATGTATCGAATGATTTGGAAAAGCAAGAACAAGATAAAAAGATAAAGGAACAACAACAAAAAGAACAATTATTAAAATCTGAGAAACAAAAGAAAACAACCTTTTTATTTGCTTCAATTCTTGTCTTTGTTTTATTAATAATTGCTTCTTTTTATGGGTTTATAGCTAATAAGGAAAGGGTAAAATCTAATGAACTACTTGTGAATAGATATTGGGAATATGGGCTGCAATCTCGAAAAGAAAATAATTCTTTAAAATCATTACACTTAATGTCTTTTGCGATTAGTAAAACCAAAGATAAACAACTATCTAATTTAATTACACAAAATTTAGGTGAAATGTGTCTACAATATATCTTGTCAGATATTAAACAGGTAGATACTTTGCATCGGGGATCGCCTTTCTTTAAACACCCCGAAATGTTAAATAATTTAATAACATTATTTTTTGACAGCTCAATTGTTTTATTAAATCTTCAAACTGGTAAACAGCTATGCTTTAAAAACTTAAAAAATATGGAAGGCGTAGAAATAAATGTATTATTCAAAAGTGGAACAATATTTATTGAAAGCATAGGTGGCAGATTATCAAAGGATATCCCTTTAACTGATAACTATTATGGTCATACTTTAAATGAATTTACTTATGTGAATATCTCTCTATATGATTTGAGTTCTGGTAATATCATTTCAAAAATCAAACCTAAAGGAAAAATATATGAACACTTATTTTCACCTGATTCAACAATTTTAGTGACATTAGAAGACGATAGCACTGTTTGTTTGTGGGATGTAAAAACCGGAAAGAATTTGTATACAATAAAATATATACAAACCATTAAAACAGCTATACTTTCAAATGATTTAAATCAAATATTAATTTATGGTAACGATAACAAAATTAGAGTATATCGTCTAAATTCAGATATATGTTTTACTGACATTAAACAGGAAGACACACTTAAACATATATATTTTTCTAGAGATTTGAAGAGTATAATCACATGGAATATAGAAAATTTAATTAAAAACATAGATATCAAAACAGGGAAATGCAATTATATTTTAAAACATCATGGAAAAATTAATGGACTTCAATTTTCATCTGATTCAACAAAATTATTAACATGGAGCGATGACAGCACTTTATGTTTATGGGATAGTAAAACCTATAAGAAAATCTTAAGAAAAAAGTATAATAGTGCTGTAAAAAGTGCATTTTTTACAAATAACCCTGATATAATATTTTCCTTACAAAGCAATTATACTATAGAATTATTTGATTTTGTTAAAAAATTAGATATTTTTAAAATGCCGCTAAATGATAAATACACAATTCATAACTTATACTTTTCATATAATAATATAATTATATCACAATTGTGTTATAACAAATTTTATTATCGTGTAAAAAATGTTTATGAAACAGATAGGAGGACGGATTTTAAAAATTATCTTTTTACTAGATATATATTAAATTGTTCATCAAAAAATATTTTTACAAGAATTTTGAAACCTTACTCTGAACATATTGAATTATTGGATGGTTTTAATGGTAACTATATTACAAAAATGATTCACAACAGTGAAATTGAAGGTGTTTGTTATTCAAATGACTTGTCAAAAATATTAACTTGGAGTAATGATAATACCGCAAGGTTGTGGGATATAAAAACGGGGGAAATAATTGTAGAATTACAGCAGGATGATAATATTATCACAGCAATGATTTCGCCAAACCTTAAGCAAATAATAGTTATATGTGAAAATGGCACAATAAGACTATATAATTTACACAAAGTAAATGATAAAATTATCCCTAATTCTGATTTGAAGGAAAGTAACACAGGCAAACTTCTCTACAGGGATTCAACTTGCATATTAACCAGATTATCTAATGATAGTGTTGCTAGACTAAGGGCTATAGAAACAAAAAGGGACATAGCAATAATGCAGCTTAATAATAAAATTAACAATTATTGTTTTTCTAATGAGTCTGGAAAAATATTAACCTGGAGTAACGATAGTACAGCAAGATTATGGAATATAAAAAATGGAAAAGAGATTGATACATTTAAACATAACGAAAATATTGATGGGGCACTCTTTTCAAAAGATTTAACTAGAATAATAATCTTTCATTTAAATGATTCTGCATATTTATGGGACATTACGAAGAAAAATTCAATGAAAATTGCTAGCCTTCCTATCGGTAGTGAGCCACCCAGATTTATTAACAGCACAAGGCGTATTTTAACTTTAAACAACTGTAACTCTTTTAATTTTTGGGATGCTGTAACTGGAAATTTGATTGCTGAATTGCCACAAAAAGATATGAGTGCAACAGTTTTATATTCTGTAAACCACATGCTAATACTTGGACATGATAGCATAGCAACGTTATGGGATGCTTCAACCGGCAAATTATTGTCAAAATTATTATTAAGAAAAGCCGTTGAAAGCGCATTCTCTTTAAAAGATTCAATTTCAATTGTGACTTATGATGATAATTCACATAGCCTGTGGAATAGTTTTAATGGTGATATTATAGAATATAAACATGTTGAATATTTGTCATTGTTAGAAATTATCAGAGATAAATTGTCTACAGGTCCAATAGGAGATTGGTATTTTATTACTCCGGACATATTATTTACTGTAAGCTTTGGCCAGCCCCAAAAATTAAATCTAATAACAGATGAGACAATTCAATTTCATCATGACCGTAATATAGCTAACACAATTATATCTAATGATTTAAAAAGATTAATCACCCTGTGCGACAAATATGCTTACCATGGTATAAAAATCAAAGGAATGATGGAGGGCGATTATTCAAAAGCATGGCTCTGGGATTTTGAAACAGGAAATAAAATAGCTTGCATCAGCCATTTTGGAGGAATTAAAAGCGGGGTTTTTTCAAAAGACAGTAAAAAAATATTGTCTTTTGGGAAAGATAAATCTGTTCGTTTGTGGAATTCTTTAAACGGAGAAATGTATTATTCATTAAAACACGAATATGATATAGACACAGCAATGTTTTCGTATAATGAAAAACTTATTTTATCTGTTAGTGATAAAAACACTTTATATTTATGGGATGTAATCCGGGGTTGTGTAATTAAAAAGTTATTGTTTTCAAATGACACTATAATGGATGCTTTTTTTTACACTGATGATACTATTTTTGTAAAAACAAAAAATAATGAAAGATTTCAACTGTTCGATATTCAGGAGGACTTCGATTTTCCCCAAAACAAATTTATATTACAGACAGAGGCTTTAACTGGTACCAGATATTCCGTTGAAAACAATCAAATTACTTACCTGTCACCTGATGAATTTGATAAAGTAAGAAATGAATGGTTAAACGTCGCAAAAAAGCATGCTAAAAAATGCAAATACCCTGAAGCAAATGTGTATCTAAAGTTCTATCCAGAGGAAAAGAAAAATTAACACATTATACAACCTTCTTATCTCTATTTTCTGAAATCTCTTCTTCATATCAGCTAATTTATTAAAATAATAATTACATAACCTATTGTATTATTAGTATGTTACAATAGTACAACCGCCTCATGTCTACATAACGTCTGTCATCTTTTTACAAAAATTCAAAAATCTTCATTAAAAGCCTGGGGAACATCCAGTATTAATTAGAGCAATAAAGAAGAAGAAGGAAGTGAATCAAATGAATTGTTCAAAAAAGTTACAGAAGAACTTTTAAATAAAATGCAGGTAAAAACATTAGCTCCGAAGTGAGAAAGGAGGACAAGTGCTTCGGACATGTTAAAGTATCAAATAACAAAATAAATTTATTCATTTACAATTCAAAGTGGAGGTTGATATGTGTAAAGCAATAATTTTTCTGGCTATGTTGGTGTGTGTCTGTTTTGGGGAAAATCGTTGTAGTACAACCAGCAATTCAGACTGCTCAAAAACAGTGTCTTGTGTCAATTCGAAAACAACTAATAATTCCCGTTGTGTGACAAGGTCATCTGTTACGTATGATAAGAGCGGCAGCAAAACGCAAAGCAGCACTCGAACAGATTGCAGTTATAAGCCGTCTCCTTCTAAAACATCTGGTTCGAAGCCTGCTGGTCAGCCATCCAAGAAATAATGTTCTATTTTGAAAAAAATGCAGGGGGGTTAAAGACAACCTTTAGCCCCCTGTAGTATTTGAAATGTGTTTTATCTCATTCAAATACAGGCAGTTCCACTTCAATTCCTCACAAATTTGACAGCGTCTTTTAAAAGATTAAAATTTTTTCATTTTTTTCCGGGGAAACCACAGAAAGAGGTACGGAGGCGAAAGCATCTTGCCTGAAAAGCAGAAAGCCTCCGGGAAGTGTGCAGTATAGCGTGGGCTTATTGAAGAGCCGGATTAACATCCGAAGCGGGAAAGGAGGTAAATGTTTTGGATAAAATGATCTGGCTTGCCAAAAAGCCCTGGTTATAATCTGCAACAAAAATCAACACACTTTTTTAGGAGGAAGTATGTATACAAAATTGGGTTTCTTTTGTTTGTTCTTTCTGGCTGTGGTTTTTTCGATGGGTATTGGCGTGCAGGCTTGTTCTGCGGAGTGTTTTTCTGCCGAGCCGCAGGATGCCCGGCATATCTTTGCGGGCATTGGTGACGGGGCATCGGCTTTCAGGAATGCTGTTTCGCAGCGCTTCGACCAGATCAACCCGGAGCGGGAACCGGAAAATTCCATACAGCCCTGTGTACCTTCAGAAAATTCGACTACAAACAGGGACATTATCAGCAGGGTTGAGCGAATCAGATGGGGGTGTTACCGGGTTACTCTGACGAATATGCCAAGAAGCGGCCGTTATGTGGACCATGTAATTACAAGCCTGAATGTTAACAATTTGAATTATTACCCAAATGGGATCAGGCAGGGTGCTGTGATACGACATTTTCAAAGCGTTTCAGGCATATTTTATCTGGGAAATCCAAGGCAGCCGGGGTTGTTGAGGGTGTTGTTTCGCTGTGCGTCTCCGGAAACAGTAAATATTCCGATGGAAATGCCGATCATAACCACCGAAACGGTAGACAGAAACATTTTTTTAATCGGGGGTTGGCCTTTAGTACGGGGGGATGCAAATATGGACACGGACGGAAATGATAGGGTGCCTGTGAAGTGCGACTCACGTCTGCAGGTAAACGATAATACGATATATCTGGAAGTCTATTTTTATTGCCAGGAGTTCGGTGGAAATCATACGACCTACAGTGGCAGTCGTAGAATTGTTGTGTACCAGTGTCCTGCTGGAAAGCGTATCAGAAGTATAAATGCAACGACAACAGAAAACTTCAGCGCACTCTCCATCGGTCAGAATCATTCATTCAGATCTTTTGTAAAATCAAGCGTCTCCCACTGGTACAACCTTATGTATAGAATAGACGGTCCCCACAGTAATGATAATCAGGTAGTAGGGGTAAGAGGCAGACTTCTTTTCAGTGTTAATTTGGAAGAATAGTTAAAATCCAATACGAGGGGAGAAGCGGGCGGTGAAAGCCCCTGCTTCTCTTTGTTTTAGGCACAGGGTTTTTTATTTGCCGGTAATTTTAAAGATACTTAAAAATTCTTTCCCCGATATTCTTCAATTCAATCAAACAAAGTATATTTACAATAATAATGCGTTGTACCTTTTGAAAGGTATTACTCCTGTTGGAAATATCCTAAAGGATAATTTAAAGTGGAAATGAATTTCCTACTTTTCATTAAAATTTCCTAACAGTCGTAAAGACGGAGGGATTGTAATCAAGCCATCTGTTCCTACGCATGAACGAAAAGTAGGATATTTATATCCACTTTGAGTTATCCCCCATGCGGGGAGTATTATCCCGTACCTATTATTGTAGGGATAACTTATATTTTCGTGATATATTTTAATCGCGCCGCACTATTCTGCCGTAAAAACAGAGTTAACGCAGAAGGGCGGTAGTGTTGGTTTAAACCTGTTTTAGTAATCGGAATGATACGTGGCCAGGACAGATGAATACAAGGTAAAGCTCGACCTTTTCGAAGGTCCGCTTGACCTTCTTTTATATCTGGTGAACAAGGCGGAGGTGAATATTGTCGACATCTCCGTTGCAGCGGTTGCCAGGCAGTATCTGGACTATCTGGACGTGATACGCGACCTGAATATCAACATTGCCAGCGAGTACCTTTCCATGGCCGCGACTCTGGTGCGGCTCAAATCGCAGGAGTTGCTGCCCGACCAGGAGGCGGAGGTGCTTGACGAGGACGGGGAAGGAATATACAACCGGCAGCAGCTTATTGAAAAGCTCCTTGAGTACAAGAAATACAAGGAGGCTGCCGGGTCGCTGCGGAAGTTCGAGGCTGAGCAGTATGGCAGTTTCAGCAGGGGCAGTGCGGAGGAGGTCGAGGTTGTTGCTGCGGGCGACGATGAGTATGTAAGTGCCGTATCGGTGTTCGACCTGATTACCGCATTCAGGCGTGTGCTTGAAAAGGCAAACGACGCTGACCAGGAATCGGTGCGGGTGATTCAACGGGAAGATATCAAGCTGGACGACCGGATAGAACACGTGTTGGGCCGTGTTGAAGACAAAGACGAGGTTCTTTTTGAAGAGCTTTTCAAGGACGACCTTCGCAGAATCGTTATTGTCGTGACCTTTATGGCGATTCTGGAACTGGTGAAAATGAAATTGATCATGTTCCGTCAGGAAAATAATTTCGGCGAGCTTTTTGTCAGAAAGCGCACTGATACCAGGCAAACCGATACGATACAGAAGGAATAACGACCCTATGGACGAAGAAAACGTACAACAGGAAGAAGAACTGAAGCCTGCGCCTCCCGAGACGCTGCGTATACTCGAGGCGCTGCTTTTCGCGTCTGAAGAAGTGTTGACCCCGGTGCGGCTTAAAACCATTCTGCCGGGCGAACCGGACGCGCGGGCTATACGCAAGATGGTTGACGAGATCAATATCCAGTTGCAGCAGCAGCGCCATCCGTTCGAGATTGTCGAGCTGGGCGGCGGGTATCAGATCCGCACCGTATCCTACTACCAGCCCTGGGTGCAGCAGCTTTTCAAGGAAAAATCAGCCAGGAAGATTTCGATTCAGGGGCTTGAGTGCCTTGCGATCATCGCGTATAAACAGCCTATCTCGAAAGTGGAAATCGAGGCTATCCGCGGCGTTCTCTCCGACGGCGCCATGAAGACGCTGCTGGAAAAGCGGTATATCACGATTTCGGGAAGAAGCGATAAGGCGGGGCGGCCGCTTCTGTACAGCACAACCCCGGAATTTTTAAAATATTTCGGCATCAACAAGATCACCGACCTTCCGAAAATCGAGGAGTTCGAGACAATTGCCAAAGAGCAGATAGACTCGTTCTCCGACAGCCAGCTCCTGAAGGCTGAAGCAGAACGCACCGAGCAGGCTGGTTCCGAAGAGGCGGGTGTGGAACGCGGCATTTCTGCGCCGGCGCCTGATGAGCCTCAATCCGGTGTGCCGAACGAGGCGGAGCAGTCTGATACTGCGCAAAACGAGGCGGAAATCCCGGCGTTGAAAGAGATCGCGTCGACAGACGCACCTGCAAAAGCGATGTTTGAGCTGGATGATGCGGAAGAAAACAGCGACGCCCAGCCGGAAGCAGTGGAACCTGAACCGGTGGAGAGCGAAGGAGAGGAAGAAAAATAGCCTGTATGCTGTAGCCCGACTGTGAAGGAGGGCTTTATGATAATTAGCTCCATATCCCAAATCTAAAATCTTAATTCTGAAATCTAAAATTACGTCGGCCATGAACGCGAAAAACAATACAACCCAGGCAGAGACGCTCACGCCCATGATGCGCCAGTACATGGACATCAAGACGCAGAATCCCGACACCATCCTGCTGTACCGCATGGGCGATTTCTACGAGATGTTTTTTGACGACGCGAAGGTCGCTTCGCAGGTTCTGGGGCTTACCTTGACCAGCAGGAATCACGGCGGAACCGACCGCACGCCGCTTGCCGGGTTTCCGCACCATGCGCTCGAGCGGTATGCGAACCGGCTGGTGCACGCGGGGCACAAAATCGCGATCTGCGAGCAGCTCGAAGACCCCAAGACCGCCAAGGGCGTTGTCAAAAGGGACGTTATAGAAGTTATTACCGCGGGTACGGCGACCGAAGAGTGCTTTATCCAGGAGAAGAGCAACAATTTCATCGTGTCCGTGATTCTGGCGGACAAGACCGCTGCGCTGTCGATATGCGACCTGTCGACCGGCGAGTTCTCTGTTCAGGAGACCGATGCCGGCCGGATCGAGGAGGAGATAGCCCGTATCGGGCCCACCGAAATTCTTATACCTGGCCCGGCGAACGACGGCCGGTACGCCGGCCTGAAAAAACTCTTTCCGAAAATCTATTTCTCGTTGTATGATCCGTGGAAATTCCAGCCGGAGCACGCGCAGAGCGTTCTGACGGGCCACTTTAACGTGGCCTCCCTTGCCGGCATGGGGCTTGAAGGCTGCAGCCTGGGGATCGGAGCCGCCGGAGCGCTGCTCTCCTATCTGAAGGAGCAGAAAAAAAACGAATTGCGCCATATCGTCTCGATCCGGCTGCGCAGCATCGAGGAGTTTGCCGGGCTTGATCCTTCAACCATCCGCAATCTCGAGCTGCTCTATCCGCTGCACAGCGACGAAACCGGCGGCACCCTGATCTCGGTTCTTGATAAAACCAGCACCTCGATGGGATCGCGGCTTCTGAAAAAATGGATCACGCACCCGCTGAAAAACTGCGCAGACATAAACAGCCGCCTGGACTGCGTCGAGTGGCTGAAAAACGACGTGTTTGTCCGGGGGGAGATCGATCTGTTTTTAAGAAACATCGCCGATATCGAGCGGCTTATCGGCAGGATAACCTTCGAGCGCGCCAACGCGCGCGACCTTGCCGGCCTGAAAGCGTCGCTGCAGACCTTCCCGTCGCTCATCAAATGCCTGCAGTCAACGTCCTGCAGCCTTCTTGCCGATATGCGGGCCGCGCTTGAGGGGTTTGATCCGGTGTGCAAGCGTATTGACGAGACAATAGTCGAGTCGCCTCCGCTCTCCCTGCGGGAAGGAGGGCTTATTGCAAAAGGGGTCTCAAATGAGCTGGACGGGATACGGGAGGCGGCGACCAACGGCAAACAGTGGATTGCGAATCTGCAGCAGACCGAACGCGAGCGCACCGGCATATCGAGCCTGAAAGTCCACTATAACAAGGTGTTCGGCTATTATATCGAAGTGTCAAACACCAACATCGCCGCCGTTCCCGCGGATTATATCAGAAAACAGACGCTGGTCAATGCGGAGCGCTATATCACCCCGGAGCTCAAGGATATGGAGGCAAAGGTGCTTGGCGCCGAGGAGCGGCTCTATGCGCTGGAATACGAGCTGTTCGTGAACCTGCGAAAGGAGATTGCAGGCCACTGCGAACGTATCCAGAAAGCGGCCGGGGCCATCGCAAAGCTCGATGTGTTCACCTCGCTGGCAAAGGTCGCTGCGGATAACCGGTATTGCAGGCCGGTGCTTGACGAGTCTGCCGATATGCATATAACCGAGGGAAGGCACCCGGTTGTTGAACAGATGAACGCGTCCGATCAGTTTGTGCCCAACGACACCGAGATGGTATACGACAGCGCGCAGATCCTGCTTATCACCGGCCCCAACATGGCCGGAAAATCAACCTACCTGCGGCAGAATGCGATTATCGCGATCATGGCCCAGCTTGGTTCGTTTGTTCCCGCGGCGCGGGCGCAGATCGGTATTGTCGACAGATTTTTTACGCGGGTGGGTGCGTCGGACCGCCTTGCACGCGGCCAGAGCACCTTTCTGGTCGAAATGATCGAGGTTGCCAACATTCTGAACAACGCCACGGGAAGAAGCCTGGTGCTTCTTGACGAAGTCGGCAGGGGCACCTCCACGTTCGACGGGATCAGCATAGCCTGGGCTGTTGCGGAGTACCTGCATGAAACCGATACCTGCAGGGCGCGCACCCTGTTTGCCACGCACTATCACGAGCTTACCGAGCTCTCACTGCTGTTTCCCCGGATAAAAAATTTGCATGTCAAGGTGAAGGAGTGGAACGATCAGATCATTTTTTTACGGAAAATAGACGAGGGAAGCTGCGACCACTCCTACGGCATCCAGGTGGCCCGTCTTGCCGGCGTACCCAGAAAAGTGATCATCCGCGCAAAGGAGATACTTGCCAACCTCGAGAACATGGAGCTTACCCCGGAGCATAAACCGGTGCTTGCGCGCCGTCATGCCGGCAAAAAACCAAAAGATGCGGGCAATCAGACGGACCTGTTTAACGGCGTGCAGATGAACCTGCTCGATTCAGCTAAAATAGAGGTGATACAGCACCTGCAAAGTATTGAATTAAACAATATTACACCAATCGAGGCGTTGAACCTGCTTGCTGAATTGAAGAAAAAGGCGGATATGAGCTGATGCGCGGTCATAATCAACTGACACCGGAATTGCGCCTTTCTTTGTAAATACCTCCAAAACCCTCTTGATACATCAGCAACAATAGAGATATAATGTAAAACAGTTCCACGGCTGAATAATATAAAGCTGCCTGCCTGAACTAACAGCCTTCATAAAAGGATTTTGCCTTTATTGTGACAATAAGGAGCCATCCGCATGATCCCGAAAAAGCCTTCCGGAAAAAAATCACTGCAAAAAAAAGGCGCAACGGAAAAGAGGCTGCAAAAGAAAACGGTATCGGGCAAAAAAGATCAGAAAAAATCCAGCCGCATGGAAGCGTGGTACCGCACGCTCTTTATGAGCTCTCACGACGCTCTCGTGACCCTTGGGCCTCCTTCGTGGGATTTTACTTCGGGTAATCCGGCCGCGATCAGAATGTTCGGTGTGAAAGACGAGAAGGAATTCCTTTCGTTGAGCCCGTGGGCGCTCTCCCCAAAAAACCAGCCGGACGGGCGCCTCTCCAGCGAAAAGGCGCGCGAGATGATCGCGATTGCCCTGAAAAAAGGCTCGCATTTCTTCGAATGGACGCATAAACGGTTCGGCGCTAAAGAGTTTCCCGCAACAGTGCTGCTGACCAGGATAACGCTTGGCGGCAGAAAGGTGCTGCAGGCTACGGTGCGCGATGTCACAAAACAGAAACAGAACGAAGAGCGGCTCACGATACTTGCTCAACTGCTCGATGCGTGCCCGGCGTCTATAACGGTACACGGTTTTGAGGGTTCTTTTGTTTATGCAAATCAGAAGACATTCGATCTCCACGGATACACGAAAGAGGAGTTCCTCTCTCTGAATCTGCATCAGATCGACGTGCCTGAAGCGGAAAAGATGATTGCCGCCCGGATGAAAGCCGTCAGGGAGCACGGCGAGGCTACATTCGAAGTCCGTCATTATCGCAAAGATGGAACAACGTTTCCGCTGCTGGTAAACGGCAGGGTGGCCAAATGGGAGAACCGGGACGTACTGCTGAGCATTGCCACGGATATCACCGATCGGAAAGTGGCTGAAGAGGCGCTTCGGATAAGTGAAGAGCGCTATCGCGAGCTGTTTGAGAACGCCAACGACATTATTTATACCCATGATCTTAAGGGTAATTTCACCTCGATCAATAAGGCTGCGGAGCGAGTCTCCGGGTATACAAATGATGAAGTATTGACGATGAACATCGCCTCGATTTTGGCGCCTGAACATATAGATACTGCCCGGCAGAGGATGTCGCAGAAACTTCAGGAAGGGGGCGGCCAGACCCGGTATGTGCTGGGGATTGTCGCCAAAGGGGGTCACCGGGTACTGCTTGAGGTGAGCTCACGGCTTATCTACAGCGGCGGCAAACCGGCAGGCGTGCAGGGTATCGGACGTGACATTACCGAGCAGAAGCGGGCGGAGCAGGCGTTGCTGGCAAGTGAAGCCCGCTATCGCGAATTGTTTGAAAATATCAACAGCGGTGTAGCGGTGTATGAAGTAAGGGACAACGGCGGCGACTTTATCTTCAAGGATTTCAACCGCGCAGGAGAAATTATCGACAACGACCACCGCGAACGGCTTATCGGTAAAAGCATCTTCGAGGTGCGGCCTGGTATTGAAAAGTTCGGTCTGATCGAGGTGTTCAGGCGGGTCTGGCAAACAGGCAAACCGGAACATCACCCGGTCATGTTATATAAAGACCAGCGGTTAACCGGATGGTATGAAAATTTTATATATAAACTGCCGTCCGGAGAAATCGTTGCGGTGTATGAAAACGTCACACAGCGTAAAAAGGTAGAGGAAAAGCTCCGCGAGTCGGAACTTAACCTCAGAAAAGCCCAGCATATCGCGCGCATCGGAACATGGACATGGCATATCAACACCAACAAGGTCGAGTGGTCGGATGAAATGTACGCCATATACGGCCTCGATAAAAAAACCTTTTCCGGCGATCTGAACGAGATAATTGCACAGGCTATCCATCCTGAGGACCGGCGGCTTGTGGAGGAATCAAATCTTTCGGTTATCAGAGACAAAACACCCATACCGGTGGAATACCGGGTTGTCTGGCCGGATGGATCTATACATTATGTCTGGGCCGAAGCCGGCGACCTGATCGTTGATGACGCAGGAAATCCGGCGCTGCTTATGGGTATTGCGCAGGATATCACCGAGCGCAGACGCACCGAGGAAATGCTACGCCAATCCCAGAAGCTCGAATCGCTGGGCGTACTTGCCGGCGGCATTGCGCACGACTTCAACAACCTGCTGGGAGGCCTGTTCGGCTATTTAGACATGGCTATGGAGTCCTGCACGGATGAAACGACCCGGAACTATCTGTCAAAAACGCTCGGCGCATTCGACCGGGCGAAAAACCTTACCCAGCAACTGCTGACCTTTTCAAAAGGCGGCGCACCGGCGCGTAAAACGGGGCGCATCGGGCCCGTAGTGCGGGATGCGGCGCAGTTTACTCTTCACGGAACAAATGTCACCTGCGACTATTCTCTTGATGAAAATCTATACCTGTGCGATTTTGACGAACATCAGATATCGCAGGTTATCAGTAATCTTGTTTTAAACGCCCAGCAGGCAATGCCTTCGGGCGGCGCCATCGCCATATCCGCACAAAATATGACCGTCACCGGCGCAAGCGGCCTGCCGCTTCCTGCGGGAGAGTATTGTAAAATAGCCGTGACAGACCGGGGCGTGGGTATCCCGGACTCCATCATTTCGCGCATTTTCGATCCGTTCTTCTCCACCAAGCAGAAGGGGAGCGGGCTGGGTCTCTCGATATCCTATTCCATCATAAAAAAACACGGCGGCTATATCGAGGTACGGAGCGAGCCGGGCAAAGGCACGGTTTTTCATCTGTATCTGCCTGCATCGGCCGGTTCCATTCCCCAGGAGGCTGCAGCACCCGCTGCTTTACACACCGGCAAAGGGTTGGTGCTCGTCATGGATGACGAGGAGGTGTTGCGGGAGGTTGTCGGCGATATTCTCTTTCAAATGGGTTATACAACCGTACCGGCAAAAAACGGAAACGAAGCGCTCGGCCTTTTTCTTCAGCACCAGAAAGCGGGCAAACCGTTCAGGATGGCGATTCTTGATTTGACCATAGCAGGCGGCATCGGCGGCAGGGAGCTTATCGCCGAAATCCACCGGCACGACCAGGCCTTTGTGGCTATCGCTGCGAGCGGATACTCCGATGATCCGGTCATGGCAGACCCGAAAAAATATGGATTCAGCGCAAGCATCGCCAAACCGTTCAGGAAAAATGACCTGTCAAAGGTTTTAAACACGGTTATTAAAGAACCGCACCGGTAGAAAAAAGGCGTCTCCTCTATCGATAATCCGGTAACGGTGCATTGTCCCTATAATGGGCGGAAACTTTTCAATAAGTTATTATCCTTAGGATAATTATTATTTATTTTGATACTTAATCAGTATCTGTTCAAAATTGACTGTCTCGTAACCTTACGCCCCCTAAATCTCCCGCAGGGGGACTTGTAAGGCATTGATTTTTTATAAATTCATATTCAATAAAAGTCCCCCTGCGGGGGATTTAGGGGGCGTAAATGTCGATTAAGAACAGAAACTAATTAATTGTAAGTACGCGCTGATACGAATCCAATACCGGAATTCACGGGAAACCATGCTCTCAATAGCAATACCAGTCTATAACTACACAATTACCGGCCTGGTTCACACCCTGCTCGATCAGGCGGGAAAAAGCGGCGTGCCGTTTGAAATCATCATCATGGACGATGCGTCGGAACAGGGGTTCAGGACGCAGAACCGCCCCCTGGCGCGAAAGCCGCATGTTGTCTATACGGAGCTTGAAAAAAACACCGGCAGATCGATTATCCGAAACCTGCTGGCGCAACGCGCGCGCTACGACAACATTCTTTTTCTCGACTGCGACTCCGCGGTGCAGCATGATGACTATATCGGCCGTTATATCAAGCGCTCTGCGCAGTTTGAGGTTATCCACGGCGGCAGAAAGTTTGATCTGCCCCGGCCGGAAAAACCCGGATACATGCTGCACTGGCTGTACAGCAGAGAATTCGAGTGGGTTGACGCACGAACAAGACAGTCAAACCCGGTCAGACACTTTAAAACGAATAATTTTTTAATCAGAAAAAATCTCTTTTCGCAGATCACGTTTAACGAGGATCTGAAGGAGTATGGCCACGAAGACACCCTGTTCGGCTATGAGCTTTCCGGAAAAAACATCGTCATCGACCAGATCGATAATCCGGTGTATCATACCGGTATTAAATCGACCGGGGAATTTATGAAAAACACGCGGGAAAGCTTTGTCAACCTGAAACAGCTCCTGGAATCCGGGTTGTTTGACGACCGGGGTATGGAAATAATGGGACTTGCCCACGTTCACCGGCAGACCCGAAACAGGCTGTTTATAAAAACCATGACACTTTTTTTTACGCTTTTTGAAAGAGCGATGCAGAAAAACCTCCAGAGTGAAAAGCCGTCGTTGTTTGTTTTTAATCTATATAAGCTGGGTTATTTCTGTTCGTTGTATTGATTTTGTGCCTGTTGTTATAAAGAGCTAAGAATAAAGTAACATACAGTGCCCCGACCGTGAGGGAGGGGTTGTCTTGGTCATAAAAACCCCTTCCTTTCGGTCGGGGCACGGCTTTTTGATTCTTTGAAAGCGCTTATTAAACAAGTTAGTGTCTGTAGCTAAAAAATCTACGTTTTTTGCGTAGATCTTTTAGCGTACAGACACTTACCACAAGGCCATACAACATCTTACAAAAGTTTCCCCCCATAAAGGGGACTTCGCGGCTTTGCCGGGTTAAATACCGAACCGAAACGAAAGGAGCCATCATGTCAGAAACTGCGATAAACCAGGCATCGGCAGAGGTTACAATCACTGACAATCGATCAATCCGTCTGTATGCGAGAGAGCTGTTGAAAGGTCAATGGAACCGATGCGCCCTGCTGGCGCTGGTATATATTATTATCACCGGTGTAATATCGGCAGTACCCAGAATAGGCGGAGCGGCGAATTTTATTATCGGCGGCCCGATGACACTTGGGCTCGCAATCATTTTTCTGAAAATATCCCGCAAACAGGTTTATACTTTTGAAGAACTGTTCAGCGGTTTCAACTCTTTTGTGCCCCGGTCGCCGGGTTTCAGGTTCAGTTTTACTTTCATTCGAGCCACGCAGGATGTCTGGTATTGTAATGAGTATGTTGCAGCGGCACGTCGGTATGTCAAGGATACTAAATATAGATTTAATTAATACGGAGGAGCAAGGAATACATACACGAATAATTTTCAATGTTCAATACTTAATTTTCATTTCAGACCACAGAGTACACAGAGAATAATGCAACACAGAGGCCACACAGAAGACACTATCATCAATCATCTATTATCATCGCTCATTTATGGCCGATCACGAATATCCTGACCCAGCTACGAAACCGGCATCTTAACCCTGACCGGACTTCGTCTTCCGGTTACGGTTACGAAGCCCGTTTCGGTTAGGTTGTTCGGTTACGGCAAGCACATCCACCATCCATCATCCATCATCAACCATCCACCATACAATTTACTTAAATCTGCCACAATAGTATATAATTATTCGAAAAACAAACAGATAAATTCAAATATATTCGCTTCCGAAAAAATAATGGCATTAAATTAAAAAGTAGTTAGATTATTAAAGTAGGGGATCTTGAGGGACTAAAAAGCGGGGTTATCTTTTCTTACATTGAGGGGTTGTGCATGTCATACTATTCTTCGATTGTCGACATTGCATTCTTTCCTTAAAAATAATATTCTGACATTGCCGGTTTTTCTCACAGTACGTTGTTTTATAGATGATAATGTAAATACATAAATATACAGGTGCAGTGTTCATTTTCAAAAATTATTTCGGGGGTGCTCTATGCGGTTTTCATGGAAAGTGTTACTGTTAGCGTTTACGATTGCAGTTGCGCTCTCTGCTGGTAACCTGAAGTATGAGATTGAGTACATGCAGGATGCGGTACGCATGTCGGAACAGGCGGTTGCGCAGATAGTGGAAGAGGGGCTGAACGCTGAAATAAACAGTCATCCGTACTATCAGGCCCGTGTAAATATTTATCCGGCCGGAGAATTTAAAAACGACTATTTTGTGGTGTATCTGTTCCGTTCCGATATCTATTTCGCGCCTTGTTTCAAACTTGAAATTGAAAATGCAAAGGCGACTCGTATTGTCGAAGAGTATGTTGAAGAGCAGACATTGCCGGACATTTGTCCCACCTGCCCCGACCCTGACGTGCAGGTAGTTGTTTCCAATTCATGCCCCGAATTTCCTACTGCAACGGTGATGCGGGACAGCGTAGCCAATATTGCCATGCATGCCGGTTTGAAGACGGTTAAATTAGACAAAGCGCAGGAGACGCTGCAGGCTGTTCAGAACTATCTGGTGTGCCCGAAATTGCAGCTATGGGCGCGGGTAGGCCACGGCACTACCACCGGTCTCATCCTCGGAAGCGGGACCTTCAATTCCAGCTCTGTCACAGCTCTAGGCGCCAACGCGCTGCAGGGCAAAATACTCCATTTCAACTCCTGCAACTGCCATGAAAAGGAAGGTGCAGGAACTTTTCATGAAACGATAATGAAAGCCGGATGTTATGTTTATACCGGCGGCGATATCGCTCTTGCGGTCGGTAATTCTGAAAAAGTGAGCATGAAATACTTCCAGAAGATCATTAAGGAGAAGAAAGAGATGAAGCAGTCGCTGACCGATGCAATGAATGAAATTAAATATCAGGGTTTCGGATTTACCGGTCAGGGCAGCGGCCCATGGTTTTTCACAACAGGCCCGTATCTGTCTGTTAATTTCCCCAACGGCGGCGAAATCCTTGAATTGGGCACGGCTCAGAACATTCTATGGGGCGACAATATCGACGGCAACGTAAAAATCGAGCTGTTCAAAGGCGGTTCGTTAAAAGAGGTACTTTCAGCTTCAACGGCAAGCAACGGCACGTTCCAATGGACGATTCCCGGCAACTATCTTGCAGGCAATGACTATAAAGTGAAGATAACAAGCATAGACAGCGCCGCGCTGAATGACGAAAGCAATGCGAATTTCAGTATTTCCCCGGAATATATAATCAAATGCCCCTATTTCCAGAATTTCGATTCACTAACAGCTAAAACGGAGACATTTCCGGTAAAATATGAACAGCTTACCGACGACGACCTGAACTGGACCGTATGGAACGGGCCGACGCCGTCGCGCATCGACGATCCTCCGGATGTTACGGGTGCAGAAATCGATAAAACGACAGGGACTACGACGGGTAAGTATATATATACCGAAGCGTCGGGAAACGGCACCGGATATCCGAGTAAAAAACTTACCTTTGTAACTCCTAAATTCGATTTCAAATCACTGGGTAACCCGACCCTCAGCTTCTGGTATCATATGCTCAGCTCCAATACTACCGGCGATAAGATGGGGAGCCTTGCGATTGACATCAGCGTTGACGGCACGTGGAAAAACGACGTCATTAAACTCAGCGGGAATAAAGGCGACAAATGGAATGAACAGACGCTGGATTTGACGCAATATAAAGGCGACCGGGTTATCTTCCGCTTCCGCGGCGTCACCGGTACAAGCTGGGAGAGCGACATCTGCATCGACGATTTCAGGATCGACGGCGTGCAGCCGGTCACCAATACGCCCGTCAACGCCACTTCATCCTATTCGCTCAGGTTCTGTCAGTCCCGGATCTTGTATCAGGTGCCGGAAAATATCTCCGCCGCCAACACGCCACTGACCCTGAAGCTGTACGACATGAAGGGCAAGCTGATCAGAACGTTGTATAACGGTGTATCCGCGCCTGGAGCTCATTTTGTTGCCCTGGATAATGGGGTGAATGGCAAACCCGTTCTGTCCGAAGGTATCTATCTCTGCAGAATGGAAGCAGGCGATTTCAGCGAAGCGTTGAAACTGGTTATCAGGAAATAACGTTTCCTTTCGTGTATTGTTAAAGCGGGAGAAGGCTGCCGGCCGACTCCCGTTTTTTTATTATTCCACACGGTTAGACTCTGTAGCTGAATTATCTACGTTTTTTGCGTAGATAATTTAGCGTACAGAGTCTTATCCCAAAGCCGTACAACATTTTACAAAAGTTTCCGGCTTTGCCGGATTAGTGTCTGTAGCTGAATTATCTACGCAATACGAGTAGAAATAATCAAAGCGTAGATGAGTCAGCGTAAAGACACTTACACCGCAAAGCCTATAAAATCAATCCCTTTCAACGCATTATTACCCTAAGTGTAGGATAATACTCCCCGCAAGGGGATAACTCAAAGTGGATATAAATATCCTACTTTTCGTTCATGCGTAGGAGCGGATGGTTTGAGTACAACCCCTCCGTTTTTACGACTGTTAGGAAATTCAAACGAAAAAGAGGAAATTAATTTTCCTTTTAAGTTGTGCTTTAGCATATTTCCAACAGGAGTAATACCTTTC
>Ga0105099_10000511_pt1 | contig 26442 bp, 16 predicted proteins | sample PPLLak3cmMay2015_2_FD_79138 | JGI IMG/M metagenome (GOLD analysis project Ga0105099, IMG submission 79138) | Freshwater sediment microbial communities from Prairie Pothole Lake near Jamestown, North Dakota, USA - PPLs Lake P8 Core (1) Depth... | ecosystem: Environmental > Aquatic > Freshwater >... | reverse complement strand
TTGAAAAGTATCCTTCTGATCTTGTTAAACCATGAAAAGATTGATTTTTTGTTTTTTTTTGTTGATTTTTCTAGTTGGGTGTGCTGAGGAAGATCTTCCTCCTGCGCCTTCTCCACCTGGTGGCGATTCAGGTGTTGGTCGTGCTGTTGGTGGCGTTCAGATTTCTGCTCAACTGCCTGCCTGGGCTGCATCCTTGAAATATACTGACATAGAGCCTGCTTCTGCAAGGTTTGGTGATGTTATCGTGTTGACTGTTGAGAAAACTCGTGATGTGAAAAAGGATTTTTTGGTGTTTTCTGAGATTTATGTTTTTAACAAGAAGGTTTATGATACGAGCAGGGTTGGTTTGTGGGAGGTTGCTGAGGCTGATTCTTCTTTGAGTGGGAGGATAACTGAAAACTGGGCTAAGGATAGGGCTGTTTTCCGTATTCCTGTTAGTAGTGAGCGTTTTGTTCTTGGGCAGAATTATGTTGTTGTTTATTGGTGTGTTGATAGTGGGAACAAGGATTCGAAAGGTAAGAAGATTTGGAATTGCAATGGTAACAAGTGGGGTCTTGGAGCTTTTGATGTTGTTTTGGAGAGGTATCCTTCTGTTTTGGCTGAGCGTGAGATTGCTAATAATGTTTACTTGAGTTCTTCAAGGATTGTTTCTCCTCCTGATGCGTTTACTGGTACTATTGGTGATTTTGATGGCATGGGTGATTCTTATGTTGGTTCTTACAAGCACCGGGCTCCTGATGAGTTTGAAACCGAAGTTATTATTACTAAATTGAGTGATGTGGACAAGTTTAAGGATAGTTTGGCTTCTGTTGTTCACTTGCTTGACTGGGTGGAGCTTGCTGGTCCGACTTGTGGTTTTGAGTCTTCTGGCTCTGATTTTATTTCTTTTTCCTGGTTGAGCGGCACTTATTGGGTTACTGTTAAGACTTATTCTGATGAGCATAATGCTGCGTTGATTGGGAATTATGCTACTGTTTATCGTGCTGATTGTGATTTGTTGGACGAGCTGCAGGGTACACTTGAAGGTGAAGAATATTGTGGTGATGGTGTTCTTCAGGCTGGTGAAGAATGCGAGCCTCCTGGAACATCAGCTTGTGATGAGTTTTGCGAGAAAATAACTCCTGTTGCTCCTCCGAAGGCTGCCCCTCTTGTTTGTCCTGACGCGATTTCTGTTTGGAGTCGTGCTGATGAGGACGTGAATGTTTGGTATAGTGAATATTTTGAGGGTACGAAGGAGTGGGCTGTTTCGTCAAACAGGCCTGCTAGAAAGATTGGCGAGGCTGCTTCTCTTGCTATTGTTCCGCGTGATGATTTTGATCCTGATGTTTCTTCTTGGCCTGTTGCTGATACTTGTGGCAGGGCTGTTGTTGTTTGGAGCAATCAGCCTTCAGAGACTTCTGTTGCTGCCGCTGCGAGCTGTTCTGTAAGTTCTACTGTTTATTATTCTATTTGGGATCATTCTAATGGCTGGACTGTTCCTGCTGTTCTTTCCCAGAATGGTTGTGATCCTGCTGTTGCTGCTGATTATTCAGGTAATTCTGTTGCTGTTTTCGTCAGGTCTGATGGCTTGTATGCTTCTGGCTTTAATGGTGTTTCTTGGAGTGCTCCTGTTTCTGTTCAGAAAGCGGTTGTTAGTTTGCCTCAGATTAGTTGGACTCCTGGTGTTAATAATTGGGTTGCTGTTTGGGAGTCTGGTGGCAAGGCTTGGTTTGCCAATTTGAATAATGCTGGTGTTGTTTTGTCTGGTCCTTCTCAGCTCGGTTCTGCTGTTGGAGGTTCTGTTGCTTTGCCTTCAAAGCGTTTGAGTGTTGACAGTCAATGGTCTGGCAGTGGTGTTACTGCTGTTTATGAGTCTTCTACTGGTTTCTCTTATGTTCAGCTTAGCCCTGTGGCTTCTGCGCAGTCTCTTGCTGATATTTTTGCTCCGGATGTCGTGTATGATTTCAGTGATGTTTATCATGTTGTTGGCAAGGCTTACAATGATTTGAAGTATTTTGATGCTGATGGGACTGTGGGTAATGCTGCTGGCAGTTCTTTTGTTGATGGTCGTCCTGCTCATGCGTATATTCCTTCTAATGTTGATGTTGCTGTCTGGCATTCTGAGGATGAGCTTGCAAGTCCTGATATTTATTGGAGCAGGAGGGATTCTTTGGGCTGGTCTGCTGCAAAGAAGTTGGTGACTGGTGGTCTTGCTGATTTTGATAAGAATGCTGATATTGCTCCTTTGTTCAAGGCTGCTTGTGAGGCTGGAAGTTTTGATCCTGCAGCGCCTTGTGCTAGAATTATTTATTATCGTCCAAGTCAGCCTGTTCCTGTGCCTGCAGGTCCTGGTCGTGTTCCTGGTGATAGTCCTGGTGGTCCTGGTATTTCTCCTGGTGCTGATGGTACTGCACCTGCTGATGCTGCTGTATCAACCACTCCTGTAACAACTATTGTTGCTACTTGTACTTCTTCTGACCAGTGTGGTGCTGGTTCTGGTAAGCAGTGTTCTCAGGGTTTTGAGTGTGTTAACTGTAAGTGTGTTGAAAAGCCTGTTTGGGTTAAGTTGATTGATTGTTCTTCTACTGGAATGGTTCCTTGTACTACTGTGGTTTGTCCTTCGTTTACTGTTGGTTCTTCTTGTCCTGGGATTGATCCTAATTTTATTTGCACTGCAAAGCCTGCTGGTCAGCAATATGGTAATTATGCCTGTCGTTTGTTGAGCGAGCAGGTTCAGGCTTATTGTGGGTCTCGTAATATTGTTAATTGTAATCCTGCTGTTGCTAAGTTAGATATTCTTTCAGGTGCTTCTGTTGATGCTGGTCCTCCTGCTGTGCAGCCGCCTGTTATTCCTTCTGAACGTTTAATTGCTCCAGGATCTGTCGATACTCCTGTGCCTATTGTTACGACTCAGCCTGTTTCGCCTGTGTATTCTACTCCACAGCTCGTTTATGTTCCAACGCCTGAGCCTGGTACTTCTCAATACGTTCCGCAGCCGTCAGTTACTCCAACTCCACGGCCTGCAACCCAATATGTTGTTCCTCAGCCGACTCCTCGACCGTCTGGTGGAACGCAGTATCTTCAGCCGCAGCCTACACCTTATACTGACGTTCCTATCAGTTCTACAGGTTCGCGTACTGGTCGTGCTTTGTTCACTGGAGAATCTTCTTATTCCGGCAATGCGCCTGCTATGATTTTGATTGTGGCTGTTCTTGTGCTTTTGCTGGTTTTGTATTTGATTGTTTACCGTAAGAAGTGATTTACCAGTTTGCAAGGTCTGTTTGTTTTATTGCTATTTTTTTCTCTTCATGAGGTGCATCTTCAAACAACGGTATTCCGTATACTCCGTCATATCCTGGTTTCCATTTGACTGTGCTTGATTTGCTTATTGCGTTTGCGAGTTTTTCGTCAACGTGTTTTATCAGTTCTTCTTTGCTTGCGGATAATACTGCTATTTCGTTTCCGAATGCGCTGATTAGTTTGTTGTATTGTTCCCAGGTTTTTTTGCTCGTTATTGGAGCTTTGATTGTGTGGTTGATTATTTCTGATAGGGGTATGAGGTTTTTGTACGAGTTCATTATTTTTGGCTGTTCTCTGTCTGCGAGTTCTTCTACCCTGCTTGCCACTCCTATAGTCATTGGTTTTTTGCATGCTGGGCAGATTTTTTTGACTGCATTGCTTTCTTTGGGCGACATTGTTATTCCGCAGTTTCTGTGCCCGTCGAAGTGGTATTTTCCTTCTTCTGGAAAATATTCGAGTGTTTCTGTCTTGTTTTCTTTTATTGCTTTTATGAGTTCTGCATAGCTTAACTCTTTCATTTCGAATATGGTTGCTTCTCGTCCTATTCTCCACGGCCAGTGTGAGTGGCTGTCTGAGAAGCTCAGTAATGTTATGTTGTCAAGCTGTGATAATCTTCTGTTCATTCCAGGGTCTGAAGAAAGTCCTGTTTCTATTGCGTGGATGTGTTTTGTTTGTTCTTGGAAGCATTCTTTTAGTGAGTTGAATCCTGACATGCTTCCGAATACAGAAAAATAAGGTGTCCAGGCGTGTGCTGGTATTATTTCTATGTCCGGGCTTATTTTTCTTAGTTCTTCTACGAATTGCGGGCAGGGTATTTTGAATATTGGTCTGCCGTCATAGTCTATTCTTCCTTTTTTTAGGAAGTATTCGACCATTTGGTCTGCGACTTCAAAGCTTGGGGCTAGTACAACGTTGTGTATTCTTCTTCCTTTGCCGTCTTGTGTGTATATTAATGATATCTCGGTTTGCAGTATGAATGGAAAGCCTGTTTTTGTGAGAAATATTCCTTTTCCGTTGTTTAAAAGTTCTTTTTTTAGTTCTGGGAGCCATTTTGGGTGCTGTAAGTCTCCTGTTCCCAGCAGGTTTAACCCTTTTAGTTTGGCGTACTTTTCTAAATTCTGCAGTGTGATGTCTTTTGAGCACGCTCTTGAGTATCTGCTGTGTAGGTGCAGGTCTGCTGTTATGTTCATATTATCTTGTTTTTTCGTTATCTTTTTATACTTTTATGTGTGGCAGGATACTATGTCGTATAAAGAGCGTTTGTTTGATTTTTTGGTTTATGAGGTTGCTGCGTTTATTGCGCATTTTGTTTATTTTACAGGAATTGCGGGTTTGTTGCCTGTTATGCCTTTGTTTTTGACTCCTACAAAGATTTTTGCTGCTGAGAAGCTGATTTGGATTCCTTTGTTGTTGATTTCTTCGAGCTTTATTGTTTTATTTATCGCCACTCGTTCTCATATTCGGACTTTGCGTGCTTTGGGCTGGATGACTTTGATTCCTGGTCTGGCAGGTGTTGTTTTTTCTTTTGTTGGCGAGCGTCGCCTGATTATTTTTTTGGCAAAGCTTGGAAAGGTTGAGCATTTGATTGTTCACTGGATTGACGGGTATGTTCCCAGGATGTGGCTGTTGGCTGGCGTTTACATTATTATTGGTGTTGTTCTTGTTTGGCTTTCTTATCGATTAGAGAAATAATTGCTTTTCTTAGCTCGTCTATGCCTGTTTTTTCTTTTGCGCTGATTTCGATTGCGTGTTTGAATGTTGCTCCTGTGTCTGCCTTGTTTGCCACAATTATCATTGGTTGTTCGAATTCTTTTTTGATTTCGTTTAATAGGTTGTTTTGTTCTGGTATTGTGTACCCGCAGGTTTCTGTTGGGTCTATTATGAATATTATTATTGTTGCAAGGTGTTTTAGTGCTAGTATGGCTTGTTTTTCTATCGGATTTCTTTTTTCTAGTGGCCTGTCTAATAGTCCTGGCGTGTCTATGTATTGGTTTCCTTCTGCATCATACCCTAAATTGAGTTTTGTTGTTGTGAATGGGTAGCTTGCGACTTCTGGTTTGCTTCCGGTTAGTACTGCTAATAGCGTGCTTTTTCCTACGTTTGGCGCTCCTGTTATTACTATCGTGTTTACTCTGGTTTTCAGGGAGGGGTATCCTTTCATTGTTTTTCTGCATTGCTCTAAATATTCCAGGTTTTCCTTGATTTGTTTCATTACTGAGCTTGTTCGTCCTGTAAATGCTGTTCTTAGTTTGTTGTATTGGTCCAGTCTTGTTGTTAGTGAGATTTCTTTTGTGTATTTGTGGAGTAATCCGGTGATTTGTTTTTTTGCCCAGTTTATTGCTCCAAGGCTTTGTTTTAGCATGACGTAATCCAGTGTGCATTTGATTAGTTCCTGGTAAAAGGGCGCTAGTTGGTCTATTGATGGGAATGATTTTCCTATCGCGTCAAGGGTGTTTATGATTGTTTTTCCGTATGTTTCCATTCTTGCTGATTCTATTCTTTTGCTTCGTATTGCTTTGTTCCTGCTGGTCGTGTCCTTTCTTGCTTGTCCTGCTGCTCTTTTTCCGTTGTTGAAAGCTATGTCTAGGTATTTCTGGTAGTCTTCTACTTTTCCTAGTCCTTGCAGGTTCATGCTTAAATGAAGTCTATTGTGCGTTTTTAAATCTATGCTGTTTTGCAGAAAACTTTAAATATTACTTTGTATTACTTTGTAATACTATGGAGACTTTGTGCATTAAGGTTGAGGACGAGTTGCTTGACAGAATCAATGTGAGCATGAAAAAGTCAGGGTATAGTACAAAGACTGAGTTCATTAGGGAAGCCATTAGGGAAAAGCTTGATGATGACGAGAAAGAGATGTTGGTTCGTGAGTTCTTGAAGTTTAGGGGTAAAGGCAAAGCCACGACGGATGAAGATAGAAAAAGAACAAAGGAGAAGGTAAGTAAGGAGTTTTTGGAAGAGCTTGAGAGAAGATTCAACTGATTTATGGCTTCATCGCAGTTATTATATCTGAAAGTTGATTGAAATAATGAATATCTCGAGTCACTAGAAAGGCTTTATGATTTCTGGCCTGGATTGCATTGAGACAGTCAACAAAAGGAAGGTTTCTTTCTTTTGACAGACGTCTGGACTCTCGATAATCCTCTTTTGTTATCTCTATTTTTGTCAATATTTTATTTGTAAACAAGAGATTTAACATATCATTTATTTCAGGGTCATAGTAACCTTTTCTCAATTCCCAGATGAGCGCCTCTGAAAAAAGGATATAATCTTGATTCTTTATGATTTTTATGAATAATGCTGTTGCGCTTTTTCCAATAGGCAAATCTGCTTTGTTTTTGCGATTCTCATAGAAATCTCTCCAGATGCAGGTATCGAGCAGGTATTTTGTCATGAAGGTTGCCCTGCACGCCTGCGCGAGCACCTTTTGCAGGTCGTGCAAGGCTGTTTTTATTGTATGGAAACCTTCTTAATGTGCCTGTCGTCTTAGAAGCTGGAATTGTTTCTGGTTTTGTTGCAATCTTTCCAGGAATTTGCTTGATTTCTGGAATTAGTTATTTTAAACAAAGTTTTTTAAGTTTGAAAGTTATTTTGCATGCATGAAAGTCTTGTTTGTTTGTAATATGAATCAGTGCAGGAGTCCTACTGCTGAGGAATTGTTTAGTTCTAAATTCAAGACTAAGTCTGCTGGTTTGTATGGTGGCAGGATTGTGGCTAAAAAGGATTTGTCTTGGGCAGATGTTATTGCAGTTATGGAGCCTGAACAGCGTGTTGAGCTGGTTAATCGTTTTCCTGATGAATGTTTGAGGAAAAAACTGGTTTGTTTGAATGTGCCGGATATTTACAAGTATAATGATTTTGCGCTTGTTGAATTGTTGAAGATGAAAGAGGAGGAATTAGTTTAGCCATTCTTCAAACTGCTTTCTTGCTGCTTCTTTTGTCTTGAAAATTTTTGTTTCTGCTATAAGCAGTTCAGGCATTCTTCGTGTTACTTTGTACTTCTTTCCTTGTTCATCTTCAAGTTCTGATATTGTTACTTCCCATTTCATGAATGAATAGAAATAATCCTTCTTAATGTGCCTGTCGTCTTAGAAGCTGGAATTGTTTCTGGTTTTGTTGCAATCTTTCCAGGAATTTGCTTGATTTCTGGAATTAGTTTTTTATCGTTCTTATTACTGCTTTGTTGCTTGATGCTACTCTTGTGTTGCCTATGTAAACGTCATAGTATGCTGTGTAGTCTTTTGCTGCCATTGCTCCTATGTATTCGTCGTACTGGTATCCTTTTGCAAAGCTGACCCAGTTTTCTCTGTATATGACAGGCACTGTTTCGCATGCTGGTGCTGCTGGCATGTTTGAGAATTCTGCGCAGAGTATTACTTTGATGTGTGTTGTCGGGTCTATTGGGTATGGTCCGAAGCTTCCTGCGAATGTTTTGATGTCATTTTTTTTGACTGGTATGTAGTTTAGTCCTTCTTGGTATGCTGTTGTGCCTGGGACTCTTATCGCGTTTACCCAGAAGTTGACTTCTTGTGGGTAGACTATTTCTGCTGGTATTCCTGCTCGTGGAAGCTCTTCTGTTTCGTCTGCTTTTGGTGTTGGAAGAGGTGTTATTATTTCCGGTGCTCTTGGTGTTGGTTCTCCTCGGTCCACTGCTGCGGGTTGTTGTACTGGGATTGTTATTGTTGCTGGTGGTTTTACTGCAGTGTAGACTAATAGTGCTATTATTATGATCATTAGGGTTGCGATTATTAGGTTTTTTGCCATTTTATCACCTTTTTGACCATGTTGCAATTATGATGTGAAGTCTTGCGAATGCAAGTGCTGGTATTGTGAGTATGACGATGATTCCGAGTGATAGTAAGGGGTTTGTTTTGATAAAGTAGATTGGGATTGCGAAAACGATTGCTGTGAGTATGAGGTTGAATATGAAGGCAGGAATGATTGTTCTTGCATGTTTTACTCCTAATATGAATGTGTTTTTAAATGTTTGTTGTGAGGGTATTAGTGAGAAGCTTGTTTGCATGAAGTATATTATTGCCAAAAGCAGTGCTATTGAGATTATTGTTGATGTTGTCGTTAGTGTTTGCATCACTGTCATTCCTTGTGTTGTTGTGTAGGTGATGAATAATATTGTCAGAATTATTGCCCAGAAGAGGCTTAGTATTGTGAATTTGAGGTAGGTTGTTGTTATTGGCATTTTGGGATAGATTGTTTTTAGTGATAAATGCCATATTGGTCCTCTGTAGATTATCCATGCCGCGAATGCGCTTAGGAAGAAGTATGCGATGTACTTTAGCAGGTCGTGGAATGCGTTTATGAATTCTTCATTTTGCAGGAGGATTGTTTCTGCATTGAGCATTTCTTCTTCAGGCAGTTGTTCCATTGTTGTTGACATTTCCATTGCCGCTCGTGTTGCCGCGTCCATGCTTGGCTCGAAATAGATGAATTGCAGGACGATTATTGTTGCAAAGAACAAGATTTCAACTAGCATTGTTAGAAGTAGGTATTTCTTGTTGGTTTTGAATGCCTGAAAGGCTTTGGAGAGTGTTGTAGAGAGTGTCATTTTTCAGTCAGGACCTGATATTTTTCTCGTATTTATCTATTTTTCCATCGTCTGCATTTTTGAGGTTAGTCATCAGGAACCTCGTAAAATCTTGCTGATGTTTTTGAAGAAGAATGAGGCATTATTCAGTGACTCCTGGGCTGGTTCTTTATTTGCTTGAGGCAGTTTCTGATAAGTGAATTCTCCGCGTTTTATTTTTTCTGAGGAAAAAATGCCGAGCAGGGCGTCAGCGCGGACAATCATTTTTTTGTAAATATTCAGGAGGTCAATATCCAGTTTTCCAGTATTTACCAGATATTTTTCAAAAGCCTCCAGTGTTTTCTTATGTATTTCTGGTGCTTCTGTTTTAATCCCCTCGCGCCAGAGAATGGATTTTGCGGCATAGAATATGCAGTAATACGCATGGCTTATGGTGGCGCTATAAAAAGTAAATTGGCGTTCGAGTTTAAACTGTTCTTTCTGTAATTGCATGTTTTGTGATATCTCTAAAAGTATTTGTGCAGTTATAAGTTCATTTTCCGCTCTGAGGAGATGTAATTCAGCTGATGGGTCCATGTTCTTTTGCGATGAGATTATAATATTGTATTGCTCCGTAATAGATTATGTTTTTTCTATATATCTCTTTTCCAAGATTTTCTTCAGGAGATTCGAGCATTTCAAGGAATTCGCTTCTTGTAAAAACATGATAATCCAGGTTTATAACTTCTCTTCTTTTGATTGTTTCCAGGAAAGGTGTTACCTCTTTCTTTGATTGTTCAGATTCAACAATTATGGCAACATCAAGATCGGATTTTTCTGTTGCTTTGTTTTTGGCATAACCCCCGAATACGAGCAGTATGAAGAATTCTGTATTTCGAAAAATCCTGTTTTGTATGTCGCTCAGGATTTTTTTGGGAAGTTTTTTGTTATTTTGAACTTCAAGTTCGTTAATGAGGTTCAGATAGGACTTCGTTAAATTGTTTTTCAGATTGAGAAAATAGGTTGAAATGTCTCCGACTCTCTGAACTTCGAGAATATTTTGTTTTTTAAATTCTTTAAGAGCAATTTGGACGATATTGTTTGATTTCTGCCTGCTGCGTTCTTTAATCTGCTTGAAAGTCAGTCTTGCAAAAATATCTGCGTTAAAAATACCCAATATGTGCACTTGTTGTTTCGTAAGCATTTTACCTATTTTTTGGTAACGTTTTACCTAATATTAGGTTTACTAATATAAAAACCTTTTGTTTTGCGATCGTGTTAAAAATATTTCTTGTTGGTTTTGAACGCTTGAAAGGCTTTGGAGATTGTTGTTTTTATTTCCAGTCCAGCATCCCTTTGCCGAGAGGAGTGACTCCTGCTGGCGCGCAGGGGTTCTTTTTGTCCATGTCGCTGTAAAGGTAATCATAGGCGTCCTTCATTTTTCTTACACCATTTTCCAGGTAGAATCTTGGTCCAAGGTATGTTCCCATTCCAGTATCTGCGAATGGCATCCAGTCGTCGTCCTGGCACACTATCAGCGGCTTGAATTCTTTGCAGTCACTCGAGCAGTATCCTTTTTCGTCATAGGTTACTTTATCAGTGCAGTCACTGCCTGCCGCCTCTGTGCAGAAAGTTTTAATGTTTTTTTCTCCATAGATTGTGCTTGTTGGCATTCCCAGTACTACCCATTGAACAAGGTTGGTTTTATCATTGTACGATATCCATTCATTTGGTCTGTGTATTGTTATCGGGAATCCTGATGATTTGCTGATGTCACATACTTCTCCTTCATCCACTATTCCGTTTCCGCATAATAATTCTATAGTGGCTGCTGGCTTAGGGTTTGTTGTCATATGTTTTTTTAATGCTGCAGCAAATCCAGGATCTTTTTTCTCAAACATTGTAGCAATGCCTATTTCAGAAAAGTAATTTACCCTGATTGCTTTGTCTTCTTCCTGTGCGATACCATTATATGTTGCTATTGAGTTGGTTGCTGGATTGTATTCCTTATTGTACGATTTATCTGATGATATGTGCACATATCGCCCTGTTTGTTCATTTAAATTATACCTTGGCCTAATGTCGCCCAATGGCGAGTTATAAAAGTCAGGCGATTGATTATCAATTATTGTTTTTCCGTCTTCGCTGTAAATGTAATAACTTGGCAGTTTTTTTCCGGCCGTGTCAGAGTTTGTCATATGATGTATTGTTACTGCGTATATAAAATCAGGATCACCCGGTAAATAAGTTTTTCTAAGACCATCCTTAGCATAATATTTTATTGATTGTGCTTTTCGTGGGTCTTGCACAGTATCAGAATAACTCGCTATCGATTGAGTGTATGGATTGTATTCTTTGCTTGTTTGACTAGTTTTTGATATATACACATAGCGTCCTGTTTGTTCATTTAAAGTATATGTTTTTTTATCGCCATAAAAGTCAGCAGAATCACTTTCAGTTATTGTTTTTCCATCTTCGCTCAATATGTAAGTATCAGGCAGTTGTAAAAGTATCTTTGTCATTTCAGCCTTTGATGGAATGGTGTTTGTAGTTCTGTGTTTTGTTAATGCTTCACTAAACCCAGGATCTTTTTTGTCATAACGTGCTATAATAGTTTTTTCAGAATAGTATGATACTCTTACTGCTTTGTCTTTTTCCTGCGTGATACCATCATATGTTGCTATTGAGCTGGTGAATGGATTGTATTCCCAATTGTACGATTTGTCTGTTGATGTGTGCACATATCGTCCTGTTGTTTCATTTAAATTAAACCTTGGCCTATAGTCGCCCCATTGCGTGATGAAAAAGTCAGGCGATTGATTATCAATTATCGTTCTCTTATCTTCACTTAATAAATAATTGGGCATTTTGAAAAGCTTATTTATATTTTCTAAGACGTATTTAGCCGTTTCTGATAATGGAGCTGTTGGCGGCACTGTTCCAGTTGATGGAGGGGTTTCAACTGTTGGAGCAGCTTGTTTTTCAGATAAGCTTATTCCTATTGCTTCGTTTATCAACTTGATTATTTCTTCTTCTTTTTTTACCAAATCTTCAAATCCTATAATAGAAAAATCTACGCTTTGTCTTAATTCTTGAATGCTGGCTCTCGGAACATTATTCATGCGATTGATGTTAACTTGTGCAGCTGCTTTTATGGAGGTTTTCAAAGTGAAAACCAGTCCAAGTGCTTGAATCGCTTTTTCTTGATTTCCTGGAAATCCTTTTTGGTCCACTCCCGCTACAGCATTATATTTACTTTCAACTTCCTGTGCTTGTTGTGCTAATTTGTCTGACAAATCTTTGAAAGTTTTTATCAATTCTTCTTTTTTGGCCAGGTATTCGTTGTCATTAGCTGTTTGCAGGGCTTTCAGTCTTGCAACTTCTGCTGGTGGTGTTTTTATTTGCTCAAGGTAGGTACGTATATCATTAAGACCTTTTTCCAGCGGGTGTAACTCTGCCAGAACTGAAGTTTTACAACACGTCAAGTCTTGCGGACAGTATAAGAATGGCTCAGTGTTCGTGCATGCACCTTTTGTTTTGCATTCATATTTGTATCCGTATTCTGTTTTATCACAATAATATTTTTCAGGCAGTTTGTAGCATACTTGTGTTGTTAACCCGTAGCATGGTTTGCTCGTGTCTTCTTGCCAGGGTGTTGTTTTTGTTCCTTTGTCGGCGCAGACGTAATATCCGTCTTCCAGTTGTGTTAGTGTGGTCGGGCAGTTTTTTGTTGTTGGCGTTTTTATTTCTTTTTGCAGTATGCTTAGCGCTGTTTTCTTGGCGTTTATTGCTGTTTCTATTTTCGTGTTTAGTATTGGTAGTTCTTGTTGTACTAAGTCTGTTATTATTGTTAAATCTGGTGTTGTTGTTTTTCTTATTTGTTCGTCTATTTTTGTTTTGATGTATTTTGCTTGTGTTATTGTGTCTGTTATGCCTGTTTTAATTTTTCCGAGTGCTTCGTTTATTGCTGCGTATTGTGGGTCGTTTATTGTTTGTATTTGGGAGTTTATGTTGTCTAGGTGTGCTTGTTCTTCTGCTATCATGATTGTCATGTAGTCTGATATTATTCCTGCTTTGCTTAGTGAATCAACTGGTCCTGTTAGTTTGGATAGTCCTTCTTTTTGTTTTGTTTCTGCAGTGTTCATTATATTTATCAGGTCTGTTATTTTTTTGATTTCGTCTGCTGCTACTACTATTTTGATTGAGAATGCTTTTATTTCGTCTTCTGTTGCGCATATCGCGTTGAATGGCATTTCAAATATTGCTTCTTGCGCGCTCATCGGGTCTATTGTGACTTGGTCTGTTGGTTGTCCGTACTGGTCTGCGTCGTATGCTGTGAATTTGATTTTGAGTGGTACTATTGGTCGTTGGTCTGCTGGCGGGCTGCACGGGTCTGTTGCCGCTGCTGGTTTCCAGATGAAGTGTGAGTGTATTGTTTCATCTTTTCCTACTGGGTTGTCTGTCAGTCTTATCGTGAGCGTTCCTCCGAATGCTGGCAGCGTGCCTCCTGGCACGCATACTACTTCTTTTTCTGCTGGTTTATCCTGACACCCTTCTATTGGGAGTCCTGTTGCTATTCCTGCGCTTGTTAGTTGTGGTGTTGTGCTCGCTTGGTGTATTGTTGCTACGCGTCTTCCTGATACGTATTTTAATGACATTGCGAATGGTTTGTTTACTTCTGTTGAGGTTACTCCTGTTGGTGTCAGGAATGTGATGTCTTCTATCATGGTGTTTTCTGTTATTGCGTTTGGATTTTTGGTTGACCATTGTTGTGCCTTCCAGGTTGCTGTTGAGGTTGTTTCAAACCAGTTTTTCTTGACTAGTATTGCTGGTGTTATTCCTATGTTTTTTTGGTAGTCTCCGTTTGTTGCGAGCATGAAGAGGCTGTTTTTGTTGTCTGCTACTGTTGTTCCTGCCGAGTTTATTACTTCATACTGGAGGTATTTGTTGTTTTTTTCTTTGCCGGGGTGGTCTTGTTGTATGTCTAGTGTTATGTTTACGTTGTCTGCTAGTGTGAATGTTTTTCCTGCTGGTACTGATACTTTGTAGTTTGCGTTTGCTCTGACGAATCTTAGTGCTCCTTCTGCTTCTCCGAACTGGCATCTGAAGCTTAGTGTGAATGGTTCGTATCTGCAGAATGCTGGTACTGAGGATGTTCCGCCTACTAGGTTGATTGTGCATTCGTCTGATTTTTTGACTACTTCTTTTCCTGCATCCTGATATTTGTACACGAGGTATGCTTTGTCATACCTTATTGCTCCTTCTCCTGGCGTTCCTGCCATTGTGTAGAATAATTCTTGGCTTAGGATGTCGTTTTTCTTGACGTTTGTCGATAGTCCTTCTGGGAGTATTGTTATGTCTTTTTCTGTGTCGCAGTCGCATTTGCCTTTTTCAAATCCGTCTATGTCTCTGCACTTGTAGCCTCCGCTGCATTTCAAGTGTAGTTCTATTTGCGAGTCTGCTCCTGCTGCGTAGCCTACACCTACGTGGTATACCCAGGTGACTAGTCCTCCTGGTCTTGTTGATGGGTTGAATGCTATGAATCTTCTTTCGCAGGGGTATGTCAGCGAGTAGCTTTCTATGGGTATTTCTTCTATTGACTGGTCGAATGCTGCTGCTACGTCAAAGTCCCAGGTTCCTGTGAATGCCCACATGCAGATTGAGTGTACGAGTTTTTTTTCGACAAATACTGCTTTGTATGTTCCTGTTTCGCCATATCTTGATTCTACTGAGCGTGACATTTCTGTTCCTGCTGTTGTGAGCGCTCCGAGCACGTCTCCTATTCCGCCTACGTCAATTCTTGCGTTTCCTGAGCTGAAGCTTTGTGTGAAACAGGCGAGTATCTCGTAAAGCAGGTCGCAGGCGTATTTTGATATGACTGCCTGGCAGACTCCTGTGCTTCCATCTCCTGTTATCAATATAGTGTTGACGCAGTTTTGTACTGCTCCGATTATTTTTTTCCATAATCTCAAATATCCTATGATTGTTGGGAAGCAGATGCATCTTACGCTGTTGAGGAATCCTTCGTTTGGTTTGATGATGTATTCTTTGTCTGGGCTTCCCATTGCGGCTACTGCTTGTCCGTATACGCTGTCTTCGTTCATGTTGCATGGCGGGTTTCCTGCGTATTCGCAAAGTGCTGATTTGAAATTGGGGGGTGCGTGTCCTCCTTTTCTGAAATTATCAATTGCTTGCTGGTTGAAGTATGTTTGTTGGAATCCCATGGCTCCAGGGTATTCTACTATGTCGAGTTTTTCTGTGAGTCTTGATGTTTCGCTTGTTGCGAGTGTTTCTCCTTTGCCTCGTTCGAATTCTAGTTTTTTGACGATTATTCCTAGTTTGATTGAGTATCCTTTTGATTGTCCTACTGATAGTAATCCGAGTCCTCCTGCTGTTGATTGTTCTTGTACTACTATGTACAAGTCTCTTGTTTCTGCTGAGCTTAGTACTCCGAGGCTTTCTGCTTTTGCTTCTGTCATTTTGACTGCGGGTATTGTCGTTATTGGTTCTCCGCCGTCTTTTGTGCAGAATCCGCTTAAAGAGTTCAATAGTTTGTTGCAGCCTGTTGTTCCGCCTGTTATGGGTATTTCGTTCTTTCCTACTCCTCTCATGCTGAGGCAGGTGCTTTCTTTGATTTCGTTGAATGTGTCAAGTCCTGTTCCTAGTAAGCTGATTCCGCATGATGAGCTCCATTCTTGCATGTACTCGTATCCGCAACAGTCTGGGTGTGCTGGGTGTAGTCCTGCGCAGTTGATTTTTCCTGTTGATTTGTCGCTTGAGCTGTCTCCTTTGTGGTCTAGCCATTTTTGGTAGATGCCTTGTATTTCCTCGCTTGTGAATAGCATTCTTGGTTGTACTTGTGCATCTTTTTTCCTGTTGACTTGCATCCATGCTGCGCAGCTGCTTCCTGACAACAATTCTCCTGTTGTTTGCGTGTACGCGCTCATTGCTGCTTGGGCGTTTGGCGCGTTTACTTTTGTTGGTGTTTGTCTTCCTTTTGTTTTCAGGTAATATTGTAGTGATGGTGCTGCTGGGCACATTACTCTGTCGCAGACTTGCCTGTATAGTCTTTCGTATTTTTGTCGTTTGTCTTTCCAGTACGAGCAGGTTTCGCAGTTGTCTCCTGATTCGTTGTCTCCGTATTCTTCTGTGCAGGCGTCGATTGCTGCTACTTCTTCGTTGAAACCTCCTTTTCCTCCTACTGCCGAGCTTACTTTTTTGTATTTGCAGTTGTATGTTTCAAGGAGTATTGGAACGTAGGATAGTAAGGTTCCTGCCATGCAGGTGTACATTAGGTATTGTCCGATTGTTTCTACTGGTTTGAGTACTTTGTCTATGTTGTCCATTACTTGTCCGAGGAATTTGCTTGTTGCGTTCAAAAAGTTTGTTGGGATGTATTTTGGGGGTATTCTTTTGTCTATGGCTACTTCGACGTTTATGCACGTTTTTTGTGTTCTTTGTTCTGTTTTTACTCCTCCCATTGGCGTTGTTGTTGGGAGGTATCCTGTTGTTGGTATTTCTTCTATGAATGGTATTTCTAGTTCGAGGAATAGTTTCATGCATCCAAATCCTGGGACGATGCATTCTCCTTCTCGGTGTTTTGAAAGTTTTTCTTCTTTCTCGTACATCGTGGAGTTGTCTGGTGCTGTTTCGCCTTCTATTACCCACGGGTCTATTGAGTTGAAGTTGATTTGTATGTATCCTAGTCCTGATGGTTTTGTTGATTTTTGTGTTCTGACTGGTGGTTTTGTTACAGTTACTAGTTTGTTGTCGTATTCTTTTTGGAATTCTGGCGCGAAGGTTAGTGATTTTATTTTGATTTCTGCCGGGTTGATTGTTGCTTTGTAGTTTCCTCTGTATGTATAATTGAATGCTATTCCTATTTGTTGGAGTCCTTCTAGGAGCATTCTCGGATTGAGTATGTCTGGCATTGGGTTTGTTAGTTGTACGTCTATCCAGGTGCCTTCTCCGCATAGCGCGTATGCTATTTCTATTTCTTCTGTGCTTTTCTTTTGTCCTGCTGCGTCTACTGCTTCCAGTCTTACTTTGTTTTTCCAGGATACGCCGGTGTCAAGTGATGTTCTTGGTTCTGTTGAATAGTTTATTTGTCTTTCAAGTTTGAATGGTATTGAGAATGTTCCGTCTTGGCTTGTTGGTTCTGTGTTTTGTGGTTTTCCGTTGACGAATACTGTTATGCTCGCGTTTTCTGATACTTGTCCTTTTGCGTCTATTTGTTGTTTGTAGCTTGGCGAGAGCTGGTTGAGGTTTGTGTTTATGAAGTTTGGCGGTCCTGTGTCGTAGATTGTTCTTTCTTCTGCTATTGATTTGAATCCTGCTTTGTCTTGTGCTGTGAATGTGATTATGTTTTCTCCTGGTTGGAGGTTGTCTATTTTGACGTCTGTTGTTCCGTTTGTTGTTATGTTTGTTGTTTTGTTTGCGTGTTCTATTGTTAGTGTTACTGGTTCTGATATTTTGACGTTTGCTGTGACGCTTTGGGTGGTTACGACTGCTGGTATTGTTATGTTTATGATTGGTGGTTTGTTGTCAACGTCTACTTGGTATTTTGCTTCTGCTGTTTCTGTTCCTTTGACTGCTTTTATTGTTATGTTGTTTGTTTGTGTTAATTGTACGCTTCTGAATAGGAATGTTCCATCTGGTATTGTTGCTTTTCTTGTTTCAACGTTGTTTACTAGTATTGCTACTTCTGCTCCTGGTCTTGTTGTTCCTGGTATGTCTATGAGTGCTGTTCTGCTGTATCTTGGTATTTCTGCTTTGACGTAGAATGGTCCTGCTACAAAATTTTCTATTGTTGTGCTTTTGCAGTTGTTTTTGAAGTCGCAGCTGGTTATTTTGTAGTAGTATGTGTTTCCAGGGATTGTTGGGAGTGTTTGCGAGTGTGCTGTTTCCAGGTCGGCTTTTATCGTGCTTTCATTTATGTCTGTTGTTTTTCCGTATTGTATTTTGCTGTTTGCTGCTTCGTTTGTTGTCCAGGTGACTAGTGTTGTTGATCCGTGTGTGAGAAGTACTTCGGTTATGTTTGGTGGTGTTGTGTCGTCTGGTCCTTGGAGTGCTTGTGCGTGGACTATTGGTGTCATGATTACCAGGATTGCCAGTATTATTGCGATTTTTCCTTTTTTCATGGTGTGTATGTTGGCTTGAATTTTTGCCAGTAGGGTATGTTGTTGTACTTTCCTCTTTCGTAGAGGAACATGTACATTCCTGCTTGTTGTTCTGCTGTTTCAGGCAGTGGTCTGTATTCTATTGCGTGGAATATTGCGTTTTTGTTGCCTGCGAGTTCGTCGTATGTGATCGTGAGGTTTTCTGCGTGGTAGCCTCCTACTGCAATATTTCCTTTGAATAATAGGACGTCAATGTCGTATTGTGCTTGTCCTTCTATGAATTCTACTTCTTGGCTGCTCGCGTAGTCTCCAATCGTTGCTGGATAGGTTTTGTATTGTTCGAATGTTGTGTTTCTTGCTGTGATTGTGATTGTTGCGTGCATTGTTTTTGTGAATGTGGTGTATGTTTGTCCGTCTAGCCATTGTTGGTTGGTTGCTTTTGTTGGGTCTTTTTTGTCTACATCTTCATAGTATGGGTGTACGAGTATTGTGTAGTTCATTTTGTGGAGTTTCGTCATTGGTATTTCTGTGATTCCTTCTTTCAAATGTGATTGTGCTGTTAAATAGCCGTCTTTGCTTGCTATGAATAGTGGGTTTCCGCATCCTTCTGGCAGGTATGCTGCTAGTCTTATTGCTCCTGTTCCGTCGCTGTACGTGCTTCCGAGGTTGCATTCCTGGTTGAAGCACCTGTAGGTGATGTTTGCTTCTTCGAGTTCTTCTTGCACTATTCCTCCTTCTGTGAATCCTACTGCTCTGATGTCTGCTTTTGTTGTTCCTATGTTTTGGCAGAAGTCTGTTCCTATTGTTGGCTGCACGAATTTTCTGAGTCCGAAGAATATTCTGCTTTCTTCATTGTCTTCTATGATTACTGGGAATGCTATTTGGAAGTTGTAGCCTTCTCCTCTGAATGCCGTGTCGTCTCTTATCGTCATTTTTACCGGGTAGATTATGTCGTATGCAAAGTGCCATTGGTTTATGCAGAGGTAGCTTAGGTATTTTTTTGCTCCTTTCATTTGTGCGGTGCTTAGTGTTCCGCCTTGGTTTGGTCTTGCTGTTATGAAGAATGGCCATTCTGTTTGGTAGGTGAATGCTGCTTTGAGGTTTGTTTTCTTTATTTCAGGGTTTATCATCATTCTGTTTATTTCGTAAGCGTCTGCTGGCGTGTTTTCCGGCCATTTGGGTTGTTTGTCTTGTTCGAGTGTTTTTCTGATTTCTTCTGCTTTTTTTTGCAGGTTAGAGTAAGTGCCCATTGGCGCGAGTGGTGGCGGATAATTCGTGTTTTCCACTCTGATGTATGGTAAATTGTAGTATAGTGTGTTTTGTAGTTCTTTTTTGATTTCTTGTATGTGCCATTTTTTTGGTCCGCAGCTGAAGTCCATTCCGCTGACTGGTATTCTGTCGTTCATGCTCATGAGGTCTATTGTTAGATTTTCGAACCAGCCTTGTTTGTTTTCTGTTTCCATTGTTTTGCTTGCGAGTTCCCACATTGATTTGATTTTGAGAGGGAATGTTGTGATGAATTCTGGTATTGTTACTGTTCTGTCTTGTATTTTGACGTCTAGTTGCCATTTGATTTGTAGTACGACTTCACTGTCTGTGAATGTTATTACTGGGATGATTTCGGTTTTTGGTGTTATTTCGTATTTTGGTTTGAAGCTTTCAAAGTTTGTGCATAAGGGCAAGTTTTCTTTTACGTATACTGCGAGTTCTCTTTGCATGAAGTCCATGCTTGGTGTTCTGTCTTCTCCTTCGTAATACCACATTGGCGTTTTTGCTATGCCTGCCGGGTCTGCGGGTATGTAGGAGTTCACGTTTCTGTCTATTATTGGCGGGATGTTAATGTATCCTCCTTGTGTTCCCATTATTAGTAGTCCGTCTTTTCCTATTTGGTCTGCGCATACTGCTACGTAATCGTATATTTCTTGCACTTCTTCCGGTACTGAGACTATTCTTTTGATTGGTGCTGTGATTTTTGTTTGGTAGAAGTACATTACTGTCATCGCGCTGAGCACTATGATTAGTCCGATGATTATGAATATTGTTATTTGTGCTTTTTTCATCTCTTTTTTTTACTTGAATTGTTTTATTATTTCGTACAAGTACGTTCTTAGCCAGGCGAAATACAATACTACAAAGAGTATTGCTATTGGCGTGAATGCTTTTGTGTTTTGTATTAATCGTAATGGCTGGTATGCTATCATGTTGATTAGGAATGCGTACGTGTATGGCACTATTAGTTTGTGGATTTTTGTTATGCTGTACGCTATTCCGTGTCCTAGTGAGTATCCTATTTGTTGTTTTTTTGTGAATAATGTGTGTAGGATTGGTGTTGCGTAAATTCCTAGTATGAATATTACTGCGAATGCTTCTTTTGCTCCTGTTGTTTTTGCCGCTCCTATTGCTATTAGCACGTAAATCGGCAGCCAGATTAGCCACCATAGCGAGTTTAGTGCCAAGAATTTCAGCAGGAATTTTTTTGTGAGTTTTATTTTTGCTATTTTTGCCCAGATTAGTCCTCTGCTTATCGTGTAAATTATTAGGCAGATTATCAGGAGTGCTATTCCTCCGATTAAGGAGTATACTAGGAATCCTTGGAGTGTTTGTGCGTTTTGTGCTGCGAGTTCAGGTTTTAGTATTGCTTCTCTCGTCATTGTTACTGCTGTCTGGGCGCTGGCTGCTTTGAGCGCTTCCCATTTTACGAAGAGTGCTACTGCTCCGAATATTAGCATCCAGTGTATTGCATCATATAGTGCTGTGAGGAGTATTGTTTTCCATTTGGTGAAGTTTTTGATGCATAAGTGGAGCATTTCTTGTGAGTGTTTTGCTGGTGAGATGATTAGTATTATTCCTAGTATTGCCAGGATTATTGCTCCGTTTAGTTGGAAATAGTATGCTGTTGCTGATGCTGCTATTGCTATAATTCCTATGATTCTTGGTGTTGTTAGCAGTTTCATACGAGTTCTCCTGCAACTCCTGTTACTTGTTCTTGTTCTCCTTGTGCCATTGCTTCTTGTAGTGTTGCTGCTATTGTTGTTGGTCCTTCATAGTCTTCTTTGAATGGCACGCAGAACTCGTTGACCATTTTTGGTTTTCCTGTTATGCTTCCTGATGGCAATGGCGGGCTGAATGTGAGGCAAACGTCTGTGTATTCTCCTGGGCTCCACTTGTATATTTCGTCTGTTGTTGTTGCTCCTTTTTCGAGTTTTTTGTCTGCCGGGTACCATTTTGCTTCTTTTACTGGTGTTCCGTAGCTTGAAGTGCTTCCTGGCTCGCTTCTTTTGAATTTGATGTTGTAGCTTAGTTCGTGTTTGTCAGCATTGTTTGTTATTAGGAATTGTATGTGGTATAGTCTTAGTTTTAGCTTTTCTAGTGTTTTTGGATTGAATTTTGGGTCTGTTAGGTTTATTCTTCTTCCTGCTACTACGGTAAGGTTTCCGAACATGTCTATTAGTTGTTGTCTTGATAGTCCTTCAAGTTCTACTGCTAGTGAGCGTTTTCCGTTGATTCTCGCGCTTGTTACGAATTGTCCTCCTGGTCCTCTTCCTGCCATTGTGTCTCCTGGCACTATGTCAAATTTTTGTTCGCATATTTTTGATACTATGCAGTTTCTTGTTCCTGTTGCGATGCAGAATTCTTGTTGGATTTTTGCTCTTCTTTCCTGCACTTGCTGGTCGTATGCTTGTCCGCCTATTGCAGAGTATTGTCTTAGTCCTGCGTACTCATCGTACGCTTTCATAAACCTGCCTAGGCTTCTTGCTAAACCCAGTTTATAGAACGCATTTAATCCTTGCATTCCATTGTTGACAGATCTTACTTTTTCTTTTTCTATTGCTTTTTTTTCTTCAGATGTTAGTTTATACTCTTTTCCGTCTTTGTCTTTATAATATTTTTCAGTTTTATCTTCACCCATGCTCCAGACAGGGTAAGTGTTGCCTTTATCATCTACTCTATCTACTGAAGCTCCTGTTTGATACACTTTTTCCCATTTTGGATCGTACTTATAATTTACAGTTGATATTGAGGTTGGTTTTCCACTTTTATCATAAGAAGTATATGCTTGTCCAGTCATAACGTTTATTGACTTTCCTTCTTCGTTTGTTGCTTTGCCTATTCCCGTGGAGACTGTTGTTCTTTCTTTATACTTCCATTCGCCTCTTTCCAGCAGTCCTGTTCTTTCATCTGTTGTTTGGTCGACGGTTCTTGTATATCCTTCTTCGCCATTATCTGTTATGGACACTGTTGTTGTTGTTCTGTAGTCTGCTTCTAACCCATCGTCAACGTCTACTTGTTCTGCAAATGTGTACGTGTTTCCATTTCTGCTTGCCACTCCTCCGTACGTTTTTGCCGCTTCTACTACTGCTGGTGGGGCTGGCTCTCTGCCTTTTCCTGGTTTTCCATAGATGTTTCCGTCTTTGTCAACATAATATTGTGGTTCTCCTGAGGGATTAGCTGTTGTTCCTCCTTTCGCATTTGGTCCGCCAACTCTTGGTATTATTGGCGCGTCTGTTCCTTCGGGTTCTTCCGGCTTTCCTTCTACTGGTTTTTCTTCTTTTGTTGGTGCACCTTCTGCTGGTTTCTCCGGTGTTTTTTCTGCAGGTTTTTCTGGTTCTTTTGCTGGTGCTCCTTCTGCTGGTTTTTCTCCGGGTTGTTCTGCTGGTCCTGGAGCTGGTTGTCCCGAGAATTTCTTCCATTCAGGACTGCTTTCAACATCTTTTGAAATTGTATTTTCAGGATTTCCTGTAACAGGATTCAAAGTGTACAACTCTGATGGACGATTTGTTGTTGCATCATACTGGACCATCATTTTCTTGGCAGGATCATAAACCAAATAATACGTTCCTGATGGAGATGCTTGTGGTGCTGTGCGATATTGTCCTGATCTGTCGGGATCAGGTGAAAATGTATGTCCTGTAGATTCAAAATTATACGAGTCTGTATTTTTATCGTATTTCCAATTGTCCATTCCAGTGGTTTGTTGCGGCGCCGGGCTCGGTGTAGGACTTGGTGTTGGCGTAGGACTTGGAGCAGGTGTTGTACTTGCTGAGGGCGTTGGTGTAGTTGCAGGTGCAGGCGTAGAGCTTGGTGCCGGGGTGGGTGTTGCTGCAGGGTTTTGTTTATGTCGATCTAATGCTTCACCAAAAGAGGGGTTTGAAGAGGTAACTGATTTCACATAACCTCCTTCATTATAGTATGCTACTTGTGTTTTCGTCCAAAGACCGCCGTTATTATTGTAATCCAATCTCGTTCCTGTTTGTGGGTTGTATTCACTTTTGTAATCTCCACCGCCGTATGTTCTTGTGTAGTAATTGTTAGGTTGTCTGTCATAAGTATGCCACACTGCATTGTTTGATTTGTCAATGATTTTTGTTCCGTCTGAGCTGTATTCCCATCCTGCTGGAAGTTTTGATTGTGTGGTTGTTGGTGTCGGCGTTGGTGGCGGTGTTGGCGTCGGCGTAGCAGCAACTATCGTGCACACCATCATCAGTATCATCAGTAAAACGATTGCTTTTTTCATTTCTTCATCTCTTCTTTGATTTTTTCCATTCTGTCGCAGTATTGGGTGTTTGGTGGTTTGCCGAATTCGTTTTTCTTGTCTGTTGCTTGTTTGACTGCTGCGATTGATTCCATTATGACTGCTGTTGTTTTGTATAGTGCGCATAGTGCGTATGTGACGCTTCCTTCTTCGGGGCAGGTTGTTTCGCATACTGCTCCTAGTGCGACTGTGAATAGTGCTATTGGGTCTGAGATGAATGTTACTGCCATGTCGACGAGTTTGTCAAAGAATGCTGCGAATGGTAATAGTGAGAATAGTTCTCCGTATACGAACATGCAGGTTAGGTATCCGTGCATTTCGTCGCAGAATTCTGTTGTGTATCCTTGTTCTTTTACGTAGTCGTGCAAGCATACTGCTTTGAAGCAGTTTATTTGTCTTAGTTTTTCAAGATTATACACTATTCCTGGTAGGCAGAAGCATATTATGCTTAGTATCAGTGAGTCTTTGATGTTCGGCATTAGTGAGATTCCTGCTTCTTCTGATGCTCTTCCTAATCCTGGTATTTCTTTTAGCAACGCGTCGAACTTGTTGCACCAGGGCATTCCTCCTCCGCCGAAGAATCCTTCTATGCCTCCTTTGCCTACTGCTGCGCAGTTGATTACTGAGCATACTGCGTCTAGGAATTTGATGATTCCGTTTATTTCGTCTCCGTAAATTTTTGATACTTGTTCTTCTGTGTTGCAGATTGTTATTTTTGATGCTTCTGCTGTTGCTCCTGCTGCTGCTGTTGGGGGGAATACGCTGTTTTTTAGTGCTGGCGATATCATTCCCAGCACAACTGCGACCATGTATAATGCTCCTATCACGTTTGATATGAGTGTTTTTATCCAGCACATTAGTTCGCCGTAATACAGCCATTTTCTTAAGTCGCCTATCCATTTTGCGTTTGCGAAGCTGTCTTCGAGTGACTTGTTTATTTTTTCGTCAAAGTTGACGTTTGCCAGTTCCATTGGGTTGTTGTAGAATTGTAGTGTGATGTTGGCGTCTACTTTTTGCGGGTTTGGTGAGACATAGTATCTTTTTTCTCCTGCTACTGTTTGTTCTCTTTTGGAATAAATGTTTAGTGGGCAGTTGATTTTGAGTGTGTTTTTGTAATAGTTTTTGGCTTCTAGTTTTATGAACAAATACGGACTTTCGCTTCCTTCTGCAGTGTTTATTAGATACAAATCATTTACATTCAAATCAATGTCTCCTGTGCATTGTTCTGGCGAGGTTGGTCCTGCTATGGATAGTGTTGTTATGTCTTTTCTTGGGGTGTACAGGTCTATTCTGCATGTTGCGATTGTTGGCATTAGTGATGCTGTTTGCCTGTCTATTGCTGCTGGTGTGCAGGTGACTGATGGTTTTTTCCAGTATTGTGCTGTTGTCGCGTTGTCTATTCCGTAGATTTCTAGTGTTGTTGTTGTGCTTGCTTTGTTGAGTGCATCGTCATAGAATGTAAATCCTATTGTTGCAGTGTATGGTCCGTCTAATCCTATTTGTTCTTCAAAGGTGCAGTCTACTGCTCCTCCTTCTGCGTCTACGCATTCTGTGAATAGTGTTCTTTCTGCTCTGCCTATGTCTGTGAAGTTTGCGTATGCTGTTGTGAAGTCTCCTGATCTTACTTTGAATCTTACATAGTCTCCTCTTACTGCTCCTCCTTCGTATGTTGTTCCTGCTTCGCCTGATACTATTCCTGCTTCGAGGATTTCTGGCTTTCTTGGTCCTGTGTTGTCGTAGACTATGTCATAGACTTGGTCTGTGCCTATTGTGTTTCCTAGGTCGTCTGCTGTTTCTGGCATTAATTTGATCGTGTATGGTCCTTCTGGTGTTGTTGCTGGCGGGTTTATTATCCACGAGCATATCCAGTCTGCTCCTTGTAATTGGATGCACGCGTCTGCCTGCATTGTTTCCATTCCTATTGCGTTTAAATCCAGATACGCGTTTCTGTTTTGGAGTCCTATTCCTGCTCCTCCTGTGTTGTCTTTGTCTTCAAATGCGATTATTATGGCTGTTCCGTAGCCATACAAAGGTTTTCCGTCTTTTTCAGCGTCTGATATTAGTCCTTTTACTGTTGGTGGTGTGTCATCTGCTTTTATGCTGCAGGGGAAGTCTTTTCTGGCTTCGTTGCCGAGTGTGTCTTTTGCTGTTATGATTATCTTGCAGTTGCTCGCTTCTGTTACTGGTATTCCTCTCCAGCTGTAGATGTTTTCTGCTGTGAGGTCTGGTGTCAGTAAGTCTGTGATGGTTGGATTGAGTTGTTTTAAGTCTGCCAGTACGTTTTCTGAGTCTACTTCCACATCATCTGTTATTCTTGCGTTGATGTTTGCTATTCTTTCTTCTCCTGAGCGTACGTGGGTTATTTCAAATCCTGCTGGGTCTAGTATTGTGAGTTCTTCTATGTTGGGTGGTGATTTGTCGATTGATACTTCTGCGCATTTTGGCGGGCTTGCGTAGTTGACGTGGTCGAGTGCTGTTACGCAGATTTGTTTTTTTCCGCCTGTGTCATAATCTATTTCTACTGTGTTTTCTTTGTTGCATTCTCCTAGTCCTGCTGAGTCTGTTGTGTGTATTGTTGTTCCTGTTGTTATTTTGATTGCTTTGAGTCCTGAGCATTCTGTTGTGTCGCCGTATGTCATGGCGTAATCTTCTGCTATGTATGTTACTGATACTTTTCCGTTTGACATTGGCGGGTCGACTTTCATTTCTTTTATGACTGGTGCCTGGTTGTCAATTACTAATCTCATGTCTTCTTGTGCTACTGTGTTGTCTCCGTCGTTTTTGAGTTCTATTTTGAAGTCTATTGGTTCGTATGCTGAGAATGTTGGCTCGAATATTCTGCACGTGTGGTATGTTCCGCTTGCGTTGCAGGAATCAAATAGTATGTATCCGTCTTCGAAGTACAGTCTGACTTGTTCTGGGTCTATGATGTCTTCGCCTGGTATTTTTGTGAGTGCTTCTATTGTTAGCTGGTCTTGTGGTCTTGCATA
>Ga0105099_10000510_pt1 | contig 26465 bp, 20 predicted proteins | sample PPLLak3cmMay2015_2_FD_79138 | JGI IMG/M metagenome (GOLD analysis project Ga0105099, IMG submission 79138) | Freshwater sediment microbial communities from Prairie Pothole Lake near Jamestown, North Dakota, USA - PPLs Lake P8 Core (1) Depth... | ecosystem: Environmental > Aquatic > Freshwater >... | reverse complement strand
TCTTTGCCCGAGCCGCTCTCGCCCAGAATCAGAACGGTCGACTGGCTCGGTGCGATGCGGGATATCATTTTACGCAGGCTTTTAATTGTCTTGCTGGTCCCCACGATTTTCCCGCCATATCCGCTGCTCTTTCTCAGATCCTGCTTCAGCATTCTCGTGTCTATTTCCAGGTGCTGATGGGCAATGGCCCGTTGGATGACAATCAGCAACTCCTTCAGCGAATAGGGTTTTTTGACATAATCGTAGGCGCCGAGTTTCATGCATTCAATGGCGTTCTCAACCGTGGCATTGCCGGTCAGTATAATAACCGCGGAAGGTATGTTTTCCTTCTGGATGACGGATAAAACGGAAAGACCGTCTTTTTTGGGCATCACAATGTCCAGAAGAATGACATTGAATGATTTCTCCCGCAGTTTCCACAGCGCCTCCTCCCCGTTCGTTGCAAGCTCGACGCTGTATCCGGCCCGTGTGAGCTCTTCATTCAGCAGCATCCTCAACGAGGATTCGTCATCAGCGACAAGAATTTTACCTTTTTTATCCATGCAATCCCTGCGTTCCCTTTATTCTGTTACACATTATTTTCAATACCCACTATGATCAATCAGCCTTTCGGAAATTCCAGCGTAACGGTTGTCCCCTCGTTCTTTGCGCTGGTAACATCAATAGTACCCTGACACTCTTCCATCAATTTAAAGCTGATGGCCAGTCCAAGCCCCATCCCTTTTCCCACCTCCTTGGTGGTAAAAAAAGGATCGAAAATTTTCGGGAGGATCTTGTCGGGAATACCGGGTCCCGAGTCCTTGATCTTTATTATAACGGTGTTCTTCTCTGGTACGGACTCCTCAATATCGATAGTCACCAGGCAGCCGCTGTCGCAGAAATCGATTGAATTGGAGATGACATGCACCAGCACCTGCCGGATCTTCTGGGCATCGGAATCGACAAAAACGTCATGTTTGACGGCGTTGACGATTTCGATGTTTTTCTTCTTTGCACGCGCGATCAGAAGCGACGTCACCGAAGAGATGCAGTCATTCATGGAAACTTTTTCGATTTGCGATTCGTAGTCCCGTGAAAATTTCAGCAGGTTCTCGACAACATCCCTGCATCGCAGCGTCTCCGATTTTATGATTCCCAGGTATTGTAACAATTCACTTCTTTCGATTTTTTCATTTTCCTCGCAGCGGCTGAGCAGAGAGTCCGAAAAACCGAGAATGGCGGTAAGCGGGTTGTTCATTTCGTGGGCGGTTCCCGACGCAAGCGTACCGATGGATGCCAGCCGCGCGGACCGGTAGAGCTGCTGGCGGGCCAGCTTCTGCTGTTTTTCAAACCGGATGGTCTCGGTCATGTCTTTCAGGGCGGCTATTATGTCCAGCCCGCTCTCGTGTTCACCGACGCATACCGCACGAATGCTGACAAACAAGGGTTCTTTGTTCTCATCGTTTTTTGCCAATTCAAAAACATGCTGGTTCCCCGTTACCACCCGTGGATGCAACGCATTAAAAAACGAGAGGAGTGGTTCGTGCTCATCGGCATGGAAAAATGTCGTGATCTTCCTGCCGATGACCATGCTTTTTTGTTCTCCGGCTATTTTACAGAACTCCAGGTTACAATCAGAGATGGTACGGTTCTTATCCAGAGAAATACACATTTCCGGAATATTGTCATACAGATGCAGATACCGCCTTTTCGAAGAGATCAGTTCTTTCTGGAGTTGGCCCAAACGGAGGTGCGCATTGATCCTTGCCTTCAGCTCCTCCTGAGAAAACGGCTTGGTAATGTAGTCATCGGCATAGCGCAACCCCGCGATTTTATCCTCTTCACTGTCCATGGCCGAAATGATAATAATGGGGATAAAACCCGTGTCGTCCTTCATCTCCTTGATCCGTTTCGCCACCTCAATGCCGGTCATATCCGACATCTTTACGTCAAGAAGAATCAGGTCCGGAGTGCTTTTTTTTAGATAGTTAAGCGTGTCATAACCGCTGATGCAGACGTCGGGTTCAAAGCCCTCGAGGTTAAGAAAATCCTTGATGACTTCTATGATATGTATATCGTCGTCGACGATAAGAATACGGTGTTTGTTGTTCATAGCACCCCTTACTATTGCGGGAAATGTTCACCCAGCTCTTTTTTCAATGCCTGTAATGCCAGCGCCCTGTGGCTCATGCGATTCTTCACTGCCGGATCTATTTCTGCAAATGTTTTTTCATATCCGCGCGGGACAAACACCGGGTCATATCCGAATCCTGCGGTGCCCCGCGGTTCAAAAGCGATATGTCCTTCACATACACCGCAAACGACAATATCCTTCACTCCCGGCCCCTTCATGACCAGCACGCAGCGAAACCGGGCCGTGCGCAGGGGAAACTCCACGTTTGCAAGATTCTGCAGCAGTTTTGACATGTTTTTCGTATCGTCCGCCGGCTCGCCCGCATAGCGCGAGCTGAAAACGCCGGGTTCACCGCCAAGAGCGTCTACCTCAAGACCTGAGTCGTCGGCAAGCGTCCATGTTTTTTTTCGCGAAAAAACCCACGCCGCTTTCATCGCAGCATTCTCCTGGAATGTCGATCCGGTCTCGGGCAGGTTGTTTATGCCGGGCCAGATATCTTCCAGGGACCGGAGCGTGACCGGGATATCGGTGCATATATCCCGGATCTCCCTCATTTTACCCTTGTTTTTTGTGGCAACGATGAGTACTGTTTTTTCCATTTTCGCGATGAATTCCTGCCATGTTTAGTAGTATGGCGACACATAGATAATTTAATTAATAGCTAATTATAAAGAAAAGGAATTATTGAGCAACAATATTTACCAGTTTTTTCGGCACGCAAATAACCTTTCTGATCGTTTTTCCTTCCAGATGAGCCTTGATTCTTTCCAGTCCGGAAGCCTGCCGCTCCATGTCCTCAGGGGAAATATCCGCGGGAGCTGTAAATTGTGCGCGCAGCTTGCCGTTTATCTGAACAACTATGTTTATTTCCTCGGCTTTCAGTTTACCCTCATCCCACCGGGGCCACAAAGAGACGCTGGCAAGCGCGGCGTACCCCAGCCTGCTCCAGAGTTCTTCCGCGATATGCGGAGCAAAAGGAGCAAGGAGCAGCACAAAACAGGCAAAATCAGCCTTGCGAATCCGTTCCACCTGTCCAAAACTGTTGGATAATGTCATAAGCTGCGCCAGGGCTGTATTGAATTTCATAGCCTCTATATCTTCAGAAACCTTGCGGATCGATTGATGCAACAGGCGGGTTAATCCGCTCTCTTCCGGTGCCTCCTCCGCAACTTTTGGCAGCAAATCCCATACACGGCAAAGAAAACGGTTCATACCCACCAGTCCGCGGGTACTCCAGGGGATAGGCAGGTCAAAAGCGCCCATGAACATTTCATATAATCGAAAAGAGTCCGCTCCATAGGTATTCACCATTTCATCGGGGTTCACCACGTTACCTCTCGATTTGGACATTTTTTCATTGTTTTCTCCCAGGATGAGTCCGTGGGATGTCCTTTTACGATAAGGTTCCGGGGTCGGGACAATACCGATGTCATAGAGGAATTTGTGCCAGAAACGGGAATACAGAAGATGAAGGGTCGTATGCTCCATGCCGCCATTATACCAGTCCACCGGCGTCCAATACTTCAGATTCTCTGCAGAGGCGAGAGCTGTATCATTGTGCGGGTCGATGTACCGTAAGAAATACCAGCTCGACCCGGCCCACTGCGGCATGGTGTCGGTTTCACGTTTTGCTTCACCCCCGCATGCGGGACAGGTTGTGTGTACCCACTCCTTCATATTTGCCAATGGCGATTCTCCGGTATCCGACGTTTTATACTGCTCCATCGCCGGTAAAACCAGGGGCAACTCGGATTCAGGAACCGGCACCCAGCCGCAGGAAGGGCATTGCACCATGGGTATCGGCTCACCCCAATACCTCTGGCGGCTGAATACCCAGTCACGCAGGCGGTACTGGACTGATGCTTTGCCGTACCCGTCCGATTCGATCAGCTTTGTCATGGCGAGGATGGCGTCGGACGGCGCCATGCCGTTAAGCGGGCCGGAATTGACCAGTGTGCCCCGCTCGATATCGGTAAAAGCGGCCCGGGTGACATCGCCGCCGGAAATCACTTCGATGATCGGCAGTCCGTATTTCCTTGCAAAGCGCCAGTCGCGCTCGTCGTGTCCCGGCACCGCCATGATGGCGCCCGTACCGTAGGAAATGAGCACATAATCGGCGATCCAGACCGGAACCTCTTTTTTTGTCGCGGGATTATACGCGAAAATCCCCTTGAATTCGACACCCGTGACCTCCTTGACCACCTCGGTGCGTTCAAAATCCGATTTGTGCGTGGCGCTATCGACATACGCGCGAATCTCATCGGGGTTGTCGCAGGTATCAAGAAACGCCTGCACCAGCGCGTGTTCGGGCGAAAGAACCATATAGGTAACGCCGAACAGAGTGTCAGGCCGCGTTGTGAAGATACGCATATCCTGCCGCCGGTCGCCCGCGCCGATCTTAAACACGACCTCGGCGCCGGTTGAGCGGCCTATCCAGTTGGCCTGCTGTATCTTTATCTTTTCAAGAAAATCTACGGTATCAAGATCCGCCAGAAGCCGCTGGGCGTAATCGGTAATGCGCAGCATCCACTGGCTTTTAACCTTGCGGACCACAGCCCCGCCGCACCGCTCGCACACACCTCCGACGACCTCCTCATTGGCAAGGCCGACATTGCACGAGGTGCACCAGTTAATCGGCATTTCAGATTTATACGCCAGCCCCTTTTCCCAGAGTTTTAAGAATATCCACTGGGTCCATTTATAGTAGCCGGGGTCTGTGGTATTCACTTCGCGGGACCAGTCGAATGAGAATCCCAGCCGTTTCAACTGCTGCCGGAAACGGTTCACATTACGTTCGGTCACCACCCGCGGATGCTGCCCGGTTTTAATGGCGAAATTCTCGGCGGGAAGCCCGAACGCGTCCCAGCCGATAGGATACAGCACATTATATCCCTGCATGCGCCTTTTGCGGGCAAGAACATCCAGCGCCGTGTAACTGCGGGGATGCCCCACATGCAGCCCTTCGCCCGACGGATAGGGAAACTCGATAAGGACATAGAATTTTTCCCTGGCGTGGTCGTCCGATGCGTTGAAAACACCCGTTTTCTCCCAGACGCTCTGCCATTTCAACTCAATCTCCGCAGGATTGTACTGTTCCATTAAACCTCCACACTGTTTCGTAACTTGCTTTGTAATGCTCTACAAACCCCGTATTTGCCGGGGATTCAGGAGACGCAGGAGCCTATACCGCCTCTATCCTGACCTCCTCCATCAGATGCCACACCTCGTCATTGTCAACAATACCCTCTCCGGGATGCAATGCGTTGGAGGTGCCGCAGGCGGTAGCCAGCCGGCACGCCTCGACAAACGAAAATTTCCGCGTCAGGGCAACAAGGAAGCCGGCAACCAGGGCGTCCCCGCTTCCGGCCGCGTCTATGGCTTCTATCGGCGGCGCGGAACAGAGAAGGCAGTCATTTTTATGAATTGCGATCATGCCGTCGGATCCCAGCGATATGAAGACATACTCGATTCCCATATCGAGCAATCGCTTGCCCTTCAACGCGATGTGATGCACGCCTTCGACGTGCTCTCCGAAAAAAGATTCAAGCTCCGCCAGGTTCGGCTTTATCATGCTGGGTTTTGCCCGAACGCCCATATTCAAAGCGAGCCCCTGGCTATCAAGCATGACCAGGGCTTTCTTTGCGCGCAGCATCCTGATCAGCTTCATATACGCGTCAGCCTCGAATCCTACCGGAAGGCTTCCGGAAAGCGCCCAGATATCGCTGCCATGCATATGCTTTTTTATAAAGTCATGGAATTCGTCCTGGATGCGCGTCGACCACAGGTACTCCGGGCTGCCGATACGGGTGACCGTGCCGTTCTCCTTTTCCACCAGCGTTGTATTGACCCTGATATTCCCTTCGACCGGATAAAAATAACTCCGTATATTCAAATCTTCGAGGTATCGGGAATACCGTATGATATCATTTTCGGGCATAAGCCCGACAACCGAAGCCTCTTCACCCAGCACTCTGACAACCTTTGCTATATTTATTCCCTTGCCTGCCGGATATATCTCCGACGCTACATCGGTATACGTGTTGCCGGCGTGCATCGAATCCATGGTGTAGATAATATCAAGCACCGGATTGTATAACGTGCAAAATATCAAAAAACGCCCTCCTTTTTCAGGAAAATATAGAGCAGCTTCATCGCTTTCATCATCATACCGGTCAGTATTGCAGCGGTGATGACCTGTAAAAACTGTATAATTCCGTTAACCTTTTTAATGTTTTTCATGGCCCGCTCTACAAACCGCGATTCAGGCGAAAGTTTAAATGCAATGACAAACGATCCGGAATCGGATTATTCGCAATAATGGTTATTAAAAATAACTTTTATTAATCGTCCGGAGTTATAAAACAGGAGGTTTTTTTAATAAGAAAAGGCGTTATACGAATAATAACGCCTGTAGTTTCTATGGATATCCGCGCGTGTAAGCGATTATTCTTCCTGCAGGTCCACGGGAACAACACCCTGCGACTGCAGGTCTCCGCGTTTGATAACCTGCCCGGAGCTATCGACGTCAGCAGAATCCGCGGAGACATTCCGGGATGCGCCCGGTCCCGTCGCAATGTTTGCGGGCGCCTGTTCGTTGCCGATGCCGGCCTTTTCAGCTCTCTGCAGATCGGTGTCAACTTTCAAACCGATAAAATAGGCTCCCCCGGCGAAACCGACCGCCAGTATCAAAGCGGCATACACCGCTTTTTTGATATACGTAGCAAAAAGCGTTGAAACGGCGGCGGGCCTGACAGGCGCAGAGCACACACGCAATATCTCTTTGTCAACAGCTTCGGACGGCGATTCTTCGAGCGTGTGCGGCGCGAAAAAAGATTGCTTCATAGTCATATAAATTTGTAACTCGTCGCGGCAGGTATCACACGCATGCAGGTGGTCTTCGAATACCCGTTTCTCTTTTTCATCCAGTTCGCCGGATGTAAAAAGAAGCCCTTGCTCTTCCCAGAATTTACACTCCATGGACACCTCTTTTCTCCAGTTCTTTACGAATATTTTTGAGTGCGAGCCTCATCCGCCCCAGGGCGGTGTTGATCGGGCAATGCATAGCCTCGGCTATATCCTTGAATGCAACGCCGCCCAGTTCCCTCATAAGAAACACCTCTCTCTGCTGCGGGTCGAGCGTCTGCAGCGCCTCGCTTATCAATTGCCGTACATGTTTTCCGTCGGTCGCCTTATCGGGAGAATCTATCCTGCTCCCTACGGAGCTTTCCGCCTCCCGCTGATGATCCGTTTCCACCTTCGCATGCCGGAAATAGTCTATCGCTTTTTTATGGGCAATCCCAAAAAACCAGCTGAGCAGATTCCGGTCACGGTCGAACTGATCTGCATTGCGAAGAGCGGAAAAAAAGGTCTCGTGCATCAGATCTTCGGCCAGATCTCTGTCTCCCGTCATCCTGACAAGGAAGCCGAACAGTCTCTTTTTATATTTCGCGTAGATAGTGGAAAACCCCTTGGGGTCTCCCTTCTTCCACAGATCAAAAAGCTGCCGGTCCTCTTCCCTGTCGGGATTTTCAATGCTTATCTCATTTTTGTCATTCATACTCTATTACGTTTCAATTTTAAGGATTATTGTGTTTTTTTTTAAAGATATTACTCGATACCCCGGTCTCTTTCAGCACGCTTTCGTAATAAAAAAGTGCTCAAATTTCCCAATGCAGCATTATTCAAAGTGTTATATCAGAATAGCATAGCATTATAAAAAACCAAAAGAAGAACGCTGTTATCGGATTTTCTCCTGATAACAGCGCATACATTGTCGCGATATTTCATTCTACTATGAACAGACTAGTAAATTTTCGCCTTTTTACACTCGGCAACAATCTCAGGATTCTCCGGATCAAGGTCGCGTGCGTTTCTCAGATGCGTCCTGTACGCATCCTCATCCTTGCGGAGCTTGGCAAGTTTGGCTTTTCCAAATTCTGCAAGCCCGTATTTCGGGTCCGCTCTCAGCGCCCGGTCATAAAATTTTTCCGCCCACTGCACTTTATTCTGCAGCATATATGTTTCAGCACGCTCATACAGAGCCGGGGCATAGTTGGCGTCGATGTAGATAACCTCTTTATACGTCTCGATTGCTTCGTCGAATTTCTTTCTCATGCGCTGAATTTTTGCCCGAAGCATGAGCGCCTCAATATTTTCCGGATTCGTGGCCAGGATATTTTCTATCGCATCATCAGCCTCTTTTTCTTTGCCGTCTTCGATAAGCATGTACGCATACTTCAACAGAAGCTCGTTGTCCCGGCTCATTTCAACAATATCCTTGATCTCGTTTAAGGCCGACTTCTTATCGCCGACTTTCAGGTAGGCATCAAACAGGTTTCTGCGGAGAACGGGATCGTTCGGTTTCTGCTCCTTGACCTTCACAAGAAGGGATATGGCCTCCTTGGTACGGTTGGTCTTCAGATAGCCTTCCGCCAGCACCGATATAACATCGATGTTATTGGGAGAAAAAGTGTTTGCGGTTTCAAGATACACCATGCCTTCGGTAATTTTTCCTTTTTTAACCAGTATGGTGCCGATGCGGATATTTGCCTCAAGGTTCTGCGGATCCGTATCGATATAACTTTTATACGCATCCAGCTCTTTTTCCTCTTTGCCAAGTTTTCCGTAAATCTGCGCTATTTTGAGCCATAAGGATTTATCTTTTCCTGCCGTTGCCGCCGCTTTTTCAAGCATGGGCGCGGCTTTTGGAAGCGTGGCGTCTTTCTGGCTGTACAAAAGACCGAGCTGTAAATAGTTCCTCGAGTCGGTAGGGTAAATACTTATATTTTGCAGATAGATACTCTCGGCCAGCGTTGGATTTGTTTTTTCCCGTAAAAATGCTCTTTTATAGGCGGTTTCCCCATCCCTGACACCGGGTATCTTGCAATATTCATCGTACACCAGAAGCGCCTTTTCCATCTGATTCGTCTTTTCATACGCCTCCGCTTTCATCCGCAATACATCCTTTTTTGCATCCGGCTTGGGATTGCGCTCCAGAAGCATGTCCGCGTAGGTGATTGTCTGATCCCATTTCCCCGAAAAATAATATGATTCGCACAGCATAAACAGGTGGGGAAATTCCAGGGAAGTCTTTCCTTTTACAACCGCTAAAAACTTTGTCGCCGCGTCATAATTTTTTCTGAGGTAGTAATATTCTCCGACTACCTTTGCAACCGCCTCGTCCTGCGCCGATTTTTCAAGGTATTTCGTATAGGCGCCCACCGCCTGATCTTCCTTCTTCTGCCTCATATAAAGGTCGCCGAGCGTTTTGTACTCCTCGTTCGCGCCGGGATTCATCATGATTGCCTGCTCAAACGAAATAACCGCGCCGCTTATATCGCCCAGGCTCGCCTGACATTCGCCCAGGGAGGTGAGCGCGTCCGAATTTCTCGGATCAAGCGTCAACGCCTTCTGATACATCTCAATGGCTTTTTTATAAATCCCTTTCCCTTTATAGATCATTCCCAGGGTCTGATAGGTAGAGAAGTCCGCCTCTCCGGTATTGATCACGCCGCTGAGTGCCTTGATGACCTCGTCCTGCTGTCCCTTTTTAATAACGATTTCGGCGTACCGCTTATAGAATCCCTTTATCGCGGGGTCGATGCTCAACGCCTTCCGGTAGGCGACCAGGGCGCCGTCCAGATCTTTTCTATCGTACAGCATGTCTCCCAGAAGCCGCTGCGATTCCGCATCGTTGGGATTGAGCTCCAGATATCTTTGCAGGTAGTTCACCCCGCTTATCTTGTCATTTTTATCCAGCGCTATCTGAAATAGATTTTTAAACACGGTGGCGTCCTGCGGCTTCAGGATGGCAAGGTCTTTAAACAGCGCATAGGCGGACTCCTTGTCCCCCTTGCCGAGGCTGTAGGTCGCCTGGCGCATGCGCGAGGTGGTATTACTTCTGTCAAGACCCAGTATTTTCACGTCCGCTTTGGACAGATTGTCCGCCTCGCCCAGGTTGCTGTAACATTCCGCCAGATCTTCCCAATACTTTTTATTCGTTGGCTCTTTTCCAACCAGCACCTCCAGGTGCACCTTTGCTTCCTGGTAGCTTTTTGCCCTCATGAGCGCATCGGCAAGAACGATACGCGATTTGATCCGGGATCCGTCCAGTTTTACCGCGGACTCCGCAGCGTCACGGGCCTTCTCCCACTGATTGACGGCTGAAGCCGAAAGAGCAATACCTTCCAGCGCCGCCGCACTATTCTGCAGGGTGCTGCTTTTGATAAAAAGGTCAAGCGCTTCGGAAAATTTTCTCGCCTTGAGATTATATTCACCCAGTACCAGATACACCTTGGGATCGTTGGGGCTTAACGACATCATTTTTTCGTAGGTCGCTTTTGCCTTATCCTGCATGCCGTTCTTCTCGTACAGGTCAGCCAGACGTGCATAGGCTTCTATGTTTGACGCGTCGAGGCGTATCGCTTTTTCGAGGCTCAGCATGGCCTCGCTGGAATTCCTGGCGCCCATATAGGCGTCGGCGAGCAGAAAATAGAGATCCTTCACATACACAGCTTTAGGATCCGCCTGTTCCAGATACTTGAATGCCGACAGCGCTTCCGAATACCTTTTTGCCTCAAGGTCGGCGACACCCACCTTGTAATAAGCCGTCATGGCCTCTTTTGACTTTGAGGAACCGTATCTGCCTATTGCGGAGCGGAATGCGCCGATAGCTTCGTTATTCTTGCCTGTTTTTTCCAGTGAAAAACCGAGAGAGAAATAGTCCTGCGCCTCGAAAGGAATCTTCGTCGCGACTTTTGAGTATTCCGCGGCAGCTTCGTTAAACTGATCCCTCTGGAAATAGGTGCGGGCAAGTCTGAGTCTCGCCTCGTGCAGTGAACCGTTTTTTTCCAGCGCTTTATTAAGATACTCGATCGCGGAACCCGCATTGCCCGTCTCCGAATAGCAGACTCCGATCTGATAGGCAACGTTGGGATCTGCATTTCTCTCGTACGATTTTGCCAGCAATGCTATCGCTTTGGAGTATTGCTTGTCGTTATAGTAGATAATGCCCAGTTCTCTGTTGGCAATGATATTCCCCGGGTCCGTTTCGATCACCTTCTCCAGCGCCTGCTTGGCCTCGGCCGTTCTCTTCAACTGAATGCACGCCTGCGCGTACTCCCAGCTTGCCTCTCCGGTAAACTGGATATCGAGCGCTTTTTTGGCCATGGTCAACGCTTCCTCGTATTGCTGCAGCTTGTTATAGATGCGCGCGGCGCCCAAAAGCGAGGCGTAGTCCTGCGGATTCATGCGCCATGAAACCATATAGGAAGCGAGCGCTTTTTCTATCAAACCGGCTTTCTCGTTGGCTTCAGCAATCTTTACCCACATCGCTGCATCGCGGGAAGCAGGAGGAATCTTCTGATCCGCATAATCGATAGCTTCCTTGTATTTTCCTGCATTGAACAATTTATTAAAGGTATCGTCACCGAAGCTGGTAACCGCCACGAGAAAAACAAAAGAGAACACCATGGAAAACCGTATCATTTATGCCTCCTATTAGCTCGACTATAGTTTTATAGTATCGTTATTATTTCCAGTATCTTGCTGTCTAAAAGCCACGTAAAAACAGAAACATTTCCACCCTGATGATTAACCGTTTAAAGCCGCATCCTTCTCCCGGCTCCGCTTCGCTTTGCAGGACAAAAGCCTTTATGAAGGAAACCTTTGTAATGAATGTTGTAGAGCTTCAGGGCTTTAGCTCTTTAACCTTATTATGCCAAACAGCAGAATAAGAGCCTGTACGCCAGTATTTATGCGACCCACGACATAAGCTATCATTATTTAAACTATTTTGCCGTGCAGCAAAAGGGATACTTCAGCTACGGACTCTGCTGATAATATACTAAAATAATGTTTTTTATAATGAGAGAATAAATTATAATGTTATTGCCGGGAAAATTCAAGTACTTATTCCCCTGCATTATTTCCATTATTGCTTTTCAAGTCGTAAAAATGCTGCCAGTCAAACAACGGCCCCGGATCGGTTTTAGCTGCATCCCGCAAGCCCAGTGCAACGGCGCGTTTGCCTGCAATATCTTCATGTCCTACATATTTTTTTATGCCGTGTCTCGTCTCTATATCGGCACAAAGAGCGGCAAGCGAGCGGTACTGGTCCTCGGTAAAACCGGAGTCCGGCGCAGCCATAAGCTCAATCCCGATGGAAAAATCATTGACCCCTTTCCGGGAATCGGGTTCAGGCATTATGGAACCTCCGCAATGCCACGCTTTTTTACCTTCGGGTACCAGCTGATAGAGCGCCCCGGCGCGATCGATCAAATAGTGGGCGCTTACCCCGTATTGTATGAAAATTTCAAGAATCGCCTTAAAATTATAGGGATCTTTGGGCAGTATATTCACCGCGCTCATATAATGCAGGACAACCGTATCAACAACGGAACCCGCTCTCTCCTGCCAGAGATGTTTCTTCTGCTGTCGGACGATTTTTGCCGCGACAGTGCCATCAGCAATCGCAGTATTGTTTTCAGCATCGAGAAGGCACGGTATCGGCTTCATTGTTTTTGTTTCCTTACAGGCGATGGCCCGCACGGCCGTGGTGCAGGACGCCTCCGGTTAAAAGTACAACTCGCGGATTGCCGGGATTATGCGGTCGATATGCCCCGAAATAATGTTAAAAACCTGCAGATATACTTTTTTCGACTTGCCCATGGGATCACGGATATCGCTCTTGCGGCCGGACTCATCCGGCCATGCACCCAGCAGGGAGCTTTTGTCGTCAAGCCGGGGGAAAAAAAGTTTCAGAAATTCCCTGTGTATTTTTTCCATGGACAGCACAAGGTCTGAAGACTCCAGTTCACTTAAGTCAAGCCTTCGTGAACGGTGAGATGAAATATCTATGGTATGTTCACTGCAGATTTCCCGCGCAAGAGACGAGGCCTCCTGGTGATCCAGCCCGTGAATACCCATAGAGGAGACGATTAATCCGTCATATCCGCATTCCTTCCATCTCGCGCGAAGAAGGCCTTCCGCCATCGGGCTCCTGCAGATATTGCCCGTACAGATGAATACTATATGCACCATATTTTCTTTCACGGTAACGTATTTGCATCAACAGACATGAAATAGATAAAATAGCTACTGATTGTTCCCAAAACAAGGTAATACTCAGTATATGCAAACGACCGGTCAATAATATTCAAACAAAACTTCAAAACCCGGCTTACGTATATTATTTTATCATTGCAAACAATAATCAGGAGTATGCACAATGGCACTAAGTCCCGAAGAGAAAGCCCTTATACAGGAAGCGATACAGGTTTACCTTCAGATAGTTGCGCGCCAGGCGCCTCAACAGCAGCTCAAACAGATATTGCACATCGCGGAGAGCGCTATAAAAAAACTGGATTCCGTTGGATCAGAAAAGGGAAAAGGCGGCAAACCGGCAGGCATAACCGACGAATGGTATAACAAAGTGTGCAAAACCTGCGACAAGCTGGGTCCAACCGGATGCACCGACCGGGTAACTGAAAAATTCCCCGGCAAATGCGATCCGATACTCCACTTCGAGCAGAGTAAAATCAGGAAGCCTCTAAAATAACGTAATTCTTCCTGCCTTTCTGAATCAGAATATATGCGCCGTTTAACAGTGCATCCGCGCCCACGGTATAATCCGCCGACGCTATTTTCACCTGGTTGATACTGAGACCGTTATTCTGAATCAGGCGGCGGGCTTCGCCCTTGGAGGCAAACACCGCGGTCCGCTCCGCGAGCAGGCTGACGACGTTTATCCCTGCTTCGAGCTCTGCCTTTGCCACCCTGAACCGGGGCACCCCTTCAAAAATATCCAGAAAATCCTGCGCCGGAAGCCTCCTCAAAGTCTCGGTCGTGCCTTTACCGAACAGTATTTCCGACGCCCCGATCGCTGATTCAAACGCTTCGGTGGAATGTACGCGTATGGTTATATCCTTCGCCAGCATTTTCTGAAGCGAGCGCTCGTGCGGCGCCTTCCGATGAGCCTCGACTGCCAGGTCGATCTCCTGCTTCGAAAACAGGGTAAATATTTTAATATATTTTTCCGTATCCTCGTCGGAGCAGTTCAGCCAGAACTGATAAAATTTATAGGACGATGTCTTTTCGGGAGACAGCCAGACGTTGCCGCTCTCCGTTTTGCCGAATTTACCGCCGTCCGCCTTGGTGATAAGCGGACAGGTCAGAGCAAAAGCCTCTCCCCCGTCGATGCGCCTGATCAGCTCGGTGCCGGTCGTAATATTGCCCCACTGGTCTGAACCGCCCATCTGCAATTTACAGTTTTTGGTTCTGTATAAATGCAGAAAATCGGTTCCCTGAACAAGCTGGTAGGTGAATTCCGTGAAGGACATGCCCTCGGTCGATTCTGCGGACAGTCTCTTTTTGACCGAGTCCTTTGCCATCATATAATTCACCGTGATATGTTTGCCGATCTCCCTGATAAACCCCAGAAAACTGTACTCCTTCATCCAGTCGTAGTTATTGACCAGCTCTGCGCGATTTTTCTCCTTTGAGTCAAAATCAAGAAATTTAGCCAGTTGCTTTTTAATGCACGCTTCGTTGTACCGCAGCGTCTCTTCGTCCAGAAGGTTCCTCTCTTTCGATTTCCCCGACGGATCACCAATCATGCCGGTTGCCCCGCCAACCAGCGCTACAGGCTTATGCCCGGCAATCTGAAAATGCTTCAACATCATAATTCCGACCAGATGGCCGATATGCAGCGAATCCGCCGTAGGATCAATGCCGACATACGCAGAAGTCATCTCTTTTTGGAGCTGCTCCTCTGTCCCCGGCATCACATCATGAAGCATTCCGCGCCATCGCAGTTCTTCGACAAAATTCATTGGGTTCCTCTTTCCTTCATTAATGTTTGTCTGATCTTCTCTGTAATAAAATATAAAAAGGGTTTATTAAACAGAATAAGATACTGTAGGAAAATTATCTACGCGGCGAGCGTAGATAATTTGACGTACAGTATCTTATTCTGTTGTTTTGCATACAAGGTTAAAGAATTTTAATCCTACGCTACGGTAAAATTTTTCCAAAAAAAAGTAGGACTAAAGTCCAGCAAAGCATATAATTCATTTACCTTAGTTTCCCCCCATAAAGGGGACGTTGCGGCTTTGCCGGGTTATTAATGAAAAAAGCTTTATTACCAGTAGCCATAATTCCCGAAAAAATCTATTTTCTATGCAAGGACGACACAGGATTTTTTTTCTTTGTTTCTATACTCTTTTTGTATAATCTTATATAACGAATAGCCATTCTATACTATACTATGATGGATTCAGAACAAAATATCAGACTCTTCAAAAATAAAATGAAACGAGCCGGTATTCATGAGTTGGTGATTGACTCCTTTCTCTATTATTATTCTCAATTAATACACGGTGAAAGAGGCTATCTGCCCGAGCAGGAAATCCTTCCGATCAAACCCGGTACGCTTATTGAGTACGCAACCCTTCGGCCTTTTTCCAAACAGGGCAAAAAAGCCCTGAAACAGACTGCCGTGATCAAACTGAACGGAGGTCTTGGCACGACGATGGGATTGCAAGGCCCGAAGGGAATCCTTCCAGCCAAACAGAACCTTAATTTCATTGCCATTACAATCAGGCAGATCGTCGCACTCAACAATCAGTTGAATATTAAAATCCCCCTGCTCCTCATGAACAGCTTCAATACCGAGACCGAAACCCAGAAAATTCTGAAGAAATATCCTGAAATAAAAACAGCCATACCGGCGACCTTTATGCAGAATAAATACCTGAAAATTCTGCAGAAGAACTTTCAACCCGTATCATGGCCCCGCAACCCCGCCTATGAATGGAACCCGCCGGGTCACGGCGACCTCTACCTTTCGCTCTTTACATCGGGCATACTCAAAAAACTCCTCGACGCCGGCATTCGCTATGCGTTCATATCCAACATCGATAATCTGGGAGCCACCCTGGATTCGAGCCTTCTGGGCTACTTTGCCTCCAATACCATTCCCTTCATGATGGAAGCCATAGAAAGAACGCCCATGGATAAGAAGGGGGGGCATATCGCTTTCAGAAAAAAAGACCGGCAGCTCATCCTGCGCGAAATGGCTCAAACCCCGGAACAGGAATCACACCTTTTCCAAGATATTACGAGGCACGGGTTTTTCAATTCCAACAATCTCTGGTTGAACCTGAAAGAATTGTATAAAATAATTGAGCATACTCATCGTCTCGACTTGCCGCTGATCGTCAATAAAAAAAACCTCATACCTAAAAATAAAAAGACCGCACCGGTATTCCAGCTTGAAACAGCCATGGGTTCCGCCATATCCCTGTTTCCCGGGTCCGCAGCGGTCGTTGTGCCTAAAAAACGGTTCATACCGGTAAAAAAATGCGCCGACCTTCTCGCCGTCTGGTCCGATTGCTACCAGCTTTCAGAAACCAGCGAGATACTCCAGAACCCGCAACGAACCCTGCCGCCAATCGTAATCAACCTGGACGAGAAATTCTACGGTACCTATGCCAAACTGAAAAAACGCTTCCCCGCCGTTCCCTCATTGGTTCAGTGTAAATCATTGACAATTGAAGGCGATGTGCTGTTTGGAAAGGATGTTACGATTAAAGGAGATGTATCGATAAGAAACAGGTCGGGGAAGCAGGTTTTTATTGAGGCTGGAGCGAGGATTGAGGGGGATCTGGAATTTTAATGAAAGTTTTTTTCCGGATGAGATTTTATCCTGCTATTGATCTTCTGTTCCTTGATTAAGTATTTCAATATATCCGGTATAACTGAACAATCGATTCCGCCGCTTGGCTGTAAGCTCACGTACAATATCAAGCTCCACCAGATGGTTTAACGTCTTATTAACCGTAGCCGGAGCAATACCAGCCCTTTCCACCAGCCAGCCGGAAGTGGCCACAGGATGTTCCATCAGTATCGTGTGGACGCGCAAGGCAGACGGCGCAGCTCTTCCAAGCTTGCCTATCTTTTCCCTGTCTTTTTTCGACACATCATGAAGGTGTTGCGCCGTATCCAAAGCCTGTGTAGCTGTTGCAATGACTGCCTCAGCAAAGAAATCCAGCCAAGCCTCCCACTCCCCGCTTATACGTACGTTGTTGAGTAACTCATAGTAATACTGACGGTGCGTTTTGAAATAGAGGCTGAGGTAGAGTATCGGTTCCCGGAGGACGTTATACTCACAGAGCAGAAGCGTAATGAGCAAACGCCCCAGTCGGCCATTGCCGTCAAGAAATGGATGGATAGTCTCAAACTGAACATGCGATAATGCAGCCTTAAGCAATACCGAAGTAGGCTCCGGCTGATCGTGAAGGAACAACTCAAATTTTCCCAAACATTCCGTCAAATCTTCAACCGGTGGCGGTACAAAGGCTGCATTCCCCGGCCGGGTGCCGCCAATCCAGTTCTGTGACCGCCTGAATTCCCCGGGAGTGTGCTTGCTACCACGGCCTTTAGAAAGCAGCACCTGGTGAATCTCTTTAATGAGCCTTAAAGATAAGGGAATCCCTTTTTTCAGCAGGTCAAGCCCATGACAGAGCGCAGCAACATAGTTGCTTACTTCCTGCACATCATCAACAGGAACACCGGGTTGCTCATGCATCTCGAATAAAAGCAGATCGGAGAGAGAGGACTGTGTTCCTTCGATCATCGAAGAAAGAACCGCCTCTTTACGGACATACATGTACAAAAACAGCGCAGTATCCGGCAACAATTTTGTTACGCTGTCTAAACGACCCAGCGCCAAATGAGCCTGGTCGAACTTCTCCCGTAACTGGGGAGTCCACTCAATCGGCGGTGAAGGCGGAAGCGGTGCAGGAATAAAGGCCCTGACCTTCTCGCCAACAGTTGAAATCGGCTTGTAATAGCCCTGGAGCTCGCGTTTCATTGACCCTCTGAAACTAAAATAGAGATTGTTGTTATTTTAGGATAATACGTTAAACTAAAATAGTAAAAGCCACTATTATAAGCAAGCTGAAACGAAACTTTGGAAATAAGAACGACACATTCCGGCAACGATTCTTACAGGATAGATCATCTTAAGCAACACATCTTCCTGGTTGCGCTAAAATCTCCCGCAACAAAACGGTACACATAGGTTCCGGCGCCGACTTTCATGCCGTTATCGTCCCTGCCATCCCATCGGATCCGGTATATGCCTCGCTTATGCATGCCGCTGGCGAGCGTTTTGATCTTACCGCCGGTGATGCTGTAGATAGCCAGCGAAACACGTGCCTGCCGCGGTATATGGTACGGGATGGTTGTTGAGGAAGAGAACTGCAAGGGATAGTTCTGCCCCAGAAAAAAGCCTGTTACCGGCAGGTCGCTGGCGTGCACAATCGGCGACGGGTCATGATTGCCGTTTTTGAAATAGACGTTCTCGCTGTCCACCGTGCAATTCCCTGCCGCATCGCAGGCTTTGGCGTATACGCGGTACCAGCCGTCGTAATAGCGTGCGGTGTGCAGGCAGGAGTCCGCCTCCCCTATGGCAACAAGCGAATCCCTGTTGTTGTTGGTCAGCATGTGAGCGAACGTCTTGGTCCGGTTGTCCCAGCCGCCGATTACAAAAACTTTGTCCATTTTATACATAACATGCGCGTACGGCGTGAATTTGGAATACCAGAAAAAATCGAACGCCTGGTTGCGCCTGTGCGACAGAGTCGTGTCAACGATAAGCTTGTTGTAGTTGCTCCAGCAGTTGACACGGTCAATTCCCTTGATCCAGTAATAGACGGCGTATGCGGGCTGGGTGAAATTATCATACACGATGTAATCGTACAGCTTGACAACGATATCGATGTCTCCGGTTAATCCGCCGCGCGCGCTGTCGGGGTATACATAATTGCTTGCGGTTGCGCTGGTGCTGGTGTTGTTTTTGCAGTATCCGAACCTGGACTTCCCGGAAACCCCGGCGACAAATACAGGGGCGGTGGTGTCCGGGTAGGGCCGGAGCACCGTTTCCGGATTGAACGTCAACCCCCACTCGTCGTCGTCATAGCTCCAGGTCTGGCCGTGGTCGCGGATGTTGGCAAAATGTACATGGGCGTCCACAACAGGGCTTTCCAGCCAGATAATAACCTTGCCCAGAAGCAGCCCCACTTCTGGAATTTTTTCTCCTACACCATAGTTGATCGTGCTTTGAATAAGATGGGCCGTGAGCCATCCCGTGGAATATCCGGAGACATTCACCGACGAGTGTGCGATGCGCCAGTACTCCTCTCCCATGCCGCCCAGATCACCTACGTATTTAACATAGCCCGTATCAACCGAGTAGCAGGGATCATTGGTGGTCACCTCGATATCAAAACCCTGGTGCAGGTAGCTGGAATTGACGTCGCCGTCGCTCGACGTAATCAGTCCCTCATAATTATTCCATACCTTATGGGGCGCATCCTGCGGCTTGAACGGCCATGGTATGGGGGCGCGCACCATAGCGGCGCTCCGATACTTCTTCATGAACTTTGCAATATCAAGTCCGCTTCGTTGCACCGGCTCTGATGCGACGGCTTCCCGGTGTTTCGATGCAATGGCGTTACCGCCGAACGTATACGTTTTCAATATCCCTTTTCGAACCGCGCCATCCTCGTACTTTATCCCCGCATAGAGCATACTGTTTTCGATCTTCAGGTCCCTGAGAAATTCATTTTCACCCAGCATTTCCTGGTGGATCACGGTACGGCTGCGCAGGGAATAAACGCTAATATGCTTCATCTCGCCCACAGCAGCCCAGGCGCCGTCCGGTGATACTTTAATACCCCGGTGATAGATAAAACCGGTAGTATATTCAGCCTGCATGACGCCGTTCTTATACACAGCGGCGCCATTATCATACGCAACGGCGACAACAGTGCCGTCATCGGAGAGGTCAAACTCTTTTGCGCTTCTGTAGCTCTCAACAGCGCCGGAAGAGAGGTCTATTACGTCAAGCTTCCGGCCGGTACCCGCGCCAAAGAACCCTCCCTGTGCGCGGAACCCGGAAACCTGCGGGTGGTCGTATGTCCGGGTGAACAGCCTGTCCCCTTTCTTCGAGTAAAAATCGAAGGTGAGGGCGTACCCTTTCGAGAAATCGGCTGTGATAAAAACGATATATCCCTGGTCGGACACCTTTACGGAATTGCCGCGGACGCTGTTCATCGAAAAGAGCAGAGACCCGTTTTCGTAAAAACTGAAACCGGTCAGCCAGCCCGGCGCTTTCTTGTATCGGCAGAGAAACCGCCCGTTCTCGGATTCGAGGACCTGACCTGAAGCCCGGACAGCATTCAGGATGTGCTGGTCATTTCTGCGCACAAACAGGCCATTGGCATACAAACCGGGTTTATGAGGTGTATCTGCGGCAGGAGAGGTAGTAAAAGTGATGAATGCAACAAAAAAAAGGATATACGCATTTCTGAAATGCAGATTGTTCATTAAGCCCCCTCTATAACAAATTACACTAAATTCGTCCCTGCTATAAATATACTGAAAATATATTGCATTGTATTATTAAATTAGAACCTTAGAAAAGATTTTCTGACATTTTTCACCCTGAAGAGTACTTCGAGGCAGAAAATCTTTTCGTGAAGGCTTTAGTCTCCTCTTGTTCTGTGTAAAAGGTTAAAGGATTAAAACCGCACCAGCAGGGTTCTTATCCAGCGTGTCTGGGTTAGGACAGGGTTGAAACAACGTAATCATATCACCGAATAAGTTCGTGCTGTGATTTTCATATCAACCCTTTTCCGCTCTTTTTTCCTCATGCCTGCATTCCAATAATCTTTGCGTCCTTACCAACTCAGCCGCAATCACTTTTTCGTCCGGCAAAGCCGTTTTATATTCGGCAGCCATAATTTTATTCGGCAAATTATCGAGCGCGTATTTTACTACGTTGGCGGTTTTACGGGCGCAAAGAATCAAGCCGACCGGCGGATTTTCATCTGTGTGTGTCCAGTGTTCCCGCGCATAATTGAGATATAAATGCATTTGACCGGCATCGGCATGGGTAAATTTACCAAGCTTCAGATCTGCCAGTACCAGACACCGTAATCTTCGATGATAAAAAACCAAATCGACCCGGTACCACTCGTCGTCTATGCGCAGGCGCTTTTGCCGTGCCACAAACGTAAAATCGCCGCCAAGCTCCAGAAGAAAGGTTTCCAGATGGTGAATGAGTGCCTCTTCAAGTTGGGTTTCGGAGTATTCATCCTTCAAACCGAGAAACTCAAGTATATAGGGTGACTTTATTTCTTCTTCGGGGGTAAGTTTATCCTCGGGTTTTGCCTTGTTCCCCGATACGAGCATGGCTGCTTTATTTTTAGAGAGCGATGTGCGCTCATAAAACTGTGAATCAATCTGTCTTGCAAGCTGGCGCACAGACCAGCCGCCGCGAAGGCTCTCGGCTTCGTAAAAGTTACGGGCATACTCGCTTTTCAAATTAAGCAGTAACACATAATGCGACCACGAGAGGTGAAAAACCCTTGACAGGTCTGTAAAATCCAATTTCCGCGACACCGTTGCGGATTTTTTACCCCTATCAGATTTCCGCGACAATGTCGCGGAAATCTTTTCCGGAGAATACGTGACGTAAAACTGGCGCATTCTTTCAAGATTATCTACGGCAAATCCTTTTCCAAATATTTTTGTTAAATGATCAGACAATTTTAAAAGAACATTCCGCCCGTACTGTGCGCGTGTTTCACCATGTTGCTCAAACTCGATTATTCTATGTCCGATTTCCCAATAGGTGGCGGTCAAAACTGTATTTACCAGACGCGCTGACTGCCTTCTCGCATGTTCGAGCAATTCCACGATATCGTTTACTAATAACGGATACAGGTCTTTTCGAATGGTTTTCATGTAAAATTATCTCCTCGACGACGTAGTTATTCTCTCTTCTTCATCGTCGGTTCCCGTCCAAGCCTTACTGATTCTTGAATGCTATGCCATTCCGGCTTTGCCGCGTAATTGAACGTCACTAACAGCCATAATTTTTTCTTTCACACAACGAATCCCTGTTCATTGATCCACAAACACCTGCGCCTTCACAATCCACGCATCCGGGTATCCCGCCTGCTTTATCTTAAGCAGTGCCGCTTCCGCCTCTTTGCGGGTTTTATAATCGCCCACATATACTTTATAGTAGGGTGCGTCAAAATCGACGTATACGGTAAGTGCAAGTTCCTCTTCGATGGTCCGCTTTTTTGCGCGTACCGCTTCGATGGAGCTTGAGGCAAGGAGTTGTATTCTGAAGCCTTCCGGGAATACTTTCTTGCCGGATGGTATGGTGTCCTTTTTCGCGGGAAGGAGTGTTGCGGAGCTGTCCGGCACCAGACTGACCTCCCTGCCGCGGTTTAAAGTGTCAAGATATGTTTCCTGCACAGTTTTTTTTGAATACGAACTCTCTTTGCCGTCGCTTTCTGCAGCTTCGGCAGAGACATGGCCGTGTGCGCCAAAAAGAACCAGCGTCATTATAAAAAGCAGAGCAAACCGGTCCGCATACTTCATATACACTCCAGAGGTAGATGATTTGAAAATTCCGTTATATACTATATAAAGATATAAATTTACCGGATACTGTACACCAATTATTTTTCAATCAGAGATATCCCCCGGCAAAGCCGCAGCGTCCCCTTTATGGGGGGATGCTTTTGAATACTTGATTATAGGCTTTGCGGCATAAGAGCCCTGCTAATCGCAGGATTAAAATCTGTACGCTGACTTATCTACGCGTTGAATTTATCTACTCGTATTGCGTAGATAATTCAGCTACAGACTCTAACAAACCGATAAATAAAATATAACGGGCGCTATGAACAAAACGACACGGGAAGAGAGATTTGAATTGCTGAAGAGCCAAGTGGCAAAGAAAAAGCTTGGCCGCGTATACTGGTTTCGGATTTTTTTTACGTTATTTCTTTTTTTACTGCTCAGCTGGTATATCAGGCAGGGTAAAAACAATCCTTTTTCATCGCCGGTGCGGGTGTGTGTTGGCGGTGCATCTGACTCATGGTATATCCACTGTTTTAAATCAGAAAAAAGGGTGGAACGCGACGATCTGTTGTTCCTTGCGACGGAACCCTTGTATACCAATCATGCTGCGGCTGCACTCCACTTTCCCAAGACCGCCACGCTGGTCACCCTCACAAAAAAAAATATCCCGCATAACCGGTTCGTTGCGCCGCCGGAAAACTGGATCGTGCTGAACAAACCGTTGCCGGCCGACTCCAACATCGCCACCCCCGCAACATGGCCGGAGCCGGAATATCTGAATGCCATCGCCGGGGGTATCAGAGAAGCTACGCTGTATTATATACACCCTTTTTCTGAACCTTCGGAAGATATCTACCTTGAGTATCATGCCATAAAAATAGCTGTTATAAACAGCATGCCTTCCCGTCCCGAGGCTCTCAGGGAGTCTCCTTTCAAGGAAAAAATTGACGTTGTAATACTCAATGCCGCGGCGCCGGTTCTTACCGTGCGCGAAACGCTGCGGCCCCGGTTCATCATCGTGTTGCCGCGGGCGCATACTGTCGCAGCAACGGAGACCGCGGCTAATATACTTACACCGGGAGCAGGCGTTTTTTCGTATGAAATATATAGAGATTCACGCAGGACGCTGCAGGTTAAAAAGACGCGTCACGGGCAATAACCCTGCCCCGCACTTAAAACCGGCCTCATGGTATTCTACCGCTTATGATACACCGGCTGCGCCACACGCCCGCAACGGTACGATCCCAGGAAACGGTAGTAGGTGGTTATCTCCTGCAGATGATTGACCGCGTTTAATGACATTTTATCAAGCATACTTCCGGCAAAATCCAGATAAAACATATACTCGAAACCGCGGCCGTGGAAGGGGCGGGACTCGATCTTGAACAGGTCGACGTCGCGCAGCGCAAAAACGCTCAGTGCTTTGAACAGGGCGCCGGGAATATTCTTTGCCGCAAAAACGATCGACGACTTGACCGGATATTTTCCGGAGCGGATATGCAGCGGTTTTTTTGCCAGCACGATGAACCGGGTCTGATTCGTATGAGCGTCTTCAATGGTTTTTCCCAGAACCCGCATATCATAATCGATGGCGGCCTGCATCGAAGCGATGGCCGCGGCATCGGCCAGGTTCTCATCTTTTATCATTTTAACCGCGCCGGCAGTGTTGGAAACCGGTATCACCGACACGTTATGGAGACGGCGTATGTATTTCTTACACTGAACGATGGCCTGCGGATGGGAGAAAATACGCTTCACTTTCTTCAATGAAACGTTGTTGTTCGCGATAAGGAAATGGGACACCTTCAGAAATATCTCCCCGACAATAAACAGGTCTCCTTCAAGCAGGAGATCGTAATTCTGATGAATGCTGCCTCCCAGGGAATTCTCGATGGGTATAATGCCATGCGATGACTTTCCTTTTGAAACGGCATTATACACGTCAAGAAACTCCGGCATCGGCGTGCATCGGGAGTTAATACCGAAATACTCCTTTGCCGCCAGTTCGCTGTAGGCGCCCCGCTCACCCTGAAATGCTATTGCCATGTTACCACAATCTCCTTATCCCGACAAAGTGCTGACTGAAATATTCGTCATCAAGCGACGTGTAGCTGATCCCGGTTTTAGCGCTCGCATGCGCGAACATGTTATTACCCATATATATACCCACGTGATTCACCCGGAACGTTCCCTTGAAAAAAACAAGGTCTCCGGGTTTAACCCTTACCGGCAAGATTCTGCGTCCGAGCCGATACATGCTTCGCGACGACGATCGCACAAAATTCTTTTTGCCAAGGTCGGTATAGACCCGCCATACGAACCCCGAGCAATCCATGCCTTTTCGTGTGGTGCCGCCCTCCCGGTAAGGTACGCCCATATAGGAATCGACGACCCGCTTCAGGCGGGTTTCAAAACTTTCGGCGCCGTCCGGAACCGGTTGCTCCTTCTCCACGCTCTCTTTTTGAACGGATTGTTGTTCGTCGATTGCGGGGGTGCGGTGTGAAGGCCGCGTGTACCGCACCTGGGAAGTAATGCATCCGTTCAAGCAGCAAAAAATAAATAGCGCGATGGCATACTCACAATACTTTACTCGTGTATGTTTTACAGGGTTGCTATCTCTTTGTAAGGAAAGCATCGGCACATAACCCCCGCCAGGTTAAACAATACCTGTTGTTTTCCGGGTTGCACAGGCCATTTTTAAAAGAATATCTTCCCGCCACTTTGGCGCCATATACTGAACTCCTATCGGCAGGTCACCATGTCTGCCGCAGGGAACGCTGATGCCCGGGATACCGGCAAGATTGGCGGAAACGGTGTAAATATCCGTAAGATACATCTGCAGAGGATCGTTGCATTTTTCACCGATCTCAAATGCCGGCGTCGGTGCCGCCGGGGATATTATAACATCGCACACCTGAAACGCTTTCTCGAAATCACCTGCAATGAGCGTGCGGACTTTTGCCGCTTTTAAATAGTAGGCGTCATAATAGCCGGAGCTCAACACATAGGTGCCGAGCATGATCCGTCTCTTGACTTCTGGTCCAAACCCCTCCTGTCGGGTCTGTTTATACATGTCGATCAGAGAGTCGGCATTCGCGGTGCGTAACCCGTATTTGACGCCGTCATAGCGCGCAAGGTTCGAGGAGGCCTCTGCCGTGCAGATTATATAGTAGGTTGCGATTGCGTAGGTTACATTCGGCAGCGACACGTCGACTGTTTTCGCGCCGTTCGCCGCGAGCTGTTGTATACAATTTTCCAGACAAGCGCGCACCGTGTCCGAGAGGCCCTCGCCGAAATATTCCCGCGGTATCCCGATACGCAAACCCTGTACGGAGCCGTCGTATAGATCGGCGCTGTTGTCAAACGCTCTGCCGGCACAGGTCGAGTCGCGCTCGTCCGCCCCGGCGATGACGGACAGAAGCAGGCCCGCGTCACGGGCGTCCTGCGCAAAGGGTCCTATCTGGTCAAGGGACGAGGCGAACGCCACCAGGCCGTAGCGGGACACGCGTCCATAGGTCGGTTTCAACCCGACAATACCGCAGTACGATGCAGGCAGCCGTATGGAGCCTCCCGTATCCGAGCCCAGGGCGAGCGGTACGAAATCGGCGGCAACAGCCGCGGCACTTCCCCCGCTCGAACCGCCGGGAATATAGCTTTTATTGTGAGGGTTGTACGTCGGACCGTATACGGAGGTCTCGGTGCTCGATCCCATGGCAAACTCGTCCAGATTCGTCTTGCCGACGATGACGGCGCCCGCTCTCTCGAGCGCTTCAACGACCGCGGCATTGTAGGGCGGCACGAAGTTTTCGAGGATTTTTGAGGCGCAGGTGGTGGGTATATCCATCGTGCAGATATTGTCCTTTACCGCGACCGGTATACCCAGAAGCGGTTTTTTGGCTTTTTCACC
>Ga0105099_10000509_pt1 | contig 26565 bp, 16 predicted proteins | sample PPLLak3cmMay2015_2_FD_79138 | JGI IMG/M metagenome (GOLD analysis project Ga0105099, IMG submission 79138) | Freshwater sediment microbial communities from Prairie Pothole Lake near Jamestown, North Dakota, USA - PPLs Lake P8 Core (1) Depth... | ecosystem: Environmental > Aquatic > Freshwater >... | reverse complement strand
ATGGAGCGTGCTGACAAACGTTATGAGGCGGATTCGGCCTTGCTTTGCCACCCGGGTGTCCAGATCTATGAAGTAAGCGGCAGATGCAATGACGGCGAATCTCATGATGTGATTTTCACCAAAGCGACATTTGTTGACGCGGATAATCGGGTGGCCGGGATTGTTAGCGCTATCATCGACATTACCGAGCGCAAGCGAGCCGAAACGGCCCTCAAGGAGAGCGAGGAGAAGTTTCGGGTGCTGGCGGAGACCGCGCCGACCGCCATTGTTGTGTTTCAGGATGAACATTTTGTCTACGTCAACCCTTCTGCCGTCCGATTGTTCGGGTATAGCGAAGCCGAACTGATGGAGCTGAAATCCTGGGACTGGGTTCATCCCGAGTACCGTACGGTGGCCATGGAGCGCGGCATGGCACGACAGCAGGGTGAGTCGGCGCCGAATCAATACGAGTTGAAATTCGTCAAAAAAAGCGGTGAAGAGGGTTGGCTGATTATCTCGGCCGGCAGGATTGAATATGGCGGCAAACCGGGAGCAATAGCCACGTTTGTCGATATCACCGAGGCCAAAGATGCCGAAGAGCGCACAAAAGTCGCTCTGGCGGAAAAGATCATTCTCCTGAAGGAGGTCCACCACCGGGTTAAGAACAATATGCAGATCATCTCTTCGCTGCTTGACCTGCAAGCGGATTTCGTACCGGACGACTACGCGAGAAACTGTCTCAGGGAAAGTCAGAATCGCATCAGATCCATGGCCTTGATCCATGAACGGCTCTATCAATCGGAGAACTTTAGCGCCATCGATGTGGGAGAGTACATTCGAGACCTGTCACAGTTCCTGTTTAACTCCTATGGGGTAGAACCCGAGCGGATTTCCCTGAATATCCAAGCGGGAAATATCTGCCTGGAGATCAACCGGGCAGTGTCCTGTGGACTGATCATCAATGAACTGATTTCAAACTCACTGAAACATGGGTTCCCTGACGGGAGAAGCGGCGAAATTTCTGTACGGGTCAGTAATGAAAACGGCTGGATTACCTTTGTGGTTGACGATACGGGCATCGGCGTGCCGGTTGGCCTTGATTTCAGCAAGACTGAAACCCTGGGTCTGCAACTGGTGCGCCTGCTGGTGAAGCAATTAGGGGGGCGTATCTCCTTCGAAGAACAACAAACGGGCTTTGCTGCCAGTATTTCATTTCCCGAGCAGGTTTCTCCGTGAACGCTCGTGTCTCGCACGGTTAGCGGTAGGTCTTGCCCCTTCTAACCCTGGCTGTTTGTCCGCGAAGCTTCAAGCCTGCCATGGCTGCAGAGTTACCCCCCTATCTTTGACATGTCGAATAGTTTGCGAGCCGAATCTGAGTCTGAATCTGAGTCTGAGAAGTGGCTCTTTCCCGGTTTTCTGGAGACTATCTCTCGCAGCGCCTCTTCTAGGGCAGTTCGGTCCCCGTTTCTTAGAATCGGTTTCAGATCAAATTCCTTGTTGTCGAAAAGACATCCCTTGGCCATGCCCGATGATGTAACCCTGATACGATTGCATTCGCCACAGAAATGACTGGAAATGGGGGTTATTATTCCGATTGCTCCGGCCGCTCCGGCTATTTGATAATTTTTAGAGGGCCCAGACAGAGTATCCTCCCTTTCGATTGGTTGGATCCGGAACGCGCCGGCTATGCGCCGGAGTATTTCCTCTCCAGGAACAACCAGCGAACGCCAGTCCGGATCGTTTAGCGCAGGCATATACTCGATGAACCGCACCGTGTAGGGCTTGAGCAGGGTAAGCCTTGCGAATTCCGCAACCTCATCATCGTTGATGCCGCGCATGACGACCATGTTCAGTTTGATCGGAAACCGTTCTTCCTCCGCTATGCGGATTCCCGTAAGTACTTTCCCCAGATCCCCGCACCTCGTGATGCGGGCAAAGGTTTCGGGGCGCAGGGAATCGAGGCTTATGTTAAGACGCTGAACCCCGGCTCTCCTGAGCCCTCCTGCCATTTCCTGCAGAAGCATCCCGTTTGTAGTCAGCACAAGCTGGCGGAGCTGCGGGATTGCTGAAAGGTTTCCAAGAAAATCGAGAATACCGTTCCTTACCAGTGGCTCGCCGCCTGTGACCCGAATCTTCTCTATGCCGATCCGTACCGCGGTTTCGGACAGCAGCATAAGTTCTTCGTAACTGAGGATATCCTGATGTCTCAATTTGTGGACGCCTTCGGCCGGCATGCAGTAGATGCAGCGCAGGTTGCAGCGATCGGTGACAGAGAGACGGAGATAATTTATCTTCCTGCCATAAGAGTCAATCAGTACCATTTATCAAATCCTTTGGCCTGCTCAGGAGTGGGCATATCACCTGAATTTACGCACGCCTGTTGGGGTGCCCGCAGTTCTTTCTTTCAGAGTAAAACGTGTCGGGTCTGACGCTCAGAAATTCCAAAATCGTCGCGTTCCTCTCCAGTCATTTCCCACACCGGATTGTGCGGAGACGTACTACTGTGTCTCACCAGCATGCCCGCGGATTGTCGCTGCCAGAGCGGAAAAGAACCGTTTCCAGATTAAAACTATTTAGATAAGTATACAACGGCAGGAAAAATTATCTTCTCCAAAAAGATTGATTTCACTGCGAAGAATTACTTTGGCATAAATCCATAGGCAGACCTGCCAGGTTTTCAAAGCCTGGCAGGTCTTTGCGGCCTCCATCACAGTTCTTCATGCAAGACCGCAAGTTTCCTGCCTTTTGTCTCCGGCAGCGTCCAGACCCAGGCTCCCGTGAGCAGGGCGAAGATCGCCGCGAGCGAGATGCCTCCGCCGAGACCGTAGTTTATGGCGATTATGGTGATGACAACCGGGGTGAAGAACTGCACGCCCCGCGCCAGATTGAATGCGGAGCCCATGGCCGTGTTCCTGATTGCGGTTGGAAACAGTTCCGCGAAAAGTGGGCCGTAGCCGCTGAACATCCCGGTTCCGAAGCCGACCAGAAACATGAAGCTCAGGATGACGGGAGGATAGACGGCAACCGTCTCCCACAGCAGGATGATCATGATCAGACCCGCAGACATGATAACCGAATAGATCGAGAAGGCCGGTCTTCTGCCCAGTCGATCCGCAACCAGGCCGAAGGTGAGATAGCCGAGAAACCCTCCTGCCTGGGTCACCAGCATCCAGATCGCCGATTTTGCCAGGCTGAACTGCCTCTGCTCATGGAGGTAGCCGGGCATCCAGGAATAGGTAAACCAGTATGCCGACATGTCGAATACGGCAAGGGCAAGGCATTTGAGAAAAGTTACCCGGTAAGCCCCGGAAAAAAGGAGGAAAAACTTGTTGCCGTGCTCGAATTCCGCTGATTTTCCGGACTCGGCGGCAATAAGCCGTTTTCTCTCCAGCCAGACATCCGATTCAGGCAGTCGCTTTCGGATAAAGACCACCAGCAGCGCGGGAAGGATGGAAAGAAAGAAGCACAATCTCCAGCCGATTACGGGTGCGGCAAATCCGCCCACAAGCGAGGCCAGAACAATGCCGACCGGTGCGCCCGTCTGCATTATCGCGCCGTACCTGCCCCGTACTTTCGGTGGAAAGGTTTCGCCGACATATGTCTGCCCGGTTGCCCACTCGCCGCCGACTCCGAGGCCGGTGATAATACGGAACAGCAGGAGAGCCCACAGCCCGGAAGCGAAACCGCACAAGAAGGTTCCTATGCTGTAGACAAGTATCGTCCACTGGAGCACCCGCTTGCGGCCATAGCGGTCTGACAGGATGCCGAAAAGGACTCCTCCGGCTGCGGTTGCCGCAAGCGATGCCCCGAGTACGTAGGAAAGCATGATGTTGGAAAGGTGGAGTTCCTTGCCGATGGGGATGAGGAGGAACGTGAAGAGGATGAGGTCATAGAAATCAAAGACCCATCCCGCCCAGCTCATGAAGAGAATTTCGTAATGAAGCGCGACGGGTTTTTCATACTCGCTGAGCAATCGCTTAGTCATACCTGTGCTCCAGCGTCTCGGCAATCTGGTTATTCATCTGAATAGTCACAGTCGGGGCAATAGTATATTCCACTCTCGGGGTCACGCTCCATCTTCTGTCCGCATATTTCGCAGATTTTAGCGGATTCCCTTTGTCTCGTTGTATCGTCTGTCTCGCCAACATACGGATGTCTTGTATCTTTCATAAAGGTTGCCATTTTGATACCTCCTGTTTTCCCCTGAGGAGTCGCTGCGTGGAAGTGCCTCGGTTCGTTTCCATAGTACTAGTGTACCTGCAAAATTTTTTGTGGTAAGCATCTGTCGTCAAATTTTGTCAAAAACTTGTATGCAATCTGCCAGCGGCTGGATTCGTCCGCTGAAGTATGACTGATAAAAAATTACATAGTGTTAGCTTTCAACTTCTGGTAAAAAAACTGAAAGAATATACGTGCAGCAGATTTACCCTGCGCCTGACAGGCTCCTGGCCCTTTGATGTACTACCATCAGATGGCTGAGGACATTTTGCTTTTTCAGTTTACTTTGTGAGGAGAACATGCTGGGCTTCTTTTCGGGCTGAGTCGGTCGTGCTTGTCACGCTACCAGAAAATCCCGTCATGTCCTGCTGTTACCTTATGTAGTGCGCTAACCGGTGAATGATCGGATCCTATTCCCAGTATGTAATAAGGAGAAATTATGCCAAGAAGAACAGACATCCAAAAAATACTCATCATTGGTTCCGGCCCGATCATCATTGGACAGGCCTGTGAATTCGACTACTCCGGCACCCAGGCCTGCAAGGCGCTGCGCAAGCTCGGCTACCAGATCGTGCTGGTCAACTCCAACCCGGCCACCATTATGACCGACCCTGGCATGGCGGATGTGACCTACATCGAGCCGCTCAATGTTCCCACGCTGACCGAGATTATTGCCAAGGAGCGCCCGGATGCGCTGCTGCCGAACCTGGGCGGGCAGACCGGGCTTAACCTGTCCAGCGCCCTGGCAGAGGCCGGAGTTCTCGAAAAGTACGGAGTCAAGGTCATTGGTGTCAATCTGGATGCCATAAAACGTGGTGAGGATCGTGAGGTTTTCAAGGAGACCATGACACTCCTCGGCATCGAAACTGCCAGAAGCGATGTGGCTCAAACCATGGAAGAGGCCAAGTCTGTTCTGGAAAAAATCGGACTCCCGGTGGTGATTCGGCCGGCCTACACCATGGGCGGCACCGGCGGCGGTTTTGCCTATAATATGGAAGAGTTTGAGACCATTGTCAGCCGGGGGCTGTCAGCCAGTCCGGTCAGTCAGGTGCTGGTGGAGGAGTCTGTTCTTGGCTGGGAAGAGCTGGAGTTGGAAGTCGTCCGCGATGCCAAAAACCAGAAAATAACGGTCTGCTTCATCGAGAATGTTGATGCCATGGGGGTACATACCGGCGATTCCTTCTGCACCGCACCAATGCTGACGATTAGCCCTGAGTTGCAGGCACGACTCCAGGAGTACTCCTACCGGATCGTGGACGCCATCGAGGTGATCGGAGGAACCAATGTCCAGTTTGCCCATGACCCGAAAACCGGCAGGGTGGTGGTGATTGAGATAAACCCGCGTACCTCCCGTTCTTCGGCCTTGGCATCAAAAGCTACCGGCTTTCCGATCGCGCTGGTTTCTTCCATGTTGGCAGCCGGTCTGACTCTGGATGAAATCCCTTATTGGCGTGATGGTTCACTGGAAAAATATACCCCTTCGGGCGATTACGTGGTGGTAAAGTTTGCCCGCTGGGCCTTTGAGAAATTCAAAGGGGTGGAGGACAAGCTCGGCACTCAGATGCGTGCGGTCGGCGAGGTGATGAGTATCGGCAAGAACTACAAGGAGGCGATGCAGAAGGCGATCCGCTCCCTGGAAAACGGTCGCTACGGTCTCGGTTTTGCGAAGGATTTCAACCGCAAATCACTGTCGGATCTGCTGGAGATGCTCGCTGAGCCGTCCAGCGAGCGTCACTTCATCCTCTATGAGGCGCTTCGCAAAGGTGCCGATATCGACCTCCTTCACAAGCGTACCCATATCAAAACCTGGTTCCTTGAGCAGATGAAGGAACTGGTTGTTCTTGAAGAACAGGTTCTTACGCACAAGGGGAGTCTGCCGCCCGATGAACTGCTGCTTGAGGCAAAGAAAGATGGTTTTGCCGATCGTTATCTGGCCCAGATTCTAGCGGTACCGGAGCAACAGGTCCGCGAGCGGCGCATTGCCCTCGGTCTGGCCGAGGCATGGGAGGCAGTTCCGGTCAGTGGCGTAGAGAATGCCGCTTATTATTTTTCCACCTATAACGCCCCTGACAGTGTCGGGTCATCGAATCGCAAGAAAATCATGGTGCTTGGCGGCGGCCCGAACAGAATTGGTCAGGGAATCGAGTTTGACTACTGCTGCGTCCACACCGCCTTCGCCCTCAAGGGTGCCGGTTATGAGACCATTATGGTCAACTGCAACCCCGAAACTGTCTCGACCGATTACGACACCTCCGACAAACTCTACTTCGAGCCGCTGACGGTGGAAGACGTCCTCTCTATCTACGCCAAGGAGAAGCCCGAAGGGGTGATGGTGCAGTTTGGCGGCCAGACCCCGCTCAATATTGCCCGTCAGCTGCAGGATGCCGGGGTAAAGATCATCGGAACATCGCCGGATACCATTGACCTTGCCGAAGATCGGGAGCAGTTCAACGCCATGATGGTGAAACTCGGTATTCCCCAGCCGGAATCAGGAATGGCCAGAACCATTGACGAGGCGATTGCCATTGCCTCGCGCATCTCGTATCCGCTGATCGTTCGTCCCTCCTACGTTCTTGGCGGGCGGGCCATGGAGGTGGTGCATGACGAGGAGAGGCTGCGCGAATACCTTGCCAAGGCCGTTGATGTCACGCCGGAACACCCGATCCTGATTGACCGCTTCCTGCAGAATGCCATCGAGGCCGAGGCGGATGCCATCAGCGATGGCAGCGACGCCTTTGTGCCGGCCGTGATGGAGCATATTGAGATGGCCGGTGTGCATTCCGGCGATTCGGCCTGCGTCATTCCTCCGGTGAATATCCCGGCGAAGCATATTGCCACCATCGAGGAGTATACCCGCCGTATTGCCGTGGAGATGGGGGTTGTGGGTCTTATGAATATCCAGTACGCCATTGCTGACGACAAGGTGTACATCCTGGAGGCCAATCCGCGGGCAAGCCGCACGGTGCCTCTGGTCTCAAAGGTTTGCAATATCCCCATGCCCCGAATCGCCGTACAGGTGATGCTGGGCGCAAAGCTGAAGGATATGGAGCTGGAGCGTCGTCCTGTTCCCCATTTCGGGGTGAAGGAGTCGGTTTTTCCCTTCAACATGTTTCCGGAGGTTGACCCTGTGCTGGGACCGGAGATGCGCTCTACGGGAGAGGTTCTGGGCCTGGCGGCGTCATACGGCATGGCCTTCTACAAGGCACAGGAGGCGACCAACTCCACCCTGCCACTGGAAGGGACGGTGCTGATAACTGTTGCCGAACATGATCGTCCAGGAGCGGTCGAGGCTGCCCGGCGTTTTGCCGAGCTCGGTTTTGCCATTATGGCGACCAGTGGAACTGCAGAGTACCTGGGCCGGCATGGCGTTGCCGCCCAGTCGGTAGCCAAAATGCACGAAGGACGGCCCCATGTCGCCGATGCAATCATGAACGGCAAGGTGCACTTGGTGGTCAACACCCCGTCGGGAAAGACCAGCATCCACGACGATTCATACATCCGTAAGGCCGCCATCAAACACAAAATTCCTTACATCACCACCATTGCGGCCGCCTTGGCCGCAGTCGAGGGTATCTGTGCACGAAAGCAGGGGAAAGAATCCATACGGAGCCTTCAGGAGTATCACGGGGATATGTAGAGCGAAACTTGGGGCAATATACTGTTCTGCCGCCGAGGGCGCTTCAGCAAGTGGAAGCGCCCTCGGTGGCAGTCGTATCTTTTGTCTTTCCTGAAGAGAGACCGTTGTTACCAAAGCATGCCTTGCTCAGTAGACAGAATGCTGTTGTTCCGGCAAGCACATGCCAGGGATAGGCTGGCAGCACGGCTTCAGGCAGAATTGTCGGCAGCAGTGCGATGGCAACTGCCGGCGGGAACGGCGTGCGCAGCGCGTGATACAACAGGAAGATGGTTATCGTCGTTACACAGGAGGAAACCCACATCGGCAAAAATAGAGTTTTATGAATGAGGAGAAGCCAGAACACGCCGGTAAAAGCTGCGAGTACGATAACGATCAGGGCTCTTGCCATTTTTGCCCGCACAGCTCCACCAGGTTTAGACATTTCCACGAACGCGACAATCAGGGGTGGGGCTACCATGAACAGGAGATCGAATCCCACGGCTACCGCCGTGATCAGGATGACCCCAGTCAGCAGCTTTCCCCAGTGAACTGACTCTGAGAGTATTGATCGCTCCGCGGCCATAACCCCGGCCGTTCTGGCGGCTTCGATTATGTGACCTTTTTTCGATTTGCTGCGGTTCAACGCAAAGCGTCCGAGGGCAATGATTCCCGTCAGTAGACATACGGACAGAGGATAGTACCAGCTTTCGGCCCGGGTGATTACCGGTAGGATTGCGGCTGAGAGGGACGGCAGCACGTCAGAGCGAAACAGTTTCAGTTGCAGTGCGACGAGGCAGAAAGCCGCCGGTACCATTACCAGGGGCGCATAGGCAAAATACCGTACAATGATGATCCCTGTTACGGCCGCCAGGGTTGGAGATAACCAGAAATTGAGATTGGTACTCTGCCATGGCGACTTTTCCATCACCCACGCACCGAGGGCAAGGGCGGCTATTTCCGGGAAGATTGTTTCCTGCTCTCCGGTGTACTCCGCGATCGTGAACATCGCCATCACCAGGAGGATCGCCGGAAGTTCCATTTTTATCTTCATTTTTCGTCTCCACAGCTATATTCTTATACCGGCTTGCCGGCCTCCCCAGGTGAAGGCCTCCAACAGAGTTTTTACCCTGAAGGTTTTGGAAATGAAATTATTCGCACTACTCTCTAGGCATAATCCAAGTTGGAAAGCATTGTCAAGGAATCGCTACCCCGGCTAGGCATTTATGAAAGTCGTGGTTTTACAATGAAGATGGTATCTGTACGGCACCTGTTGATTACCGTTATTCCCTCGCTAGGGGTCTGCCCCGATGGCGCCATGTCCCCCCAGGTGTCTTTGTCATGAGCTTTCCCTGCCGCACTCATTCCAGCGTGACAATCCGGTCAGCCAAGGCTAGACAGGCCCGGCGATGGGTGGCCAGCAGCACGGTTTTTCCCGCCAACCGTGTAGCAAGTCGAGCAACAACTTGACGCTCCAGTACGGCGTCGAGTCCTTCCGTAGGCTCATCCAGCAGAACTATCGGTGTGTCCCGTAGCAGGGTTCTGGCCAGGGCGATGCGGCGTGCTTCGCCCCCTGAAACAAGGTGCCCCTGCTCGCCAACCTGTGTTGCCAACCCCTCGGGCAGTCTGGCAATCCACGCTGTCAGGCCGGCGTCGCCAATGGCTGCGGCAAGCTCGTCGGCCGAAGCCTCAGGTCGGGCGATCAGGAGATTATCGCGGATCGTGGCGTTAAAAAGATGCGGCGCCTGCGGCAGTGCCGAAACCAGTTGGCGCACGGTATCGTCGGAAATATCTCGCAGTTCCGCATCGCCGATCCGAATCGTTCCCGTGTAGGGCCGGAAGCGAAGGAGCAGTTCGATGATCGTGCTCTTGCCGGCACCACTCGGCCCGATCAGCGCGACCCGTTCGCCGGCCGCCACATTCAGGGAGAATTGCTGCCGGGCGGTATGCTCCGGGAGGTAGGCGACGCAAACATCGTGGAAGCTGATCGATAGTGGTAGCTGCGGGCAGGAACGTGGTTCGGCCGGATCTTCGATTGGCGGCGTGGTCATGGCAACTTGCAGTATGCGCCGCAGCGAGGCAAGGGTGGCCGGCGCCGCCTGCAGGGCGGCGGGGAGCAGGGCGGTGGTTTCAAACAGGGCAGCGCTGAGCAGGAGCAGCATGACCAGGGTCGGTCCGGGCAGGGAGCCGTCCGCAACCTGGCTGCCGGCGAGGGCCAGCACTGCGGCCAGGGCGATTCCGGAACAGGCAATACTGCCGGCCTGGCCGATAGCGGCGATCCGGGCAAGCTGCTGTTGCGCGGTAATCAGTCGGGCCGACAGCCGGGTCAGCTGTTCGGTTTGCCGGTCTGCTGCGCCAAGGATATGCAGCTCTTCATAGCCTTCGATGCTTTCCGTCAGCGCGATACGCAAATCTCCGGACAGGGCTGCTGCCGTCTCGCCCGGTTGACTGGCCAAGCGCCGGACCACCAGCGGCAACAGGAGGCCGGTAGTGGCAAGTGCCACCAGCAGCGCTGCGGCAACGGAACTGCTCCAGATGGCAACGAGAGCGACACCGCAGCACATGGACAGCAGGCCGGTTACCAGCGGGGCGATAATGCGCAGGTAGAGGTTTTCCAGGGCATCAACATCAGCCCGGAGCCGCCCGGCCAGATCTCCGGCGGCATAGCTCTCCAATCCAGCCGGAGCCAACGGTGTCAAGCGCCGGAAAAACCAGACCCGCAGGTCTGCCAGCACCCGGAGGGCCGCTTCGTGGGTAACCAGCCGTTCGCCGTAACGGCCGAGTGTCCGGACTATCGCCAGAGCGCGGATGCCCGCGGCTGGCAGCTGGTAGTTGAACGACAGCCCGGTTGCCCCGGCCACGGCCATGCTGGCAATGAACCAGCCGGAGAGTGCCATGAGAAAGACATTGGCAGCGATGACCAGCAGGCCGAGCAGGATTCCACCGACCAGCCAGCGCCATTGACCACGACAGATACGGAGAACGGTCGCCAGCGCGCTCATGGAGTTGCCTCCATGGTTGCCAGATAGTCGCCGGGCGTATAAACCCCCTCGAGCTGTCCCTCATGCAGTATGGCAACCCGGTCGGCCGCGGCGATGACCGCTTCGCGGTGGCTGATGGCCAGCACGGTTCTGCCTGCGGCAAGTCGACGGATGGACTGCACCACAAGCAGTTCCGACTCTCGATCAAGACCGGCGGTCGGTTCATCCAGTACCACCAGCGCAGCGTTGCGCAGCAGGGCCCGTGCCACGGCAAGGCGGCGCAACTCGCCACCGGAAAGCCCGGCGCCCCGGTCGCCAAGAGGGGTGTCGAGACCCTCCGACAGCTGCTGAAGAAACGGAGTCGCCCCGGCGTCGTCGAGAGCTGTCCCAAGGGCGCGATCGTCGGCAGCGGGCGCAGCCAAAAGGAGATTTTCCCGTATCGTGCCTTTGAAGAACACCGGGCGCTGGGAGACCCAGGCCATCCGGGAGTGCCAGGATTTGATGGCAATCTGCCGCAAGTCGACACCATCAACGGTTATCAAGCCGCCTTCGGGCTGCAGCAGTCCGGCCAGCAGACGTGCCAGGGTTGATTTACCGGAGCCGCTTGCTCCTGCCACGGCAGTGAAGCTGCCGGCCGGCAGGTCGAGGGTGATGCCGGACAGGCAGCCTCGGCCGCTTTCCTGGCGGCAGGATACGCCGTTAAAGTGGATGGCTGGTGCCGTTGTCGATGGTGGCAGTATGACCGGGGCGTCCGCGCTTGGTGTACGTGTTGTCGCCAGCAGGGGGGCAAGGCGTTCGGCAGCGGCAATTCCTTTCATGCGGGCATGGTAGGTGAGTCCAAGGGTCCGAAAGGGAAGATAGAACTCCGGAACCAGCAGGAGAATGAACAGACCGTTCAGCAGGCTCAGGGAGCCGAACAGTAACTGAAAGCCGATCAGCACAGCCGCAACGGCGGTGCCGACGGTGGAAAAAAATTCCAGGGTCAGGGCGGAGAGGAAGGCCAGCCGCACCACGGCCATGGTGCTCTGGCGGTATTCATCAGCGACCCGAGCGACGACAGCGGCTTCCCGTTTTGCCGCATCGAAGATGCGCAGGTCGGGCAAGCCCTGCACCAGGTCAAGGAAGTGGCCTGCCATGCGTGCCATCTGGCGCCATTGCCTGCTATTACGCCTTTCCGCTCCGCGGCCGATCAGCACCATGAGCAGCGGGATGAAAGGAGCGGAAAAAACAAGTACCAGGCCGGTTCGCCACTCGGTGGGGAGCACCACCAGTAGAATCAGCGCCGGCAGCAGAGCCGTGATTGCCAGTTGCGGCAGAAAGCGGGTGACGTACGGCTCAAGATCTTCGATTCCGGTCGTGGCCGCCTCCACCACGGCTCCGGTACCTTCGGCGCGGAGCCGGGAACTTCCGGACTCCTGGATTGCCTCAACGAGCCTCGTGCGAAGGTGTTGTTTGAGGGTTGCGGCAGCTCGTGCCGCCTGCCAGTCCGCCAGCAGATGCAGGACGGCCCGGAACAGGGCGAGCGCGGCAGCCGCCCAGAGCACGGGAGTGACAAGAGCCAACGCCGCGTGGTCCATGATCAATCGGTGGCAGGCAGTAGCCAGAAGCCGAGCCTGCAGGACCATGGTGGCGCCTGCGACTACTGCCCAAAATATGTTCCAGGCCAGGTTGCGGCGAATAGGAACACTTTGACTGATAAGCCATGCTTCGGGACTTTGCTGATGTGAGAGAGGGGTTTGGTTCACAGCCGACACTATGCCACTGACGCGCCTGCTATGCAAGCGGGGACCTGGGTTGGGGTTTGCCTCTTCCCGGAGCTTCCCTGTTCTCCCCTGCCAAAATACTTGCCCTTATGGTTTTCTTTTGGAATCTGCTTGGGTATCATTGGAAAAGCCGCCCTGCATTCGGGAAGGTTTTTCCAATGGTGTGCGGGTAATTGAACAGGGCTGCTGTTCCTGCCAGTGTTGTTACCACAGCGGTCGCGAGCACTACTTTGCGGATGATATGGTTACAGAATTTGTCACAGAAGGGAATTGTACTTTTGCCGCTCGCAGGGAGGGATACCGCGCTGAAGTTATTGCAGAGGCATTGGGTGTAACGCGCACTGAAGTATGTTGTGGCGCATCCTGCGGGTCAGAATTCGGTGCGCAGAAGCGAGAAGAAGGGGGCGATAATAAAAAATAAGTCGCGAAATCAACTGCATTTCCATTTTTGCTTGATGTACCGGCAGATTTATTCAACAATCTTACAACACGTGTCGTTGTCCAGCTGGTTGCTGTCCCGGCAATAAGGAAAGCGGCCAAGTATCTAAACCCTCATTTTAAAAATAACCGGACCTCTGTTGCTACCTCGACTGCTGAACTGGGCGGTCTGAATGTGCATGTCTTGGAGCAGATAGTATGCTCTCTCAAGGAGCTGTGTAACAATAGTATTACCACTCTTGATTTTCTGTTCACGGGGTTTTTCGTCCGGGAGTCTTTCGATGGTCCGGGCAGGTTCCCACTTTGAGCTTTTGGGGACGCTGGTAACGTATGCACGTTGATGACAGAGACAGAGCTAATTGGGCAGGACGCAGAAGACCGAGCGAGACGATAGATTCATATGTCAAAGAGGAGCCTATGACTGATTCTACACATGACAAAGATGTTGAACAACGAGATCGCATGGTCGCCGGAATGCGCCGGGAGCAGCAGGAGCGCCAGGCAGGGTACCGGGAACAGGCGCTGAAACTATTTCCAACTGTTTGTGGTCGCTGCGGCCGCGAATTCGAGGGCAAAAAGCTTCGTGAGCTCACGGTGCACCACAAAGACCACAACCACGACAACAATCCTCCCAATGGCAGCAACTGGGAGCTGCTTTGCCTCTACTGTCATGATCATGAGCATACCCGCGATGTGCAGGATGCCCGTGGTCAGGTCGAGTCTTCCGCGGGAGAAAGCCGCCCTTCGCTGGTTCATTCACCCTTTGCGGCGCTGCAGGGGCTGCTGAAAGAATCGAAGAAGAAACCTTAAGCAGAACGCTGGTGACTTGAGTGGGGAGAAGTGGTCAGGCTCAGTCATTCTTTTGTCATAGCTCTTTGCCGAGAATTTCCGGATATACAGAAATAAATCAGAAGAGTTATCTTGTTGCTGCGACAGTTGATATTACGACGGCAATTAAACATATCAATGGTAGGGGCAGTGCTTGCCCTGCCCAATTGGGGCGCGGCAAGCAGCGCCCCTACATCAGGGTTGTACTGTTTAATTGCCGGAGTAATAAGGTCTCTGTTGCAAGCTGAGGGTTGAGTTTGTCCGGCAAACAGGATTTGCCGGGAAAGGGCTACTGAGGTCCTTTTCCTTTTTTGCTACCCTGCGATCAATCTCAGAATCTCCCTATTATCCTGGAAGAGTTTCTTTATTTTGACGACTTTCCGCAGACGCTTTCAGCAGTGCAGTGTATTTTTCGATAATCAAGGGGTCGTCAGTGGACAGGCCCTGTAACGTGGAAGGAGCTACTCCCTGCAGCAATAGCTTTGTCTTGAGAATGGTCACCAGCATCGGATTAGCTTTTACATTGTCTCTGCTGGCTGTATCTTTTTTTTGCTGTGCTTGTTCTTCCATAATGGTCACCTTCCTGTTCTACGCTGAAAATATCGACAAGCCCCGATTTTATACGAGTGCATACGCAGAAATGAGCCTGGAAATATAGGTTCGTGAAAGTTCTCCTGCGATAATTTTCCCTGTCCGCCTCATCTCTACCCTCCTGGTAGTCTTCACCGGTTTTCTCTGTACGATCCGCTTTCACGGCAGGATTGTGAAATGCGCCATAGCTCGTGCGCTGATTATCCGACCTTACTGGTATGTTTCGGCATCTTGGAGGTTGGCTGAATCATCATTTTCCTGATAAGTGCTGTGAAAAATACTTACCATGCCGTTTTATGAAGCAGTGTTGACAGTGGTTAGAAATGGTATATGTTATTTGTATTATTATTTGGTTCAAAATAAACACTGGGAGCGATAAATCTGTATCCGTTGTGAGGAGGGAATCTCGAGTGTCCACAAGGCTGCTGTTAGTCGAAGATCACAGGATAATTCGGGAAGCTCTCCGTTTTTCCTTGGGGAACTATCCGGATATAGAGGTTGTAGCGGAGGCGAATAATGGACGGGAGGCGCTTAAGATTATTAACGAACTTCTGCCCGATGTCGTGCTGATGGATTTGGTCATGCCGGAAATGAACGGCATTGAGGCCACCCGCCGGATAGTTGCCGAATTTCCCAGTACAAAGGTACTGATTTTTTCTGGACACTCCGACAGTCACCTGATAGTGGAAGCGTTGAAAGCGGGGGCACGGGGCTTCATCATGAAGTCGTGCTGTGCACTTGAAGAACTGGCAAGGGCGGTACGGGCCATCGCCGCGGATGAAAACTATTTCAGTCCCCAGATAACGGGAACTATTCTAACGAATTACATGGATCTGAGTGAAAAAATCATACCAGCCGGTTTTTCGCTCATTTCTCCCCGTGAAAAGGAAATCCTGCAGCTCATTGCTGAGGGTAAGAGCGCGAAGGAAATTGCCTTCGTTCTCGACTTGAGCCCAAAGACAGTGGATACCCACCGTCTGCATATTATGAAAAAACTGAAACTTTGCAGTGTCGCGGAATTAACAAAATTCGCCATCCGCGAAGGACTGACTACCCTCGATTAAACTTTACATCATCACTGCTTGGATTTCAAAAATCTGTGGCAAATTGCTCGAACATTGTCTGGTACTATTTGAGCGGAAGAGGCGAAGCAGCGAGTGGAATCAATGGGACATCAGCGGTAATATTCGGCAGTTCCTTTTCTGGAAAAGGGAGTCGAGGCAATCATGAAAAATATAAAAAAGAGGAAGATGGCTGAAGGCGCATGGGCTTCTAACAACAATGATCTCCTGGTGGGGGCGGAGTTGAGTTCTTCTGGACACATAAATATCAGTCCCTGTTTCGTAGTAAAAAACGTAAGTACTCGAAAAAGCGGAGAGAGCCTGTTTCCGGACAAAGAAAGTTTCTGCGAGAATAGAAGGTTGCTCGGATGTGTGGGTATAGCCTGTCGCACATCCGACCGGAAACTGTTCAACCCTGCAACACTTCAAGTCCAGAAGATGGCGGCGGTTGGCCGATTTGCCTGTGGGATTGCTCACGACTTCAATAATATCCTCACGGCGATTATCGGCTATCAGACTCTTTTGCAGCCCAGGTTGAAAGATGATGCCAAGGCCTGCTTCTATGCCGCCCAGGTGACAACCCTCTCCCAAAAAGCGACGAACCTGACGCAACATCTCTTATCATTCGTCAGGAAGGATTCCGTCAGCCCAGACTTGGTTGATTTGAACGATGTCGTCATGAATATCGTCTCTTTTCTGAAAAGTTTGATCGGCAATACTATTGAACTCACGACGGAGTTGTGTGGCGAAGCTCTCCCTGTCCTGGCGGTATCAAGCCAGATAGAGCAGACACTTATGAACCTCGTAACCAACGCCAGTGACGCCATGCCGCAAGGAGGTTCATTGGTGGTGAAAACGGGCATTACCCGCGCGGCCTGTAAAATTGAAGGTATGCACAGTCATGTACATATCGGACCGTATGCCTATTTTTCCATTTCCGATACAGGACATGGAATGGATGAAAAGACAAAATTGCGGCTTTTTGAGCCCAATTTTACCACCAAGAGGGAAGCGAAAGGGACGGGCCTTGGACTCGCCACGGTATTCGGGGTAGTCCAGCAGCATAACGGCCGTATCTACGTTAACAGCCGACTGGGTGAGGGATCGACGTTCCGCATCTGTTTGCCGCTTTTTAAAGATGAGGAGACCGAGAGTTAGAGGAAAAAGAGGCAGGTTCTTTTGTCGCGCAACGTGAGAAGCATCTTGCGCGGATACTCTCTGCACGAAAACGGGGGGAGGGCTTCTGCTCTTTGTTTCCGTTCGAAAAAATTTCATTCAGGTGCTGCCCGTAACTACCCTCCATCATTGGATCTGTCTCCGGCTCCACAATCCCTCATCCCAAAATCACCTCTAAATAGTTTTTAATCCGGAAAGTCTCGGCAGAGGCTGGACTGGAACTTCCTCGAAGCCTCTCGTAATCGGTCGCCACCCGAGACACAGAACGGGCTGCCCGCTGGATTCAAGCGCTTTCCTTGCTTTCGCTGTCTTGCCATAAAGCCGTACGAGAGACTCCGAGAAAGCCCCAGCCCAACAGGGGATAGTTCTCTATCGGAGTTTCCGGATGGAAACAAAGATTAAAATAATTGACTTGAAATATTAATCTTATGTAAATACTACATGATGGTCCTGGAACTTGGATTCAGGGACAACATGCTTTTTCCTCTCCTCCTCAAATCGTAATCCGGGGTCGTTTTATTTTCTGTCAAAGCATGCTCAGTCCTGTCTGCCGAATACAAATAAGCACCGGATCTTGCCGGCTCCACACGGCGCGAAAGCTTCTGCTTGTAATCGAAAGGGGATCAGAGGATGGGAAACACTCTGCTGACTGATTTGAGGCTCTCCGAATTTACTCTCACGAATCTTCCGCTTCTCAGCAAGCTACTCACCAGGAACCTGACGGAAAAGCCGCAGGTTTGTATCGAACGGGCCAGGTATGTCACGAGTTCTCTGAAAAGTACCCAGAACTCTGGTGAGCCAATCCAGCTGCGGTATGCGCAGGCGGTGAAGGAGTACCTTTCCCGGAAATCGCCGCAATTCTTTGACGGAAATCTGCTGGCCGGCACCACCACTTCAAAGCCCTTCGGTGCACCGGCCTATCCCGAGCTGACCGGTCTCACCATCTGGCCCGAGCTGGAAACCATCAGCACACGGAAAAAGAACCCGCTGAACATTGATTCGGATGATGCGAAAGAACTGAACCTCGAGATCTTTCCCTTCTGGCTGGAGGAGAACATTCTGGAGGCGACGCGTCGACGCACCGGCAATCCGGGCAGCATGAAGCTGTTTGAGAAACTGGTGTTTTTTCTGGCAGGCAAAGCCGGAGCCCTTTCCCATACTGTGCCCTGTTATCGAGTGGCGCTTGAAAGGGGCGTGGATTATCTGATCGCCGAGGCGCTCCACCGTGAGCAAGCCATTGTTGCGAAAGGGCTGCTCAGTGAAGTTGATAAGCAGCAGGCCATTTTTTATCGCTCCGTGCGGACCGCCTTGGAGGGGGTAACGGCCTACGCGGCAAACCTCAGCCGCGGTGCGGCGAAGCTGGCACTGGCTGAAGCGAATCCGGTCCGCAGAAGCAATCTGGAAGCGATGGCGGCGGTGTGCGCACAGGTGCCGGCCGGTCCGGCCCGCTCTTTCCGGGAGGCGGTCAATTCCCTGTGGATCCTGCAGGTGGCGATCCATGCCGAGAGTATCAACATGGCGATCAGTCCCGGCAGGCTCGACCAGATCCTCTACCCTTGGTACCGCGCTGATATCGACAGTGGTGCACTGACGGTAGGGGAGGCGCTGGAGCTGGTGGGATGCCTTTGGTTGAAGCTCAACGATAATACCAATCTCGTCCCGGAGACTGCCGAAGAGCTCTTCGGCGGGGCCGGGACCGTACCCGCCGTGACCGTGGGCGGGGTGGACGGGCAGGGCGAGGATGCAGTCAATGATCTTACCTATGTCATTCTGAAGGTGACCGAGCTGCTGCAAACCCGCGATCCGAGTGTCAATGCCCGCTATCACCCTGAAAAAAACTCCCCGGATTACCTGAAGAGGGTGGCCGAAGTGGTGGCAATCACCAAGTGCGTTCCCGCTTTCTACAACGATTCGGCAGCGATCCGCACCCTGGTGAACCAGGGGGTCAGTACCGAACATGCCCGGGACTACGCCATCATCGGTTGTGTCGAACTCGCTGCCTCCGGCCGCAGTTATGATGCCTCCAGCTCAATCCTTCTCAACCTGGTGTCCGCATTGGAGCTTGCACTGTTCAACGGGAAGCGACCGGTTACCGGCGCTTCGCAGATAGGGCCAAGGACCGGCGCTCCGGAAAGCTTCACGACATTTGACGATTTTCTCAGTGCCTTTCATGCCCAACTCGGCTGGCTTATCGGCCAGGCGGTCCAGCTGAATGAGGAGTTCGGCAGGACGCATCAGGAAAAACTTCCCAGCCCCCTGCTGTCCGCGCTCTTCGAAGGACCGCTGGAGAGCGGCAAGGACCTTATTTTCGGCGGGGCGCTCTACAACGCCTCCGGCGCCACCCATATTGGATTCGCTGATGTCGTCGACTCTCTCAACGCCATTGAGCAGCTGGTTTTCACTGACGGCCGCTTCACTCTCCCGCAGGTTGTCGCGGCGATGAAAGACGACTTCGCGGGGAACGAACCGCTCCGGTTATGGCTTGCCAACAAGGCGCCCAAATACGGGACCGATCACCCGGTCGCGGTCAAAAACTCCGCGGCACTCCTGGCCTTCCTCTACGAGGCCTACCAAGGCTATGTGAATTATCGCGGCGGGAGGTACCGCCCTGCCTTCTGGACCATGACCAACCATGCCGGACAGGGGAAGCTTGCCGGTGCCCTGCCCAATGGCAGGAGAGCGCATCTTCCCTTTGCCAGCGGGATTACTCCGGTATCCCAGGCTGCGCCGGACCTTACCTGCTGTATGCGGTCGGTGGCGCGGATCAACCCCCTCCACATCCCTGGAGGAGAGGCCTTTAACCTGAAAATGGTGCCGGTGGAAACCGCGGATGATCTGGAAAGACTGGCTGGAGCGGTTGCGGCGTATTTCGATGCCGGCGGACTGCATGTGCAATTCAACCTCATGACCTACCAGACGCTGCTGGAAGCCAAGGCGCATCCGGACAGACATCCGCATCTCCTGGTCCGGGTCTCCGGCTATTCCGCCTATTTCCGCGACCTGAACGATGCCATGAAAGACGAGATCATCACCAGGACCGCCTATGATTCGCGGACAGGAACTGCCCTGCCGCTTCCGGCGGGCTATTGCGACCGCCTGCCGGCCAGCGATCCGGTCGACAAGAAGAAGCTGTCCGGGGACATGATGAACAGTACCCTTGCGCTTCCGTTGGCAAAATTAATTGACTGTATCACCTCCGAGCTTGTGGAAGAATTTCTCGAAGTCCTGCTCGATGTGATGAAGATGGTTTTTTTCTTTGATGAAGACTATCGAAAGAACATCGAGGGTTTCGCGGGACGGTACCTCTTTCGGAGCATCGATCGGTCAATCACCGTATCAGCCGTTTTTGCGGAGGGCAAACTCCACGTTGACGAAGAAGAGCTTCCCGATCCCCAGGTAATAGTGATCTTCAAGGATGGAAAGGCACTGATGGAGTTCCTCCTGGCCGATAATTCCGACATCCTCGGAGCGATGCTGCGCCAGGAAGTCACTCCGGAGGGCAACCTGAACTATCTCTATAAATTCGCCTATCTGGCGCGGCACCTTCAACTGATGGCAACGGGCAGGGTATGATGAGCCTCCCCCTGATCTTCGATATTCGCCATGGTTCCATGGATGACGGTCCCGGCATCAGAACGACCGTATTTTTCAAGGGCTGTCCTCTTTCCTGCATTTGGTGCCACAACCCGGAATCGCTGCGGACGGAGGCGGAGATCTTCTGGGATGCCAGGGCTTGTGTTGGCTGTCATGCCTGCCGTGCGGTCTGTCCAGGCGGGGCGTCGGAAGTTTTGCCCGTAGTAACGCTCCACCGGGAAAGATGCACTGCCTGCGGAGCCTGCGCGGAGGAGTGTCCGAGTAACGCGCGCAGGTTGAGCGGCAGGCACTACCCGGTTGAGGAACTGGTGCGCATCCTGATGTTGGACAGGGGTTTCTACCGGGGGACAGGAGGAGTTACCTTCTCCGGCGGTGAACCGACCCTGCATGTCGAATACCTGTCCACCGTTCTGCAGACCCTGAAGAAGCAAAATATCTCTACAGCTCTTCAAACCTGCGGCGCCTTTGATCTCAGTCTCTTTCGGCGCCATCTTCTCCCCTGTCTCGACCTGGTCTATTTTGACCTGAAGCTCCACAATACCGCCTCCCACCGGAGATATACCGGCATCAGTAACGAGCAGATCCTGGCTAACTTTTCGGCGCTGTCCCGTGAAATGGGCGAGAGGCTGGTCCCACGAGTGCCTCTAGTGCCGGGAATCACGGCAACGGAACTGAATCTGACCGAGATTGCGCAATTCCTGAGGGAGCTCGGGATTACCTCGTGCCAGCTTCTCCCGTTTAATCCGGGGGGGATTGAGAAGCGGCGGCTGCTGGGACAGTCGCTACAACCGGAGATTCTCGAGTCTTTCATGGCTCGGGAGGAAGAAAGGAGGATGGGGGAGTTGTTCAGGAGTCAACTGCAACCTTAGTAGCGGCATATTACTCCGGCAATTAAACAGTACAACCCTGATGTAGGGGCGCTGCTTGCCGTGCCCCAATTGGGCAGGGCATGCACTGCCCCTACCATTGATATGTTTAATTGCCGTCGTAATAACACAATTGAGCGACAGGGAGGGAATGAAAATGCTGATGTTCTTGAGTGATGTTCATTTAACCGACGGCAGTTCAGGGGAGACGATAAAACCGACGGCCTTCACGATCTTCGCTGATCAGCTGAAAAAAATCGTGGAGACGGCTTCACCGCTGCAGGAGGTGCGGATCGTCCTCTTAGGGGACATCTTCGACATCATTCGCTCCACCCAATGGCTCACCACGAGCGTACGGCCCTGGGATCCGGAATCTGATGCGCAGAAAGCCGTCGTTGAAAACATTCTGACGCAGATACTCGCAAAAAATGCCGATTCACTGACGGTATTCGGCGAGTTGCGCAACTACTTCAACGCTAAGAGGATCCCTTTTGAGGTTGACTATATCATCGGCAATCACGACTGGATCGTGAACAGGTATCCGAGCTGCCGGAGACTGGTGGCGAAAGCGCTGGGAATTCCGTCAGGCACGGCTCCGCTGTTTCCCTGTGAATTATTTGAGCCAGACTACAAGGTCTTTGCCCGTCACGGCGATATCTATGACAAATTCAACAACATGGGAGACCGGAACGCATCATCCCTGGGAGATGCCATCGTTATAGAGCTCCTGAACAAATACCCGCAAATGGTTGAGGCCGGCATGACCGCCCTTGCGACCCGGAACAAGGTTACCTCGCGTGAACAGCAAAAGGTTTCGGACCTGCTGAAAGAGTTGGACAATATTCGTCCCATTCTCGATGCGCCTGCCTGGGTTCTCATGGTGATGAACAAGTGTGACAACCAGGCTGTCCGCCAGTTGATCGAGAAATCCTGGGAGCAATGCGTTGACGAGTTTTTCGAGATTCCCTTCATAAAAAACCAGGATATACCTTTTTTGCCTGATACCATTGATCTGCTGCAGGTTGCCCTTCATCTCTCCTCCCGAACCTCCAAGAAGCTTCTGGAAAAAGTAACCGAACTTAAAGACAGGTTCATACCCTCGAGGATTGAAGGAGACTACCACGAAAAAGCCTTTATTGAACCGAGAGTACGCTCCCGGGAGGCTAATTTCGTTCTGTATGGCCATACTCACAATCAGCTTGTCATACCCATGGACCAGGAGCCAACGAAAGAAGGATCCGTCCAGGACAAGGTCTATTTCAACACCGGTACCTGGAGGAAAACCTGGAACAAGGTAGTCTTCGACCCCGCGAGTCGCGAATTCGTCGGCTGGCATGTTCTCAGCTACGTCGCGCTGTTCAAGCCGGAGGAAAACGGGCCCTACAACTTCGAGGTCTGGAACGGGGCGTTGGGCTAGCAGTGACGGCTCCAAAAGCAGCGTTGGTACATTTTTTCAAAATTCCAGTCACAGACAGGAGTTCACATGCCAGCATACAGACTCGGCTCAAAGGGTGAAGAGGTTCGGAAAATCCAGGCGAAACTGCAGTTGCTCGGCATCTACCTCGGTCCGCTTGACGGCGATTTCGGCGGCGGTACCGAAGGGGCGGTGAAGCTCTTCCAGGAGCGGGAGGGACTGGAGGTGGACGGTATCGTCGGTTCCCTCACCTGGGGAAAACTGGTTGGGGGGGAGGTGCCGCGACCGTCGATCGGGTACCAGCCACTCGATTATCGCTGTCTTTCCCTCACCGGTTCGTACGAGACCGGTACCGGCATCCCCGACTGCTTTGCCGGTGTCTCCGGCGACTTTGACGGCCAGGGAATCAGCTTCGGCGTGTTACAGTGGAATTTCGGACAGGGGTCGCTGCAGCCGCTGTTGAAGCAAATGTTCAACGAACACGCTGAGCGTTCGCGGTCGATATTCCAGGACCGCTTCGACCTTGTCAGCTCAAAACTTCAGGGCGGGAAGTCGGACCTGATGTCCTTTGCCCGTTCCATCCAGCACCCGACCAAGCATTTTCTCTACGAGCCATGGCGCGGCATGTTCAAGTCCCTTGGCCGGAGCGACGAGTTCCAGCGGATCGAGGTGGCTTCGGCCAATGCCTTGTATCGAGCCGCCCGGCAACTGTGCGTCGACTACCGTCTCTGGTCGGAGCGGGGCGTGGCTCTCATGTTCGATATCCTGGTGCAGAACGGAAGCATCAGCAGTGTGGTAAAAGGGCACATACTTGCCGATTTCCAGGCTATATCACCCGGTCTGGAGGAAGATGATGCGGAGGTGACCCGACTGCGAATTGTCGCCAACCGCCGCGCCGATGCGGCCAAGGCCCGCTGGCGCGAGGATGTTAGGAATAGAAAACTCTGCATCGCCAACGGAGAGGGCACGGTCCACGGCATATCCTATAATCTCGCGGAGCAGTTCGGGATAGAGTTGCGGAGGTTTGTCGTCTGATGGCAGGCTGACAGGTGGTGAGAGTCTGCTGCAGGCTGGAACCCGCGTAGCAAGGAACATCTCTTCCTCCACCACGGGTGGACGGTGAGAGTTGAGATGACAAAGGAGACCAGACATGGAATTTTTCCAATGCCCATGCCCGCAAAGGGGAGAGGTGAAGCTTGACGGCAAGGATCAGGGTCCCAACAAGGATGATGCAGGAAATCTCCTGGTCAAGCAATGCAACAGGGGGCTCCACTTTGTCTCCCTGCAGTGTTCAGACGGGAAGGAATGTGTAAGCCGGTTGGTCCAGATTACGGACACCGACCCTATTTCACCCCTGGAGGTACCGTTCCAATGCGAAACGTGAGAACTGTCCTGCAAAGGTTGTCCATCGCAATGGCGGTGCTCTGTGCCGGCTGCGCCCACTACCACGAAAATCCTCCCCTCGGGGCCATTTCCCCAGAGACTGGCTACCGGTACAGTGTAATTCGACCAGCGCCGACCAATGACAAGCCCTTCGTAATTTTGGCCTTCTCGGGTGGCGGAACCCGTGCCGCGGCCTTTTCCTTCGGGCTGATGGAGGAGCTCCGTTTGGTGGAGTATTCCGCAAAGGACGGGTCGAAACGAAGGCTGCTGGATGACGTGGAGATTATCTCGTCGGTCTCGGGCGGGAGCTTCACCTCGGCCTATTATGCCCTCTTTCCCGAGAGGTTCTACAGCGAGTTCCCACAGCGCTTCCTTTACCGGAACATCCAGAGCGGTCTGATCCTGAGGCTGTTCAATCCGTACAACTGGGTCCGGCTCGCATCACCTGATTTCAGCCGTATAGATATGGCTGACGAGTACTACAATGACACGGTCTTCGAGGGAAAGACCTTCGCAGACCTGCTGAAGAGGCCCCAGGGGAGTGTCCCTTTCCTGGTTCTCAATGCTACCGACATCAGCATCAATCACCGCTTTGAGTTCACCCAGGATCAGTTCGATCTCCTCTGCTCAAACCTCTCCGATGTGACGGTTTCCCGTGCGGTCGCCGCTTCTTCAAATTTTCCGGTAGCTTTCGCGCCGCTTACCCTGGACAATTACAAGAACGATTGCGGAGCGCTCCCCGAATGGATCGGCCCTGCCCTGGATCGGGGGCAAAACCCGAAACGGCGCGTTGCCGAGGCGGCGGCAGCACAATCGTACCGTGACCCGGACCGGCGTTTTGTGCATCTGCTGGACGGCGGACTTTCGGACAATCTTGGGCTCAGGGGGCCGTTTCAGGCGGTGACCACAACAGACAGTCCGTGGAGCGTTCTCAATTACGCCAACCTCGGGCAGTTGGGGCGGCTGATGGTGATTGCGGCCAATGCCAAGACGACCAAGCAGAGAGCCTGGGATGCCAAGAGTTCCCCCCCGGGGATCGGGGCTGTTCTGGACGTCATTACCGGCGGGCCCATGGATGATGTTTCCTTCGACAGCATCGAGATGATCGATGGGCATTTCACTTCCATGAAGCAGCTTTCCCGTACGGTTGATTCCTGCAACAAGCGGCTCGCCAAATATCCCGATGCTCTGCAGATCACGAACCCTTTAACCACTGATTTTACCTTTGCCGAGCTTACCTTCGACGATATCCCGGATGCCTACCTGCGCACCTGCCTGCAGGGGCTTCCGACCTCTTTCTCGCTTTCGGACAAAACAGTGGATCTCCTTCGAGCCACAGCCGGGTACCTGCTCATGAGCTCGGACGAATTTGTCGCCGGGATGAAGCGTCTGGATCCTGCCTGGAAGCCGCGGCAGATTATTATCGATCCTGTTTTGATCGATGAGGTCTGCAGGGCGCTTCCAGCGTATGAGAGTGGGAAATAGGGGAAAGGGGAAATGATATCACGATCGGGTGCCTGCCAGTAATCAATGTTTGCTTCTGAATCTTCTCGGATTTGCGGTATAGTTACTCCAATTTACCAAGACTGTCGGAAATGGAAGCCTGTTGTTCGATTAAGGGTCTTCACCAGATAGTGTGTATTCCAGCGATCCCCGGAATACATTGTCAGAACAACCTGGCATTGAAATTTTTCTACACCGAGGCTCATCATGCCAATTCACGTATTCGATGCCTTCAGGAGCAAAATCAGCTCATTTTTAGGCGGTGCCGCTGTAGACCTGCTCCCCGGCGATAGCGAAATTGCCGTTGATGCAAAAACCTTCCGCGAGCGTCTCTTCATTGAGGATCGTCCCTATTGTTTTCTGGCCCGGAGGGAGGAGCTCTCCTTCACCCGTAGCGAGACGGCCTTCTGCCGGGAGTTGTTGACCGCCTTCTCGGGCATGTTCAGCGGCTTCCAGCAAGAAGGGTACACAGCGCATTTCCGTACAGCGCTTTTGGCTTCAATCATGGACATTACCGTGGCCCGCTCGCTGCGGGGAGACCACCGCAAAGGCTTCTGGCCGATTCAGCAACTGATTCAGCTGCTGAAAAACCTCTCGTACCAACGCTACGAAGGAAAACCGGCAACAACCGGTTTCATCGTGCACCGCACTACGCCGCCCCTGCTGCTTAAATTGGTGAGGGAGCGACACCACACTTTGATTCCCCTGCAGCCGCATGAAGACATTACCCCCGAGTTTTTCCGTAACCCCTTGCCGTACCGTTTCGTTGACGGCAGCAACCTTTTCTTTGTCGCCAATATCCAGATGCAGGTGACCGGAATCCTGCGCACCTCTCCGACAGTGATGCACACCGATATTGAACGCCTGACGCAGCGGGAAATCTTTTCGCTTGTCCGGCGCGCCGGACATGGAGCATTTGCCGTGACGGTCAATGAGGCCTCCGAGATCGAGGTGTTGAACAGCCCGGCTACGCTGCTTGTTCGGCGCAAGGGTACCTGGGCGATTTTTGATCCGGACATCTTTCGTTCGTTTCTGGCTGAAAGCATTGATGCTGAATCCATCGATGAGCTGCTCTGGACGGTCTATGCACTTTCCAAGGAGCGGCACGGCACGGTGATTCTGATCTATAACAAGGGGGCACGAAAACTGGCTTTGCT
>Ga0105099_10000508_pt1 | contig 26595 bp, 27 predicted proteins | sample PPLLak3cmMay2015_2_FD_79138 | JGI IMG/M metagenome (GOLD analysis project Ga0105099, IMG submission 79138) | Freshwater sediment microbial communities from Prairie Pothole Lake near Jamestown, North Dakota, USA - PPLs Lake P8 Core (1) Depth... | ecosystem: Environmental > Aquatic > Freshwater >... | reverse complement strand
TTTGCCGCTGGTTGCCAGGGAGAAATCCTGGCGCAAGCCAGCACTGAAGATGAACAGTTGTGCACCGTCGAGATCGACCTGGCACGCTGCGAAGACGTCCGGCGTATCTGGCCTTTTCTCCGGGACCGACGCATCGATTCTTACCAGGATCTTCTCAAACGATTTTGCACCTGATCCGAAGCACCACATCGTCGTGCATATCTTGCCGCGCCAAGCCCATAACAGCGTAATATCCGTGCTTTGTTTACAACAAGACATCCGATAAAACACCGTTTTCACTGATTTTCTTGCAAAAGCACCGCAACGAAGTTATGATGTATACCTTTACTAAAACCTCTTCGGTTTTGGAACACTACCCATAAAAGGAGTGGACATGAAAGTAATCGTAACCGAACAGCTGGCACATGAGGGACTCTTGATTCTGGAAAAGGACCCGCGAATTGAAGTGGATGTCCGTCTTGGTCTCAGCAAAGAGGAACTGATCTCTGTCATTGGCGATTATGAAGCAATTGTTACCCGGAGCGCCACGAAAGTCGACCGGGATGTACTCGAAGCAGGAAAGAAGCTGAAGCTGGTTGCCCGCGCAGGCGTCGGCATCGACAGCGTCGATGTGAAGGTCGCGAGCGAAAAGGGCATTATCGTCCTCAACGCGCCCTTCGGCAACACCAACAGTGTGGCTGAACATACCCTGGCGCTGCTCCTTTCGCTCTGCAGGAACATCGCCAAAGCCGATGCAAGCCTCAAGAGAGGCGAATGGAAGCGTTCCGCACTGATCGGCTCGGAACTAAAGGGCAAAGTAGCCGGGGTAATAGGACTGAGCAAGGTTGGTGGCCGCGTCGTCACGAGACTCCAGGCCTTCGAATGCGAGGTGATCGGCAGCGACCCCTATGTATCGGAGAAAAGGGCCAAAGATCTTGGAATCAGGCTTGTTTCCATTGAGGAAATTATCAGAACAGCGGACATCATCACCCTGCATGTCCCCCTGACCGATGAAACCCGCGACATGATCGGTGAAAAAGAAATCGGCCAGATGAAGGATGGCGTCATCCTCATCAACACCGCCCGCGGCGGGATAATAAACGACGAAGCTTTGTTGAATGCCCTCAATAGCGGCAAACTGGGCGGCGCAGCCATCGACGTATGGACCGAGGAACCCCCTAAATCGGAAATCCTGAAAAACATCATCGCCCACGAAAGGGTCGTTTCGATGCCTCACCTAGGTGCCTCCACCCACGAAGCACAGATCAACGTGTCAGTGGACGTGTCTCGCGAGATTATCCGCTACCTGGATGAGCAGCCGCTGGAAAATGCCGTAAATATCCCCCGATTCGACCTTACCCTCATGGACCAGATGCGTCCATTCCTGCGCCTGGTAAATATCATGGGGGATTTTGTCGTGCAGCTGCTCGACACCAATATGAATAAAGTAACCTTCACGTACGAAGGAAACATTGCCGAATACTGCACCTCGCCCATAACCGTCTGCGGCCTGGCGGCACTGCTCAACCGCAAGGTGGAGCAAGACGTGAACATGGTTAATGCCAACCTGGTTGCCGAAAACATGGGAATAGCGATTGAAGAAGTCAAGCACAACGAGACAGGATCCTTCTCGAACATGGTGACCATAACCATTGAGGGACCAAACGAAAAGAGGGTCATCTCGGGCACGCATTTCGAGGGCACTCCCCGTATCGTCCGACTGCGTGATTACCAGGTAGATTTCACGCCGGAAGAATACATGCTGCTGCTTACCTATGAAGACCGACCCGGCATGATCGGCAAGATCGGTATGATCTTGGGGCAGCACGAGATCAACATTGCCGCGATGAGTCTTGGCAGAAGGGAAAAAGAAGGAGAGGCCATGGTAATCCTCTCCCTGGATTCACCGGTTCCCTCGAACGTCGTCGAAGAAATCCAGACGGCAACCGAAGCCACCTTCAGCAAGGCACTGCACATGGTTACCGCACGCGAGTCCAAGTAGTTCCGACTTCGTTGGGAGCGGTCAAACGCCGCTCCCAACGAATCTTCTCTTCCATCCTTTCCCCTGAAAATTTTCCAGGCAAGCAACAAGGGCACCCGCCAGCACCATCTCCCGTATCGCCGACTCGGAATCGCCCGGCTTGAGATCCACACCGCGAACAGCGTCGATCAGCAGGGTGACCGAAAAACCTTTTTTGAGCGCTTCAAGCACGGTATTCTTGACACAATAGTCGGTTGCAAGCCCACCGACAAAAAGATGTCGAACACCTCTCTCTTCCAGTGACTCGGAAAAGCTCTTCCCCTCGGCACTGAAAGCTTCGAAAGAAGAATACCCGTCTTCTGCAGGGTCCATACCCTTGGATATAACCACCACAGCGTCGGGAAGATTCAGGTCCGGATGAAATCGCGCCCCGTCACTTCCCTGAACGCAATGAACCGGCCAGATGCCGCCATAGTCGCCGAAATGACTCGATTTCTCCGGATGCCAATCACGGGAAGCAAACACCGGCAGCCCCTTATCCAGGAAAAGACCGATATAGCGGTTCAACACCGGAACAACCTCATCCCCTCCGGACACCGCAAGGGCCCCGCCAGAGCAGAAGTCATTCTGCACATCCTCAATCAGCAAAGCCGATCCTTTCTCCATCGCTGCCACCTTCTTTCCTTATCTCCCTCCGGCAATCAAACTGCCAGGAAGGTATTGAAATCATTGGTAGCCCTTCTGTACCTCATCGATCAACCGCATCCGCAGTTCGTGGAGCCCGCGGCTCAGGTAGACACCATAGGGGAGGACATCCTCAAAACGGAGAACGCCGTCTGCAAGGCAGCCAAGCTGTGCCTGGCAACGGTCAGCAATTTCGCAGAGGGAAGGTGATGGCTCTGTCACCACCCCCTCAGCCATTACAATCGAACGAATGGGCTCAAGGACAGCAGATTCGGGAATCCGTATGGTCTTCTGCGGGTCCCTGGGATTGTACAGGAGATCCCTTGGTGCAGGGGTCTCATTTTCCCTGCAGATGATGTCCATCAGGAAGGTACCGTCACCATCGCTGGCCCGCAACAGTTTTTTCCGACCGGGAATCGTGCTTTTCGAGATATCACTCGTGACCTTCAGTTTCGGTTTCCCGTTATAGCGGACGAGTTTATACACCCCTCCCAGGGCCCCTCCTCCCTCTCCCTGGCAGGTGGCGAGCCTGGTGCCGACCCCATAGATATCAACCTGCCCCCCCTGTTCACGGATGGAACGAATAACATACTCATCCAGTTCGTTGGATGCCAGGATCTTGACGTCAGGGAATCCCGCCGCATCGAGCATCCGCCGGGACTCACGGCTCAAGAAGGCCAAGTCACCCGAATCAAGACGCACAGCTCGCAGCTCGTGCCCCTTTTCCCGCAATTCCCGTGCAACGATGATGGCGTTGGGTATTCCGCTCTTGAGCGTGTCGTAGGTATCCACGAGAAGGGTAGAGCTATCGGGAAAAACGTCCGCGTAGGCCCGAAAGGAAGAAAGCTCATCGGGAAACGCCATGATCCAGCTATGGGCGTGGGTTCCTTTCACCGGAATGCCAAGGGTCTGCCCGGCCCGAACGTTGCTGGAACTGCGGGCACCTCCGATATACGCCCCACGGACCTCACTCAGCCCGCCGTCGGGACCTTGGGCCCGACGCAGCCCAAACTCAACTATTTCTTTCCCATCGGCAACTGAGACAATCCTCGCCGCTTTTGTCGCCACCAGGGACTGGAAGTTGATGATGTTGAGCAGGGCCGTTTCCACGAATTGGGCCTGCGCAAGAGGTGCTTCCACGGAGACCAAAGGTTCGAGTGAAAAGGCCACCGTACCTTCCTGCATGGCAATGACCCTGCCCTGGAATCGGAAATTTTCCAGGTAATCAAGGAAAGAGTCCTTGAAGATGCCAAGGGTTTTAAGGTAGGAGAGGTCGCCATCGGTAAAGCGCAGCTCAGAGAGGTAACGAAGTGCAGTTTCAAGACCGGCAAAAACAACGTACCCGCCCTTGAACGGCGGAGTTCGGAAGAAAAGGTCGAAAACGGCAGGATCATCATTCATCCCTTTTTCGAAATACCCGGCCAGCATGGTAAGCTGGTAGAGGTCAGTCAGGAGCGCCGAATAGGACATATATTCCCTCCTTGGTGTGTATGTTGCTTGTTTTGATTATACCACGGAAATCTCGTTGACTTCACTCGTGTCAGCCGTCCATCTTTTAACCATCAGAAAACCAGGCAACGGCAGACTGAATGCGAGATAGCGAAAAAGGCCGCCCCAAATAAATCGGGGCGGCCTTTTTCGCTATGTTTCTAAGATTTCAGTAGCGGTAGAAATCAGGCTTGAAGGGCCCTTCAACCGGGACACCGATATACTCCGCCTGCTCTTTCGTCAAGGCGCTAAGCTTCACGCCAAGTTTGCCGAGATGGAGACGTGCAACCTTCTCATCTAGAATTTTCGGCAGCATGTATACTTTTTTCTCATAAGAGGCAGGATTGGTCCAAAGCTCGATCTGGGCCATAACCTGGTTGGTAAAGGAGGTGGACATGACAAAACTCGGGTGGCCGGTAGCACAGCCGAGGTTTACCAGGCGACCTTCCGCCAGAAGAATCAGTTTTTTGCCGTCCGGGAAGAGTATTTCATCCACCTGAGGCTTGATGTTGACCCAGGGAAGACCGCGAATACCGGCGATATCGATTTCGTGATCGAAATGACCGATGTTGCAAACAATAGCCTGATCCTTCATTGTGTCCATGTGGGTACGGGTAATGACATTGACACAACCGGTAGCGGTAACAAAGATATCGCCAAGCGGAGCGGCCTCTTCCATGGTGGTAACCTGATACCCCTCCATCGCAGCCTGGAGGGCAATGATGGGATCAATCTCGGTAATGAGCACCCGGGCACCCTGTCCTCGCAAAGAATGGGCACTGCCCTTGCCCACATCGCCGTACCCGCAAACCACGGCAACCTTTCCCGCTATCATCACGTCGGTAGCTCGCTTTATGCCGTCCAGAAGGGATTCACGACAACCGTAAAGGTTGTCGAACTTTGATTTGGTAACTGAATCATTCACGTTCATAGCAGGAATGGCAAGAGTTTCTTTCCGCATCATGTCATAGAGACGGTGCACGCCGGTGGTGGTCTCTTCGCTTACGCCCCGAATACCCGGAAGTAGCTGCGGATACTCTTCGTGGATAAGCTTGGTAAGGTCACCGCCATCGTCAAGGATCATGTTAAGGGGGCTGCCGTCCAGCCAAAAGATCGTTTGCCGCATACACCAGTCGTATTCCTCTGCCGTTTCCCCTTTCCAGGCAAAAACAGGGATACCGGCAGCAGCTATGCCTGCAGCAGCATGGTCCTGGGTGGAAAAGATGTTGCACGATGACCAGCGCACCTCGGCACCCAGCTCAATGAGCGTCTCAATGAGGACCGCGGTCTGAATTGTCATGTGCAGGGAACCGGCAATTCTTGCACCGGCCAAGCACTTGCTGGATCCGAATTCCTCACGAAGTGCCATCAGACCCGGCATCTCCTTTTCCGCCATTTCGATTTCCTTACGACCCCAGGTTGCCAGAGAAATGTCCCGAATCTTATAATCGGTAAACGCGCCTGGCGCGATCTGCGTCTGTTCAGTATTCCTTTGCATTATCTTCCTCCAAAATATAATGAGCAGCCTGAACATCGGTTATGCAAAAATCGTCCCGAATCAGACTGCTCATTATGTATATCACTATTATCCCACCAGGTCAAAAAGGAAAAGCTCAGGCCCAGTCCATCAGGCGGCTTCCTCCCCTTTCTCCGAAACAGCTTCGGCAAAGAGCTCGTCAAAAATCTCCTGCACCGTAGTAATCCGGTCTGCCTTGTAGGCATTGGTTCCACAGAAAACCAGGCCGGTTTCAACGTCTCCTCGCTGGGCCCGGTCCAAGGCCCGAACAATGCAGAAGCGCTCACCGGATTCCTTGTAGGTACATTTCTTCAAACAACCGGTGGAACAGACGATCCCTTTCGATTGGTCATGTTTCACAATTGCATCACGATTCCGGATAATGGCCCTTCCCGGCAGCCCCGCCGGACTCATGATCAAACCGATGTCTTCCTTACGACAGTCAATATATGCCTGCTTGAAACTGTCGGCAGCATCACATTCTTCTGTGGCAACAAAGCGGCTTGCCATCTGCACAGCATCTGCTCCCTGGGCAAGGGCATGCATGACATCGGCGCGGTCCCAGATACCTCCGGCAGCGATAACCGGGACATCCCGACCATAATCACTCCTGAAGAACTCTTTAATCGCCCGCACCGTTCCATAGTGATCATAGGTCCCGGTACCGATGTTTTCCAGCTTTTCTCCCAGATGTCCGCCGGCGGTATCAGGATCCTCCACAAGTACTGCGTCGGGGAGTCGATTATAGCCTTTATACCACTTCTTTGCGATAAGCTGTGCGGCCCTGAGCGACGACACGATCGGGATCAGAGCAACATGAGGAGCATGGGCGGTAAGCTCAGGAAGAGTCATGGGAAGCCCGGCACCACATATAATGACCTTCGCGCCCCCTTCCACAGAGGCTTTTACAAGGTTTTCGTAATCGGACAGTGCTACCATGACATTGACGCCGATTACGCCGTCGGGAGCTATGGCATACGCTTTCCGCAACTCTTCCTTCATGGCCTCAGGTTCAGCCTGCATATAGTTCGATCCTGTATAGTAGGAACTGTTCATGGCAATACCTGCTGCCGCGACAATGCCAATCCCGCCGCATCGGGCAACATGGCCAGCCAGGGACCCCCCGGAAATGCGAACGCCCATTCCTCCCTGAATCAAAGGATACCTGACTGTATAGTTACCAATCTTAAAAGGCTGCATTATTGTTCCTTCCTTACGCAATAAAGGTCTGGTCGTTTCTTTTGTGACTTCAGCATACTGGAAAAAGAATCTTTGTTGTGTAATAGTATTGTAAAATCCCCTTGAAAGCCCCGAGGGCTCCCAGCTACCTCGGCTTTCTCAGATCGGATCCCAGCCCCATGAAATGGGTCAAACGTCTTTTCCATCCCCTCATCGCCTTCATTGCCATTCAACTGGTATGGGGGGTGATTGTCCTGTTCTGGATCTCCTGGTTTCTTGACAGCAACCGGGAATTCCGTAACCTTGCCCTTCGCTATCGCCCGGAGCTCGTCAATAAGGGGCTTGATTGGACTGCCCTGCTGGGGGGCCTGATCCTCCTCTTGGTCGTTCTTGCCGGCATCTATCTTCTTTTTATCTACTGGAAGCGTCAGTATGACCTGTACCGGCAGCAGAAAAATATCATCTCGCAAGTTACCCATGAATTAAAGTCGCCCCTTGCCTCGATCCAGCTTCACTTGGAAACTATCCGTCTCCGACCGCTTCCCCCCGAGAAAACGGAACAGTTTCTTGATATCATGCTAGACGATGTGGAACGCCTCAACCACTTGATCAGTAATCTGCTCATGGCAGCAAAACTGGAACAGAAGTACCGGGCTCCTCAAAGGCGTCCGATCGATTTTTCAGCCTTTCTGACGGCATATCTGGAAAGAAAGCGAATGAATCTTCCAGAAGGGAGCTGTCTCTCCCTGAATATTGAAGACAATATTGTGGTTTCCTGCAATCCTGAAGAAATGGAAACCGCGTTCAGAAATCTTTTTGAAAACGCCACTCTCTACAGTCCTGCCTCGCCGGAGATCGAAATCACTCTGCGCAGAGCAGGAAAGCGCTGCAGCCTGACATTCAGGGATAAGGGGAAGGGAATTGAATCTGAACACCTGAAAAAGATCTTCCGCATGTTTTATCGGGTTCGCAGCCACGGTGAGAATATCCGCGGGACCGGTCTCGGACTCTATATCGTAAAATCAATTATCACAGCCCACGGGGGCAAGATCAGGGTAACAAGTGAAGGAATCGGCAAAGGCTCCACGTTTCACATTTCCCTCCCTCTTTCGGAGAAATCATGAGCGAAGAAAAACCCAACATACTTCTCGTTGAAGATGAAATCCATCTTGCACGTGGTATCTGTTTCAACCTGGAACTGGAAGGGTACCGGGTAAGCCACATGGAATCCGGAGAGGAGGCCCTCAAACGGCTCGAGTATGACCGTTTCTCCCTCATAGTCCTCGACATCATGCTGCCGGGCATAGACGGCTTTGCCGTATGCAAGAAAATCAGGGAAATGGATATGCGTGTCCCGATTCTGATTCTTTCCGCCCGCTCCGAAGAAGGAGACCGAATTACCGGTCTTTCGGCCGGGGCGGACGATTATCTCATGAAGCCGTTTAACCTGAACGAATTCCTTCTCCGCGTTCAAGGAATGTTGAAACGATCAGCCTGGTACCGTCCCGAACCCATCGAGGAAAGTTACCGGTTTGGCGACAGCGATGTTTTTCTCCTCTCCTATCATGCAAAAACTCCACAGGGAGAAATAGATCTTACCGAACTCGAGGTCAAGATGCTGGCCTTCTTTTTCAAAAACGAGGGGAAGGCCGTCTCCCGTGCCGATCTGCTCGAAACCGTCTGGGGATATTCAACCGACACGGAAACAAGGACTCTCGACAATTTCATCGTCAGGCTGAGGCGCTACTTCGAGCCAGACCCATCACATCCGGTACATTTTCAGACCGTGCGCGGGATCGGATATCGTTTTGTCAGGGAGCAGAAAAGGAAACTGGAAGGAAGTCAGGATCAGAAAATACCGCTCTGACCGGTCGGCAGACAAATTACACAGCCCATACCATGCAAAAAAGCCGGAAGGGGGACCCCTCCGGCTTTTTTGCATCCTGTTGACACTGTTCTTTCCGTGCGTTACCTGTCTGCCAATTTGGCACGAAAATGGTCTGTTACAGCCCGGCCTTAGACCTTAAAATCTCAACCTTGTCAGTCTTTTCCCAGGTAAACTCCGGAAGTTCACGGCCAAAGTGGCCATAGGCAGCCGTTTTCAGGTAGATGGGCCGGAGAAGGTCAAGCTGCTCAATGATGGCCCGCGGCCTGAGATCAAAGGTTGTCCGGACTATTTCAGCAATTTGCTCCGAAGGTATCACACCGGTTCGGAAGGTGTTGATCATTACGGATACCGGCTCGGCAACACCGATGGCATAGGCAACCTGGACCTCGCACTTGTCGCACAGGCCTGCAGCCACGAGGTTTTTTGCCACGTAGCGTCCCATGTAGGATGCAGAGCGGTCAACCTTTGACGGATCCTTGCCGGAGAAAGCGCCCCCACCATGGGAACCCTGGCCGCCATAGGTATCAACAATGATTTTGCGGCCGGTAAGTCCGCAGTCACCCATGGGTCCGCCGATAACGAAACGGCCGGTCGGGTTAATGAGAAAACGGGTAACGTCTGTCATCAATTCGGCGGGGATGATTTTCTTGACGACCTCTTCAATAATTCCTTCCCGAATCATCTCGTACGATACTTCCGGTGAATGCTGGGATGAAACAACAACCGTATCAATACTGACCGGCCTGTCGCCGACATAACGGACCGACACCTGTGACTTGGAATCAGGGCGGAGGAAGTCCAGAATCCCTTGTTTGCGAACATCGCTCAGACGTTTGGTCAACCTGTGAGCCAGCATAATCGGCAGGGGCATGAGTTCAGGAGTATCGTTGCAGGCATAGCCGAACATGAGACCCTGATCTCCGGCACCCTGGTCTTTAAACAGACCCTCTCCTTCGGTTACGCCCTGGGAGATATCCGGTGACTGCTTGTCTATGGACGTAAGCACGGCACAGGTTTCCCAGTCAAAGCCCATGGCTGAATCATTGTACCCGATTTGCCTGATTGTTTCGCGGGCTACCTTGGGATAGTCGACCATAGCATTCGTGGTTATCTCACCCGCCATCACAACCATTCCGGTTGTCACGAGGGTTTCACAGGCAACTCGTGAATTCGGATCCTGAGCGAGGATGGCGTCAAGTACTGCATCTGATATCTGGTCGGCTACCTTATCCGGATGCCCTTCGGAAACCGATTCGGAAGTAAATTGAAAATCTGTCATGCCCATGTGATGATACTCCTCTCGTTGTCTGCTAAAATGGCGGGAAAAACCCCCATAAAGGTGGATGGTAAAATTCCGCCCGCACCTTTGTCAAGTCATAAATAACATTCTTGGATAATATGGCCTGCAGTCCAATAAAAACCGGATTCAGCAGGTCAGTTTCCGGGCTTGCGGAATGGGCCCGCAGAAGGTCAATCGATGCTATCGGAAAACTTGGTTACAATCTGACTCTCAAGATAGGACTCAACCTCGGACGCAGTCGCAAAAGACAGGGCCTGCTTGACCATTTTTTCCGCGTCACTCCGACTGCAGCGGCGAAGAATTTTCTTGACCTTGGGAATGGACACCGCATTCATGGAAAGCTCGTCGAATCCCAACCCCAGAAGTATCGGCAGATAATTGGGCTCACCTGCCATTTCCCCGCAGATGCTCACGTAGATTCCCGCGCCGTGAGCAGCATCGGCTACAATTTTCAGAGATCTCAGAACCGCCGGATGCAAAGGCTCATAGAGATCGGAAAGATGCTCGTTGGTCCGGTCGATTGCCAGCGAATACTGGATAAGGTCATTGGTGCCGACACTGAAGAAATCCACCTCGGTCGCCAACAGGTCAGCAATAATAACCGCCGATGGCGTCTCAATCATGATACCGATTTCCATCTCCTCGTCAAAAGGAATGGACGCTGCCCGCAACTCCTCCCGGGCCTCCTCCAGCAAGGCCTTTGCAGAACGTATCTCGCCGACCCCGGAGATCATCGGAAAGAACACCTTCACGGTACCAAAGTTACTTGCACGAAGAATCGCGCGCAACTGCGTCTTGAACAATTCAGGACAGCGGAGCGACAGACGGATCGCCCGCAGGCCGAGGGCGGGGTTCAGTTCATCGTCGAGATTAAGCTCCGGGACAAACTTGTCACCACCTACGTCCAGAGTCCTGATAGTTACCGGGTAAGGTGCCATCTGACGGGCAATTTCGACGTAGGTACGAAACTGTTCCTCTTCATCAGGGATGGTTGATCGCCCCAGGAAGAGCATCTCGGTCCGATAGAGACCGATCCCATCACCACCATGTTTTTTAATGGAAGGAACTTCCTCCATGAATTCTACGTTTCCCTTCAGGAGCATCCGCTGACCGTCTATTGTTTCAGCCGGAAGGTCCCGCAGCTTCAAGAGCTCCTTTTCACGGTACTCATAGTACTGCTTATGCTGGAGATAGTCGCGAAAAGTCTCCTCATCAGGATTAACGATTACGAGACCCTTGGCTCCGTCAACAATAATCGAATCGCCGTCCACCACTTCCCCGGTAATACTTTCGAGACCGACGACGGCCGGAATTTCCAGAGAGCGTGATACGATGGCAGTATGGGATGTTTTCCCTCCCAAATCGGTGACAAAACCAATAACCTTCTCTTTATCGAACTGGAGAATATCGGCGGGTGAAAGGTCGTGGGCAACTATCACCACACGCCCCTCCGCGGCACAGAGCAGTTCGTGTCGCTTTCCGAGCATATTACGTAAAACCCGTTCGACCACGGTCTCTACATCACTGCCCCGCTCGCGGAGATATTCGTCTTCGATCCCATCGAAAAACTCTTTGAACTTCTTGAGAGTCCGGTTCAGGGCAGCTTCAGCGTTAATCATCTCCTGCTCGATGAGGCTGACGGTTTCCATGGTCAACATGGTATCGTCGAGAATCATGAGATGAGTATCGATGACGTAAAGATGCTCTGTGCCTTGCGTCCGGGATATCTGGTCCTTCAGGGAAAGGAGATCTTCCTTCGCCCTCAGGAGCGCCGCATGAAAACGTTCAATCTCGCCGGCAATCTCCTCGGCAGGAACAAATCTTTCGACAACGACAACCTTGGTCCGGTCGGCGACACGCGCCTCCCCGATGACAATTCCGGGAGAAGCGCCAGTCCCTTGGTATATTCTGTTTTTAGTCTTCTCCGAAACCATCCGTTATGAGTTCCCCGAGAATATTCATCGCGTCCACCTCGTCCGCGCCTTTAATCTTGACGCGGATAACGCTACCCTTTGCCGCAGCAAGCATCATAATGCCCATGATGCTTTTTCCGTTCACCTCAATGTCTTCACGCTCAATAAAGATATCGGAACTGAAGCGACTGGCAGTTTTCACCAGCAACGCCGATGCCCTGGCGTGAAGTCCCAATTTATTCGGTATGACAAATTCCTCAATCAACATAGATAACTTTCCACCCTGCAGCGAAGTAGCACCGAACACGGGAAAATGGTGTATCCCGTCGGAGCCCACGATACTTTACGAATCATCCGGAAAGCCCTGAGAAGAAATTATTTCAGGTACTCGCCGGCAACAGAAATACTCTCAAGGCCGCACTTTTTCAAAGAAGAGGCCAGTTGTGCGACGCCGAGTTTATCCCGTTCCGAAGCAAACTTTATCACCATCGGGAGGTTTACCCCGGTGATCACTTCAACTTCATTGTCCTTTAAAAATGAAATGCTCATATTTGAGGGAGTACCACCAAACATGTCAGCCATAATGATGACTCCGGAATCGGAAACTTTTTCAATGGCACAGGCAACACTCTCCCTGATCTGCTCCACGGAGTCTTTCGAAGTGATGCCAATGGCCTCCGCCTTTTCAATTCGACCAACTATCATTTCGGCTGCCGCAAGTAGTTCCTTTGCCAACCCCGCGTGAGCAACCAATACCAACCCTATCATAGACTACCCCTTCCCGATATCCCGGTGAGTGATCTTTACAATCACATTTTTGTCTGCAAAAAAACTTTTCAGTTCTTCCGTTATTGCCACGGATCGGTGTTTTCCGCCGGTGCATCCGGTGGAAATAGTCAGGTAGGACTTTCCCTCCCGCTGATACCCAGGAATCAAAAACTCCAATAAAACAGTGAATTTGGTAAGGAACCTTTTGGTCTCCTCTTTTCCCAGAACATACTCGCGCACCAGTGGGTCAAGCCCTGAAAACGCACGTAATGACGGCACAAAATAAGGATTGGGAAGAAAGCGTACGTCCATCACCAGATCAGATTCAAGGGGGATGCCATACCGAAAACCAAAGGACTGCAGATGCACCGTCATTTCCCTGGCTTTTTCGCTGCCTTTCAGAAAAGAGATGACTGCTTCCTTCAACTCATGGATATTAAACTCCGAGGTATCAATGACCCGGGTTGCCATCCGTCGCAACCCAGCCAACTGCTCCCGTTCATATCTGATGCACTCCGGCACTGAACCACTTTTTAACACCGGATGCCGACGTCGCGTCTCCGAATACCGGCGGATAAGCACTTCGTCGGAAGCATCGAAGAAAACAATCTCTACCGTATGCCCGGCCTCCCGAACAGTTTGCAGAACTTTCTCATAACCGCGCAGGGATTCGAAATCCCGGATGTCCATGACCAGAGCGACATCCCTCGTACTGTCCGCAGACTTTGCAACCAGCTCGACAAAGGTGGGAATAAGACTGACCGGCAGATTATCTATACAGAAAAAACCCTCGTCTTCGCAGACCCTTACACCGGTTGACTTTCCCGATCCAGACAAGCCGGTTATGATAACGATCCGCATTTTCTTACTCAACTTCGTCACCAGTATGACAGGCTTCCAAGCGTGCCAGGAGGTTCTCATCAAACTCCCGTGCCGAATGATACCCCATCCCCTTCAAAAGAAAATTCCGCGCAGCCACCTCAAGAATTGACGTAAGATTTCTGCCAAACCGAACAGGCACCTTCAGATAGGGAAATCCCACTTCGAGAATCGTAAAGGTTTCGTCATCAATTCCCAGACGATCATACTCCTGGTTCGGATCCCATTCCACAAGCTCGATTACGAGGTTGATGATTTTCTTTTCCCGTATGGCGGAAATTCCAAAAAGATCCTTGATACTGATAATACCAAGCCCTCTGATCTCCATGCGGAACTGCAGGGATTCCGTGGCACTGCCGACGATGGATCCCAGGCTTCTTTTCCTGATCTGGACCACGTCATCTGCCACGAGGCGGTGACCGCGATTTACCAGGTCAAGGGCACATTCACTCTTGCCAATGCCGCTTTTTCCGAGAATCAACACCCCCACGCCAAGGATATCAACCAGAACACCGGGAATATGGGTGATTGGAAGAAGCCTTGCCTCCAGAAATTTCGTTACCAGAGAAATGCAGGTCGAAGTGAGGTGATGGGTCCTCAAGAGGGGTATCCCCGCCTCGTTGGCCGCACTGACAAGGCATGCAGGGGGATCAAGGCCCATGGTAATCACATAACAGATGATGGGAAATGCACAGAGCTTTTCGAGGTGGCAGTTTGCCGTTTCTTCGGATAGCTGCCGAAGATAGGATATCTCCGTATTGCCGAGAATTTGGATCCGGTTCGGATGCAGGTGTTCCGTGTAACCTGTGAGTGCGAGACCAGGTTTCTGTATGCGCGGAGTTTCTATCTTGTTGCCAAGACCTCTCTCTCCCGCAAGCAGGGTAAGGTCAAGTCCATACTCCGCATCATGGAGGAGATCTTCGATGGTGGGACTACATTGTATCAAAGCCTGTTATCCTGTTCCTGAATAATATCATACAGGGCATCGGCGTCTGAAGCCTCCAGCAGACGACTACGCAGAGCCCGATCTTTCAGAAGGCGAGAAATTCCGGCCAGAAGCTTCAGGTAAAGATCAAGCGAATTCACATCGGCAAGCAAAAGAAAAAACAGGTTGACCGGCTTACCGTCCAAAGCATCATAGCTAATGCCTTGTGTACTCCGGCCAAAAACAACAATGGGGTCGCCCCCATGCAGAAGTTTAGCATGGGGGATGGCGATGCCATCCCCTATACCGGTGCTGCCAAGCAATTCCCGTTCCAGAAGGGCACGGAGCACCTCCTCCCGATCAAAGGCAGAATGACGTGCCACGAGCTTGTCTGTGAGCTCTCCCAACACGTCTTCCTTTGTCGAGGAGGCAAGGCATGGAACAATATCCAGCGAATTTAAATAATTTCCAATATTCTTCAATTCTTCAGACGACTTGCAATAACAAACGGCCGGACAAACATGATCAACCTTTCTGTGGCTCAATCAAACCGTAGTTCCCGTCCTTGCGACGATAGATGACATTGATATCCTCGGTTACCGAGTCGGTAAATACGAGAAATTCTTTATGAAGGAGATCCATCTGCATGACTGCCTCTTCCACCGACATCGGCTTTATGGAGAAAGTATTAGACTTGATGATCACCGGCTCCTGCCGTTGTTCGATACTTTCCGCGGCAAGAATGGTCTTCTTGACCCGCCTATCAGTAGTTTCATTGCCCGGATTGTGCTCTTTGATACGCTCTTTGTAACGACGGAGCTGTCTCTCGATCTTATCGGTAACCCCATCGAGCGCCGCATACATGTCGTTGGTCTCCTCGGAAGCCTTGATTGTAATGCCCCTGGCGGTAATGGTTATTTCGGCGATATGACGAATTTTCTCAACCGTCAGGAAAACCTGGGCAACAATTGGTTCGTCGATATACTTCTGAACCTTTTCAAGTTTCTCCTGAGCATAATTCTTGAGTGGCTCGCTGGACTCCATATGTCTGAAGGTTGTTGTTACTTGCATGGTTAATATCTCCTTTTCACTTGATAATTCAGTGTTAAAACAATCGTCGGTACTGACTTTCGTACGGCTAAAAAAGCCGTTTTCGTTCGGAGGACGATCCGATCTTCAGCATCTCGCGATATTTGGTGATCGTACGTCTGGCAATGGTTATCTTTTGCGCGGAGAGTATCTCGGCAATCCGCTGATCGCTGAAAGGTTTGCGCGGGTCCTCCCCATCAACAATTTCCTTGATGATGTTCTTCACGCTCTCGGATGCCATATCATCGCCTGCCACTGTCGAAATCCCGCTGTTGAAGAAAAACTTCAATTCCAGCAGACCCTGTGGCGTCTGCATATACTTGTTGGTCGTAACACGACTGATGGTTGATTCATGCATCCCGATGTCTTCAGCAATATCGCGGAGAACCAGAGGTTTCAAGTAAGCGATACCACGCTCAAAGAAATTTCGCTGAAACTTTACGATGCTTTTCGAAACCCGGTAGATAGTACGCTGGCGCTGATGAATACTCTTGATCAGCCAGAGAGCAGAACGCATCTTTTCATTAATATATTCTTCCGCTTTCTGATTATCCAAGCCCGTTGAACGCCCCTCGCCCGTATAAAGAGGATTGATCCTGATATTCGGCATGCCCTCGTCGTTCAGAACAACGACAAACTCCTCTCCGACCTTGTAAACAAAAATATCAGGCGAAATGTAATGGACGTCTTCCTGCGAAAACTGCCTGCCGGGTTTCGGATCAAGACCGGAGATTATCTTGGCGCCGACCAGAACATCGTTGAAGTCTATCCCGAGAGATTTTGCGATCTGCTTGTACTTCCGTAATTCAAGGTCCTTCAGATGGTAGAGGAGCATTGCTTCGACCACGCTCCCCTCCATACCCAACTGCTTTACCTGCAGCAGAAGGCACTCCTGAAGGTTCCTGGCACCAACACCAATGGGATCGAACTCCTGAACCTTTTTCAGGACCGATTCCACAAAGTCTTCGTCAACAGAGCAGGTGAGGGCAATATCTGCAAGAGTTGACCGCAAGTAGCCCTCTTCATCAATGTTACCAATAATTTCCGAGCCCACAAGGATTTCCTGCTCGGTCACGCGCGACAATTTCAACTGCCAGAGCAGGTGATCGAAAAGGGTAGTCTTCTTGGTAAGCAGATTTTCGTAGGAAGGCCGGTCATCATCATCATAATACTGTTCGCCGGAACTGTAGTTATAGCTGTCAAGGTAGGCCGCCCAATCCATATCCTGCAGGGTTTCCTCTCCCGCCGTGACTTCTGTGAAGACCTCCGAGCCTTCTTGCGGGGCTGTCTCCTTTTCCGTTATTTCAAGGGTATCTGTTTCCTTGATCTCTTCAAGTTCTAGAGATTCGTCAAGAACGGGGTTCTCCTCCAACTCCTGGCTGACGAGGTCCTGCAACTCGAGTCGAGAGAGCTGAAGAAGCTTTATGGCCTGCTGCAACTGGGGTGTCATCACCAGTTGCTGCGAAAGCTTCATTTGTTGTCGCATTTCAATGGCCATAGAAGTTACATACCTTGTAAATGGATTTTGAAAAAAACAGTCCTAAAGAATGAACTTTTCCCCCAGATAGATCTCGCGTGCCTGTTTACTCTCGGCAATTTTTTTCGGGTCACCATATTCAAGCACTTTGCCTTCATTCAGAATATAGGCTTTATCACACACTCCGAGAGTTTCCCGCACATTATGATCGGAGATAAGTACGCCGATGCCCCGAGCTTTCAAATCAACAATAATATTCTGAATATCAAGCACCGCAAGCGGATCGATTCCCGCAAAAGGCTCATCCAAAAGGATGAACTCTGGTTCGGTAGTCAGCGCCCTCGCAATTTCCACACGTCGCCGCTCCCCCCCGGAAAGGGAAAATCCTTTAATATGGGCCAGATGTGATATTTTAAACTCGGCCAGCAGGTGTTCCATCACCGAGAAGCGCTCTTTAGTTGACATGTCTCTGGACTCAAGGACCGCCAGAAGGTTGTCCCGCACCGTCAGACGACGAAAAATTGACGGTTCCTGAGGAAGATAGCTGATTCCTTTTCGTGCCCTGAGGTACATGGGAAGCCCGGTAATATTTTCATCACCGACAAAAACCTCACCGGAATCAGGTCGGCACAGCCCGACAACCATGTAAAAAGTGGTCGTTTTACCGGCACCGTTGGGCCCGAGGAGACCGACAACCTCACCGGAGGGAACCTCAAGATCGACGCCGTTAACCACTACCCGCTTACCATAGGTTTTTTTAAGCCCTAGAGTAGAAAGGGTCCGCTTATGGCTTTGCTGCGTCATTCCGCCCCTTCCCTTTCGGATAGATTACCGCCTCGACCCGCGTTTCCGATGTGCCGGTCACCACACTTTTCTCCTCATTCACAAAATAGGTAATCTCGCTTCCGGAAACCATGTCCTTTCCCTGGACAACTTTCGGTGATCCCGTCAGGACTATTTTCCCGTCTTTCGTATTATAAACTGCATGCTGCGCTGTCCCGATGCGGTTCTCCTGAACAATGCGCACATTGCCAAAAGCCTCAACTTTTTCAACATCACCGCCCTTTTCTGCATAGCGGACAACCAGCCTGTCAGTATGGATCGTAATAGTGTCCTGCTTCGCAACCACTTTACCCAGAAAAGTTGCGGTTCTGGCTTTTGTATCAGCCTGGAGTTCATTCGATTTGATCTCGATCGGTTGCCCGCCGGAATCTTTCCGCTGTTCTGCCGCAAAAGAATAGGCTCCCGTAACCAGGAGCAGCATGCATACGATTCCAACAATTCTATTCATATCAGTTCTTTCGGGTCCGTATGACCGCGGTGACATTATGTAACACCCTCAATTTTCTGGTGTCCAACCTGAGTTCCATCCCAGCACCCTCAACAGACATGGAGGCATCCACCAGCCGAACTTTATCGGCAGTGGACACGAGTGAACGAGATGCTGAGTATTGAAGGTGGCCGGTGGAAAACGTCATTCCCGATTCATTGGTCGCAGTAATGTTCCCAACGAGTTTCACATCACCAGACTTCTTGTGATAGTCCGCCGTATCGGCCACCAGGGAATATTTACCGGAACCACCTTTTCCGAAAAGGACCATTTCTGCCTGGGTAAACCGGATAACCCCGGAATCATTATAATAGTCAACCTTGTGTGCAAGCAAATCCCACTGAAGGACGCCATCCTTCGTATTGGTATAATGCACCTTCTGCAAAGAGAGGTCTATGTTTTTGGGAAGATCGGACAACATCTCGACGGGACTCTTCAGACGGTGGTACTTCAATGCAATAACCACCGTAAGATAGGAAGCCGCAGCGATGACGACGAAAGCCAGAACCTGCTTGATTTTATTGAATTTCTGCATATTTCAGGCTGAGTATAGCATCATAAAAAATGAGTGTAAAGCAGATTTTTGCCGGAAAATAAAATCTTGGCATAGAGATTGAAACAGACTTGTGCGGCACCACAAATTGTCCACATAAGAGAGGATTTCAGAGAAGAAAATACCTGGCAGTAACCATCTCCCAAGCAGACTGCTCTTTTAAAATAAGGTCACAGACTTCGCGCACAGCTCCCCATCCGCCCCTGTTTTTTGTTACGAAGTGAACATGGGGAAGTACGTCTGAAACGGCATCGGCCGGAGCCGCGGCAAAGCCGACCCGACGAAGGAGCGGCAGGTCAATGATATCATCGCCCATAAAGGCGACCTGATGATCGCTGAAACCTGTTTTCTCAAGGACATCCCGGTAAGGGATCATCTTGTCCAAAGATTTTTGATATACGTGTTCAATTCCCAGTTCGGCCGCCCGGTTGGCAGCTACCTTTGATTCCCTGCCGGAGATTATACCAACAGTTATCCCAGCCCGCTGCAGCATCTTTATCCCGTGACCATCCTTCACGTTGAAAAACTTGCTTTCAACCCCATTGGAATCGAAAACAATCCGGCCATCAGTGAGCACTCCGTCAACATCAAGAAGAAGCAGCCTGATAGGAGCTATTCTCAATTTCATCATGCAAGTCCTGCCTTCAACAGATCATGAAGATGTATTATACCGACCGGCTGATCTGCGGAGGTATCGGTAAAAACAAAGAGCGAGGTTATCGAGTGCTCTTCCATACGCTGCAGGGCCTTGGCCGCCAGATCTCCCGCCGCGATTTTTTTCGGGTTCCGGGACATCAGGTCACCCGCTGTCGCGTTCAGGATATCAGAACCTTTCTCAAGAGCTCTCCTCAGATCCCCGTCAGTAATAACACCCAGCAGAGATCCAGCGGAATCCACAACGCCCGTGATCCCGAGACCGCGGGAGGTAATTACGAAAATCGCTTCCCGCATCAGGACTTCTTCGGAGACCAGCGGCACGGCATCTCCAGCATGCATCAGGTCCTCGACCCGCAGAATGAGCTTTTTACCCAGCGCCCCACCAGGATGGAACAGGGCGAAATCTTCCGCCTTGAAGCCCCTGGTAACGAGAAGGGCGACCGCAAGGGCATCGCCCATGGCCAGAGTGGCCGTTGTCGATGCTGTCGGTGCAAGACCAAGAGGACAGGCCTCCTCCTTGATAGCTATCTCGAGGAAGACATCCGCCACCTTGGCCAGGGTAGAGGCACCATTTCCCGACATGGAAATGAGCTTTGCCCCGATTCGCTTAATTACCGGCAGGATGCGAATGACTTCTTCCGTTTCGCCGCTGTTCGATACGGCGATTACCACGTCTCCCTTCATGATCATGCCGAGATCCCCATGGATACCTTCGGCAGGATGCAGAAAGAACGCTGGGGTTCCCGTTGAAGAAAGGGTTGAAGCTATTTTCTGGCAGATAATTCCAGACTTGCCCATCCCTGTCACAACAACACGCCCATGAGAGGAAATGATCATGTCCACTGCTTTGGCGAATTCACCATTCAGGGAATCAGCCAGAGCCAAAAGCGCCTCGGCCTCGACTCGTATTACTCTTTTCGCCTCTTCCAGAATCACAACGTCCACCTCTCTATCCAAAAAAGGAGCAAGTAGGCGTTTTACGCCATTTCTTACCCCTGAGTCTTCACAGCTACTTGATGATCGCGTCAATGGCCTTCAGTTTTTTCAGCAATGGGGGAAGGTCAGCGAGCTTGATGGAGTTTGGTCCATCACACAGCGCATTCTCGGGATCCTCGTGAACTTCCAGAAAAATTCCGTCCACCCCGGTTGCGACAGCCGCCCGTGACAAGTACTCTACAAACTCACGTTGACCGCCTGAAACGCCGCCCAGGCCTCCGGGAAGCTGAACGCTATGGGTTGCGTCAAACACAACCGGATAGCCGGTCTTCCGCATGATGGGCAGGCTCCTCATATCTGATACCAGATTATTATAACCGAAACTGGCACCCCGTTCCGTAAGGATAATCTGTGAATTGCCCGTGGAAAGAGCCTTGTCAACGACATTGCGCATATCCCATGGTGCCAGGAACTGGCCTTTCTTGATATTGATGACCCGGCCACTTCTGGCAGCCGCATCAATCAGATCGGTTTGCCGGCAGAGGAAGGCCGGGATCTGAAGAACGTCGGCTATTTCGGCAACCGGTCCTATTTCCTCGATGGAATGCACATCGGTCAGAATCGGAAGCCCGAGGGACTCTTTGACCTTGGCGAGAATCTGGAGACCCTCCCGCATTCCCGGCCCCCGGAATGAGGTGGCCGATGTCCGGTTGGCCTTGTCGTAGGAGGCCTTAAAAACAAGAGGCATCGCAATGCCATTACAGATGGTCATCAGTCGCTCGGCGGCATGGAGCGTGAGGGACTCACTCTCGATAACGCACGGGCCGGCGATCAGTACCAGAGGCCTGTTGCCGCCAATTTTCACATTTCCGATGTGTATTTCTTTGACCACTGTCTCTCCCATTCTTTCAGCGAATCCGGACTTAATGCTTTGCGGCAAGCGCCGCCGCGATAAAGGCCTTGAAGAGCGGATGCGGATTCAGAGGCTTTGATTTGAACTCCGGATGGAACTGGCAGCCCAAAAACCAGGGATGGTCGGCTATCTCGACCATCTCCACGAGCCCTTCTTCCTTGTACACACCCGAAAGGGTCAGGCCCTTTTCGGTCAGCAGGTCCCGGTAACGGTTGTTCAGTTCATAGCGGTGCCGGTGTCGCTCACTGATCTGGGTCGCCCCATAAACCTTCTGTGCCAGTGTCCCCTCAGTCAGAGTACAGGGATAGGCCCCGAGCCGCATGGTTCCACCTTTACGCTCGATTCCCTGCTGGGTCTCCATCAGGTGGATGACGGGGTGCTCACAATCCGGTTTGAACTCGCTGGAGCAGGCATCCGTAAGGCCGCAGACGTTTCGGGCATATTCAACGACCGCCATCTGCATGCCGAGACAGATACCGAAGAACGGTATCTTGTGTGTGCGGGCATACTCTATTGCAAGAATCTTCCCTTCGGTTCCCCGCTCGCCAAACCCCCCAGGAACAAGAATCCCGTCCACATCGTCAAAATGGGAACCGATCCCCTCCTGTTCGATCTTTTCGGAATCCAGGTAGCGGACGTGGACCCGGCAGTCATTGGCGATCCCGCCATGGGTCAACGCCTCGGACAGGGATTTGTATGACTCGGTCAGGTTGACGTATTTGCCGACAATGGCAATTCTGGCCATGCCGCTGGACGGGTGCTTCAGAGAATGGACAACCTCCTGCCAGTGACTCAGATCAGGCGCCTTGGTCCAGATATTGAGCTTTTCCACGATCCGGTCGTCCAAGCCTTCCTTGTGAAGAGCCAGCGGCACCTCGTAAATATGCTCCGAATCAACGCAGGTGATGACATCCTTCTCATGCACGTTGCAGAAGAGAGCAATCTTCGCCTTCATCTCGTCGGGCAAATCCCTTTCACAACGGCAAAGAAGAATATCAGGCTGGATGCCGATCTCCCGCAGTTCCTTGACGGAGTGCTGGGTCGGTTTGGTCTTCAACTCCCCAGCGGTCTTGATATGGGGGACCAGGGTAACATGCATATACAGAACGTTTCCCGGCCCACGGTCAAACTTGAACTGCCGAATAGCTTCCAGGAAAGGCAGGGACTCGATATCGCCCACCGTGCCGCCGATCTCGACAATGGCAACGTCGGCGCCTTTGGCATTCTCCAGGATCTTCAACTTGATCTCGTCGGTGATGTGGGGAATCACCTGCACCGTTCCGCCAAGGTAGTCGCCGCGACGCTCCTTCTCGATAACAGAAAAATAGACCTGGCCGGTGGTAAAATTGCTTTTTTTGGAAAGCTTGGACGAGGTATAGCGCTCATAGTGGCCAAGGTCCAAGTCAGTCTCCGCACCATCGTCGGTAACGAAAACTTCACCGTGCTGGAACGGCGACATGGTGCCAGGGTCAACGTTGATGTATGGATCGAGCTTCTGGTTGGTAACACGCAGCCCTCGTGCCTCCAGCAAAGAGCCAAGAGATGCTGCGGCAAGACCCTTACCAATGGATGAAACAACCCCGCCTGTCACAAAAATAAATTTAGTCTTCATGAAAACATCCCTTTAATGAAGAAAGTCCCAGCTTACTGGGACTTTCTCAGTTTTTCGAGAACCTTTTCCAGGTCCGGAGGAGAATCCACCCCTATGGATTCATATTCTGTCTCAACCACCCTGATTCGGTAGCCGTTTTCCAGAACACGAAGTTGTTCAAGTTTCTCGGCACGCTCCAGGTGTGTCTGGGGCATGCGTGCATAGCGTATCAGGAAGTCACGTCGATACACATACATACCGACATGTTTGTAGCAGAGAAGCCTGCCGGATGCAAAAGCCTCATCCTTGAGATCGTCCCACTTGTCCCGAAAAAACGGCAGCGGCGAACGAGAAAAATAGAGGGCAAATCCGTTACAATCGGTAATGACTTTAACCACGTTCGGGCTCAGAAAATCATGGAGATTCCTGACACGGGATTTCAGCGTACCCATGACAATGGTTTCATCATCTAGAAGAGGCTGGATTGCCTCGTCTATCATTGCCGGCTCGATGAGCGGCTCATCCCCCTGGACATTGACGATAATCTCCGAATCGATTCGCTCGGCGACCTCGGCAAGCCGATCCGTTCCCGTTTCATGGGAGATCGAGGTCATCTCGACCCGTCCACCGAAGGCCTTGACCGCAGCCTCAATACGAGGATCATCAGTGGCCACAATTACTTCGGAAACAAGCGCTGCCCGGCAGGTCCGTTCATAGACATGCTGCACCATGGGCTTCCCCATGATGTCGGCAAGGGCTTTTCCCTCAAATCGGGTGGATGCATATCTGGCGGGGATAACAGCAGTTACGCGCATAGAAAAATGGGCCATTCGGATAGAGTCTGTCCCTGCTCATGCGGTGGGACGAACAACGTTACATCAAAACCCGGCAAACTGTCAAGGAGAGATGAAATTGAAAATCGACAAAAGGAATTTCATAGAAAAAAAGCCCCTCGTAAAAAGGGGCTTTTTTGGCCAAACTGTTACCGGAAATCCGTATACTTCGAAATAACCAGGTCCCGATCGGGAGCCTCCTTCAGGTGGCATTCGTAGCAGTTTTTGACAGGATCGATGCCACTCGGTTTTCCCTGCGGGGTAAAGCCGGCAAAGAGCCAGCCACCGGTCGCTTTATTGCGCTTGTCCTTTTTCATCAGTACGATCATCGACTTCTTGCCCTGTACCGGCTTCCCGCCTTCCTGACGAATGCCGTACTGGACAACGACAAACATGCTGCCTTCCGGATACGGCCCACTCTTCTTGTAGGTTTTCAGAGCCTTGCTGTTCACGTAGGTATAGTGAATTCCGTAAAAGAGCGATCTCTTGTCATTCACAATCTGCTGCTTGCTTTTTTCCCACTTCTCATACCCCTTGGGAAGGGAAACGGATCCTGCTGCCATGGCAACAGGAACTGCCGCAAAAAAAGCCGCAACCGTCATCATCAGAATAGTTTTTTTCATGTACGTACTCCCAACGTTGTAAAAATCTGGTGGTGCAGACAAAGACTACCGCAACCGGATTGGATTTGTCATGTAAAAAAATGTCATGAACACCCTGAAATCTGGCACGGGTCGGATATTTTTTCTGGAGAGTTGTCGGCCAGCAAAGTGGCATGAAGAAAACTGGACCTAATCAAGCAGTAGCAGAGTCCAATTGCGCCTGAAGTCCGACAGACTCTTAGTGCAAACCGGCAACAGCAAGAGCTCGGCTCAGAGTGCGATTTGTTGCCAGATATAAGCCGATTGAATGATTCAGGTCATAGGCGTCCTGCACTATTTCATCCCTGAGCACGCTCTCGGGATCTCCATGAGCAATCAAACGTCCATCCTTCACCAAAAGCAGCCGATCCAGCATGGCGCCTATCCCGATATCGTGTAGAGACATGAATACGGAAACTCCTTTGTCGCGGACAATCTCTTTGAGCAGTCGATAGAGGTCAAACTGATACTTGATGTCGAGGCTCGCCAGAGGTTCGTCGAGAAGCAGCACGCTGGTGCCCTGCACCAGAGTCATGGCAATATAAGCCCGTCTCCGTTCGCCGCCACTCAGTTCGGCAAGGTGCATATTTACTTTCCCCTGCAGGCCGACGATCCGAAGCGCTTCTTCTACGGAGAGTGGCTGGGATCCTTCTTGCGGATACTCGCCCATCCTGACGAGCTCGCCAACACGAAAGGGCGCCTGCAAATCAAGTATCTGCGGAAGATATGCCACGAGTTTTGCCCGTTCTTTGCCGCTGTATGAGCCGACAGCTTTTGAACCAACCATAACTTTCCCTTTTTTAGGGGAAAGAAGGCCAGCCGCAAGCTTGAGCAGCGTTGATTTCCCCGCTCCATTTGCCCCCAGCAGTCCGACCAGCTCGCCTTCAGCCAGAGAAAATGACATCTGATCCATAAAGATTTTTGGGCCATAGGAAAAAGAAACGTTTGCGAACTCAAGTGTGGTCATTGATACCATCTCCTGCATCAGCAGTTAGTGTGTTTTACGTTGCCCCAATAAAAAAATGAAATATGGGGCGCCGATAAGTGCCGCGATAACCCCGGCGGGAAGCTCCAATGGTGCTGCGACGGTTCTGCCGATAGCGTCTGCAAGGCAGAGAAAGGTGCCACCGGCAACTACCGAGAGCGGCAGCACAACAGCTGCGTCCGAGCCGACATGGCGACGGACTACATGGGGAACGACAAGCCCTATGAATCCGACAACTCCTCCCATGGAGACCGATGCGGCAGTCATGAACGAAGCGGCAATAAAGAGAAAGAGTCTTTCCCGTGTCGGGTTGAAGCCCAAACTGTGAGCAATATCATCTCCCAGCGTCAAGGCGTTCAGCCCTCTCCGTCTTGTCAAGGCAAGACCCAGCCCGGTTACTATGAAGGAGAGTCCAACGGGAAGTACGCCCCAGTCAACCATGGAGAGATCTCCGGACATCCAGAGTACTGCCCTTCTGAGGCCGTCATCCACGGAAAGTGTCATGACCAGCATAAGTACAGCGGAGAGGAAGAATCCTATGCCTACACCTGCCAGAAGCAGTCGTTCAGGTTGTAACCCTTTCCACCCATGACCCAGAATCACAACAGCCGCACCTGTTGCGATGGCACCGATAAACGCAAGTATTGGAACACTTAACGTAAACAGGGAAATGCCAAACATCAGCCCGAACGAAGCTGCAAGTGACGCACCGCTGGAAATGCCGAGAATGTAAGGGTCTGCAAGGGGATTGCGAAAGATTCCCTGAAGTATGGCGCCCGAGGCTCCGAGAGCGCCTCCCATAAGAAGTGCGATAGCGGTCCGTGGCAGCCTGAGGGTAAGAAGAATTCGACAGGTTTCGCTATCCATGCTGAAGGGATTCAATAAGCGCGGACCGCTGGCAACCGAGATGGCAATGATGCACAAAGAGGCGACACACAGTGCCGCTGCTACGAGAAAAGTCGAGTGGTTATCTCGTTTCATGGCATCTTCGCGCAGCGGTCGAGTTCTTCCATACCCGCCGGTATTCTCGGTCCAGGGCGATACAAAGCGTCACCCATAAAGCAAATCCGCCCCTTTCGCACCGCTTCAA
>Ga0105099_10000506_pt1 | contig 26628 bp, 20 predicted proteins | sample PPLLak3cmMay2015_2_FD_79138 | JGI IMG/M metagenome (GOLD analysis project Ga0105099, IMG submission 79138) | Freshwater sediment microbial communities from Prairie Pothole Lake near Jamestown, North Dakota, USA - PPLs Lake P8 Core (1) Depth... | ecosystem: Environmental > Aquatic > Freshwater >... | reverse complement strand
CTTCTTGGGATGGACGGTTTTCCGCGACCAGGTCAGGTCGGAGATGTGGACCAGGCCTTCGACTCCGGGCTCGAGCTCGACGAATGCGCCAAAGTCGGTCAGGGACGAGACCTTGCCCTCGATCCGTTCGCCGGCCTTGTACTTGGACTCGATGTTTTCCCAGGGATTGGCGGTGAGCTGCTTGATCCCGAGGGAGATTTTCTCTTCTTTTTCGTTGAAGTCGAGGACCAGGACTTCGAGCTCCTGGCCGACTTTGAACATGTCGTGGGGGTGGCCGATCTTGCCCCAGGTCATGTCGGAGACGTGGAGCAGGCCTTCGACCCCGCCGATATCGACGAAGGCCCCGAAGCTGGTCAGCGACCGGACGTAGCCTTTGAGCTTTTGGCCCTTCTGGATCTGACTGAAGACGATCTTTTTCTTCTTGTCCCGCTCTTCCATGAGGTAGAGCTTGTGGGAGACGATGGCCTGCTCGGTCTTCCGGTCGAACTTGATGACCTTGACCTTGAGGGTCTGGCCGATGAGCTTGGCCGGATCTTTGAGGGGCCGCAGCTCGGCATGCAGGTCGGGCATGAACGCCCGCAGGCCGATGTTGACGGTGTATCCGTTGCGGGCGTGTTCGATGACCCGGGCATTGACGGAGAGGCCCTGCTCGAAGGCTTTTTCCAGGGTTTCAACGGCTTTCCGGGCGTCGGCCTGGCTCTTGGACAGGATGAAGTACCCTTCCTTCGCATCCGTCTTTTCCAGGACGGCTTCGACCGATTCGCCCGGCTGGGGGAGCGCCGCGGTTTCGCCTTCGGTGAAGTCCTCGAGGGGAATGGCGCCTTCGCTTTTCAATCCGATATCGACGAGGACGTGGCTGGGCGTGATTTTGACCACCCGTCCGCTGACGAGTTTTCCGGGGCTGATTTCCTGGGAGCTGAACCCGTATTTGTCCAGCAGGTTTTCGTAGTCCTCGGAAGAGATTTTGTCGTTGTTCGTCTTCTGTTCGTCGGTCATGGGGTCTCCTTGGTGGGCTGGGCGTCGAAGAGCGGTCTCGTCGACGGAACCGTGGTTTTGGTTTTGACGGTTATCCCGGTGATATGGGCTGCTCCGAAGAGCATAGTAAACTTGAAAATCATTTTCATGCTGGTGTTCATGACGAGCTAAAAAAGATGGCTAAGTCTAAACGATTCACCCGGCTTTGTCAACCGCTAAGTGAAGACGAAGAATGAACTTAGCCCGACTCGGCGTCACCCTGAGTCGGCCGGCATTCTCAGGGTCAGGCGTTTCCCTCTTCGAGGATTTTTTTCAGTTCCTCTTCGCGGGGGAGCTCTTCGAGGGAGTTGAGCCCGAAGTACGTCAGGAACTTCTCCGTGGTCTTATAAAGGAGAGGCCGGCCCGGGGCGTCCTTGCGGCCGGAAATCTTGATCAGCTTGTTCTCCAGGAGCGTGTGGAGGGAGTGGGTCGAGTCGACCCCGCGGATGGTCATGATGTCGGTCTGGGTGACGGGTTGGTGGTAGGCGACGGCCGAGAGGGCTTCCAGCGCCGCGGGGGACAGCTTCTTCCGCCGCTCGATTTGGAGGAGCTTGCGGACCGGCGGGTCGAAAGCCGGCTTGGTCATGAAGACCCAGCCGCCGCCGGTCTGGACCAGGCGGATGGCCCGCGGCGCGGATTCCAACTCCGTCCCGAGGTTGAGAAGGGCTTGGAGGATCTCCTCCTCGGGGACGTCGTTCAACACTTCTTTGATCTTCTCCAAGGTCAGCGGCTCGACCGAGATGAAAATCAGCGCTTCGAGGATGTTTTTTAATTCGTCCATCAGGCGTCCTCACCGGCCGGCTCTTTCCTGAGCCAGACCTTGATCGTGTGAAACAATTGTTCCTGGACGGCCAGCACCAGCCGGGCTTTAATCAGCTCGAGCAGGCAGAAGAAGGCGACCAGGGCCTCCTCGAGCGTTTCCTGGGCGTCCAGGTATTCGAGGAAATCGAGGAATCCCCTCTCCTTGAGCGTCTCGACGATTTCCTTGGTTTTATCGGCGACCGAGATTTCCTTGGTCTTGAGAACCCGTTGCGGCGCGGCCTGTTTGCGCTTCATCATGGCGAAGAATGATTCGGCCAGGTCGAAGAGGGAGACTTCAATGAGGTCGAGGTCCTCTTCGGGCAGCGGCGCGTTGAGGGCCGTCCGCCGCCAGATCGTGGATTGCTCCTCTTCCTTGTCCCGAAGCACCGCGGACACGACCTTCACCCGCTCGTAGTCGCCCGACCGGTCGGGCCGCTCCTTCCGGGGATCGATATCGGGGTCGATCGGCGTCTCCCGGGGGAGAAGGATCTGCGACTTGATGTAAATCAGGATGGCGGCCATCAGGAGAAACTCGGCTTCGCGGTCGAGGTTGATGCGCTCCCGTTCCTGGAGGTAAGCGAGGTATTCGCGCGTGATCAAGGCCAACGGGATGTCCTGGATTTCGACCTTTTTCTTTTTAATAAGGAAAAGGAGCAGGTCGAGCGGCCCTTCGAAGACGTCGAGCTTGATCTGGTACGCGCCCTCTTCGGTCAAGCCGATCAAGGGAGCGGCCGTTGCGTTTTCGGTCGCGGTTCCGGCCTCGGGTTCGAGGCGTTCGAGGGGACCTTCCTCGTTGGGGAACTCCCGTCCTCCGAAGACCGGCGCATCGAGCGGGCCTTCTTCGTTGGGGAACACACGACGGGCCATAAGGTCGGACCTTGAACCTAGAATCCCAGGGCGTCGCGGACTTCGGCCATCACGGCTTGGGCTGTCGCCCGGGCCCGGACGTTTCCGGCTTCGAGGATCTCCCAGATTTTGGCCGGGTGTTCCTCGAATTGCCGACGGCGCTCCCAGACCGGTTCGAGAAAGCGAAAGAGGTGCTCCAGGACGACGGCCTTGCAGTCGCGGCAGCCGATTCCGGCCGTCCGGCAGCCCGCGGCGATTTCCTCCTGCTTGTCCTTGGGGACGAAGGCTTTGTGGAGGGTGAAGACGGGGCAGTCGTTGGGTTCGCCCGGATCGGTCCGGCGGACGCGGCGGGTATCGGTGATCATGGGCATGATCTTCTGCCGGATCGTCTCGGCCGAATCCTTCAAATAGATCGCGTTGCCGTACGACTTGCTCATCTTCCGGCCGTCGGTGCCGGCCAGACGGGGGACTTCGGTCAGAAGGGTCTGGGGTTCGGGAAAGATCGGGCCGTAGAACCGGTTGAATCGGCGGACGATCTCCCGGGTCAGCTCGAGGTGCGCGGCCTGATCCTCGCCCACCGGGACGAAATCGGCTTTATAGAGGACGATGTCGGCGGCTTGGAGGAGAGGATAGCCGAGAAACCCATACGTGTTCAGCTCTTTTTCCTGGAGCTCCTTGAGCTGCTCCTTGAATGTCGGGACTCGCTCCAGCCAGGGCAGGGGGGTGATCATGGACAGGAGGAGGTGGAGCTCGGCGTGTTCCTTGACCTCGGATTGGACAAACATCACGCACTTTTCGGGGTTGAGGCCGACGCTCAACCAGTCGACGGCGACCTCGAAAGACCAGCCCTTGATGGCTTTGGAGTTGGCGTACTCCGAGCTCAAGGCGTGCCAGGTGACGATCGCATAATAGCAGTGGTAAACGTCCTGGAGCTTGACCCAGTTGCGGAGGGCGCCGACGTAATTGCCGAGATGGAGCGGGCCGGTCGGCCGGACGCCGCTGAGGACGGTTTTGCGGGGGGCGGGGGAAGCGTTCATCCGAGTGTAACCACGAGCATGAGTTTGATGGGCCACATCATGACCTCGAGCAGGCCCATGTAGATCAAGAGGAGGATGATGATGAAGCCATACGGCCGGATCCGGTCGAGCCGGGCCGCAGCGCTGTCGGGCAGAATCCCCATGAGGATCCCGGAGCCGTCCAGGGGCGGAACCGGGATGAGGTTGAACAGGGCGAAGTAGGAATTGATCAGGACCGTCATCAGGAGGATGAGGGCCAGGCCTTCGAGCGGGTAGAAGCCCTTGGCCAGGACGGGCAGGACGAAGCCCATCTGACGGAAGAATCCGTTGATGAGGGCCTTGAGGAAGAGGTCGACATTGGGGATGGCCAGCTTCATCAGGACAAGAGTGAGGAGTGCGGTCAGGGCGACGCAGAGATTCGCTCCCGGGCCGGCGAATGATGTCCAAATGGTGTCCCGCCGCGGATTGCGGAAGTTGTAAGGATTGACCGGGACGGGCTTGGCCCAGCCGAAGGCCGGCATTCCGAACAGGGACAGAAGAAGCGGCAGGACAATCGTGCCGAACGGATCGATGTGGGCCAGCGGGTTCAGGGTCACCCGGCCCATATTGAAGGCGGTTGCGTCCCCGCATTTCTTCGCCGCCCAGCCGTGGGCCGCCTCGTGCACCGTGATGGCGAAGAGGAGGACGAAAACTTGGATAACTATCGAAATGACATTCATTTGCGTCGGCCAAAGTTATAGCATATTCATTCTTGAAAAACCAGAACGTTTGTTCCATAATCCCCCTCACGGTAAATCCCTGTGCCTGAATTTCTCGAGTTCACCAACGTCTCCAAGCGGTTCGGAACGATTCAGGCCGTCGACGGCGTGTCCCTGGAGATCAAGCGGGGCGAAGTCTTCGCTCTTCTCGGCCCGAGCGGATGCGGGAAGACGACGATGCTCCGGCTGGCGGCCGGATTCGAGCAGCCCGACACCGGCCGGGTGTTCCTCGACGGCGCCGACATCACCGACCTCCCGCCTAACCGGCGGCGGGTCAACACGATCTTCCAGAGTTACGCTCTCTTCCCCCACCTGACGGTCCGCGAAAATATCGCCTTCGGGCTTCGGATCGCAAAAAAACCGAAAGCCGATATCGAGCGCGAGGTCGAGACCATGCTCCGCCTGATCCGGTTGGAGGACCAAGCCGGGAAAAAGCCGGATTTGCTTTCGGGCGGGCAGCGGCAGCGGGTGGCGATCGCCCGGGCCTTGATCAACAAGCCCGACGTTCTTCTTTTGGACGAGCCGCTGGCCGCCCTCGATCTGAAGCTCCGCCAGAGGATGCTGATCGAGCTCGACATGATCCACGACCAGGTCGGGATCACCTTCCTCTATGTCACCCACGACCAGGGCGAGGCGATGAGCTTGAGCGACCGGATCGCGGTGATGAACGCGGGCCGGATCGAGCAGATCGGCTCGCCGGCTGAGATTTACGAAACCCCGCGGACCAGCTTCGTCGCCGCCTTCATCGGCGACACGAATTTCGTCGAGGGTGTCGTGGCCGACCATCCGGACCCCGAATACAGCCGCCTCCGGATCGAAGGCCTTCCCGATGTCGTGGTCTATAACGACAAGCAGATCGCCGACGGCAACAAGGTCTTCCTCAGCATCCGTCCGGAAAAGATCCAGATCTCCCGGGACGCCCCCGAAGCGAAGCCCAAGCGAAACGCCGTCCCGGCCGTGGTCGAGGACGTGATCTACCTCGGGCCCACGACGAAGTACTGGGTCCGGACGGGGAACCACCGGCTGCAAATCCTCCGCCAGCACGCCCGCTTTTTCCTCGACGAAAAGCCCATCCGGTGGAAGGACGACGTCTGGATTTTCTGGCACGGCGACGATGGATTCATGCTCGAGGGCTTCCGGCGGGACGACGAAAAGCTCGTCTCCGCCCCGCCCCAGAAGGTCGGGGACGCATGAAGCGCCTCCGGAAGCGGGCCCAGGAGCTCCTCCTGACCGCTCCCTCGTTCGTCTGGCTCTCGCTCTTTTTTCTGATCCCAACGGCCCTGGTCTTCATTCTCGCCTTCCGCCCGGCTGACCCGTTCGGCGGGATCGGCAAAGGCTGGACCACGGCGACGATCAAAGGCCTGGCCGATCCCCAATACCTGGCGATCGCCCTGCGGACCCTTTGGGTCAGTTTCCTCTCGACGGGGATTTGCATGCTCCTGGCCGTCCCGACGGGTTACGCTGTCGCCCGGGCTTCCGAGCGCCGCCGGAACATGCTCCTCCTGCTCGTCATCGTCCCGTTCTGGACAAGCTTCCTCATCCGGGTCTTCGCCTGGAAGTCGATTCTTCACCCCGAGGGATTCATGAAAAAAGGCCTCGTCCTCCTCGGCCTGGCGGATCCTTCGTCCCAACTGCTCTATAACCTGGGCGCCGTCATCATGGTCACGGTCTACACGTTTCTTCCCTTTGCCATCCTGCCGATTTACGCCGCCGCCGAGAAATTCGATTTCCGCTTGATCGAAGCCGCCCGCGATTTGGGAGCCACGTCTTTCGAGGCCTTCCGGAAAATCTTCCTTCCCGGGATCCGGCAGGGCCTCATCACCGCCGTTCTGGTCGTCTTCATCCCGGCTCTCGGGTCCTACATCATTCCGGACATCGTCGGCGGCCCCGGCAGCGAGCTTCTCGGAAACAAGATCGCCCAGCGGGTGTTCGTCGACCGGAACCTGCCTCTGGCCGGCGGATTGTCCATCGTCCTGATCCTGGCGGTGCTCGCGCCGCTTTTAGCCGTCCTGGCCCTCCAGGGAAAGGGGAGCCGGATCGCGCCCAAGCGGGAGGAGACGGAAACGTGAAGCGAAGCCGCTTTCCTTTTATCGTCACCGGCTTCGTCCTGGTCTTCTTCTATCTCCCGATCCTTTTCCTGGTGGTCGACTCCTTCAACGCCTCCCGCTTCGGCGGGGCCTGGCGGGGTTTTTCCTTCAAGTGGTACGAACGGCTCTTTCACGAACCGGCCATCTGGGAGGCGGCAAAAAACACCCTCTTCATCGCCGTCGTGGTGACGTTTCTGTCGCTGGTCCTCGGGACGGTCTCGGCCTTGGCCCTCCATCGTTTTGCCAAATCGCGCCTGCAACGCTTCCACTACACCCTGATTTACACGCCGCTCGTCGTTCCCGAGATCCTGATGGGCATCAGCCTTCTGATGGCCTTTGTCGCCGCCGGCGTCCGGCTGGGAATGGCGACGATTATCCTGGCCCACGTGACGTTCTGCGTCAGCTATGTCGCCCTGGTTGTCCTGGGCCGGCTCCAGGATTTCGATTTTACGATCATCGAAGCGGCCAGGGACCTGGGGGCCACCGGCTGGCAGGCCGCCCGCCGCGTTCTTCTCCCGATGCTTGCGCCGGGCCTTGCGGCCGCCGGCCTCATCGCCTTCACCCTGTCGGTGGATGATTTTGTCATCACTTTTTTCGTCGCCGGGCCGGGGTCCACGACTCTCCCGATCCGGGTGTACAGCATGATCAAGCACGGGGCCACGCCGATGATCAATGCCCTTTCGACCTTATTGCTGGCTTTGACCTTCACCACCGTGATCGTCAGCCAGCGTTTATCCAAATCCGGTGCCATGGAGGGAGGACAATGAAGCTGCGCATGCTTTTACGTTTCGCGCTCGGGGCGGCGGTCATCGCCGCCGGATTTCTCACCGCGGGGTGCGGCGGAGGGGCGAAGGAACAGCCCGCCCTGCACGTGTACACGTGGTCGGATTACGTCAAGCCGGAGCTGGTCGCCCGGTTCGAGTCAGAAAATAACTGCAAAGTCGTCATCGACACATTCGACTCCAACGAGGCGATGTACGCCAAATTGAAGGCCGGGGCGACCGGCTACGACGTCATCACCCCGACCAGCTACATGGTCAGCCTGATGCGCAGTCAGGACATGCTCCAACCTCTCGACAAGACGATGATTCCCAGCGTCACCCATGTCGATGCGGACTACCTGGCCGTCGCCCTGGATAAGGGCATGGAGTATTCCGTGCCATACATGCTGACCAACACGGGCATTGCTTATTTGAAAAGCAAGGTTGACGGCTTCGAGCCGACCTGGGCGATGTTCGAACGGACCGACCTCAAGGGCCGGATGGTCATGCTCAACGACATGAGGGAGACGATCGGGGCGGCCTTGAAATACCTGGGCTATAGCCTCAACTCGACAAACCCCGAGGAGCTGGCCGCCGCCGGAGCCGTCGTGAAGAAGTGGAAGGCCAACCTGGCCAAGTTCGAAAACGAGCAGTACAAGACCGGGATCGCCTCCGGCGAGTTTCTCCTCGTCCACGGCTACAGCGGCGACATCCTCCAAGTCCAGGCGGAAAACGCGGACATCGCCTTCGTCATGCCTCGGGAAGGCGGCGTCCTTTCCTGCGACGACCTGGTCATCGCCAAGTCGGCCAAGGAAGTGAAGCTCGCCCACGCCTACATCAATTTCCTTCACGATCCGAAAGTGGCCGCCGAGAACACGGAGTTCATCCAGTATCTCTGCCCCAACAAGGACGCCTATCCTCTTCTGAGCGAGGCGATCAGGTTAAATCCCGGGATTTTCCTGGCCCCCGAGATCCAGGCCAAGTGCGAGGTCCTGGCCGATCTGGGCGAGAAAAACGCCCTTTACGTCAAAATCTGGGACGAGATCAAAGCCGGGAAATAAAAGCAAGGGGGTCAGGTCTTAAATTTGTATTTCTCTAATAGACCTGACCCCGGATATAACTGCATAAACATATTCTCGTTGGGGTGTCAGGTCTCTTTAAAATTACCAAATTTAAGACCTGACCCCCTTGCTTTCCCGTTTAAAGGATAGGCAGATACCGTTTGATCTCGTAGTCGCTGACCTGCTTGTCGAATTCGGCCGACGTGTTTTTCCCATAATCGTCGATCTCTTCGCGCTTGTTGGCGATGAACCGGGAAAGCAGGTAGTCGCCCAAAACGGCTCGGGCGGTTTCGCTCTTCTCCAGGAGGCGGACCGATTCCTCGAGGTTCCGGGGAAGCGTCTGGATCCGGAGCTTCTTCTGTTTCGTCCCGCTCATTTCGTAGATGTTGTCCTCGACGGGATCAGGGAGGGAATACCGGTTGCGAACTCCGGCCAGCCCGGCCGCAAGCATCGCGGCGAAGGCCAGGTAGATGTTGCTTCCCGGATCGGGCGAGCGCAGCTCGATCCGGGTGGCGTTTTCCTGTCCCGGCAGGTAGCGGGGCACGCGAATGTAGGCCGAGCGGTTTTTCTGGCCCCAGGCGATGTAGACGGGGGCTTCAAACCCTTCGATCAGGCGCTTGTAGGAGTTGACCCACTGGTTGTAAATCGACGAGAACTCCCGGGCGTGGTGGACCAGCCCGCCGATGTAGGACCGGGCCATATCGGAAAGATGGTAAGAACCGTTTCCGTCAAAAAAGAGGTTTTTCCCATCCTTCCAGAGCGACTGGTGAACGTGCATGCCGCTGCCGTTGCAGCCGTTGATGGGTTTGGGCATGAAGGTGGCGTACAGGCCGTGCATCCGGGCCACCCGTTTGACCATGTAGCGGGTGAGCATGACGATATCAGCCATCTCCAGGGCTCCGGCGTATCGGAAATCGATCTCGTGCTGGCCCGGCGCCGCTTCGTGGTGGTCGTATTCGGAGAGGATGCCCATCTGCTTAAGCAGGAGCTGGGTTTCCTTCCGGATTTCCCCGTGCAGGCCGGCGAAGAAATATCCCCCGTCGTCCAAGGGCTGAGGCTCCCTGTCATTTGGAAAGAGGAAGAATTCCATCTCCGGGCCGACCATGAAAGCGTCAATGTCGAATTCCTCCCTGGCTTTGCGGATCGATTCCTTCAGGATGTACCGGGCGTCGCCTTCGTAGTATGATTTTTCCGGAGTCTGAATGTCACCGAACATGATCCCTTCGCGCCAGGATGTTTCGGGCGAAAATCCCTGGTATGTCCAGGGCAGGAGCCGGAACGTCTTCGGGTCGGGCTTGATGATCAGGTCGCTTTCTTCGATCCGGACGAACCCTTCGATTGAAGAGCCGTCGAATCCCTTTCCTTCTCGGAAGGCTTTATCCAGCTCGCCGCTGGGAAATGAGAAATCCATCGGCCGGCCGAGGATGTCCGGAAAGATCACCCGGATGAATTCGATCTTGTGGGAAGGTTCAAGAACCGTCCGGAGAACATCGTCTTCATCGTTAAAACCGAAGGCCTTGAAAGGTTTTTTTATGATTGGATTCATGTTGTCTCCTCTTCTGTCGATATTTATAGATAAAAAACAGACAATTGTCAAGAAATAAATGTAATAATGTGACAAATGTAGTTAAATATGCAATATAAAAAGACAAAGGAGTAGAAATGATTGACGATTTGTCAAAAAAAATCATCGATTGCCTGAACGATGACGCCAGGAAGAGCTTCCGCGAAGTCGCCAAAGCGACAGGGACGTCCGTTACAGCCGTCATTCACGCGGTAAAAAACCTGGAGAGCAAGGGGGCCATTCGGGGATATATTCCGGTCGTCGACCCGGCCTCTCTCGGCTTCGACCTAAGCGCGGTCATCGCCGTCCGTATCTCCCAGGGGAAGCTCATCGAAACCCAGAAAAAGATCGCCGAGGATCCCCGGGTCTTCGCGGTCTATGACGTCACCGGCGAATGGGACTGTCTTGTCCTGGCCCGTTTTCGGGGCCGCGACGATCTCAATCGATTCATCAAGAAGGTGAATTCTTTCCCGCATATCGACCGGACGATCACCCACCTGGTTCTCAATACGGTCAAGGATGAGCGGCGGGTTTATCCGTGACAAAAAGGCGAGGGCAAAGCAATAGAGAAAAATAGCGGTCTACGCTCATGCGTCCCGGAAGACTTTTTTACGGCTCAAGGCCCGGGCCGCTCAAACATCTTCGCTCGGCCGGCTTCCCAAGCTAGACATCGAAAAAGCCCTAAACCGGACGATGTTCGCTTCGACCGCCATTATCTCTTTTTTGCTTTGCCGCTAAACGAAACCCTTTCCGCCCTTGATGATCAGGACTTTCGCTCCGCGGATTTTCCTCTGCTTGATTTCGAGAAGGGCCCGGTTGGCGTCGGCTAACGGATATTCGTCTACGGCCGGATGGAGCGGGATATCCGCGGCCAGCCGAAGGATGTCCGCCACATCCGCCCTCGTCACGTTGGCCACGCTCTTGATTTCCTTTTCCTGCCAGAGATGGCGGGCGTAATCGAGCCGGCGCAGCTCGTCCTTGTCGGACTCCTCTTTCCGGATCGCGTTGATGACCAGCCGCCCGCCGGGAGCCAGGGCGGCCATCGCTTCCACGACCGGGCGCCACACGGGCGTCGTGTCGATGATCGCGTCCAATTCCTCCGGCGGCCGGTCGGCGGTATCTCCCGCCCAGGTGGCGCCCAGCTCCAAAGCAAAGGCCCGCTCTTCCTTGTCCCGGGCGAAGACGTACGCGCGCAACCGGGGAAACAAATGCCGGGCCATTTGGAGAACGAGATGGCCTGAGGCCCCGAAACCTGTCAATCCCAGGGCTTGCCCGTTCCGAAGTCCGGCGAGCCGCAACGAACGATATCCGACCGCGCCGGCGCAGAGAAGGGGAGCCGCTTCAACGTCGGAGAAGAGATCGGGAATCGGATAGACGAAAGCTTCCCGGGCGATCATGTATTCGGCATATCCCCCGTCGGCGTCGCGGCCGGTCGCCCGGAAATCGGGGCACAGGTTTTCCCGGCCTTCGAGGCAATACCGGCAGCGGCCGCAGGCGGAGTGGATCCAGGCGACGCCGACGCGATCGCCGGGCCGGAATCGCCCGCCACCTCGTCCGCTTTCCTCGACTCGGCCGATGACTTGGTGCCCGGGGATGACCGGCAACCGCGGGGGCGGCGTCCGGCCTTCAATCTCGTCAATCTCCGTATGGCAGACGCCGCAGGCCGAAACCCGAAGGAGAAGTTCCCCCTCGGCAGGAGCTGGAACGGGCAGATCGCGGAGCTCCAGCGGCTCGTCTCCCGACCGAAGGTCCAGGATTCTCGTCATCAGCATGGCTTTCATGGCGGCGCTCCTTCCGCGACTTACTCCTTTAGAATAGGAGAGAATGCCGCAGGAGTAAATATTATTAATAAAGTATGCCCGGGAGAAGAATGGGACCAAGAAAAGTAAAATATATTTACATTCATTTTATAGCTTAACGGAAAATTCGGTCATATTTCACCGCTTTTTTCCCTGCTTTTTCGGTATCATGGTCATCCCGGGGAGATTTCCTACTGATAATTAACGATTCGGCGATCCGATTCCGTTAAATTCCTTCCTTTTTGGCATGATTCGTGCTTAAAACAGCTGTGAGGACCACGATGCGAGACCTCGAAGGCATGCGAATCCGGTATAATTCGGGGATGCTCCGAATGAGAAAGGGGAAGGCTTTCCTCCTCCTCCTCCTCCTCCTCATTTTTCCCTTTCTCGTTTCGGCCTCCTTCGGTCAGGAAGCTTCGTCTCCGCAAACGGATCCGCTGGCTTTCCTCTCCGAGATGAAGCAAGCCTTCGAGGCCTCGGATCGAGCCGCCTATATCCAGGCGTTCGCTTCCGAGCTCCGGGAACAGGAAGGGTTGGTCTACGATTCCCTCCGGCAGACCTTCCAGATGACCTCGGTGATCTTTCGGCCGGTCGGCGGCTTCACGCCGGGCGAAGACGGCGAGACGCTTTTCGTGAACGCCGTGTTCCGCAACGACCAGGAATCCATGCTCGAAACCTGGAAGCTCTTCTTGGTCCGCGAGGGGAGCCGGCGGATCATCCGCTTAAAGACCATTTCGGGAAATCCGGCCATCTATTATTCCCTTTCGTTCCCCTCCGACCGTGCTGTCCGGGCCGCCCGGATCGAAATCCGCCATCAGGACATGGAGGCGGTTTTCGACGACGCCTGGATTTTCTACGATAACATCACCCACCTGGAAACGGGATTGGTCATCCTCGGCCGGGGCCGGCTCCGGTTCACGCCGTCGTCGGAAACGGAGCGTCATCAGCTTTCCCTCCGGTACAAGACCGGCGCGGTCGATACGGATATCCAATCGGCTTATCTGCGCTTTTCCCCGCAATTTTTCAAGACCAACGTCAAAATCACTCCGGCCGCCGAACCGGCCGCTTCCGCCGGACCGATGCCCGCGGATATCGCCGCCGCCCGGGCCCTGTTCAACCGGTTTTACCCCGAATCATTTTCCATCTTCGATCCGGTCGATGGCCGGCTCCTGGCGACACTTCCCCAAAGCGACCAGGCGACTTTCGAATTCCAGACCGAAATCCGGGCCGGTTTCGGCTATTCCTATAATCCCTTCTCGCTGGAGGAAGTCCGGTTCTGGAGCCGCTCCCCGGACACCCTTCTGTGTCTCTATTCCCCGGAAACGCCGGAAGCCGAAGGCAAGCGGATGATCGTCACCTTCGGGGAGAAATTCGACCTCCTCCGCTGCGATGTGGATCTGGATATCCAGCCGGACCGTTTTTTTCTCTCGGCCAAAGCTCGTCTCGAGGTCGAGGCCCGTCTCCCGGGCGTCGAAAGCCTGAAGTTCGACCTGAACGCGGCTTTCGAAATCCTCCGCGTCTCCGACGGCGAGAGCCGGCCCATGTCCTTCAGCCAGGATAAGGATCGCCATACCCTGACCGTCGCGCTCCTTCAGCCCTTGGAGAAAGGGCAAGTCGCCGCGGTCGAAGTCTTCTACCGGGGGATCCTCCAGCCGCCCGTTCAAACGACCGATATCGCCCAGGTCATCCCCTTCCTTGAAAACTCCCGCGATACGTTGCCCGAATTTGACAGCTACCTGTACAGCCAGTCGGCGTCCTGGTATCCCTCGACGAGCGAGACCGATTTCTTCCAGTCCCGGCTCCGGCTCAGCATTCCGCCTCTCTACTCCGCCGTGGCCGTCGGCGAGCTCGTCCAGGAAGAGACGATCGACGAGGTCGGCCGGGTTCTGACCTTGGAAAAAATCGGGAACCGGTTGTCTACGTACGAAACGCGCAAGCCGGTCAAGTACCTGGCCTTCATCGTCGGGGCGTTCAAGCGGTCGATCGGCGAGAACGGTCAGGGCGAGAATCCGCCGATCAAGCTCTTCGTCTCCGAGGATATCCGCATCGTCCGCCGGTCGATGCTTGAGGAAGCCCGGTCGATCCTTGAGGCTTACGTCGGGATCTTCGGCCCCTTCCCGTTTGAGAAGCTGACGATTGTCCAGCGGATTTGGGGGACGGCCGGCGGCCACAGCCCCGCTTCGTTCATCGTCCTCAACGAGCTGGCCAGAAACCTCATCACTTCGGCTATTCCGGACCCGAAAAGTCCCGTCGACCTGCCCCAGTACAAGGAATTCTTTATGGCCCATGAGATCGCCCACCAGTGGTGGGGGCAGACGGTCGCCGGGGCGAGCTATCACGACATGTGGCTGAGCGAAGGCCTGGCCCAATATTCCGCGGTCCGATATCTGAAGATGAAATACGGCCTCAAGGCCTTTGTCGCGATCATGAAGAAGTTCGTCGAATGGACCGAGAAGGCCTCGGATTTCGGCCCGATCACCCTTGGAGCCCGGCTCAGCGTCCATGATTTCCGATCCTTCCAGGCGATCCTGTACGGAAAATCGTGCGTGGCCCTTTTTATGCTCTCGGATTTGATCGGGGAGGAGGCCTTTGATCGGGGGCTGCGCCTCTTCATCGAACGGCATGCCTTCGGCCTGGCCCGGACGTCCCAGTTCATTCGGGCGATGGAGGAGGCGTCCGGCCGGACGCTTAAGGAATTCTTCCGGGGCTGGTTCGATTCCCATCTCCTTCCCCGGATCGAGACGGTTTCCCAGATCCTCCGCCGGGGCGAGGGTTATGAGCTTAAAATTACCGTGAAGCAAACCGGGCGCCCGCTGGTTTTCCCCCTGGTCGTGTCCTGGTCGGAGGGCCGCCGCCTCGTCCGGCAGGCGCTCGAAATCGACGCCGGGACGAAAACGTTCACGTTCACGACGGCGGAGAAGCCGTCGAAATTCCTGGTGAACCCGGACCGCCTGGTTCCGGGCGGCTTCCGCTGACCCTTCCTGTTCAGTAATTTCCCGCCGGAATGTCCAGGCGCTTGATCATTTCGTTGAGCGTCGTCGGCTTCAGGCCGAGGAGCGCGGCCGCGGTCTTTTGTACGCCGTTGGCCTTGGCCAGGGCCGTTTCGATCAGCCGCCGCTGGAAGGCCAGCGTCTGTTCCTTGAGGTCCAGGCCGTCGGCCCCGGCGACGAAGTCGACCGGCGCCGGCGTCGCCTCGCGGGACAAGCCGAACAGCTCCGGAAGATCCTCCCGGGTGATCACCGGATTCTTGGCGAAGACGACCGTCCGCTCGATCAAGTTTTCCAGTTCGCGGACGTTCCCCGGCCAGGAGTGGCGGTCCAGGACCTGGAGAACTTCGGGGCTGACGCTCTCGACGATCTTGTCGTTTTCCTTGGCGAAAATATCAAGGAAATGCTTGACCAGGAGGGGGACGTCCTCGCGGCGCTCGCGGAGCGGGGGCAGGATGATTTTGATGACGTTCAGCCGGTAATAGAGATCCTTGCGGAACGACTGCTGCTCGATCATCTCCTCGAGCTCGACATTGGTGGCGGCGATGATCCGGACATCGACGCGGATCGTTTTCGTCCCGCCGAGCCGCATGAACTCCCGGTCCTGCATGACCCGGAGGAGCTTGGCCTGGGTTTCGAGCCCGATCGTGGAGATCTCGTCGAAGAAGATCGTCCCCTTGTCGGCCGCCTCGAAGAGTCCCTGCTTCTCCGAAACCGCGCCGGTGAAGGCCCCCTTGACGTGGCCGAAGAGGTGGCTCTCGAGAAGGTCGGGAGGAAGCGCCCCGCTGTTGACGACGACGAACGGATGGGCGGCCCGTTGCGAATTCGTGTGGATGGCCCGGGCGACCAGTTCCTTGCCGGTCCCGCTCTCTCCCTGGACCAGGATCGTGGACCTGGTTGGGGCGGCGGCCCGGATGAGCTCGAAGACCCGCTCCATCGGCTTGCTCCGGCCGAGGATATTGGAGAAGCTGAATTTCTTCCGCAGCTCCTCCCGGAGGCGGTCGTTCTCTTCCCGAAGGTTCTTGTGAGACAGGGCCCGCTCGATCGTCAGGAGAAGCTCCTCGTTCTTGAAGGGCTTCTGGACGTAATCGTAGGCCCCGATCTTCATCGCCTCGATCGCCGATTCCACCGAGGCGTAGGCGGTGATGATGATGACCACCGTCTGCGGGGCGATTTTTTTAATCTCCGGGAGGATCTCCAGGCCGTTGCGGCCGGGCATCAGCAGATCCAGGAGAACGAGATCGTAGGAAGCGGTGTCGAACTTGGGCAGGGCTTCCTCGCCCGACGTCGACAGCTCGACGTCGTAGCCTTCCGCCAGCAGCAGCTGTTCGAGGATATCGCGGATGACGGGCTCGTCGTCTATGACGTGAAGGGATCCTCTGCTCATGCGTCCTCGGTCTTTCTTTTCCTTTTCTCCAGGTTCTTGGGCAGGAAAATAGTGAATTTGGTCCCCTTGCCGACCTCGCTCTGGACGTCGATTCGGCCCTCGTGCTCGTTGATGATGGCGTAGCTGATGGACAGGCCGAGACCCGTCCCCTTGCCGACGCCCTTGGTCGTGTAGAACGGGTCGAAAATGCGGGGGAGATGCTGCTCTTTGATCCCCGTGCCGGTGTCGCTGATGGCCACGAACGCTTCGGTCGGGGTTTCGCCGAGCTCCAGCCGGAGGCGCCCGCCGTTGGGCATGGCGTCCAGGGCGTTGAGAATGATGTTGATGAAGACCTGTTGGAGCCGCTCGCCCTGGGCCCAGATGGGGGTCACCGGGGCCATCTCGGTCTCCAGGTCGATGGACATGGCCTTCAGCTTGTAATCGATCAGGGAGATGATCTCCTGGAGATTGTCCCGGAGGTCGACCCGGTGGAAGGCCAGGTCCGAAGGGTTGCGGGCGAAGGTCAGGAGGTTTTTCACGATCCGGGAGACCCGGTCGGTCTGGGCTTCGATCTTGTCCAAGAGGCCGGTGAAGTGCTCGTCGGAAACTTTCTTCTGCAGCATCTGGACGTAGCTGGAGATGCCGGTCAGCGGGGTGTTGATCTCGTGGGCGACACCGGCCGAAAGCAGCCCGATGCTGGCCAGCTTCTCCGAGGTCAGGAGCTGCTGCTGGAGCCGGATTTTGTCGGTAATGTCCTCGAAGACGATGATCGTCCCGTAGGAATGGAGGAGGTTGTCCAGCAGCGGCGTCTTGGCGATGTCGAAGATCCGCATTTCGCCGGAGGGCCGGTCGATCGGAATCTCCCCGACGAGGTGGTACTCGGCCTGGGTGTCCGGAGGGAAGATCGCGGCGAAGGCCTTCGGCCCGATGACATCGCTCAATCGTGCGCCCAGGACATCTTCCCGCTTCCGGCTGAACGTCTCTTCGCAGATGCGGTTCCAGCCGCTGATCCGGCCGTTCTGGTCGAGAACCGCCACGCCCACGGTCAGGCTTTCGATGATGTTCTCGCTGTAATCCTTGAGCCGTTCGAGCTCGGAGGCGCGTTGCCCGGCCTGGTTATAAAGGTGGGCGTTTTCCACGGCCAGGGCGACCTGCGAGGAGATAGTGGTGAGCAGCTCCCAGTCCTCGCTCGTAAGGAACGTGGCGTCGATCTTGCGGCCCATGGCCAGGCAGCCGACCAGCTTGTTCTCGCCCTTGAGGGCGAGAAAATGGTCAAAACCGGAGGCCCGGAGGCCTTCGAGCTTGGCCTGGAGCTTGATGTCTTCCGTCACCGAGTAGAGCGAGAGAGCGTCGTTTTCGGCCAGGCTCTCGTAGACCTTGGGGTCGAACGTCAGCCGGCCCGCGGCCGCGCCGGCGGAATCGCCTCGGGCGCTGAAGACGGTGAACGTCGTGCTTCCCGCTTCGACGGGCAACAGGAGGGCGATCGAGCGGAGCGACAAGGCGTTGGAAATCAGCTCGAGGAGCCGTTTGGCCAGCGTTTCGAGGTTGCGCTCCCGGCTCAGCTCCTGGGAGATGGTCAGCAGGGTCTTGCGGTAATGGTAGCTCCGCCGGTAGAAGACCCGGTCGATGACCGACTGGATGAGGCTCCGGAGCGGGGTGAACACGGTTGCCCCGAGGATGAGGGCCAGGACGCCCAGGAGCAGGGCGTTGAGCTTGTTCTCGGAGAAAATCTTGGTCTGCGACGAGACGCCGAGGTAGATCAGGGCCAGGACGAAATAGGAAATGACCAGGGTGGCCGTTTTCTTGATGATGACTTCCAGGTCCATCAGCTTGTAGCGGGAGATGGAGTAGGAAAAGGACAGGGGAATGAGGGCTTGGAGGAGGACGGTGAGCTCGGCCGCCGTGCTCGGGGCTGCGCCGGCGACGAAAGGAATCACATACAGGGCGGTGAACGGGACGACGCCGAAACCTAATCCATAGACGATCCACTTCAGCTGTTTCCTGACGATGAAGCTCTGGTGGCGGAGAGCCCCGACGACGATTACGGCCAGGGCCCAGAAGGTGTACAGGGCAAAATGGCCGAGCTCCCACTTTTCCAGAGCCGCGTAAACCTCGAGGATGCCGTCGGCGTCGAGGTCCGGGATAAGCGAGAGAAACAGGGCGATCCGGGCCAGGAGAAGAAAGAATCCGGGGACGTACAAGAGAAGGGCGGCCGTCGGCCGGTTCCGGAGGATTTTCTTCCGCTGGGGGAAAATCATGAAGTAATGGACCAGAAGCGGGGGGAAGACCAGGAAGGCGATTTTATCCAGCCCGTAGAAGAGGCTGTCGAAGAGGTCGAAATCGCCGGTATAGGAGAAGATATAGAACATGTAGAGCGAGGCCGAGAGGAGATAATAATGGATGTTGGCGCCCCGCAGCGGCCGGGCCGAGTTGAGGAAGACGATCAAGGCGATGATGACGGTCATCAGGCCGGTGAAGGCCAGGTAAAAATAAAGAACGTTGGGCCCCTTGTCTATGGGAACGAACGATCCGGTGTAGGTGATGACTTCGCCCGGCCGGTAGATTTCGTACGTGATTTTCTGGCGCTGTTTCCAAACCAGCCAGAGGTTTTTCTCCAAGTCGATCTTGTTCCTGATCTCGACTTTATCTGTGGCGGCGAAGTTGTGGGAGACGGAATAGAGGACGTCGCCTTTTTTCAGGTTGACTTGATACGCCGGCCCGTCCTTGTCGATCTTGATGGCCGTCAGCTGATCCTGCTTCATCGCCCAAATGACGCCGTCGGACGGGGCTCGCCAGGTGATCTGCCGGTAGACGTTCAAGCCCCCCAGGAAAAGAAGAATGGCCAGAGGGATCAGGAGAAAGGACGTCCGATTTTTCACGATTCAATCCAAAAAATTGAATCCCTCAGGCTCGAAGCGGCTGCGGGGCGATTCCCAAATTTCATCGGTTCAGTCCAGGATGTGGCGTCGGGCGGCGCGGGCGGCCCAGGCGATCGTCGGTTGGCGGTTCAGCCTCTGGAGGGACTTGTCCGTCTTGACCCCGATGGGCTTCGTGCTCTGCGAAAGCAGGGAGCGCATGTAATCGGTCGCCGGCCGTTTGGCCGGGTTTGCGTCCTGAAGTTCCTTTTCTGGAGGCGGCGTTTGCTGACCGAGGCCCAGGGCCGCAGCCAGAAAAAGAGGCGGCAGAAACGCCCGTGCCCTTGCCTTATTCTTATTCATCCCGCAATATTAAATACCCCGGGGCGCCCGGAAGTCAAATTTGCAGGAACGCCCTCCTTTGCATAAAATCACGGCATGAACACGCCCCGCCGGGTTCGGCTCCCCCTCCTTATTCTCCTGGCCGCCGCGATGCTGTCCTGCTCCCCGGGCGTTAAACCGGCCGCCGTTTCCGGCTTGGATGAGCTGAAGGACAAGAGGATCGGCGTCCTGATCGGATCGACCCACGACCAGTTCATCACCTCCCGGTTCCCCGAGGCCGAGATCCTCCGGCTGGACACGAGCCCCGACCTGGCCGTCGCCCTCAACGCCGGCAAATGCGACGCGATCATTATGGACGCCAACACCGGCCGGCTTTACCGGCGGGACGACCCCGGCCTGGCTCTTCTGGCCGAGAAAATTTTCGCCGAAAATCTGGGGTTTGGCTTCGCCGACGCGGCGCTCCGGGACGCCTTTAACGATTTTCTCCGGGAACTGAACTCCGGCGGCGAATTGGATCGCATCCGGGCCAAGTGGGAAAGCGATTCCGGTCAATCCGTTACTCCCGATCCTCCCGCCGCCGGCCCGAACGGCCGCCTTCGGATCGCCACCTCGGCCGACGGGTTGCCCTTCACTTTCATCAAGGAAGGCCGATACACCGGGCTGGACATCGATCTCGCCTACCGTTTCGCCGCCCGGCAGGGGATGACCGCCGACGTCCAGACGCTGCCCTTCGGCTCGCTGATCGCCAGCCTCGCTTCGGGCAAATCGGAGGTGATCTGCTCGGGCATCACCATCACCGCGGAGAGGGCTAAACAGGTTCATTTCTCCGACGTTTATTACCAGTCGGGGGCCGACGCCCTCATCCTGAAGAAAAACGCGGCCGCCGTTTCCGGCTTGGAAGCCGGCGCCGCCCCGGCCTTCGACGCGGCGATCATCGGGGCGATGACCGGGTCGACCGGGGAACAGCTCGTTCGGGAACGTTTTCCCAAAGCCGACCTCCGGCTGTTTGACGACATCATGGATTCGATCGCCGCCTTGAAGACGGGCAAGCTGGATTATGTGATCACGGCCTACACAACGGCCCTCCGGGCGGCCGGCGCCAATCAGGACTTGGTCGTCCTCCCCGAGGAATACAACCACGAATGGGCCTCGATTGCCGTCCATCAGAAAAATCCCGAGCTGTTGGCGGAGATCGATGCGATCCTGCTTGGATTCAAAGCCGACGGGACGCTCGAGAAGATCATCGGACACTGGGTTCGGCCGGACGGTTCGCCCTACGAGTTCGTCAAGGTCCCGAAAGCCGCGGGCGGGCCGCCCTTGCGTGTGGCCATCGCCGCCAACCGCGAACCCATGGGCTTTCATCAGGGAGATGAAATCGTCGGCCTCGACCCCGAATTGATCGAGAACGTCGCTTATCGCCTGGGCCGCCCGGTCGTCTATTCCGACATGAAGTTTTCCGCCCTGGTCGTGGCGCTCGAGTCGGGCAAGGCGGACGTGATCTGCTCGAACATGACCGCGACCGAGGAACGCCGGAAACGGGTGAGCTTCACCGAGGGCTATTACGTCAATCCGCAGGTGATGCTGGCCCGCCGGAGTGTCGTCGCCGGGGCCGCTCCGACGGAGAAGAAGGGATTTTTCGCCGGCGTCAAGGACAGTTTCGTCAATAACCTCATCCGGGAAAAACGCTACCTCCTGATCTGGCGGGGATTGAAGGTCACGTTCCTCATCTCCATCCTCTCGGCCCTCCTCGGGACGGTCATCGGAGGCCTCGTTTGCTGGATGCGGATGAGCAAGCGGAAGCTCCCTCGGGCGATTGCCCGGGTGTATATCGACCTCCTCCGGGGCATTCCCCAGGTCGTCCTGCTGATGATCATGTTTTACGTCATCTTCGCCCCGCTGGACGTGAGCGGCGTGCTGGTGGCGACCATCACCTTCGCCCTGAACTTCGCCGCTTATGTCTCGGAGATGTTCCGGACATCGATCGAGAGCGTGAAGAAAGGGCAGACCGAGGCGGGGATCGCTCTTGGATTCAGCAAGGTCGGAACGTTCCTCCACATCGTCCTCCCCCAGGCGGTCCAGCGGGTTCTGCCGGTCTACAAGGGCGAGTTCATCGCCCTGGTCAAGATGACGGCCATCGTCGGGTATATCGCCGTCCAGGACTTGACGAAGGCCAGCGACATCATCCGAAGCCGCACGTTCGACGCCTTCTTCCCCCTGATCATGGTTGCGGTCCTCTACTTCGTTCTGGCCTGGCTCCTGACCCTGCTTCTGGAGGCCCTCCAGGTTCGGACCGCCCCGAAGCGCGGAGGTTCGAAATGAACATCCGCGTTGAACACCTTGCCAAATGTTTCGGCGCCGCGACTGTCCTTAAAGACATCAACGTCGAGATCAATACCGGGGAAGTGATTTCCGTGATCGGCCCTTCGGGAACGGGCAAGAGCACGTTCCTCCGCTGCCTGAACCTCCTGGAAACGCCGACCGGCGGGAGCATCCGGGTCAACGGGCAGGATATCCTGGTCCCGGGAAGCGATCCTAATGCCCTGCGGCGGAAGATGGGCATGGTCTTCCAGAATTTCAACCTGTTCGATCACCTGACGGCTTTGGGGAACCTGACGATCGGCCCGATCCAACTGCTTAAAAAAACGCCCGAAGAGGCCGCCAGGCGCGGCCGGGAGCTTTTGGCTCTGGTCGGGCTGGCGGCCAGGGAAAACGCTTTTCCCGACGAGCTGTCCGGCGGCCAACAGCAGCGAATCGCCATCGCTCGCTGCCTCTCGATGGATCCCGAGGTCATCCTTTTCGACGAGCCGACTTCGGCCCTCGATCCGACGATGGTCAGCGAGGTCCTGGGCGTCATTCGCCGCCTGGCCGCCGACGGGATGACGATGGTCATTGTGACTCATGAGATGAAATTCGCCCGGGATGTCTCAAGCCGCGTCCTGTTCATGGACGAAGGTGTCATCTACGAGGAAGGTAAACCGGCGGACATCTTCGACAACCCCCGCCGGGATAAAACCCGAGCGTTCATCTACCGGATCCGCAACCTCGCTTATCACATCCCCGACGAGACCTACGATTACTACGATATGATGTCCCGGATCGAGGCCTTCGGCCGCCGGCATTTCTTCCCCGAAAAGGCGATCGGGAACCTCATGCTGGTCGTGGAGGAGACGCTCCACCTGTGCCTCGGCGAGGGGGACGTCGAGGCCCGGCGGGCGCTCGTCCGGGAAACCGGCGGAATGGAGATGATCGTGGCCTTCTCCGAGCAGGGCAACGAAGTGTCGGTCGTCTTCATGGCCGACGCGGCCCTCAAGACCATCCTCAATCCGTGCACCGATACCGACGGCCTGAGCCGGAACATCATTGCCGGACTGACATCCTCCGTCCTTGAAGAAATCAAGGACGGAAAGATTTGCCTGACTCTGGTGATGAAAGCCGGCTGAGGGCTTCAACCGCGTTTATATTTAAGAATCGGCGCAATTTAGGCCTGACAAATTGACTCCGCCCCGGGTTTGACCTAATCTAGTAAGCGGGAATCTTTATGCCAACTTTCATCTGCCGGGTCGCCGACGAGGCCGGAACGGTCACAAGCCGGTCATTTCCGACCGGCTCCCCGGATGATTGCCGCCGGCATTTCGAGGCGGAGGGGCTTTGCGTTCTGTCGGTCAAGCGGGATTGGCGGAAATTCGCCGCGGTCGCCGGCGGATCCGACCGCAAGATCAAGCCCCGCGATTTTATCATGTTCAACCAGGAGTTCACGGCGATGATTCGGGCCGGGTACCCGGTCCTTCGTTGCCTGGAAGCGATCGGCGGCCGAACGAAAAACGCCGCCTTGAAGCATGTCCTGGGCCGGGTCGAGAACGACATCCGCCACGGCAAGGCCCTCTCGGAGGCCTTCGCTCCCTTCGAGGACCGGTTTTCCAAGGTCTACACGGCCGCCCTGATGGCCGGCGAAATCAGCGGCACTTTGCCCGAAACGATCGGCCAGTACGTCTCCTACGCCAAGACACTCGACCGGACCGGCCGCCGGATCCGCTCGGCGATGATGTACCCCGTCTTGATCATCAGCTTCTCCTTCGTCCTTCTCCTGCTTTTGCTCAATTTCGTCTTGCCCAATTTCGCGGAGTTCTACGCCGATTTCGAGACGCAGCTGCCGTACCTGACCTCGCAGCTCATCGCCTTTTCGCTTTTCATGCGCCGAAATATCGTGATCTGGCCGCTGTTGGCCGCGGTCTCAGTCTTCCTTTATTGGCGGATGAAACGAACGCCGGCCTGGCGATGCCGCTGGGATGAGTGGAAGCTCAAGGTCCCGTTCGCCCGGCCGTTGATCGTCGAATCCGCGGTCTCCCTCTTTTCCCGGACGCTGAGCCTGCTCCTCGGTGCCGGGGCGTCGCTGGTCGAGTCCGTCGGCTTGGCCTCCCAGGCCATCCCCAACAAGTTCCTGGCCGGCCGGATGAATCCCGTCCCCGCCGGCATCCGCAACGGCGAATCGCTGTCGGAATCCATGGGGAAGGCGGGCTTCTTCCCGCCGATGTCCCTGGACCTCATCCGGATCGGCGAGACTTCGGCCAACTTGAGCGGCATGCTCCGCGAGCTGGCCGACGTCACCGAGGAGCGGATCCAGCAGAAGCTCGACACCCTGGTGTCCCTCGTCGAGCCCGTTGTCATCATCCTGACCGGGGTGCTCGTGGCGGGGATGCTCTTGTCCGTTTACCTCCCGATGTTCCGCATCATCCAGGTGGCTCGATAACATGAATCCTTCCGTGACCCGCAACCCTCTCCCGGCCGACGAAAGCGAAGCCCGCAAGCTCGCCGAGCGCTGCGGCGTTCCATACATCGATCTTTCCGGCTTTCGGATCGACCGGGAGCTGGTCCAATCCTTTCCCCCGGAATTCCTGTACCGGTCCAATTTCGTCCCCCTCGCGGTCGAGGGCGGCACGCTCCGGATCGCCATCGCCGACCCGTCCGACCTGGAGACGATCGATGCCGTCCAGACCCTCTCCGGCAAGAAGGTCGCGGTCACGGCCGCTTCGCCCCGGTCCATCCAGGAAGCCCTTCGGAAAAGCGAGACCGCCCTCCAGGTTCTCAAGGGCGCGACCGAGGGCTTCATCCAGCAGCTGGTGGAAAAGGACGGCGGCGAGGAGGAAGAAGTCATTTCGCTGGAGAAGCTGGCCGGCCAGGACGGGTCGATCATCAAGCTGGTCAACACGATCATCTTCACGGCGGTCCAAAAGCGGGCCTCGGACGTCCATATCGAATCCAAAGACGACAACGTCCACGTCAAGTACCGGATCGACGGCGTCCTGGGCGAGGCCATGGAGCCGATCGACAAGAAATTCCAGGCCCCGATCATCTCCCGGATCAAGGTCATGTCCGACCTGGACATCGCCGAGCGCCGGGTCCCCCAGGACGGCCGATTCCGTCTGAAGATCAAAGACAAGACGATCGATTTTCGCGTCTCGATCATGCCCAGCATCTACGGCGAGGATTCGGTCATCCGGATCCTGGACAAGGAAATGATCACCGAGGCGATCTCCGAGCTCAAGCTCGACCTCCTCGGCTTCTCCGACGATGTCCTCAAGCGGTTCCGCCGCTACATCGCCCAGCCGTACGGGATGGTCCTGGTGACCGGGCCGACCGGCAGCGGGAAGACGACCACTCTTTACGCCGCCCTGACCGAGATCCGCTCGCCTGAAGACAAGATCATCACCATCGAGGACCCGGTCGAATACCAGGTCGCGGGCATCACCCAGGTCCCGGTCAACGAGAAAAAAGGGCTGACGTTCGCCCGGGGGCTGCGCTCGATCCTCCGGCACGACCCGGACAAGATCATGGTCGGGGAGATCCGGGACCCGGAGACCGCCCAGATCGCCATCCAGTCGGCCCTGACCGGCCACCTGGTCTTCACCACCGTCCACGCCAACAACGTCTTCGACGTCATCGGCCGTTTCATCCACATGCAGGTCGACCCGTACAGCTTCGTCTCGGCCCTCAACTGCATCCTGGCCCAGCGCCTCGTCCGGCTCCTCTGCCCGAAATGCAAGACGGCGGTCCGGTATTCCGATGACCAGCTTCGGGAATCGGGCTTTGACCCGGCGATCTACCGGGAAAAGGACTTCTACGAGTCGGCCGGTTGCGCCGATTGCGGATTCAGCGGCTATCACGGCCGGACGGCGATCGCCGAGGTCCTGGATCTCTCGGACACGATCCGGGAGATGATCCTGATCCGCAAGCCCCTGTCCGAGGTCCGGAAGACGGCCAAGGCCGAGGGGATGACCTCGATCCGGGACGTCGGAATGGGGAAGGTTTTGGCCGGTTTGACCAGCCTCAAGGAATTGAATAAAGTCACGTTCGTGGAATAAGGGAGACCAATGGCATTGGGCGACGGTTTGATCCGGTATTTGACGGCCCCGGCCGTCCCGTCGGCTGCTTTTCACCTCGGCCCCGGCTATCTCGGCGGCCTCCGCCGCTCCGGAAAGACCGGTTCGGTGAAAGGCTCGGTTCTCAAGCCTGTCCCGGCCGGCGTTGTCGAGTTCTCCTTCGACCGGCCGAACATCGCCCGGCCGGACGCGTTCCTCGCGCTTATAAAAGACGCGGTCCGCCGGCTCGGCGGGCCCGAGGGCCCGGTCGCCTTGCTCCTTCCTGAAACCTGCGTCAAAACCGCTCTCTTGACGTTCGAGTCCCTGCCGACGGCCCCGGAAGAATGCGAAAAAGTCGTCCGCTGGAAGCTCCAGAAGACGCTCCCCCTGCCGGCGATGGAGACACGGCTTTCCTTTGCCGTTCACCGGACGGCGGACCGGGCCAAGGCCTTCTGCGTCCTGGCCGGCGAAACCGTCGTTCGGGAATATGAGCAGGCTTTTGCCCGGGCCGGTTTGAGCGTCCGGCTGATCGGCCTCCCGACTCCGGCCCTCTTGGGATGCCTGCCGCGAAACGGGGCTTCGAACTTCCTGGTCGTCAACGTCGAGGGCGACTATTTCGCCGCCCTGGCCGTCCTGGAAGGAGAACCGATCCTGTTCCGGGTCAAGCCGCTTGCGCCGGAAGCCCTCTGGGCCGAAGCCGCGGAGGAAACGGCGGCGACCGTCCGTTTTCTCGAGGACCGGGAGAAGAAGCGCATCGAAGCCGTCTGGTTACGACCCGCGGCCGGCGGCGGCGAAGCGGGCGTTTCCCTCCTTCAGGGGAAAGTCGCTTCGCCCGTCCGGACGCTTCCGGGCGACGCTCCTTCCGGAGTCCCCCCGGCGGAAAAAATATCTCTGGCCGCGCTTCTGGGGCAGCTGTCATGAACGGATCTCTGCGTCTTCCGCTCAACCTGGCCTCCCGGCCGTTGCGCAACCGCCGCCTGTTCCGAACGGTCGTCGGCGGATTGATCGTCCTCTT
>Ga0105099_10000504_pt1 | contig 26651 bp, 27 predicted proteins | sample PPLLak3cmMay2015_2_FD_79138 | JGI IMG/M metagenome (GOLD analysis project Ga0105099, IMG submission 79138) | Freshwater sediment microbial communities from Prairie Pothole Lake near Jamestown, North Dakota, USA - PPLs Lake P8 Core (1) Depth... | ecosystem: Environmental > Aquatic > Freshwater >... | reverse complement strand
CTTTTCAATGGAGAGATTTTTCTTGAAGAATACTTTGAGAATTTAAACTCAATGATTCCTCTGCTCGAAAGCTTTTCAGGAAGTTTTCACAGCCTTACAGGCCACTTCCTTTTTGCCGACCAAAAGATTTCAGAAAACGTGATAAAAGACAGAACAGCCATAGAAGTCAGCCCAAGAGTATTTTACATTGAAGATTTGGTTAAGGACGAAAACCCTATTTTCGTCAGCTCAGGAAAACTGATAATCCCAAATAAAAACCAGCATTTGTTCGATTTCCGAGGATACATGACCTCAGAAGGAATACGAATGCCAAGCCACAAAAGAAGACACCTCAACGAGTATGACAAAAAAGAAGAGCCAATGTTTTTGACAAAACTAAAATTTGATTTCATACACGCCGCGTTTGAAAGCAAGGAAAAAGCACTTGAAGTTTTATGGGACTACGGGCAAAAAATAAGAAATAACGAGCTTCCACCTGAAAATTTCAACATAACCATCACACCACGCACAAACCCGCAAATCTACGCGGCCAGATACAGAGTACACAGGCGCTTTTACAGGATACAACACCTAAACCTCAAACTCGACCAGCCACAAACCTGCCTTATTGTTGAAGAAAACGGACAGGAAGAATTAATACCAAAAGAAAAACTCAAACCAGAACACAAACTGGCAATCGACGCATACATGTCAGAAGCATATGAGGAAGGCAGCTTTATGGACATAAATGTTGACGCAATCTTTTTCACAGGCATCAATGAAAAACTTTATTTTCTAGCCAAACAAAAAGTCAAAAAATGGTACAAATCAGATGGAGAGCAATTCCCAACAGACCAGGCAAAAGGACAACTATTACTATTCGAGCCCTCACCATCAGACCGTCTCAAAAACATGATTTATTTACTAGACAGAATCAAATACGGTTATGCATCCCAAGCTGAAAAAGAAGAGTTCAAAAGTCATTTAACGAATGAATGAAAGAAAAATTAGCAATCAGAACAAGCCCCACTTCTTTTTGCCTTCCTTCTCAAACTCCTGCAACAATTCAGCCTGCTTCTTAGAAACCTTCTTAGGAACTTCAACGCTCACTTTTATAACAAAATCACCAACACGAGAACTCCTCAAATCAGGCAAACCCCCCTCTTTCAAACGCACTTCAGAATTATTCTGGGTTCCAGGCTTGATGTCAACCTTTTTCTTGCCAGACAAAGTTTCAACAGAAATTTCCCCACCCAAACACGCAGTTGAAAAGCTGATAGGACGCTCAACAACCAAATCATTCTCATCTCTTGTGAACCTTTCATCATCAAGAACGTGCACCATAACATACAAATCACCAGCAGGAGCGCCCTGGCTTCCAGCTTCACCCTCGCCAGAAACACGCAACTTCATACCATCCTCAATACCAGCAGGAATTTTCACCTTAACAGGCTCACGACTAACCACAATCCCCTCACCATCACAACTACTGCAAATATTCTCAGCAACCTCACCAGTACCCTTACAGGCACTGCAAGAAGAAGTAGTGGCAAACACGCCAAAAGGCGTCCTCTTAGCACGCCTAACCATGCCTTGTCCCTGGCATTCAGAACACTGAACAAAATTCTTTCCACCCTTACCATCACAATCACCACAAACAACAGAACGCTGCATCTCAATCTCACGAGTAACACCTTTAGAAACATCTTCTAATGTAACATCAACCTCTGCAACCAAGTCACGACCAGGCCTTCCCCCTCTTCTTGACTTAAAACCAAAACCAGAAAAAAACTGGTCAAAAATGTCATCAAAATTAAAGTTGCCAGCAAAATCACGGAAATCAAAACCAGCCTGCTGATTAAAACCAGAAGTACCAAACTGGTCATACTGCTGCCTTTTCTCAGAATCACCAAGAACAGCAGCAGCCTCATTAACCTCCTTAAACTTGTCAGAAGCATCAGCCTCCTTGTTCAAATCAGGATGGTACTTCTTAGCCAAACGCTTGTAAGCCTTCTTAATCTCATCCTGAGAAGCACTTTTTTCAACGCCCAAAATTTTATAGTAGTCCTTAGTCATACTTTCCCTTAACCTTGTGCTCCTCTGCGTTCAAGACATGGCTGAGCTCAGTATTAACAAGCTTGCCAAAAGCATACTGGCCGAACAGTCTAAGAGCTACATACAACACTACCAAACCAATCATGCCATACGCAATAAACCTATAATCCATTATTACGCCTTTTCTGCATCTACAACATCATCTTCCTTGCCAGCCGGCTTGGCCTGCGCCTTACCCGCCTTCTGATACAAAGCGGTGGCAGCAGCGTGCAAAACCTTATTGCACTCCTCAAGCTTCTGCTTAATCCTGGCAGGATCTCTCGAAGACTCTGCAAGGAGTTTTTTCAACTCATCAATCTTATCCTTGATGTCCTTTATCTCCTTTTCGCTCACCTTACCCTCAAACTCCTTTAACTGCTTTTCAGCAGTGTAAACAAGGGTATCAGCATTGTTAATAGTCTCAATCTCATCTTTCTTCTTCTTATCAGTCTCAGCAAACTCCTCAGCCTGCTTGCGCATCCTTTCAACCTCAGCAGAATCAAGCTTGTTAGGAGCAGAAATACGCAAACTCTGCTCTTTACCAGTGCCCAAATCCTTAGCTGAAACATTCAAGATGCCATTAGCATCAATATCAAAAGCCACCTCAATCTGTGGAATACCACGAGGGGCAGGAGGAATGCCAACAAGGTCAAACTGACCAAGCAGTTTGTTATCAGCAAACATTGGACGCTCTCCCTGAGAAACCCTGATGGTAACAGCAGGCTGATTATCAGCAGCAGTGCTAAAGGTTTGACTGCGCTTCACTGGAATGGTCGTGTTACGCTCAATGAGCTTTGTAAACACGCCACCCAATGTTTCAATACCCAAACTTAACGGAGTAACGTCCAAAAGCAAAATGTCCTTAACCTCGCCGGCAAGAACACCAGCCTGAATAGCAGCACCCATAGCAACACATTCCATCGGGTCAATAGAACGCTCAACCTTATTACCAAACCAGTCCTCAAGATACTTCTGAACAATAGGCATCCTTGTAGGACCACCAACAAGAATAATCTTAACCAAGTCCTTAACAGACATCTTGGCATCAGACAAAGCCTGGTCAACACTCTTCTTGCACTTCTTGACAATCGGGTCAACCAATTCTTCCAGCTTGGCACGAGTCAACTTCATCTGCAAATGCTTAGGACCAGCATTCGTGGCAGAAATGAACGGCAAGTTTATATCAGTCTCTCCAACAGTAGAAAGCTCAATCTTTGCTTTCTCAGCAGCTTCTCGAACACGCTGCATGGCAACAGCATCATCATTCAAATCAATACCAGACCCCTTCTGAAATTCCTTAATGATATAGTTGATAAGAACGTTATCCATATCAGTACCACCCAATTGGGTATCGCCAGAAGTTGAAACAACCTCGAAAACACCATCTGAAAAGTCCATAATGGTAACGTCCAAAGTACCACCACCAAGATCAAACACCAAAATTTTCTGCTCCTTGCCTTCCTTATCAAGACCATAAGACAACGAAGCAGCAGTCGGCTCATTAATTATTCTCACAACTTCCAAGCCAGCAATAGTGCCAGCATCCTTGGTAGCCTGACGCTGATTATCATCAAAATAAGCAGGAACAGTAATCACTGCCTTATTGATAGGCTCTCCAATAAACGCTTCTGCATCCTTCTTGATTTTCTGCAAAATAAAAGCAGAAATCTGCTGAGGCGTGTATTCTTTACCATAAATCTGGTACTTAAAATTAGAACCCATCTTTCTTTTAGCAGCATAAACAGTACCATGAGGGTTACTGACAGCCTGCCTTCTTGCCGGTTCTCCAACTAACAGCTGACCATCCTTTGTAAAAGCAACAAAAGACGGAAACGCCTTACCATACAAAGAAACCCCTTCTGCTGAAGGAATAATCTTCGGCCTGCCAGCCTCCAAAACAGAAGCTGCAGAATTTGAAGTTCCCAAATCAATTCCAATAATTTTTTCTTTACTCATGTTTATCACCCTCCAATGTGTGATTCTTACTAATCTTTACTTTAGAATAACGAATAACCTTACCATTCATCATGTAACCCCTCTGCAATTCCTCAACAACAACATCTTCAGGCTGGTCGCTCTCAACCTGCAGTATAGCTTCATGCTTGTAAGGGTCAAACTTCTGACCAACAGCAGGAATAGGAACAACACGCTCTTCATCCAACATCTTATGCAAGTTCTTGAAAATCATCTCAATGCCAGTCCTTGTCTGTTCAGGCAAGTTCTTCAATTGATGAACCGCACGCTCAAAATCATCAATAATCAGCAAAAGCTTAACAACAAGCCTTTCTGAAGCAAAACTCGCAACATCCTTGCGCTCTTTCTCAACACGCTTGCAATAATTCTCAAACTCAGCCTGCAAACGCTTCAAATGATCGACATAATCAGCAATCTGAGCCTCTTTCTTGACAAGCTCGCGCTTGTACACTTCCAGTTCCTTGTCAGCCTTTTTCATCAATCCCATTTTATCACTTCCGATTTGGTTGACTTTAAGTCAACGAAGTAGATGGTAGACTTAACTAGTATATAAATCTTTCGGAAACAGCAAGGTTTATATATTAGCACATCATTCCACACCAGTATAAGAATAATCAGAGGTGAACCAATGGTACAAGAACAAATAAATTTGAACATAAACGACGGAGAACCCTTTTTTGCACACGAAGTAACAATAAACTTCACACCAACACAGGTGACGATGGACTTCAAATGCATAACTCCAAGAACCGATCCCAGAAGCAAGAAGCCAAGCTTCCAGATGAAACACAATGTCGTAATGGTAGAACCGTGGCACGCTAAAAACCTGTTAGGAGTATTAAACAGCGTCATACAAAAGTATGAAGATGAATTCGGCAAAATCCAAAAACCAAAAGCGCTTGAAAAAGCAGAAAAGAAACAAAAAGAATTCATAAAAAAAGCAGGAGAACAATTACCTGAAGTACCCACTTACATGGGCTGAAGATGTTCGTTCAAAGAATAACCATAGTCAGGGTGAGAAAACCACAAAGAACTTCTGTAAACGAAGAACTACAATGGTTCGGACACTCCCTAGGGTTATTCGGAGAACGAGACAGAGACAAATCCTGCTTCCGCATATTTATCGAACTGATAAAAGCAATAAAATCAACAGGCGGGTTGACCAGCGACGAACTCGCAGACAGACTAGGATTAACACGAGCAACAGTAGTCCATCATCTAAACACGCTAATGGAAAAAGGAATAATAACACACGAAGGCAACAAATACGTCATGAGAGGAGAAAAACTCTCATTACTCATGGATGACTTACAAAGAGACACAGAAAGAACAATACACGAAATGAGAAAAACAGCAGAAGAACTCGACAGGATGCTGCAACTGTAAAATCATCCCTTAAGCACACATAATGGAAGTCTTGGAAGCGGCTTTCCATCTTCTCCAACATCCAACTGAGCAAACTGGTCTACATCAATAAACTTATACCCTTTTTCATTCCAGCTTCTCACATAACATATATCAATTTTTTTACCAGCACGAGGAGTAATTGTAATCAAAATTTTCCCTTTTGTCAAACCAACAGTATAATCATCAGGAAGCATTCCATTTTTTCTAAGTCTAGAAGAGGGAAAGGCAGAACGTAAACTTTTCCAAATCGGCTCATCGTATACTTCAAAACCATCTGAAAATCCATATATCCACCTCATATTTGTAGAGACAAGCAAATCAATATCCGGCCTTTCTCCCTGCTTATTAAGATAGCCCCCTATCAAATAAACCGAGAAAAAAGGATAACCCACCTTATCCTCATCACAAAAAGCAGATAAATTTCTTTTTGGATGGTCTGATGCGAAATATGATTCCGCAACAGCATCAACAGAAGCAATAACTTTCTTAACATGCGCAGAATCCGGATTTTTTAACCTTTTAAAAAAACCTCGCGCCTTCAAAAGCTCATCCTTTGTCAATCCGGCTTCTAACGACCCCATATAACCGCCGTTCACAACCCGGTTTAAAAAGGTTTTTATAATGAATCATAGAAAAGCATACTGCAATTATAGGTAAAAAATGGAATGCCAAAAAGAAACAAACCTTAAAGACTGCACGTGCACATACCCCGGCTGCCCTAACAAAGGAATGTGCTGCAAATGCATAAGAGAACACCGCGAGAGAGGAGAACTACCAGGATGCTTATTTCCCTCTGAAACAGAAAAAACATTTGACAGAAGCATCAAAGCATTTGTAAATGCCCACAAAAATCTGATAGATTAACAACACCAAGAAACAAAATACATTATGAAACCCTTATTTTACAAAACCTAAAACGTTTTTAATCATTAAAGAATCAGATAAAGCATGCTTGAACCATTATCAACCTGGATGTCCCGCTCAAAGCAATCCATAGAACTATTTCTTGAAAGTCATCCCGATCCTGCAATAGTATGCTTTGACAACCCAGTTTTAGAAATACTCAACAAACCATCCCCCTTACACACAATGGGAGACAAGCAATTAAAAACAGAAATAGAAGAAAGAAAAACTGGAATAAAACTATCAAAACTAACACCATACTGCCAAACATTATACCTCCTAGGCCCAAGAGCAGACTACACAATAGGCAGAAGCAAAAACAATCACATAGTAATCCCAGAACAAAATGTTTCCAAATTGCATGCAAAAATCAAACGATTCGAAGACGGAACTGTAAAAATAATGGACGTATCAAAAAACGGAACCACAATAAACAAAAACAAATACTGCAATCAGGAATGCGAACTCCCGGATAAATCAATAATAGAAATAGGACAATTCCAAATGGTCTTCTATACTGCCATTTCGTTTTATAAAGTGCTTAAAATAATATGCTAATCACGAACCAAAAGAAAGTTTTTTAATCAATTTAAGATAAAACTTAACACCCTTCTTCAAATCATTCTTAGAAATACACTCTCCATCAGTATGCGCATACTTGCCCTGTCCAGGACCAACAACAACACCCTTCCTAACAACAGAAAGCTCAGTACAATACCTCACAATCTCACCAGAAAAACCCTTTTGAGGATAAACACCCTCAATCTCCATTATCTTTTCAACAACAGCCTTACCCTTTAACATTCCCTTTATGAGCTTGAAGTAATCCTTCTTGTCCTTAGGATGAATCCTGAAAGAAACAACAGCCTCAGCATAATCAGGAACAACATTATCAGCAATACCACCACTAATCTTGGCAATATTAGACAAAACATTCAATTTACGAATGGGATTCAAAGCATCCATCAAGCCAACAATAGCATTCTTGCCCTTCTCAGGCATACTGCTATGGAATTTCTTCCCCTTCGCAATCACCTTAATGACCAAAACACCATAATGACCATTGATAAACTTCAAATTAGTAGGCTCTGCAACAACAGCAAAAGGAAGCTTCTTCACCTTTTTAGCACCCCTGAAATCATATTCCTCACCAACAGTAAAAATCATGCCAAAATCAGAACATTCTGAGTCCAAACCAGCAGACAAAACACAGGCAGCAGGACCCTTATTATCACAAGCACCCCTGCCGAAAATCATTGTTTTCGTCTCACGAACTTTGATAAAAGGCGCCACAGTATCCAAGTGCGCCAAAAAATAAAACTTAGGCCTGCCAACCCAGGCAATCACATTATAACCATCAGCATCAACCTTCTGCTTTTTCACATTAAACCTGCTGCCCTTCAGAAGATTGTAAACAAAATCACAAACTTTTCTCTCATTATTCGAAACAGAAGGAATGCTAATCAACTTCTTAAGCAGTTCAACAGTGTCCATAAGCCATCAATCACTTCAGCTCTATAAAAACTTTTTCAGTCAAATGATTGTAACCAACCACATGACACCCTTTGAATTTATCATTTAACTCCTTAAAACCAACTTCCAAAGCATTTGAATAATCCTTCTTCTTCGGAAGAAAAACATCAGAAGGATTGTCAATATGAGCCTTGTAGACAACAGTATCAGGCTTACTGTGGAAAGGAGAGACCTTCACAATTTCAAGCTTGCCAAGAGACAACCAAGCATAATGAGCCTTAAAATTCGACAATTGAGCAGCCCAAATCAACTCTTTCGTACCACTAATTTCCAGACCAGCATACAACAAATGCTTTGCCAGCTTCTTATCCTGATAATCCTTAGCAATACCCAAACCACTACAAACTGCCTTACCATTGTTCAACTTATGAATATCAAAAAATCCAACAGGCAGATAAGGATGAGCACTCAAAAATTCATCTGAAACCTTCATACTCTTAAGATACTCAGAACTCAAATCCTTTGTTTCAAGCATCAACATAACACCCAAGCCGCCCATAATAACACAATCAAGCTTCTGGAACTCAGGAGCTGAAAGGTCATCAAAAGCATTACCATCCAATTTCCAATAGAATTCTGCCAGTGCCTTATCTTCCAGACCGTTAAAAAACATGACCGGCTTGCCAAATAACTTTGTCTCTTCTAAACCAGGGACCTTGTTATCCTCAGTCCCTATTATTCCAGTTTGAATCTTTTCTATTAAGCTCATAGTACTACTGAATATGTCCTACATTAAATATCTTATGTCCAAAAGGAAACATTTATATAGTATATTTGACAAATTAGCCTATATGAGCGACAAAAAATCAATAGCAGAACGGGTATTTGACTACATAGATGAAGAGCCCTACATACAAATATGCCTCAAACAAGACCTCATAAACTTCTCATCATTAGCCAGACAAATACAAATCAAGCTCGAAATCAAAAATTTTGATGCCATAGTCGTTGCCATACGAAGATACCAGGAAAAACAAAAACCAGTACAAGCGTATACCCAAAAGATAAAAGAGGTATTGATGAAATCAAAAATGGAAATACGCACAGGAATAAACATCTACCTCGTAAAAAAAGTAACAGAACAAACCCTCAACTCAAACTACACCCATGTAATAAGAGGCTTTGATTATTTCCTGGTCATAACAGACATGAAAATAAATGATGCAATCAAAAAGAACGAAAACATGACTGAAATAAGAATAAAAAGCCCGCCAGAAATAGAAGAAGTCCCAGGAATAGTATATACACTCACACAAGCATTATTTGAACGAAACATAAACATAGCAGAAACATACAGCTGCTACACAGACACAATACTGATAATAGATAAAAACGACTTATTGAAAACAGTCACCTGTTTGAACAAATTAGGGATAATGTAAAATGCCGGATGAATTACTTGCAACAACCACAATACAAAATGGTTCTATGGAAATACCGTTCGAATTTTACTTAAAACACGAGATGGAAGATGCCTTGCATGAAATCATAGGCCAGGACATAACACCAGAAGCATATTTCAAGATTTTTGACAAATACGGAGGATTTCAAAAATACCGCGACATCATCATCTCTTTCTTCAAAAATTTCATAATAAATTATGGAGCTTTTCCTTCAAAAGAGACTCCTGCAGAAAAAATCACAATAAACTTCAAATTCGGAAGCTCAGGAGGAGGATGTACCTCAACAACAGACGGAAAAAAAATTTTCATACGCCTTGGAACAACTGAAAGCTCATTAATAAATATTGAAAGGATACTTTATCACGAAACTCTCCATTTCGTTTCACAACTCAAACATGATGAGTCGATAATGACAAAACAGCTTCAGGAACAACAGGATGCATATATGCGCGCAATAACATTTTCAAACAAAGAATTCAATGATGATATAAATGTCATTTTAACAACAGTATCAAAATTCACATCCCTCTCTGCTGAAACAGATTATCTCGTTGCCCAATTATTAAAATTGCCAAAACTTTTTTTCTTATACCTAAAAAAATTCAATAACGTTCTGGCAGATGTCGGATTAATAATAATATCAATAGAAAAAGGAAACATGATTGAATACCAGGATTATATAAACGATGCAAAATCCGGCTTGAGTAATTTTTTCATAAATTATCAATACATAAAAAAACTTGCAGAACCAATGGAAGAAAAAAAATTTTTAGAAATTGCATACGAATTTGACGAGAATAAGCTGAAACAACTATTAAGATTTCTGATTTTTTGCTCAGCAATTATAAATTACCCCTGGTTCATCGCGCCATATGCCAAATTAGGCACAAAATGGGAGCACAACCAGCCTGTAAAACCAGATACTGAAGCCCAAAAAATACTCACTGAATACAAAAATCACATTTCACAAATCAAATCAATTAAAGACCGGCTGACAAGAATATTCGCAGCATATGAATCACTCATAGACTATCACAGAATAAGAAATGATCCATATGATAAAGACCTGCAACACAAAGTACATGATTCAGGAGCAATACAATTAGCAAATCAGACACTAAACATTTTAATGCAGGAATTCAGAGAATTCTGCGAAGAAAACAAAGCAGAACAATTTTTTGAAATCTAAAGTCAAATACCAAGCAATTCAGAATAAGTCTTCAACTCCCTGCCAGACCTAACCTTCTCAATACTGGAAAGAATATAATCAAAAACACTATTATTACAAATGTCAGGAGGATGAATGCCAAAACGAATAGTCTCAGCCTGCTCGCAATTAGTCACCAAGTAAGCAAGAAGCCGGGTAAAATAATCAGCAAAACTGCTTCTCGGCTCAAAACAAAGCTCTCTTGACATATGCTTTTTTCCAGATTTCAAGTCAGAAATAGGAACAGCAGAAAACCTTCCAAAAAGATTCCAAGGAGAAGCAACCATGTAATAATCAAAAAAACCAGAATCCCTAATAGCACGCTCAGAAGCAGGATTAACCTGCCACCAAGGAGGAACCATCCCACGAGCTTTTATATCAACGTCTTTATGCATTAAAATCTCCTGACCCCTCCCAATCAAATCCAGAGTCTCCTGGTAGCCAGGAAGCTGAAACTCAGACATACCAACAGCAACCTGCTCGCCAACAACCCAGTCAAAAAGATTTTTGTATTTATCAGCCACAGGCTTCTTGTGATGACAACCATGCTGCACAATCTCACACTTCTCACCCATCTTGTGAAGCCAATCAACAAAAAAAGGATTATTCCTAAGATCATAAACAGAATCATAATTCAAACCCCAATCAGGAACAACAAGAAGATTCATCTTATCAATGCCAACATCATAAAGCCTGCCGACAATCTCACTCAATTCCTCATGAAAAAAAGGAGAAACATCGTGCAGTGAAACAACAAGATTTTTACACATAAAACACCTATTGAACGCACAACAACCTAATCCTCAACCTTCCAGCCTTGCTTTTAATCAAACGTTTCATCAAAATCACCCATGAACGTGCATATTATAATGCAAAATCATATCGCGGTATAAAGAAGCCCGCTCATAATCCTCACCAGCAATAAAAGAACTCAAACCACTCTTCAAATGAGAAAGGACTATAGCCCTTTCGTTAAATTCCTTTTTGAAAAGAACAACAGCAACGTGTTCGAGCTGTGAATTTTCAGAAGAATCAACTCTTGAAGCAATAAAAGAATTAATGTACAAAGCAGCCAGCTTGCCCACACTCCAACTTTCAATATCCGCAGAAGATTGCTTCAGCACCATAAAAAAAATTATAAAAAAATTAAAAACTTTCCCATCTCACAAAGATGAGATAAGCTGCAAGACCAATAACAACAACCGCAAGCACAATTCCAACCTTGACTGCAGTTGAACCGGCATCAACACTGAACAAGCCCTTCAACGCATTGCTCATCCTTGCAAAAACGCCATCCTTCACATCAGCCTGCACAGGAACTGTCTTCTCATCAGTCTCAGGCTCTTCAACAATTGGAACCTCAGGAAGATCAACAGGCTCTACAGCTTCCTTAGTGCCAAAATTAAAGAAAGGCAATGGAGGAATTACAACAGGCTCTGGAGCTCCTGGAAGCCTTGCAGTAATAGTGGCTGCATTCCTTCCAACATCCAAAATTGCCAAATCAACATCAGGAACATTGTCTTTGCTCAAATCAAAAGCAAAATGCTCACCCTTTCGTATAGTGTAGTAAATACCATTCAACACCCACTCAGTCATGTTGCCTGAAGCAGAGCGCAAAACAACGCTGTACTGGAAAGCCCTGTTATTATGTGTGAAAGACAAAGGCTGGCCAACAGAGACAACCTTGGTAACAGAAGAGTTAGTCAAAGCTATCCTTGCAGTAGAACCACCACCACTACCACCACCGCCTCCGCCACCACTAGATCCACCAGTGTACACAGTCGGAGTCACCATTGTGAATGTTTTAGTAACAGTGCTTGTAAGATTATAAGCATCTTTAACAACAAGAGTCGCATTATACGTTCCAGCATTCGCATATGCCTTTGAAACATTAGCAGTTGCATAAGTGGCATTATCACCACTAAAAGTCCAATTGTATGACAAAGAGTCATTAAGAGGACCTGGAATGTTCGCGTCAGTGCTGGTACTCGTGAATGTCAAAGTGCTTCCAGGAACTGTGCTGCCACTAATGGCAAAATTTGCAACAGGAGCAACCGGAATTACCTGAGACAAGTTAGCAGGAGTAGTTGCAGTGTAAGTATAACTGCCATAGGTTATACTGCCACTGTAAATCACATTATTGGTGATATTAGCGCTTGTAACAACCGCATTGCTGAAAGAACTGTTAACAATCGTGCTTCCAGTAATCACTGAATTGTTGATGTTGCTGTTCGTTATATTGCTGTTAGTTACGTTGCTGTAAGTAACATTGCTGTTTCTCACATTACCATCAATATTACTGCCAGTCAAATCGCTCGGGTCATAGAAACCATTAGCCAGATTGCAATTTGAAGCATTAATGAACAAAACAGTCGCATTGCTTATCACACAGTTAGTCAACACTGAATTGTTGATAGTTGAAGTTGAAGCGGTAACGTTTCTCAAAACGTTATTGTTGCTATTGCCAGTATTGCTAGACAAATTGCTCATGTTAATCAAACTGTTCTTCATGACTGTGCTGTTGATAGTTGACGTGTTATCAAACGTGCTACCATCCAAAATGTTCTGGGCAATAAAGACCAGGTCAGTATTTGTAGTTGAAGTCTGGTTGTTGCATGCAACAGAAACACTGTTTGAACCAAGGCTCATGCCAGTAATAGTTGCAACATGATTCACACCATTAGAAGTTGTGAAACTGTTAGCCATCAACTGCTGAGCAACGTCACTAAAGTCCCAACGACAGGTTGTCGCAGCTGAAGTAGTCACGTTAATAGGCGTGAAACTGTAATTAAAGCTTGAACCGCTTGCAGGACTAATGCCTGAAAGAGTTATAGGCTGAAGCACAGCGACATAATAAGTCAAGTTACCAGCAGAAACGCTGGCATCACCTGCAAAAGATGCAGTATAAGGAATAGTATACACAGAACTGGCTCCAAGACCTTCAGGGTTTGAATAGTTCACAAGAGCTGAAGTGCCAATAACAGTACCATTCCTGTCCAAGGAAACATTTCCACCAGCAGGGTTCACCATAGAAGCGACAACATTAATAGTTCCGCCAGCCTGCATTGAAGTGTTTCCCGAGATACCATTTATGGTCAAGTTGATAACAGGAGTGCCTGGAATTACAGTGTAATTGAAAGTTGAACTGTTTGCCCAGTTGTTTGATGTATCATTCGCAAACCATTTGAACGTGTGATTGCCAACAGACAAAGTAGTCAAGTTGACCTGGTAATTTGAAGTATTACCAACACGTGAAGCAGTAGTGTTTGAAGCACTATCCAATTCAAACAACACAGAGTTAACTGACACATCATCAGTCACAACTGCACTGAAAGAGTAAAAGTTAGTGTACTGAACAGGCGAAGCCGGACCTGAGCTGATAGTTCCGAAAACCGGAGCAGTCGTGTCAGGAACAGTAACAAAATAAGTCACTGATGCAGCAGAATAATTCTGGCTGCCTCCAAATGTTGCAGTAATATTGTAAACACCAGCAGCTGTGAAAGTCTGATTGACAGTCAAAGGAACATTGCCAGAAGCAACAGAAACACCATTCCTCAAAATAGAAACACTACCAGTCGTATTAGTCAAATTAGCCATCAAAGGAATTGTGCTGTTCTGCTGAACAACCATGTTTGAACCAGTACCGTTAAGATACAAGTCCAATGAACTGTTAGCTTTCAAAACAGTGAAGTTGAAGAAGCTTGAAACGTTCAAATTGCTTGCATTATCAAGAGCAAACCACCTGTATGAATAGTTGCCAGCTGAAAGGTTTGAAACATTCGCAAAATACGTGTTTCCAGACTGAGTAACATTAGTTACATTCAAGTTGTTGAACTCAAACGTTACACCAGTAATGTTGCCATTGTCAGTCCAGTTCATCCCAAAAGTATACGTCATATTAGGAGCGTACACACTCGGATTTGCAGGAGTAATCTGGCCATTAGGCGCTGGAGCAGTCGTATCATTCAACCTCAAAGTCAACGTGCCATTTGTGGAAGCGTTGAAGTTGTCAGTCACAGTCAAAACAATGTTGAAAACACCGTTAATGCTTGGAGTGAAATTAATCAAACCAGCACCATTCATGCTGAAACCAGCGAGAGTTGAGTTCGCAACAGAGAAACTCAAAGTATCATTCGTAGGATCGCTGTCAGTGGCATTAAGCTGGTAAACAAAAGGAACACCAGCCTCACCATACTGAGTTGACAAGTTAACAAACACCGGAGCATCATTAACATTAACAACAGTCACAGTGATGTTCTGCGAGTTATTCTTACCAGTGCTGTCGTACAGGAACAAAGTAACGTTCAAACTGCCAGTCTGGTTAGCCTTAGGCTGAATCAACAAGTAATCAGTGCTTGAAGTCAAAGTTGCAGAGAACAATGACGTGTTCAAATATGTACCTGGAGTGACATTGGTCTCATTAGCCCATCTCATCTTCCAATACAAAGTACTGCCATCACCAAGACCTTCTTCAGGGTCGTTCTCAAACGGAGTCAAATCAATACTGTTCTGAACTTCCTCAAAAGTCTGAATGTTAGGAACGACCATTGTAAAGAATGGCGCATCATCAACAAAACTCAAGTACAACGTAAACCTTGCTGTAGCATTCAAATTGAACGGGTCAACAGCAGTAACATTGAAAGTCCTTGTGCCATTCACGTTAAAGTCAGGTGAAATCGACAAGTTTGGCGCATTAGAACCGTCAAAAGTAATGTTATTGGCAGGCGTCACATAGTATGTCAAAGCATCGCCATCAACATCCCTGAAAACCTTGCTCAAATCAAGAGTATAATTAGTGCTTTCATTTATTACCGGTATCCTTGGCACTGAAACAACAACAGGTGCATCGTTAACAGGCGTAACATTCAATAAAATGCCTGCATTCGCAGTGTTAACACCATCAGCAACACCAACGTTTATAGTAGCTGCGCCATTAGCATCTTGTTTAGGATAAACAGTTAAATACTGGTTGTCATTAATCTCTGCAGATGCAAGAGATGCATTTGAAACTGAAACAACACTGAAAACAAGGTTCTCAACAGGAGTATCAGCATCAGAAACATAATCCCTCAAATTCAAAACGCGAACAGCAGCGCTGTCTTCAGCAGTAACAATTCCAGGTATTGTTGAAAATACAGGAACTGAAGTTGAAGCTGAAACAACAACAACAATACTGTCAGAAGCAGTAGCGTTCTGAGTATCATTAAGCCTGAAAGAAATGACATTAGTGCCAGCAAAACTAGACTGAGGAGTCAATGAAACAATACCAGAATTCTGGTTAATGCTGACTGCAATACTATCATTACCGCCAGTAACAGTCAAAATCAAGGAGCGGTCAGCATCCTGCTCATCACTAACATAATGATGATAATTAAATGTGGCAGAAGTGCCTGAACGAATCTGCATTGAGTCAGGCAAGTTCATGAAAGGAGCAGTGTTTGCCTCGCTTTCAGTCTCTCCACCATGCAAAACAACAGAAACGAATTTATCAGAAGTTACTTTAACAACATCGCTCTTTGAGCTGAAGTTTGTAGCAGTTATAGTATAAGTGTAAGTACCCTCTGGAACAGACTCAAAAGTCACCTGACCATTAGCATCAGTAGCTTTAGGAGCACCATATAATGTAACAGAAGCACCTGGAATTCCAGAACCGTTGTCTGCACTCCTGACATTGAACATCACATTATAAGATGAAGGTCCAATAACAGTCAAAAGCATACTCTGCTCAGCTGTAATTTCCGGGTTGTTAGTAGGCAAAGCTGAATTTGCTTTGGCTTTCACAGTAATATTGTAAACACCAGCAGTAGCCGGAACAAAAGTAAATGAATAAGTAACAGGCGTTGTAGTATCAGGGTTTGCAAACAAAGTTGAAGACCTTGAATAAACAGTAGACGCACCATTCTTTACGATGTAATCAACATCAGTCTGAACAGGAGTCAAAACGCTTGAAGCATCTGCAAAATTAGTAATCTTATTGTAAGTAACAAGCAACGGGTCATTGATTTTCGGATAAGTATTGTTAACCTTCAACTGGTTAAGTATAGAATAAAACCTGCCAATAGGATCTGATTCCAAAACACTGAAAGAACCCTGAGCATTTGTATCTTCAGAAGCCTGACACTGATCATCCACGACCTGTGCGACAACCTTAACATTAAAATTACCGACGTCAGAAGGCACATAAGTAAATGCAACCGGAACATTGCTGTTAGCGACCAAAGCATTGCCCTTCACAGCAGTAAATTCCTTCTGTTGAGAGTAAACAACTGCATTGTTCTGCAAAATCTCCATCTTAACAACAGTATCAGCACCATAATATTCCTGCTTGAAAACATTAGGAACATAGCCAACCTCATTGTCTGTAAGCTGGAAAGCGCTTGAAGTCCTTGCATCAAGCCTTGCATTGGTGTTAATAACCATAGGAACATGAGGCTTGACTTCATTAACAAAATTCAACTCGCTAACAGTTGCACGACAAATATTCGGCATCTTGGAAAAATAATAATTAACAGTCTGAGGAGCACCAAGACCAGAAACACCATTAGTATTCCAGGTAGACTTGATTTCCAAAGGACGGAAACCCTTGCTTACAAAGAAAACACCATAACCATGAGTGTTCAAGCTGTCAGGATACCTTATCGTAATACTGCCATCAGTAACATAAGGACCATCAACAAAACTGCCACCAAAAGGACCAACCTGACTGCAGGAAGCATCCAAACAATTGAAAGCAGTAGCATTAACATTAGACTGGTCAAAAACATAAGTAACATCAACAGCAGCATAAACTACTGGAATCAATAACAATGCGAACAAAGCTAAGAGTATCTGTTTCATTTTAGTTCTTTGTACCGGGTCCGCCGGTCTCTCCTCCATAAGTTATTGGATTTGTAGGTTGTGCATTTTCCTGTTTTGACTGCGCAGCATAGGCACCGCCAGCTGCTCCTGCAATCTGCAAAATATCAGAAATTATTGACATGACAAGCTCTGTCTGCCTGTTGCCAGTGTGGCCTGCAAACTGTTCTCTGTTTTTCGCGCCAATCCTAATAGCGTTGCCATTCCTCAAAGTCTGCTCAAGAGCTTTAGCAGCATCAGCCGCCTCAGGAGTGAATGAGTCAGGACTGAAAGCTGTTCTCAAAGCGTGGAACCTCAATGGGTAAAGGAAGCTCACAATAGGAGCAACAGACCAAGCATCAAAGACATTAGGCCTCTGAGGGTTATTGCCCATAGCATCAAGAGCCTGCTCAGTAACATACTTCACAACACCAGAGAATTCCAAATCATCCAGTTTGCCATGCCTGTGAGCTTCAAAAGCAATGTTCAAAAATGAAGCAAGGTAGTCATTGCAGATGTCATTACGACTTTCATCAACCCAGTCCTCTGCCTCTTCCCTGATTTCCTTCATTATATCATTATAAACTTGTTCGACAGTCATCTCACCGTCATCAGCATCGTAAAGCTCTGCAAACATGCTTTTTGGAGAAGCAACATCCTTAACTTTCTCCTTGAACAATCTCTCTTCCAAAGCCTTCTTACCAAGCTGTGCCTGATCAACACCTTTCAAGGAACGGTATACAGCATTGCAAACAGTATTTGCTTTGTCAACTTCATCAATCAATCCCTCAATAGATGCAATATCTGCATTCGCAGTGCTCCAAACATAAACACGCCTCAACTGGGCTTCATTGTAGTTTCTAAGCGCTTCATAAGCAGCCCTGACTTTCGGGTCAGACTCGCGCTTCATAAGCCTATCAAGCTGTTGACGCTGTTCAAAAGAAACTTTGTTTAATTCGCCAGCAAGCTTACCAAGCTCTTTCTTGATTAAATCAACTTCAGAAGGGCTGTAAGCAAAATCATCCAATGCAGGATGACTGACGTTTTTCTTCAACTGATAAGAAACCAATCTTGCCATCCTTGTTTCGCTAAGATTTGAAAGCATCTGGTTTTGAGCATCCATATCTGTCAGAACAGCACTGAAATTACCATAACGCGATTTTACTGCATCAAAATTATCAGGAGTTTTGTAATTATCAACTTTTTTTGCCCCTTCCATCGTATCTACAAAAAGCTGGAATAAATTATCATCAAATTTCAGAGATTGATCACCAGAGGTGCTCAAACCATCATAGTCCTTCTGCATGAGCACAGAAGCATGATTAACAACTTCAGGAAAATCATTTTTAACGTAGTGTTTGGCAGAACCGCATCCGATAGAAACTGCAAGCACCAATGGAGCTGCTGTTCTCAAAAGCCATTTCTTGCCAGTCTGGTACCAAGAATTTGAAGTTTTATCGTTAGCTATTTCACTCAAAGATATATTTGCCTGTTCGTCGTTTTTGTTATTGTACATTTTAGTGACACCCCTGTAGAGGAGTAAATAAATAGAGGGAGTATATAAAGCTTTCTCTCTTTAGCACTACATAGTGATAACTGAATCATAGACCTAACATTATAATATAGAATGCCAAAAAACTACTTTTCCAGAAGTTTTTCCAAATCAGCTTCAGGAATAACGTAATAAGATTTTTCCTTGAAGAAAAAAACAGTCTGGTTGTCTTTCGCAAGAGCATGAGAAGGCATGCCCCATTTAAGCCTGATTGATGCAACATAAACCGGCTGTTCAAGATGCAAAAGCAATTTTCCATCATGCTGCAAATAATCCTGTGTCCTCAAATCAGGCGGGCTAAGAATTTTATCACCCCTCTCAGAAGTCGCAACAAGAGTCCCGTCCAGAGTAATCCAGCGGCCATCTTTTGTCATCCCGAAAGTCGGATTTCCCCGGTCATCACAGGCCAAACTGCCAGGCACAATCGGTTCACTGAACTGCGGAATTTTGATATACCCTGCAGACTTATGCACGAGATATATGAACGTCTTGTTATCATTAGCCAATGCACCAACAATATTTCCCTCAGAATCACTGCTCAAATCTACTGGAGAAATAACAACAGAAAAGCAACGCTTATCGACTTCAATCTCAGTTTTTCTATACAGTCCAAATTTTTCCCAAATGCTCATAAAAACGAAAAATCAAGCAGGCTCTTATAAGCATTTATGTAACAAAATATGGAGATAAAAACAAATAAATTACTCGTCAGCCCAGGTCTCTGCAGAAACCTCCTCTTCAACATCATCAGAAACCTCCATATCTTCCTCATACTCAGCTTCTGAATCGTTGGGAATCTCGGGCTCAAACGCTTCGTCTTTTTCTTCCTCTTTATCGTACTCTTCCTGGCCTTTTTCCTTCCTCTTTGGCAATGCAACCACCTCTGGTTTTTATTGCGAATGCGAACGCCTGCTTGGGCGAGTCTTCTCAGAACCTTTACCTTTTTTGTTAAGGCCGCGGGTGTGTTTGCCTGCGCTAGTAAGACCTCTGAACGCACGACCCCTCTGAGACACCAAAACATTCGGATGAGACCTGTCACCCATAATCACTTCAAACCAATAATGTTTGCCATCTTCAAGAACATAATATGAATTCAAAACCTCACAATTAGGATAAACCTTGCTTGCGCGCTCCTCTGCGATACGCTGATAATTCTTCCTGAGAATAAGACGAGAACCCATGTTGTGAGAATGACGACCACCACTCCAGTCAGGACGCTTGTGAGAACCACGGCTTACACGCTGGCGAACAATAAAAAAACCAGTCTTAGGCTTGAAGCCAAGAGCTTTTGCACGATCAAGCCTTGTAGGATGAGAAATCCTGTTAGTAACAGGCTCACGACGCCACGCAATCAAACGCTCCCTTTTCAAATCCTTCGGCATACCCTCTGAACGCCAGTTGCTCGCAAGATACTTGTATAATCCCATGGTTTTCGGTGTATATGGTTTGTTTAAAAAGGTTTCTATACTGCGTGACCGCAAAATGCACACGTAAGAATATTTTTCTTATTATCAAAAACAGTATCCCTGTCATAATGAATAATATGCTGACAGCCGCCACATTTAGGCTCAATCAAATCAATACTGTCAAAATACTTAATAGGTTCCATTCTAGTCTCCTCCAGTCTTCGAAACGCCTCTTTCCAGATGTAGTTAAAGCACTATAGAAGAATTGCAGATTTATATTTAGCGCTAAGAAATTATATAAAATATTAAAATTTGCAGATAGAAAGCTTATTATACAAACATCAAAACGAGCGAGGGGGAATGAAATGACTGAAAAACAGCATTATGGAAAGGATTTACCTCAAATCCTCTACGAAAGACTTGGAAAAAATGGAAGACGTGTCACCCTGCCTGAAGATTTCTCGCACTCAGTGGCATATGATCTCTCATCAAACCCAGAATTTCATGATTTCATGAGCGAACCCTTTGATGAAATTTTGATGTACCGCGAAATGACAATCATTGACTTAAAAGATGAAGTTTGGGCTTTAGGCATTGGAGATGGAAGCAATTTAATCACAATACACTCAAGTTTAACTGATTTAGTAGCCATCCGAGTGAATAAAGATGAAGCCAAGAACGAAAAGTCGTTGCCATTAATATTACAAGATTTACTTCATAGAAGTCCATATTTTTTACGCTCGCTGTTGGTTTCGAATCGCTTTGATTTGGTAGGCTTGCCCCATCTGGGACTTTATTCAGAAGCCATGCGGCAAAAAATTGCAAACATTTTTCCTGAAGTTCCTGAACACACACCAAGTGATGATATCTATGATATGGACGAAATAGATCCACTGCATCTACTCAAATTAGACACAATACTCCCAGGAAACCTACCTTACAAAAATGAAATAATCGACAGGCTTGAAATCGCAGTCAAAGAAACTCTTGCCGGATACGATGTTGATGCGGATCTATCCTTGAGATGGGATATCCCCGCCCTAATAGAACCAGTAGAAGAAACAAAAAAGAGCAGGGATAGTTTATTACGTTCAATTGCTGAAACATTCAAAACTAGCCTGAAAGACAAAAAGAAATAATCAAAAACCAGCCAGTGAGCTCTGCCTTGTATTCTTGGTCAAATCATCAACACCAATACCGAGAACAGCAAAGATTCTTTCAACACCAGGAATAATCTGGTTCTGGACATAGTATTCACCGTCGTATTCATCCTGAGAAGCCTCATCAGCAAGCTTGACCTTATCACGAATCAAACCCTTGCCCCTGATGACAACATACTTGATAATCGTTCCAGCGCCAACCTCCAAACCCTTAGCCTCCATCTTCTGAGCAGCAGCAACGTGAGGACCAACATTAGCATAACCAGCAGTACCCTTTGAGAGCGCAGTGTGGATAACAACCTTATCCAGCGGAATCTTGTTTTTTCTCAAATCCTCAACAACCTGACGCACAAAACTTTTCGCCTTCGGAGCATCATGCTCTTTCAAAATAATCTCCAAAACCTTCTGCTGAACATCCTTAGCAATAAAACTCCAGTTCCTCCTCACAGTCTCAAAACCACGAATTTTGAAATTACCCTTATCATCCAAAAGAGCATACTTCTTCTTAGCACCAGAATCACCAGCACGCAAACTCACAAAAATGCCAGCAGGATAAAAACCCTCATAGTCAAGCTCCATCATCCCCGGCAGGTCCTTATTGATTTTCTCCATCAAAGCAAGAGCATCATCCTTAGACTTGTTTTCAAGCAAGACAAATAACGAATCAGTATCACTATATAATACAGTAAAGCCAGACTGGCCTGCAGCATCAATCGCTTTATGGATGTAATGCCGAGCCCAGGCAGTCGTGCTCTCAGCACACTCAATACAATAAAACCTGCCAGGAGGAAAACCCATATAACCATAAAAACTGTTGGCAAGAACCTTTAATGCTTCAGAACGGGCTGCCAATAACGGGTCCTTGCTCGTTTTCAACTGCTTCTTAATCTCAGCACGACGCAGGATAAGATCAGAGATAACAATGCTGAACAAGCCCTTCTGCTTCCCACAAAACCAAAAAGTACCCCGCTCAGTCTCCATCTTAGGAGCATCCTTGCAACACTTGCAGTTCAAAGTGCCCTTACTAATATTATGAGAAGCAATAATGCTCGGGTACAAACTCCTGTAGTCAAACACAACAAGATTCTCATAAAAACCAGGCTTGGGCTCGAACACAAAAGCACCCTTAATCCGGTCAGACATCCTATTCATCTCAACCATCCTGCCAGGCCTGTTAGGAACAATCTCATTCCTCTTCACAGCCTGATTCATCAAATACCACTCAACAAAAGTAGAAAACGTCATACGAACAATATCGTAAGGAGGCAAACAAATAATCCTCACAAACTCAGTAAGATTAGGAAGAAGCTTCTCAGTCAACTTGTAAGTCAGAACGCAATCCTGCAAATTGTACTTGCAATATTCCTCCAAACCCTCATTATCATCCCAAGCCTTAAACAACAATTCCTTAGCAACAACATGCTTCCTCTCGCCCAAAAGCTCACTGGAAACTGCATCTAAAGTATAAACATCAGTCTTCATGCTTCGGGCAATAACTTTCCTGATAAACTTGAAAATATCAATGTGCGAAATACCTATAATCTTGGCTTCCTTCTGAGTCCTGCCGACGATTTCGATTTCGCTGAAGTCCAAGCCAAGATCTAACTTCACCTTGTTAATCTGCGCTCTTTCAACAATATACGGAAAATCAAAACCATCAGAAAAATAACCAACAAGAAAATCAGGAGCGTACTGTGCAACAAGCTCAACAAAACGCTGGAGGCAGTCTGCCTCTGACTGAACAAATTCAACATACTTCTCTTTAGTTGGAAACTTCTTCCACGTGATAACCCTTGAGAAATCCTTGCCATGCAAGCCAATCATCAAAATAGGATGCTTTTTAGGATTAACTTCCCTCACAGGATTATAAGTCTCAATGTCAACAGCCAACATTTTAGGCTGAAAAACTTTATCTTCTTTTAGCGCGATTTTTTTCGCTTTAATGCAAGACACCTTTAACTGCGCAGGAACCTCAATACCCTCAACTTCTGTTAATGTGAGCGGAACAATGCCCTTGTCAATCAAATAACGCCGGGTAAATAAGACATCATACTCATAAACATCAACACCAAGCTGACGCACCAAGTCCTTAAGCACTGGAACAGCCTTAGGAATGTTAACAAAAACCTTCAATGCATCAACAGGATGCTCGTTCAGGTTCTTTTTTATTTTTTCAACACGGACAACCTTAAAGTCATCCTGTTTTAGGCATTCTATATCCTTAACGTCAATCTTTCCAACAACATAAAAATAAGGCTCAAACTCGTCAAGAACACAAATCTGCTTCCCGTCAACAGTACGGCCGAACAACTGAATAACAGGCCTGCCGTCCTTTACAACATAATTAATGTCTGTAGGGTAAAAAGATGTTTTCACAAGAATTACGCTTGTTTCAAGGGTTTTAAACTTTTGGTATTCGAAAGCACACGATTGACAACAGCTTCCAATCTTTCCACATTAAAAGGCTTCTGCAAGAACGCCTGAGCAGTCGGAGGCACAAGCTCAGGATCTATGAATTTGCCTGAAATCAAAATAAAAGGCAATTGACTGATATCATATATCTTTCGAACCTCCTTAAGCAAACCATAACCACCCATGCCTTTAGGCTGAGTAATATCGCTAATAACATAATGAACTGAAGGAATAGAAGAAACAGCCTCATCAGCGTTTGAAAAAAGCTCAACATGATGACCCATATCGTTAAGCACATTTTTTAAAAACTTATCAACACCAGGTTCATCCTCAAGAACCAAAGCACGAGGCTTATCCGAAGTATACTTGCGCATCAAGCCCTGAAGAGTTGGTATATCAGGACCCTGCCAAACCTCATCAACACCAAGCCTCACATAATCCTCTCTCTCATATTCTACACCACCAGTAATCAGTATTTTACTGCCAGCAAAATCCCTTGCAAGAGGAAGACCACCAGAATGAACAATCAACAGCTTTGCACCAGCCAAATAAGGAAGAGCCTCTTCACCACGCTCAAAAGCGCTGCACAAAATACCAAGTGTTCCAGCAAAATCCCGGTAATAAGAACGCAAACTCTGATTTCCAGTTACCGCCACAATTGAAGGTTTATCGTCCATAAGATAGACGGCAAAAAGAACCATTTATAAATCTATCGACGAGAATACAGCATACGATAAATATTTAAACGCTCAAAAAAAACCCAAAAACATGGAACCAAAAGAGGCACAGCGTTGTCCAAGATGCTTAAAGCTGGCATTAAGCTTTGATGTTGAAACAAAAAAAGTATTCTGCAGCGCCTGCGGATACGAACAGAGGATGAAAACATGACTGAAATTCATAAAGCGCAAAGAGTAGGAGTATTTGTAGACGTGCAAAACCTGTATTATTCAGCAAGATTTGTGTACAACGCGCACGTAAACTTCAAAACAATACTGCAAGACGCAGTAAAAGGAAGAATACTGGTAAGAGCATTAGCATACGTGATAAAAACAGAAGACATAAACAAAGAAAAATTCTTCGACGCACTAGGACACATAGGATTTGAGATAAGAGCAAAAGATTTGCAAATATTCTACGGCGGAGCAAAAAAAGGAGACTGGGACATCGGCATAGCAATGGACGCAATAGAACTCGCACCAAGACTCGACACGATAATCATCATAAGCGGAGATGGAGACTTTGTGCCATTAGTAGAACATTTGAAAAGAGCATTAGGGTGCAGAGTTGAAGCAGTAGCATTCGGCAAAAGCGCAAGCGCAAAACTAAGAGAAGCAGTAGACAACTTCACAGACCTTGACATAGACACAAAAAAATATTTAATCAAACCAGCCAGCAAAAAACCAGTCAACAAAGAAGTAGATACACACAGCATGGGGGTTGAAAATGGAAATAAACGAGGAAAACTTTGAACAAGAAGTGCTAAAAAGCGACAAGCCAGTAGTAGTAGACTTTTGGGCGCCGTGGTGCGGACCCTGCAAAATGATATCACCCGTGTTTGAAAGACTCTCAGATGAGATAAAAACAGCAAAATTTGGAAAAGTAGATGTTGACAAGAATGCCGGGCTTGCACAACAAGCAGGAGTATTAGGACTGCCATGCATAATAATATTCAAAAACGGAGAAGAGGTAGAACGCTTAGCCGGCTTTCAAACAGAACAACAACTAAGAGAAAAGCTGAAAAGCGCACTTGAATGATAACAATAATCAATTTCAAGGCATATAAGAATTCTACAGGAGCAAACGCGATAAAACTCGCAAGAATATGCGCGAAATTCAAGAATACAGCAATCGCAGTACAACCATCAGACATATTTGCAGTCACACTCTACGCAAAACTACCAGTACTAGCACAACACGTAGACGCAATCGATTATGGCGCAAAAACAGGCTGGATACTGCCTGAAAGCTGCCAGCAAATGGGAGCAATAGGAAGCTTGGTGAATCATTCTGAACACAAGTTAACATTGCTGGAAATAAAAAATACAATACAAAAGCTTAGAACACTCAAAATGATATCAATTGTATGCGTCAGCACGCCAGAAATGGCCGTAAAAATATCAAAATTCAAGCCAGACATGATAGCAATAGAGCCCCCAGAACTAATAGGAGGCAAAATCTCAGTATCAGAAGCAAAACCAGAAATTATCACAAAAACAACACACAAAATCAAAAACATACCAATACTCTGCGGAGCAGGAATACACTCAAGAAAAGACGTTGAACACGCACTAAAACTAGGCGCGAAAGGAATTCTGATAGCACACGCAATAACTAATGCCAAAAATCCGGCAAAAACGCTGAAAGAGCTTATTCTGGATTAACAACCTTGCCCAAAAACAAAATATTGTTGTTCTTATCCTGAATAAGGAAGATGAACGGGTGATCAGCCCTGAAATCGCGTTTCATAACTGCTTTCAATTCCATTATAACAGCAGTCGCAGCAGCAGCCTCAGTACCTTCCTCATTCACTTCAACAAAAGCCTGATGAATAACCTCTTTAATAAACAAATCAGGAAGCCCAGTCATACCAGAAAAGTCTGCATTCATATCAAAAGCTGTAGGCATACCCATAGCTTTCAAATTTTCACTCAACATATACTTAGTCTCAAGCTTGAACTTGGGCAGGTAAACAGACATCTCTGTCTCGCGAAGATTAGCCCTGATAGAATTCAACCTAACAGCAGACAAATTAAAAGAATTAATGTCATCAGGCAACAAAACAAGCAT
>Ga0105099_10000503_pt1 | contig 26677 bp, 22 predicted proteins | sample PPLLak3cmMay2015_2_FD_79138 | JGI IMG/M metagenome (GOLD analysis project Ga0105099, IMG submission 79138) | Freshwater sediment microbial communities from Prairie Pothole Lake near Jamestown, North Dakota, USA - PPLs Lake P8 Core (1) Depth... | ecosystem: Environmental > Aquatic > Freshwater >... | reverse complement strand
TGGAACGTCCGACAGCGATGCGTTTTGCGGGTGACCATATATACCTGGTCGAAGATTCCGGAGTCATTCGTGTTTTTTCCATAAAAACCGGGACGATTGTGAAAAATTTCGGAAAAAAAGGTACCGGACCTGGAGAGTTCTCCTCAACTCCCTATTTGAAAGTCTTGGAAAACGTTCTCTCTATTGCTTCTCCAGGTAAAATTTCTTATTTCACCTTTGATGGACTACTCCAGTCGGAAAAAAAGGTGCCGGTGCAAATATGGAGAAATATCTTGGAACCGGCGGGAAACAATTTCGTCGGCATGAAATGGGGCCAGCTTCCGGAGAAAGGCAAGATGAAGATCGTTCAGACGGTCAACCTCTACAATAAGGAATTCAAGCTTCAGAAGGAATTGTATTCCTGCATTTTAGCGGTTGAAGGGCAGGAAATCAACCTTGTCCCTCCCACCATTTCCTTTCTTTGTGATATGGATCGGATTTATGTGGCGGAGGGTGACAAGGGATTGGCCATTCAGGTGTTCGATACCAATGGAAAACTCCTGACCCGGATCGACAGGCCTTATGAAAAGATAAAAATTGATGAGAAATATAAAAACCAAAAATTGCAATCTTTAAAGGAAGCGGACGAGGGCATGTTCAATGCCATGAAGAGCTATTACCGTTTTCCCAAGTACTTCCCGGCCATACAGTCATTTTTCGTAGATCGGGAAAGGATTTGGGTAAAGACCTATGCCTTGAATGATGAACGTGTCGAATTTCTCTTGCTCAACTTGAAAGGGGAAGAATTGAAGCGAGTTTTTCTCCCCGAGGCGAAAAACAACTGCCTCTTTGTGGGAGATACGTATCATTATTTGCGCGAAGATATGAACAAAGAAATTTGGGAGCATGTATCTATGCCGATTTTTGAAAAACCGAAAATAGATGCTTTCACTCGGTCTCCGAAAAAAGGTGAGGCGATTCTGAAGAAGAATGGAACCCCCAAGAAAGAAGACTGAATATGTGGATTTTTTGGAGATGCGGCAAATGAAAAGAAAATTGAAAAGACTTTTTGAAATGCAAACGGAGACTGATCACTTCCTTGCGGATCCAGTGAATGGATTTTTTGTCCGCGTTTCTTCGCTATTCAACGAATTTCTTCAATTATACCGGGAAAAAAAGAGCGAAGAAGATATCCTGGTTCACCTGCGAAAGAAAACGTCAGGTGATGAAATCAAAATGCTTTTTAACAAAATGGATACCCATTCCGATTCCCTGTTCATCACTGAAAAGAAGGGGGAACGCAATAACTTTATCCGGCCCGATTACATCAACACTCTCACTTTGAACGTCACCAATGATTGCAATCTTGAGTGCAAATATTGTTTTGAAAAGCCGAATCCAGAAATGAGACGCAACCAGCGCAAGGAGATGCGAGCGGATGTGGCAATCCATGCTTTGGACTTGTATTTGCAGCAATTACCTGTGAAAAGCGGCTATGTTGTTTTTTCCGGAGGTGAACCTTTACTAAACTTTCGAACTATTAAAAAAGTCGTTGATTATGCGAACAATCGAAGTAAAGTTCCGGTTCGTTTCAGTATGAAAACAAACGGGATATTAATCACGGAGGAGGTTGCTTCCTGCATTCGAGACAACGATTTCATGGTGCAGATCAGTTTGGATGGGCCCGCCGCTGTTCACGATCGATATCGAGTGTTTGCTGATGGAAAAGGCAGTTATGAAAAGGTGATGCGCGGAATCGATCGGTTGATTTCCAAAAACTGCAGAGAAAAGTTTTCACTGCTTGGTGTTCTAACTCATGAGAACAGTGGCAAACTTCGGAATAGCCTTGCCCATCTTTCCAATTTTCAGGGGGGAATGTGCGCAATCAACCCGGTGATGGCGGATGATGAGGCTGCATTTGCATTGACTGATGAAGATCTTGTCCAGTACATGGACTTGATTTTATCCGGAATGGGATTCCAACCTGATCATATTTTCCAACCTGGATTCATAAAAAAAATGATCGAAAGATTGACCCCTATCTGTGGAATCGGTTTATGGAATGTGTCAGTTGATTTCGACGGCACCGTCTATCCCTGTTATCGATTGAGCGGAATCGAGGAACTGAGAATGGGAAATATTTTTGAAAACGGGATGAAGCTTACGGTTCCCCAGAAGATTATCGACTTGTATGAGGATCGAAAAAAAAGGTGTAATAACTGCTATGCCAATCTTTTTTGCCATCGGGGCTGTTATGCCCAGAAATATATAGATAGATCTTTGGATAAATGCGCCTGCAATGAAAAGAGAATTGCCGATATCATGTTCAAAAGGATCTTATCCGATCCAAAAATTACTGAGAGGTTTTTGCAGATATGAAAACAAACACAAGACTTGTGGGGCTGTGCAGGGGAAATCCCTGTCGGTGGAGATAGATCGAGGTGAACCATGCTTGAAATACGCGGATTGAAAAAAAATTATGGTCAATTCCAGGCATTGAAAGGGATTGATTTTTCCGTGCAACCGGGGGAAGTCCTTGGCTATCTGGGACCGAATGGAGCGGGGAAATCAACGACTGTGAAGATTCTGACCGGATTGTTGCCGGCCAGCGGCGGAGAAATCCATTTCAATGGTCGAAATGTGCGCAAGGATATCCGGCCCTTCCAGCGTGTGCTGGGATATGTTCCGGAACAGGCCGATATTTATCAACATATGAGTGCGTATGAGTACCTGATGCTGACGGGGCGCCTGCGCAGGTTGCCGGAAACAACCTTAAAAAAAAGGGTGAACCGGTTTCTTCAGCTATTTCATCTCGATTTTTTCGCGAATTCGGTCCTTTCCTCTTTTTCCAAAGGGATGAGGCAGAAGGTTCTCCTGATCGCAGCCTTGCTCCATGATCCCGATGTGATCATCCTGGACGAACCGTTGTCGGGGCTTGACACCTCGATGGTGATGGTCGTCCGTCATCTGATCCAGGAACTGGCATTGCAGGGGAAGACCATTTTTTTCAGTTCCCATACCCTCGATGAAGTGGAAAAAATCTGTTCCCGCGTCTTGATCCTTTTCCAGGGAGCGATCGTTGCCCACGATTCGGTAGCTCACCTGCGGCAGATCTTATCGGCGCCCAGCCTCGAGGAGGTATTCAGGCAGCTGGTGATCCAGGAGGATCCGCGTACCACGGCTCAGGCAATCGCCTCCGTATTGCGCACGGGAGAATGCTGATGGCTGAACGACATTCGGGCCGTGTGTATTTCACCCTGGTGCGCCATTTTTTCAACCAATTCCTGCAGAATGAAACCATTGCCTTTCAAGATCAGCAGCGGGACAAAATCGTCACCTCGCTTATCCTGGTTTCATTTTGTGGTGCTCTCATCCCTTTTGTCAGGCTATTTCCAAGATTTCTCCTTGAATCCGATTCGGCCCGGACCTGGGTTGAAAAGTGTCTGTTCATTGCCATTATCATGCTGGTAATGGCCATCTTATCCGTTCTGGAATGGGATTCATTTTTTCTCAGTCGCCAGGATTTTCTCAACCTCGGGTACCTGCCGGTACCGGGGATACTGGTTCTGGCAGCCAAATTGACCGCCATTCTGGCTTTTGTCACGATTTTTTGCCTGGGGGCCGCTGTTCTCTCCGGATTCGTTTACACTGTAATGCTGACGCATAAACTGGGTTCCCTCCTGTTCAGCAGCCGCTATTTTCTTATCCATCTACTGGTGCTTTTTTTATCCTCGTTGTTTGTTTTTTTTCTGTGCGCCTTTATCCAATCTGTTTTTCTCTGTCTGCTCCCGCCATCAGTCTTCCGCAGAATCAGCGCTTATATTCAGTCTGGGTGGGTGCTGCTCATTCTGGTTCTGTTCGTCCGCATCAATGACATTTTTTTTCTGTACCCCGGATGGTTGGAGAATTCTGACCCCAGGGCTGTTTATTCACCGTTTCTTTGGTTTACCGCTCTTTATGAGATCGGGATCGGCCGGAGCACTCCCTTTTATCAAAAACTAGCCGGAACCGGGTTGACCGTTCTGGTCATCCTGATGCTCTCATATTTCCTCGTTGCCATGATCGGATATCGGCGTCATTTCTTTCGGGAAGGTGAAGCGGGAGAGCGAGTGAGAAGAGCGGGGGTATTTCAATCGATTTGGGATTCTGTTTTTCATCGTCATCCCCACAGCCGTGGATTGCATCTATTTGTCAAAACAACCGTAAAGCGGAGTCAGATGCACCGGAGACAGATCGGTGCTTTTCTTGCTGTCGGCTCTGGAGCTGCGATCTTGATTTTTCTGTTTTTGAAACAGGCGCCTGGCGATGCCTTCATGTCGATCTATGGATTTGCGCCGCTCCATCTCCTTTTTTGGTCTGCTCTCTTGGCGGTGCGCTCAGCGGTCGTATTGCCGGTGGCCGGTGAAGCCAATTGGATATTCCGGCTCATGGCCGATGAATCGCCGTCATTCTACCGGGGCGTTTCCATGAAGATCGTTTGGCTGAGGTTTTTTTTACCGGTCTGCGGAATCGGGATTCTCTGCTATGGATTTTTATGGAACTGGGGATTGGCGATAAAACATACCCTGTTCGCCCTTTCCCTGGCTTCCCTGATTCTGGCTTGCGCATTCTGGAGATTTCGAAAAATACCCTTCACTTGTGAGTATATGCCGGGAAAAGCCAATTTAAAGGCATTGGTCGTTCCCTACCTGTTGGGATTCGCTGCTGTGATGTATCTGGTCATTTTTTTTGAGAGCCGGTTGATTTTTTTTGCCTGGCGTTGGCTGATAGCCGTATTGGTGCTGGGAGGACTTGCTGGTTTGATGGTCTGGAAAAGCCGACGAATTTCCCAAGAAGAATTGAAATTCTTCGAAGAGAGTGATCCGGCCATGTTGTCTCTGGGATTCGATTCTTTTTAGCAAAACTTGTCCTTTGATCAGAGATGATCAGAGAATGCTTCTCCTGAGACGGGATCCGTTCTGAAAGCTGTACAACAGCCGGATCTCTTCGGCCCAGAGCGATTCGTCGATGGTTTCCAGGATCAGGGGGATCTCGTCGAGGCGCGAGTCGGTCATGATGAAGCGGAACGGTTCGAGCCCGAGTTCGCCTTTCCCCAGGCTGTGGTGGCGGTCGACCCTCGATCCGAGCGCCGTCTTGGAGTCGTTGAGGTGCATGGCCTTGAGGAACTTCAGCCCTACGATGCGGTCGAATTCGGACAGAGTCCGCTCGTAGGCTTCCCGAGTCCGCAGGTCGTATCCAGAAGCGAAGGTATGGGCGGTATCCAGGCAGACGCCGGTCCGCTCCGGATCGCCGATCCGCTCGATCAATCCGGCCAGGTGCTCGAAGCGGTAGCCCACCGAGCTTCCCTGTCCGGCGGTGTTTTCGATCACCGCCGTCACCCCTCTGGTTGCGGCCAGCGCCTCCCGGACCGCGGCGGCGATCAGGTCCAGGCACTCGCTCTCACTGACCAGGTTCTTGTGGGCGCCGGGGTGAAAATTGAGGTAGCGGAGCCCCAGTTCCTGGCAGCGTTTCATCTCGACGATGAAGGCCGGAACCGATTTTTCCCGCTGCTCCGGCTCCGGTGTCCCCAGGTTGATCAGGTAGGCGTCGTGGGGGAGAATATGTTCCTGGGTATAGCCGAGTCGCCGGCAATTGGCGGTGAATGCGGCGATGCTCTCGGGGGTGAGGGGGGCAGCCTGCCATTGCTTCTGGTTCTTGGTGAAGAGGGCGAAAGCCCGGGCGCCGATGGCGGCGGCGTTCTCCGGGGCGTGTTCGACGCCCCCGGCGGCACTGACATGCGCTCCGACCCGTTTCATGATTTCTCCCTCACCATACCATATTTCGCAATACAAGTGTAGGGGAACCGCCCGGTTGACTTTTTTTTGGCCCGTTACTATGATGAAAACCGGAGGCAGCGATGAAACGCAATTGGCTTTTTTTTTCGATCATACTATCGGCCCTGTGCCTGGCCGGCTGGGAGGAGAAGATGGTCAAACAGGATCGGTTTGACACTGCGGCCGGACCGCTGGCGATCACCTTCATCGGCCATGGGTCGCTGATGCTGGAATTCGGGAAGATGGTGATCCATATCGATCCCTTTTCCCGGGTGGGCGATTACACGGCCCTGCCCAGGGCCGACCTGATTTTGATCACCCACGAGCATGGGGATCACCTCGATACCAAGGCTTTGACCGCAATTAAAAAAAAAGAGACGGTGATGATCTATACCGCCAAGTGTGCCGCCCAGGTTTCCGGCGGTCAGGTGCTGGCCAACGGGGAGAAACAGACCGTTCTGGGAATTGAAATCGAAGCCCTCCCGGCCTACAATATCGAGCACAAACGTCCCGACGGCCAGCCGTTTCACCCCCGCGGCGACGGCAATGGCTATGTCCTGACCATCGGCGGCAAGCGCATCTATATCGCCGGGGACACCGAAAACATCCCCGAGATGAAGGCTTTGAAGGGAATCGACATCGCCTTTCTGCCCATGAACCTCCCCTATACGATGACCCCCGAGCAGGTCGCGGAAGCGGCCCGGGCTTTCCGGCCGCGGATCCTCTACCCCTACCACTACGGTGATACCGACCCGCAACTGCTGGCCGAATTGCTGAAGGCTGAGAAGGATATCGAGGTCCGCATCCGCCCCCTGTCCTAGCGATGACCGAACAAGGAGTTTTTATGAAAAGAAATAGTCTACTCGTTCTGGTTTTGCTGATTTCCGGTTTCCTGGCCGCAGCCGCGGAAAAGCGGCCCATCGGTTTCGATGACATGCATGCCTTCAAAGCGGTCGGGAGTCCCGTCCTGTCTCCGGACGGATCGATGATCGCCTACACGGTGGGGTATTATTCATCCGAGCAGAAACAACAATTCAGCGACATCTACCTGATGGCGGCCGATGGCGGGCAGGTCCGCCGGTTGACCTCTCATCCGGCCGTGGAGAGCGGCATTAGCTGGAGCCCCGGCGGGAAAGAGATCGCCTTTTCGGCGGTGCGGGAAGGGAAGAAAAGCCAAATCTATGTCATCTCGGTCGGCGGAGGCGAGGCGGTGAAATTGACCGACCTGGAGTCGGGCGCCTCTTCACCGTCATGGAGTCCCGACGGCAAATGGATCGCCTTTTATTCCAGTCTCGGCCAAAAGTACGGTGAGGCATTCCAGAAGGAATTGGGGGATGTCCGCTTTCTCACCCATCTCCGCTATTATCACAACCGGAATTGGGACGACGGCTCCCGGCAGCGGGTTTTTGCAGTCCCCGCCGATGGTTCCGCGGTACCCCGGCAACTCACCGACGGCGAATGCGCCGACGAGGGGGACCATTCAATGACCTGGTCGCCCGATTCCCGCGCCATCGCTTTCGTTTCCAACCGCGATCCCGAGTGGTGGAATTCGATCGATACCAATATCTTCAGCGTGACCGTCCCCGAGGGGAAAATTGCCCAACTCACCAGCAACCGTGGCCCTGACCATTCACCTCTCTACAGTCCCGACGGCACCCGGATCGCCTGGCGCAGCATCTTCACCTACAACTACGAGAGCGAAAACTACAAGGTGGTGGCCGCCGCCCGTGATGGCAGCGGCGCCAAAACTCTGACCGCGCCTCTGGACCGGAGCGTTGACAGCTTTATCTGGAGCCCAGACGGGAAAACGATCCATTTCCTCTATGGCTCCGAGGGGGTGACCCATATCCAATCGGTCCCTGCTGCCGGCGGGCCGTTCAATCCGGTGTTGACGGCGCGCCATGTCCTCTCGGGAATGACCCTGAGCCCGGACGGCAAGATCATCTATTGCCGCCGCGGCGACGATCTCCGGCAGATGGAGATCCATTCCATCCGTGCTGGTTCGCTGCAAAAACTGACCGCGGTGAACGACGATATATCGGACCGCTTTATCGCCCAACCCGTCGAGGAGATCTGGTTCCGCAGCCCGGATGGCGCCCGGGTGCAGGGATGGGTGATCAAGCCGGTCGGCTTTCAGGCGGGGAAGAAATATCCGTTGATCCTCTCGATCCATGGCGGTCCCCACGGGATGAGCTCCATCGCCTGGAACTACACCAACCAGTTGTGGGCGGCCCATGGCTATGTGGTCCTATACACCAATCCGCGCGCCTCGCTCGGCTACGGGGAAAAATTCAGCCGCGACATCTGGCAGGATTGGGGCGGCCGCTGCTACCAGGATGTCATGGCCGGGATCGACCAGGTGATCAAACTGGGTTTCGTCGATCCGAAGCGGATGGGGGTGACCGGAGGGAGTTTCGGCGGTTACATGACCAACTGGATCGTCGGGCACACCAACCGGTTCGCCGCGGCCATCACCGTCGCCGGTCTGTCCAACCTCACCAGCTTTTACGGGACCACCGACGAGCAGTTCTTTCCGGAAGCCGAGTTCAAGGGAGCGCCCTGGGAGCAGCGGGAGGCTTACCTGAAGCATTCGCCCATCTGGTACGCGGAGAATTTCCGTACGCCGACGATGATCATCCACGGGGAGTTCGATTTCCGGGTGCGCACCGAGCAGGCCGAGCAGATGTTCACCGCCCTGCAGAAGAAAAAAGTACCCAGCGTCTACGCCTGGTTTCCCGACGAGGGTCACGGCGTGCGCAGGCCCGACCACCGGATGCTCTACAACAAGATGATGCTCGACTGGTTCGGCCATTTCCTAAAAGGCGAACCTTCCCATTATCTGCAGATGGCCGCAGGCGAAAAAAAGTAAGAATTCCGGCCGTTTTCTCTGTCTTGCAAGGTTGTTCGGGTTGTGGTATAGTATATCTCCGCAACCAACCGAGTGGGGCTGTGGCGCAGCTGGGAGCGCGCCTGAATGGCATTCAGGAGGCCGAGGGTTCGATCCCCTTCAGCTCCACTTTTTTTCCATCATTCTCCCTTTTTTGCATAGCGGGGGTAGTGCTTTTTCCTGCATTCGGGACACATGCTGTGGGAAAAACTGGCTTCCGAGTGATCACGGATGTATTCCTCCAGTATCTTCCAGTACCCGTGGTCGTCGCGGATTTTTTTACAGAAGGAGCAGATCGGGAGAAGTCCGTTCAGTGTACGGATCTGCGCCTTCGCCTCCTGCAGTTCGGTGACATCGATGCCCGTGCAGATAATGTAATCGATCGAATGGTCCCCGTTCTTCAGGGCGGTCAGCGTCCAGATGACCTGCAACTGCCGTGCATCCTTGGTGATCAGGACGCCCCGGTGTTTGATTGGCGAATCTGCGGTACAGGTTTTGCGAAACATGTTGCGGAAAACGGAGATTTCCCGATCCGGCAGCATCTGCTCCCAGAAATTCAGCCCCAGAAGATCGATGATGGTGAAGCCGGTCAGGTGTTCGAACGAATTGTTAATGCGGATGCAGCGACCCTGGTCATCGAGAAGAACCACCAACGCGCCGGTGGTTTCGAGGATAGCTGAGATGAAGTTGCGCTCCCGCTTCAGCATGTCCTCGGCTTCGCTCGGTTGGTGTTTCGGGCGGATGGTGACGACGATGATCGTCGGCTGGTCGGAACAGGGGTAGACCAGGTTTCCCGAGATACAGGCCGGTATGGGGTGACCATTGCCGTTCTTGACGATGACTTCTTCGTTTTTGATCCAGCTCCGCTTGAGCAGTCGCTGCAGCAGGCGATCTGCCGACCGGGGATCGCAGAACAGATCGCCGAGCCTGAGTTTTTGCATCTGGGATCGGGGAAGATCAGCCAGCAGAAGTGCTTCCTGGTTGGCCTGCAAAATTTTCCCCGAGACTGCGGCTACGATCACCGCCTCTTGGGCATAAAAAAATTTCGCCGAAAAAACAGCCTCCCTGATCCGGTCGTTTGAACGCATTGTTGCTTCCCTTATGTGAACCAGTTTGTCTGCCCCGATCTTGCCAAGGTATCGGGGAAACTATACTATGCTCTTCTCCCGGGGGAAAAGGGGGTCTTCTCCACCTGCATCAGGAATGGAACCCCCCGAGGTCGCTCCGGGAACTTGCGCTCTGTTCCTCTATTTTTTCTTTTCGGCGAGCAGGTAGAGGACGAAGAGGATCAGGACTCCGATGTAGAGGTAGGGAATGGCCCAGGGCCAAAGGGGATGGGCCTTGAAGAAGGTTTTGATCAGATAAAACAGGGCGGCAAAGCCCACCGTGATGATCGCCCAGAAAAGAAAGATCTTTTTAAACGCCACCTGCACCTCCTGAAGAACACAATTATATCGGGTTTGACGGCAAACAATCAAGAGGTCGGCCGGTTCATTTCCAGAAAATCCGCTTGAGAGAGAGGTAGACCTGCCATTTCGATTCTTCCCGGGAAAAGATCCGGCGGGCGACTCCCAGGCTGATCATCCCGGTTTTGCCGATGGGAAGAGGGGCCTGCAGTTCCAGCCCTCCGGAGAACACTGTGATTCCTTTTTCCCCCGCTATTTTTTCATTGCCCCAAATATGGGCGCCATCGATGAAAAAAGCGAAGTTGAGCGGATTGATGGGGATTCGAACCTCTGCGGTGGCTGTCAGGAGACGGTTCCCCGGGTAATAGCGGTCGCCGGTGCGGACGTAGATGTCCTCGGAGTAGTGATCGAGGATGTGGAAGGTTTGAAATCGTGCCATCCCCACCTCTTTCTGCGGAGGATAGCGCCCATGGTTTCCCTGAAATCCCAGTAAAAGACAACCGGTTATGGCTTGGAAGAGGGGACGGATGCAGACCGCCTGGAGATGCAGGGAGTGATAGGCGAACCCGCCCCTGTCAAGTGAATGGGTATACCCGTAGCGGGCTTGCAGGCCGGTCCCCCGGGTCGGAAAAAAAGTGAAGGGCTGGATCCGGGTCCAGGCAGCGGTCAGGGAAATCCGCCCCAGTCGGTAAGGTTCCGGGATTCCCGGATAGGCGGGGAGGTCGGAATCAGCTTCAGAGGCCGGGTCGATGCCGGTACGGAGGCGGCTCTCTTCGGCCAGAAATTCCAGGGAGCCCCGCCACTGGTCATAATCCGATTTGCCCTCCCAGCTTCGTGACAAATCGAGGCCGGCGAAGGCGATCCCCTCGTAAAGGTGTTGCTTGCCCCGGTAGCCGAAGGTGACCGAATCCTGGAGTCCGGCATCGGCCTGGATGGCCAGAGGCGTGGCGCGGTCGAGGTATTCCAAAAAGACATTCGTCTGGCTCGGGCGGCGCAGGTTCAGTGCCACGGCGCCGGTCAGGAAATGTTTTCCCATCATGTCGGCGGCGATTCCGTAGAGGGCAGGAACGACATGGTTCTGGAGCACCAGCGGCACGGGACTCAGTTGCAGGAGCCGAAACGTCGACCACGGATGAAACCGTCCGATGAAGGCGCCTTCGGGTTTTTTGCCCAGGTCGATTGCCATCGGCACTCCTGGGGCTGCATCGGTCCAGGTCCGGTAGTATGGCTGAAGATCTCCGGGAAATCTCTCCGGGGTGCGGAATGGATCCAGGGTGATCAACCGGTTTCGATCCCGGGAAACCTGACTGATCCCCAGTGCTTTTTCCCGTTTCGGCCATTGGGTGATGAGAATGGTGTTGGATTGCCGGGTCACCTCGATCTCGCTATCCAGGCCGGTGGACCGCCGGAATACATTCAACGTGTCTCCCGTCTGTCCGGTGTAGAGAATGTCACCGCGATCATCCGGTGAGAAGAGGGGAAACCGGGCAAAAGAAGCACTGGGCAATTCGTGTATTTCCCGCTTGCCCCGGTCGTAAATGAGAATGGCGAATTTTCTGTCGGCGGGGCGGTGCATCGATCCGATCACCCGGCGGCCATCGGAAGAGGCGGAGAGGTCATACAGGTGACATTCACCAATAAACTCGGTCAGTTTTTTCACATTGCGCCCAAGTGCATCGCACTCAAAAAGATGGATCGTTCCCTTCTCATTGCCGGCAAAAACCAGGTGCTCCGGGTCGACAATCACCGGTTCCCTGGCCCGAAGGTTTTTCGTGATCCGGGTTTCCTTCCCGGAGTCGATTTCGACCCGGTAGATATCGGGAACGAGCGACCCGAGGCGGTCGAAATGGTGGCGGCTGAAGGCGATGAAACGGCCGTCGGGACTGATGGAGAAGTTATCCTGGATCCGGTTGCGAGCCAGCAGGCGGATGGTTTTCCGGTCGCGGTCCCAGAGAAACAGGCATTGGTCGGGCGTGTTGTCCGATTCCTGCCCGGTGAAGACCAGTTTTTTCCCGTCGGGGGTTTCCTTGACCACCGAAATGAACCGGCAGGGGAGTTTGTCGCCCTCTTCCCCCACCTGATCGGTACGCTCCGACATCCCCTCCCGCCAATTGTAATAAACGTTCATCGCCTTTTGCCATTCGGTATTGAAATCGGAGAGAGATTGCTTGGTCACTTTCTGAAACGCATTGGCGAAATTGAATGACCGGCTCCCTTTGGGCCGCTGAAACATGCCCCCGATCGCCCGGTCGTCCAGGCGTTGTCGCAGCCAGCGGATCTTGGCGAATCCCCGGGCATAGACCAGCGGTCCCAGGTCCAGGAACGAGCTGTTCAAATCTTCGTTGCGGATCCAGAGGTTCAGGTAACGGTCACCCCGTTCCGTACCCCAGGCTTCGCCGCCGTAGAACTGGGCCAGCCCTTCGTAGAAATCGAGATGATTCCTCGCTTGCAGGGAGGAGAAGGGGAAAACCAGATCCCAGAAACTGCGGGTATTTTCGAATACCAGGGCATGGACCATTTCGTGAGCGAGTACTTTTTGCAGCCAGCCGTCTGTGCCGGTGAACCGTGTCCGGAATGCCGAGGGACTGATCCAGACGAACAGATATCCGAGCGGACTGGTCGCTCCATTGGCGATATCGTCGCAGTCGGAGATGAATAACGGGTATTTCCTGGGGAAGCGGAGCCCGAGGTTGGCCTGAAGGTTGGCATAGACCTGCTCGGCGATCATGCCGGCCTGGACGGCGGCTGCCTCGATTCCCTCGTTGTAGACCACCAGAAAATGGTCGGTCTCGTAGCGGTTCCACTTCAATTCCGGGTGATACTGGCCGGTGATCAAGCTGAACGTCCCCTGGGCGGAGCTATATAGGGGAATCAGGAGCAGGATGACCAAGCAACGGGTGAAATTGTTCATTACCCCCCCTCGTTATAGTATGTATTTCGAAAGTATAGCAGAAAAAGCGGAATGGGAAAAGGAATCTTCCGGCGATCGATCCGGGATATGGGTCAGTCGCTGAGGAGCAGGATCGAAGCGATGCCATCGGCATGCGCTGCGTCGATGATCGCCGCTATCGTCTCGGCAGGGCAATCCCGGTGGGCGTGGATGAGTAGCTGATCCTTGGGAGTGATTTTCTTTGCCAATTCGGTTCGGCTGACCCGGCCGGTGGCGTCGGTCATGTGTCCGTCCGGATTCACCTCCACCCGGTAGATGTGAGCCTTTTGCCGGGCGGAAAAGCGGGTGTATTCGGTCTGGGTAATGACCTGCAGGGAGGATTCGGAACGATGGACCCGCGCTGAAAAAATTTCATAAATGAAGAGGGCCAGAAAAGCGGTGATCACAAAAGAAAACAGGATAAAAAGGATCTTCGTTTCGAACGATAGCCGGGGTTTGCTGCTCATTCCCGTATTGTACCGTATCGGCCGAGCCCTGGCAACATCTCTGCCGAGTCCGCATGGGCAAGGCTTGCCTTGACAGTCCGGGTCAAAAAGATTAAGATGGGAGCCGGATGAAGCTGTGGAAAATTCTCTTGGTCAGTGCGTTGGGAGGAGGGTGTCTGATTCTCTTTTTTCATAAGGTGGACTGGGCCGGAGTCGGTCGGTCGGCCGAACGGATTCCTCTCGTTTATCCGGTCCTTTTCGCGCTGGGAATTTTCCTTTCCTATTTGATCCGGGCCTGGCGCTGGGGGATTTTACTCCGACCCTATGGGGAATCGGAATTCAAAAATCGCTACAACAGCATTGTCATCGGCTACCTGGTCACCTACCTGTTGCCGGGAAGGCTGGGTGAAGTTGCTCGCCCGGCATATCTGGCACGGAAAGAAAACACCAAGCTGGCTTCGGCCTTGGCCACGGTCGTTTTTGAGCGTTTGGTCGACGCCTGGCTGATCCTGACTCTCCTGGCGCTTTCCCTGGGATTCCTGTTCCGGGGGGGATCCCCCGGGCTGACTCATCTCCGGTCGGCGGCGTTATGGGGAACCGGAATCCTTTTCGCCGGTCTGGTCTTCGTTCTCCTCTGCCGCGTCCCGGCCTTTTTAAACCTGGTGGAACGGGGACTCAGGCGAATTTCAAGGGCTCTTCCTGGCGCTGCCCGGGAGAAGACCGTTCAGACAGTCCTCTCCTTTCTGTCGGCTTTGCTACCGCGGCTGAATCGAAAGCAGACGCTGTTTTACGGTTTCGGAACGATTCTCCTCTGGACCTTGATCATCGGCCAGTATTGGCTGCTTTCGCTGGCTTTCGCCGGTATGCAATTGGGGATGTCCAAGGCAGTGATCTATTTTGCAGTCGTCTTTTTTTCTTCCGCTGTTCCCACTCCCGGCATGGCGGGAAGCCTTGACCTGGCCAGTCGTTTTGCCCTGACCGTCCTGTTCGGAGTGGAGGAACAGACGGCGATCGCCTATACGATCCTCTTTCACTTCCTGCTGCTTGCGGTGACGTTTGTCCTGGGTGCGCTGGTGGGGTGGCGGGAGGGCTGGAGCTTCAGCCGCATCAGAATGCTGGGGAAGGAATCGTGATCTGTCCCGGATGCGCCGCCATCGAAGATCGGGTCATCGAAAGCCGGGAAAGCAAGGATGGCAAGTATATCCGCCGGCGCCGGGAGTGCCTCCGCTGCAAAAAACGGTTCACTACTTACGAAAAACTGGAGGCGGTTCCGCTCCTGGTGGTGAAGAAGGATGGCCGCCGGGAACTGTTCGATATCGACAAGATCCGTAAGGGTTTGTACCGGGCGCTGGAAAAACGACCGGTATCAAGCAAGGTTTTGGAACAGGTGGTCCTGCAGATCGAGGAATTCGTCCAGACCGCCGACCGGGAAGTGCCCACCGCCAAGATCGGTGAGATGATCATGGATCGGCTGAAATCTCTGGATAAAGTGGCCTATGTCCGCTTTGCTTCCGTTTACCTTGATTTCAAGAGCGTCGAGGAGTTTTTGAACGAAGTGCATCGACTATTGGTGCGGGAGGAATAAATGGCGAAAAAACAGTACACCTTCTCGGAAATCGAGATCGGCAAGAATTACCCCGCCGGCGTGAGCACCCACATTGATTGGAAACCGGTGACCAATATCATCGAATGCAATGAATCGCTGGTCATCGAAATCGAGATCCCCGGGGTCGATAAAAAGGACATCTCGATCACGTTGCTCAACAATCAGGAACTGGTCATCAGGGGGTGCAAACACCAGCCCCGCCTCGAAAAGGAGAAGCTCACCTACTATCTGTTCGAGCGCGAATTCGGCACCTTTTACAAACGGATACTGATCGATTTTCCCATCGATCCGTCCAGCGTCCAGTCATCAATGGAAAACGGAGTATTGACCATCACCGTTCGCAAGCGGGAAAGTCAGACGTTCACAGTGGATATCAAGTAGCGAGGTTGTTATGAGCGAAGAAATCAAAACCGAAACCAACCAGGAAGAGAAAGTCGATAAAATCCAGATACCGGGAAAACTCCCGGTTCTGGTTCTCCGTGACATAGTGGTTTTTCCGTATATGATCGTGCCTCTCTATGTAGGGCGGGAGAAATCGAAGAAAGCGGTCGACATCAGCCTGAACGCTGACCGGATGATCCTGCTCCTGACTCAGAAGCAAGCTGAAGACGAGGATCCCGGTGCTGATCAACTCTACCGGTATGGAACCGTGGCCCTGGTGGTGCGCATGTTGAAGCTGCCCGATGGCCGTATGCGGGTCTTGGTGCAGGGGGTGTCGCGGGTACGGATCGATGAGTTCGAGGATGACGACCGGGTGTTGACCGCGCATGTCACGCCGATGGAGGATGAAGAACCGGCGTCTATGAGCATCGAGGAAAAGGCCCTGGTGAAGAACGTCCGTCAGAAATTCGAGCAGGCATCCAAGTTGGGGAAAACGATCCCCAACGAAGTGATGATCATCGTCGAAAACATAGAAGAGTTGGGTAAACTGGCCGACATCATCACCCCCAACCTGGAACTGAAAATTGAGGATTCCCAGAAGATTCTCGAAGAGATCAATTCCATCAACCGCCTGAAACGGGTTCATGATCACCTGAACGTCGAGATCGAGATGCTGAACGTGCAGAACCAGATCAACCTGAAAGCCCAAGGGGAGATGGACAAGAATCAACGGGAGTACTTTCTGCGGCAACAGCTCAAGGCCATCAAAAAGGAGCTCGGCGAGGAAGCCGAAAATGTCGAAGAGAGCGCCCAGTATCAAAAAAAGCTCGACGAGATCAAGATGTCCGAGGAGGCCCAAAAAGAGGTGGAGAAGAACATCGACCGGCTGCGCAAGATGCACCCTGAATCGGCAGAAAGCACGGTCGTCCGGAATTATCTCGACTGGATGCTCGATCTACCTTGGGACAAGGCGACCCGGGACAATATTAATCTGAAGCGGGCCCGCACCATCCTCAACCAGGATCATTTCGGCCTCGACGAGGTGAAGGAGCGGATCCTCCAGTACCTGAGCGTCCGCAAGCTGACCAACAAAGCCAAGGGACCGATCCTCTGCTTCGTCGGCCCCCCGGGGGTGGGAAAAACATCCCTGGGACGATCGATCGCCCGGTCCCTTAACAAGAAGTTCGTGCGCATTTCGCTCGGAGGTGTCCGGGACGAGGCTGAAATCCGCGGACATCGCCGTACCTACGTCGGCGCTCTGCCGGGCAAGATCATCCAGGAATTAAAAAACGCCGGATCGAACAACCCGGTCTTCATGATGGACGAGGTGGACAAGATCGGCATGGATTACCGAGGCGATCCCTCTTCAGCGCTGCTGGAGGTGCTCGATCCCGAGCAGAATTTTAGTTTTGTGGATCACTATCTGGGCGTCCCGTTCGACTTGACCAAGGTTCTTTTCATCACCACCGCCAACCTTCTCGAACCAATCCAACCGGCATTCCGGGATCGTATGGAGATCATTGAAATTCATGGGTACTCCGAGGAGGAGAAGATCGAAATCGCCCGCCGCCACCTGATCCCGCGGCAGATCGAGGCCAACGGGCTCACCAGGCGCCAGATCGAGTTCACTCCGGGGGCGCTGAGGAACACGATCTCCCTGTACACGCGCGAGGCCGGAGTGCGCAACCTGGAACGGGAGATCGGCAAGATCTGCCGCAAGGTCGCCCACAAGGTGGCGTTGGGGGAGCGAAAACTGTATCGGATCACCGCCCGCAACCTGGAAAAATATGCCGGCATCCCGCGGATCTTCCGCGATCAACTGCTCGATGAGAACGCGGTCGGAGTGGCGACGGGGATGGCCTGGACCCCTTATGGCGGCGACATCATCTTCATCGAGGTGAAATTGATCCCGGGGAAGGGGGCGCTGATTCTCACCGGCTCTCTCGGAGATGTCATGAAGGAGTCGGCGACTGCCGCCCTCAGCTTCATCAAAGCGTCGGCCGGAGAATTGAACATTCCGGTGGAGAAATTCGAAAAGAACGATATCCATATCCATATTCCGGAGGGGGGGATCCCCAAAGACGGTCCATCGGCCGGTATTTCCCTGACCACCGCGTTGATTTCGGCCTTCACCGGCGTGGCCGTCAACCGGGAGTTCTCCCTTACCGGAGAAATCACCCTGCGCGGCAAGGTGCTGCCGGTGGGCGGCATCAAGGAGAAGGTCCTCGCTGCCCGGCGGGCCGGGATCAAGCAGATCATCCTTCCCGAAAAGAATCGCAAGGATCTCACCGAGATCAAGGACGGCCATATCCAGTCGGTCGTTTTTCATTTCGTGAGCGAGATCCGTGACGCCGTCAACCTGGCGTTGACGAGCGCGATCTTTCCATGACCGAATTGGAATTCGTCCGGCGCATCGGGCGCCGATTTCCTTTTTCCCGGGGGATCGGGATCGGTGACGATGCCTCGGTAGTCCCCATGCCCGGAGGATTCCAATTGATCACCACCGACCTTCTGGTGGAAAATGTCCATTTCCGCCTGGCCGATTTCCGCCTGCCGGACCTGGCTCGCAAAGCCCTGGCGGTCAATATCAGCGATATCGCTGCTATGGGGGGGACTCCCCAATATGCCTATCTTGGCCTGGCCTATCCCGACCGGTTGCCTTCTTTCGGGCTGCAGGCGTTTTTCAAGGGAATAGCGGACGGGTGTCGGAAATGGAAAATGGAGTTGGCCGGCGGCGATTTTTCCGCCTCTTCCCTGCTGCTCATTTCCCTGACCGTCGTCGGTCATTGCCGTCGACCGGTCCTGCGACGGGGGGCCAGACCCGGAGACTGGATCGGCATCACCGGACCGGTGGGTGAATCGGCTTTGGGACTGGAACTGCTGCAACGGGGGAGGCGCGGCGGCCGGTTCGTCCGCAGACACATGGAGGTGGACCCACAGGTGGCCGCCGGTCAATTACTGGCACCCTATGTCACTTCGATGATCGATATATCCGACGGGTTGCTGCTTGATCTGCAACGGATCCTCGACGCTTCGGGGGTCGGAGCGGAGATCGAGACCGCCCGCCTGCCGATCGCTCCCGAGACGATCCGCCAGTGCCGGAAAATAGGACTCGATCCGGTCGAACTGGCGTTAGCGGGGGGAGAAGATTACCAGTTGCTCTTTACCGTGCCCGCCGAGAACGAGCGGGTTCTGCGCCGGCGCGGTTTTGGCGGACACCTGATCGGGCGGATCCGCAAGGGCAGGCGCCTGATGGTCCGGGGGCCGGACGGCGAACGAATCCCTACGAGCAAGGGGTATGACCATTTCAGCAAGGAGAGGCGCACGGTAAATCATGAAATTCAGTAGAACCAGCCGGTTTGACTGGCGGGAATTCCGGGCCGCCGTGATTCTGCTCGACCGGACCAGTTCACTGGCCGAACTCGAAAAGCATCTCCCGGGAGTAGCGGATGAATTGAAAAAACGGAAAATTGCGGGGAAACCCGGAAGCGAACTGGTCTGTCGACTTCTCAATCCATCCCGTTGGCTGATGTTTATCGGCGTCAAGGATGCCGCTGACGGCCACGAGGCAAGAAAGCTCGCCAAGCGCATCGTCAGCCGGTTGCAGGAGCAGGAGATTTCGGAGACGATGATTCATAGCGGATTTCTCACCGGCATCCAGGCTCCATTTTTATTGAACCTCATCGATTTCCTGGCCCTGAACGGGTATCGGTTCGACCGCTACAAGAAAGGCAACGGCAAGAGAATCCACCGTATCGTGATGGTCGGCCGGGGCCGGTCGCCCATGCCATCGCCGGAATGGAAACGGATGGCCATTGTCCAGGATTCGGTCACCTGGGTCCGGGACTTGGTCAATGAGATTCCGGGACGGGTGACTCCAGATGGATTGATCTCCGCTCTGGAAGCCCTGCAGGCTCCGTCCGGGCTGAGCGTGGAGACATGGCGGCGGGGTGAATTGGAAAAACGCAACTTGGCGGGTATTTTGAGCGTCGGCGCTTCCGGGTGCTGTGATCCGGCGTTGGTACGGCTCGATTATACCCCCCCACGCTTCAAATATAGCGTCGCGCTGGTCGGCAAGGGGATCACCTTCGATTCGGGCGGATTGAACATCAAGACCGGGTCAAGCATGGAGGAGATGAAGAGCGACATGGCCGGGGCGGCCCTGGTGGGGGGAATCCTCAGGACGGCGTGGAAATTGCGGTTGCCGATCCGCCTGGTCGGATTCGCGGCGGTCGCCGAGAACATGCCCGGCCCCCGCGCCTACAAGCCCGGCGACATCATCCGTTACGCCAACGGGAAAACGGTGGAGGTGGTCAATACCGATGCCGAGGGACGCCTGATTTTGGCCGATGCTCTGATCGAGGCGGTTCGTCACAAGCCCGATATGATCGTCGAATTCTCGACCCTGACCGGAGCGATGGTGGTGGCACTGGGCGATGCCTTTGCGGGCCTGATGTGCACCCAGTCAAGGCTGGCGTCGAGATTGCTGGAAGCGGGCCGGGAAACAGGGGAATTCCTGTGGGAACTCCCGCTGTTCGAGGAGTATCGGGAGAGCATCAAATCAAAGATCGCCGACCTGAAAAACGCGAATTATCAGGGTGCTTCTTCCATCAAGGCGGGTCTATTCCTGCGGGAATTCTCCGGGAGGGTCCCCTTCGCTCATATCGACATCGCGGGGACCGCGTTCCTCTCCAAATCCAACCATTACCATGCCACGGAAGGAGCCACCGGCTTTGGTCTGCGGCTGATGATCCGCATGTTGTCAAAACTGGCGGAAGAATCCCGGGTGAATTGACAAACGGGGCTTTTCATATTATATAGGTGTGTACATGACAAACATGGTCGAGGTTCATGTCGTGGGGTTGATCATGGATCCGGTTTCCAAGTCACCGGTCATGATATTGGAACCACTGCATGAAAAAAAAATTATCCCCATCTGGATCGGCCTCTTCGAAGCCAATGCCATTGCCTTGGAGCTCGAGAAGGTCATCTCCCCGCGCCCCTTGACTCATGACCTGATGAAGAGCATCATGACTCACCTGGATGCTCACATCGACAAGGTCGTCATCACCGATCTGGTCGAAAATACCTACTATGCCGAGATTTATCTGGAGCGGGAAAAGGAAACCTGCATCATCGATTGCCGTCCATCCGATGCCGTGGCCATCGCCCTGAAAAACAAAGCCCGGATATTCGTCACCGAACAGGTGATGGAGGCTTCGATCGTCACCGATATCCTCTCCAACCTCATCCAGGGGGAAGAGAGGTTAGACACCTGGTTCGAGTCGTTATCACCGGAAGATTTCGGGAAATACGAGCAATAGGTCCGGTCTCTAGCCCACCGCCGTTTTCGCTTTCGTCCAAAGCATTTCCATCTCTTCCGGGTTCGATTCCTGCAGGGTCTTGCCGCTGTTGGCAATGGTTTCCTCGATGAACCGGAACCGGCGGATGAACTTTTCAGTCGACCGCCGCAGGGCGAATTCGGAGTTGATCCGGAGAAGCCGGGCCACGTTGACGAGGGCGAACAACAAGTCGCCGAATTCCTGCGTGACAGCGAGGTCGTCGGGCTGGTCGAGCTCTTTCTCCAGTTCGTCGAGTTCCTCCCTGACCTTATCCAGGGCCTGCCGGGCGTTCGGCCAGTCGAACCCTACGCTCGCCGCCTGGGATGAGATGCGGGCTGCCGTTAACAGGGCCGGCATGGTCTCGGGATATTCAGAGAGGATGCTCCTCTTCTTCTTTTCGCTCATCTTGATTTTTTCCCAGTTCCGCTTGACCTCGTCCGCCCCGTTGACACTGGTGTCTCCGAAAATGTGGGGGTGGCGGCTGACCAGCTTGTCGGCGATGGTTCGGGCGACCGCTTCGAAGTCGAACTCCCCCTGTTCGTCGTGAATTCTCGACAGAAAAACAACCTGCAGGAGCAGATCACCCAGTTCTTCACGGATGGCATCGATGGAGCCGGAATCGATGGCATCGATCAATTCGTAGGCCTCCTCCAGAATGTAATCGCGCAACGAGGATCCGGTCTGCTTCAGGTCCCATGGGCAGCCGCAGTCGCGATCCCGCAGTCGGTTCATGATCTCTAGCAATCGGTTAATTTGTTGCATGGTTTATTTCTCGTCAGCTTGTTTTTTGTCGGTGAACATGTTATAAACCGGAATATCATAGCGTGAAAGGCAATGGAATTCAAGACAAGTGCTCCCGATTACAACGCCCGGCCTGTCATCGAAAAGGATATCCGTTCCGTGGTCACCTTGATCACCGTCCAGTGCATGATCCACTTGGGCCAGATCCCCGATCCTCTGTCAGGTCAGACGCAGGTGAACTTGAATTCCGCCGATCTTTTTTTCGGGTTGCTGGAAATTCTCGAAGAAAAAACCTGCGGAAACCTCAATGTCATTGAGCAGTCATTCCTTGAGGATGTCATGGCGAATCTTCGGAAAATCCGGAAAAAGAAAGGGTGATCCATGAAAAAGCGAGTCATTATAACTCTGCTGGCCTTTTTGGGGGGATCGATTCTCCTTCCGGGAATGGAAAGCTCCTGGGGAACCATGAAAAAAATCTGGTATTTTCAGGAACAGGGCGACGATCAAACGGTTCTATCCCTGGTCAGAGAGCTCAAGGGAGGAGATCTGCCCAGGCAGGAAAAAGCCGAAATGGTTTCACAGTTGTTCCTTCTGGGAGACGGGTATCTGCTGAAGAAGAACCACGAGTTGGCCGAGGCGGTATACACCCAATGCCTGGTCGTCAAACCGGATGCCTGGACGGTCTACAATCGACTGGAAGACATCAGGAGAAGCAGGGGAAGATTTTTTCCGGATATCCACAATTATTGGCGGCAGGCCCACTTGATTGCCGGTGCATTTCCCTCCACCTTCATCCTGGTAGCCGGATTCTTTCTGATATTGTTTTTTTCGGCGTTGCTTGTCTTTTTCTTTTTTTCTCTCTTTCTGCTTTGGAAATATGCGCTGCTGGCGATTCATGATTTTCTCAAAGCCAAAATTGGAACAAAACGGATCACCAGATTCGGCTTGTTGATCGTTTTGCTTGTCTGGCCGCTCCTGTTGGGCGGAGGCTGGGCGATCTATCCATTCCTGATCGGAGCTTTTTTTTGGGTATACCTGGGAATTCCGGAACGGAAACTGTTCCACTCGGCCATGGTGATCCTGTTGATCTGCTCCCTGTTTCTGGGATTTTCAAAATGGCTGGAGAAAAATGCATCGACCCGGGAATTCAACCTTCATCAGCGGGTATACGATGGCCGCCTGCGCAATATCAACCTGCCTGGAAAATTGGCCAATTCCGACCTTCAGGTGTTCTACGCCTATTACCTGTACGAGTCGGGGAGGCCCGATTTGGCTAAAAAAGTGGTCGCGGCCGTACCCGATTCCCCGCGGGATGCATTGAGGGATGATTTGCTGGGGATACTGAACTATGTCTCAGGAAATGAAGAATCGAGCCTGGAGAATTTTCGGGAATCGTTGAACATCGATGACGACAACCTCACCACCATCCGCAATCTGACTCTCGCCCTGCGCAAGAGTGATGACCAGCAATTGTATGAAAGCTATATCACCCGCTTTCCGGTAATCCTGGACTTGCGCCGGGAAATCCAGAGGGAGAAATACGGATACGATATTCTGCAGATGCAGTTTCCCCGCTTTTGGTTGTGGAAGCATGTGCTCAAACTGGATCACCCCAGGCAGACCATTGTTCAACAGTTGAAGAGTATTGGACTGGAAGTGCTGCGGATCCCGATCCTGATCTACCTGGTTGTCTTCCTGATCTATCGGATGATATTCAGACATTTTTTCAGGTTTTTGGGGGATAGCGAATTCTGTTCCAAATGCCTGAAGATCGTCAAACGGAAACCGATCGAGCATTCCCATGTCCTCTGTGATGATTGCTATCAATTGTTCATGATGAAGGAACCGATTTTCTTCGATGCCAAAATCCTCAAGGAAAAAGAGATCAACCGTCGGGTACGTCTGAAGGGGATCGCCTTCCATTTGATTTCTCTTCTCATCCCCGGGTTCGCTCTGAATTTCTACGAACGCAGCCGGGCCTTCTTCTATTTTGCCTGGATCGTTTTTTTCCTGGGAGGATATGCCGGATATATGAGCATCCTGTTCCGTGAGGTGAATGGAGCGGCGCCACTGCTCTTCCAGGGTGTCGGTTTGATCGCCCTGCTTCTCTACCTTTCCATCAACCTCTATTCCGTAAAGGGGTGGGACAATGGCTTTTAAAGGTACGCTTAAGGAATTCAAGGTCCCCGACATCCTGCAACTGATCGCCATGCAGAAAAAAACGGGAATTCTGACCTTCAACAGTTTCGATGGTTTCGTGACCATCGTCTTCGAAGACGGCTTGATCTTTGGCGTCGATGCTTTTCCCAAAAAACTGGAGATGCGACTGGGAACGGTTCTGGTCAAACAGGAGGTGATCTCGGAGGAGATGTTGCACCGGGCGCTCTCGATCCAGAAGCGAACCAGCCAGAAGGTGGGGGAGATCCTCAGTTCCATGGGCTTGATCAACGAGGATTCGATCGCCCAGGCATTGCGGACACAGGCGTTTCAGATCGTTTTTTCTCTGTTCAACTGGAAAAAGGGAGAATACAATTTCAAGGTCATGGAGTTTCTCGACCAATCACTGAAAACTCTGCGGCCCATATCGGCCGATACGCTGATCATGGAAGGGGTGCAGATGCTCGACGAATGGCCTCTGATCCGCAAGGTGATCCCGCAGGACGATATCGTGTTCGAACCGGTGATCCTGGGAAACAAGAAAATCGAGGTCCTAACCGATATGCAGGATGAACCCGATATCAGCCAGGAAAATGTCCTCTACCTGATGGAATCGGAAATCAACCTGCTGAAATCCATCAATGGCAAAAACACGGTGAAAGACCTGGTGGAAATGGGACTCTTTACCGAATACCGGGTGTACAAGAACCTGTTCAACCTGAACCGTAAGGGATTGATCGAAAAGAAGAGCCTGGATGAGAGTTCACCCAAGCTGCAACTGGAGGAAATCGGCTGTCATCGGGAAATGGAACCGGAACGGCTCCATTTCGCCATTCATCTGGCGTGGCTGGCTTTCATCCTGCTTCTCGTGCTTACGTGGTTTCGTCCTTTCGCTCCCATCAATCGGGACGGTATCCTGTTTTCCGAAGCCCTCAAGGATACGTTTCGGCAACCGGAATTGATTCAGATCCAGTCGCCGGCTCCGTCCGCCAATGAATGAAGACCTTTTCCTCCTTCATCCGGTTGCGCCGGGCCAGCGTTGTCACCATCGGTAATTTCGACGGATTTCACCTCGGGCACCGGGCTGTTGCCAATGAGGTGATCCGCCAATCACGAAGCCTGGGATTGATCGCTGCCGTCATCACATTCCATCCCCATCCCCGGCTCCACTTGGGACATTCGGTGCCGCTTCTGCAAACGGCTGCGCAAAAAAACCGTTCTCTGTCCGGGTGTCGTTTCGACCGCTTCTTTGACATCGAATTCGCCTCCGTCTACAGGATCACCGCCGAAGAATTCCTGGCACAGATTCTTCTGGGCATGCTGAAGATGAAACGGCTGGTGTTTTCGGGTGATTTTCTTTTTGGCAGTGACCGCAGGGGAGGGGTTCCGTTTCTGCGGGCAGCAGCCGAAACGTTTGGTTTTAACCTACTGGAGGTGGAACCGGTCTTGATCGACGGCGAGCGGGTCTCCTCTTCGACAATCCGCAAGAAAATCGAATACGGGGATCTCCGGGGAGCGGGCCGCATGTTGGGAAGACCGTATACCATCGAGGGCACCGTGGTCAGCGGTCTTGGCCGGGGGACACGGCTGGGGTTCCCCACCCTCAACCTGCAGACCGAGAATCGACTGTTGCCAGTCGGAGTCTTTGCCACGATCTGTGAGGTGGGTGGCAAAAGATATCCGGGTGTAACCAATATCGGTTTGAACCCGACATTTCCCGGCATCTGTAAAGAGACCGGGGTGGAATGCCACCTGATTGATCGCAGCCTGAGGTTGTACGGACGCCGGATCCGCCTCCAACTGATCGAAAAGATCCGCGATGAACGGCGGTTTTCCGGCGAGTCGGAGCTGATCGGACAGATCCGGACGGATGTGACGCTGGCCAGACGCCTGTTGGCTGATGAACTCAACTAGAAAGGGAGATGCCGGATCGGTTGCTGCTGAGCCGCTGGTCAATGAAAAAGCCCTGGCCCGGCGCATCAAGGATCATATAGTCGGCCGGCGGCAGACGTTTTTCGCTATCGTCCATCCCGGCTTCGAGTTTGCGGCGCGGCGGGAATTGGAGGAACTGGGTATCGAAGAGTTCAATGCGGAGACGACGGGGGGGATCGAGTTCGGCGGCCGACTGGACGATCTGTACCGGGTTCATCTCGGTGCCGGGACGGTCAGCCGTTTTTTGCTGCGCCTGGATTGTTTTCGGGCCAGCGATTTTTCCCGCTACGATGAAAAAATAGCGGCCTTCCCCTGGGAATTGTACTTGGGTGATGGAGTCCGCGTTGCCGTTTCGCTCTCCGTTTCCCGCCCGCGCCTGCGGCATGACGGGCGGATCCGGGCCGGCCTGGAGAGCGGGATTGCTGACCGGTTGCGGTTGTATGGCCGCCGGGCCGAGTTTCAGTCTCCCCCGGACGATGAGGTCGACGGCGGGCAGTCGGTTTTCGTGCGCGTGGAGGGGGAGCGGGTGCAGATCAGCCTCGATGCCAGCGGCGCCCTCCTCTATCGGCGGGGATACGAGAAATATACCGAAACGGCGCCGTTGCGCGAGACCCTGGCCCGTTCCATACTGCTCGCGGCCGATGTGTGTCGGTATGCGGAGGTGATCGATCCCTTCGCCGGATCGGGGACATTTTCCCTGGAGGCTGCTTGGCTGGCCTCGGGGCGTATTGCCGGTGCCAGCCGTTCCTTTGCGTTTCAAGATTGGCCGGCATTCCGGCCGGCCGCATTCGCCAACTTACGGAAACATCTCGACGAGGCCGCCGGAAAGGGGGATTCTCCGTGGCAACCCCGCATCCGCTGTTTCGATATCGCCGCCCGAGCGGTACGGACGATCAACCGAAATATCGAAGTCATGGGTTTTTCCGGGCGGATCGAAGTGAACCGGAATGATTTTTTCGATCTGGAGCCCCCGACTGATCCGGGCAAGACCCTGTTGCTGCTCAATCCCCCCTACGGCGTCCGGATCGGTGATGGGGGAGAAGCGAGGCGCCTGTACC
>Ga0105099_10000501_pt1 | contig 26694 bp, 22 predicted proteins | sample PPLLak3cmMay2015_2_FD_79138 | JGI IMG/M metagenome (GOLD analysis project Ga0105099, IMG submission 79138) | Freshwater sediment microbial communities from Prairie Pothole Lake near Jamestown, North Dakota, USA - PPLs Lake P8 Core (1) Depth... | ecosystem: Environmental > Aquatic > Freshwater >... | reverse complement strand
GGCATCTAGCGCCGCCCTGGGCGTTTTCCCTATAGCCGATTCCTCCCTTATTCTTTCATATATTAAAACATTGGAATCAACGGCCATGCCGATGGTAAGAATTATACCCGCGATACCCGGAAGGGTCAGCGTCGCCTGAAAAGCCGCAAGGGCTGCCGCAAGAATCACGATGTTAAATATGAGAGCGATATCTGCAACAACACCTGACCATTTGTAATAAACAGCCATGAAAATCATAACAAGCAAACCACCGATCCACATTGAAAAAAGCCCCTTGTTGATTGAGTCTGTTCCCAATGACGGCCCGACGGTTCTTTCTTCGAGAATAACAACAGGTGCTGGAAGAGCCCCGGCGCGAAGCACTATGGCAAGGTCACGCGCCTCTTCGGTCGTAAAACTCCCCGTAATCCGGGCGTGGCCGCCCGATATTTTTTCCTGTATTACTGGAGCAGAATAAACCTTGTTGTCCAGAACTATTGCAAGCCGTTTTTTGACATTTTCTTCGGTAACATTTTCGAATATCCTCGCTCCCTTTTTATCGAAATCTATGGAAACATAGGGCTCATTATACTGGGAATCTATCTGCACTGCTGCATTCGTAAGATATGATCCGGTTAAAAGGGCCCCTTTTTTTACGAGGTAAGGCCTTTTTATTACCCGTTTTGTCTGGGCATCCTCTCTTATCTCGTAAAGGATTTCCGAGCCGGGGGAAGAGCCTTCGGATATAGCAGTTTCAGGATCGCGTGATTCATCAATAAGTTTGAATTCGAGAAGGGCGGTTTTGCCTATTAGATCCTTTGCCCTCTGGGTATCCGTAATCCCGGGGAGCTGTATGAGAATCCTTTTTTCGCCCTGGATGCGGATATCAGGTTCGCTGACTCCAAACTGGTCTATACGGTTTCTTATGGTTTCAAGCGCCTGGGCTGACGCCAGTTTCTTTATATTATTGGTTTCTGCTTCAGGAAGATCCATTTTTATCGTAAGAAGATCGTTATCTTTTGTGCGTGAAAGAATACGCAGATCCTTGAACTCCTTGTCGAGAATCTTTTCGAACCCGTCAATATTCTCCTGGCCCTGCAGTGCCACCGATATTTTTGTTCCTTCTATCCTTTCGATGCCGGTAAAGCTAACATGCTCGCTTCTTAATAACCCTTTCAGGTCATTTGTTATGCGCTCGATCGTGCTTTCAACAGCTTTGTCCGTTTCAACTTCGAGAACAAGATGCATTCCTCCCTGCAAATCGAGCCCCAGATTTATTTTTTTATGCGGCCATAGGCCCGGTTTTATTGTGGGAAGAATGTAAATTATCGAGGCGATTATAACCGCAACAGACAAAATCAGTTTCCATGAAAAAATCTTCAATGATCTGTTCCTTTCATTTAGTAAGTACGAGATTATTTCCTGCGTTTTTCAGGCAGGAAATAATCTCGTAAGCATACTTATCCCGTTTATCGGGGTTAAGACTTGATACAGCCGGTTTATGACTTATTTAATTATGAAATTATCAGCCTGCTTTGTCTTTTTCAGAGTCCTTGCCTTTTGCTGGTTGGACCGGTTGTGATGCCTGGGCAAGGCCCCCGACATTACCACGGCTTACCTTGACGCGCACTTTTTCAGCAATTTCCACTGTTATTATATTATCTTCCACTCCGGTTATAGTGCCGTAAATTCCGCCGCTTGTAATAATCCTGTCGCCCTTTTTGAGGCTGCCAATCATTTCACGGTGTTCCTTTGCTTTTTTCTGCTGAGGCCTGATAAGCAGGAAATAGAAAATAACGAACATGAGAATCAGCGGGATGAATGCCGTAAAACCGCCGGCCCCCTGTCCTGAAGCTCCTCCTCCCTGGCCCATTGCGTATGCTATACTTGTCAAAATACGACCTCCTTACATTTTTAATAAAGATGCTTTTAACAGAGACAGAGACTCATAGTCTCCATAATTCAGCTGCTGCAGAAAACCCGTTCAAAAATGGCGCTGATATACTTTAAATGATATGATACGTCAAATATTTCTTCAATTTTTTCTTTTCCGAGCAAACCGCGTATCTTTGTATCTTCGGTAATAAGGGTTTTAAAATCCTGATTTTCCTCCCATACCTTCATGGCGTGAGCCTGTACCATCTGGTACGCATCTTCACGGGTTGCCCCTGATTCGGCGAGAGATAGAAGAATTTGCTGCGAAAAAATAAGCCCCTTCAGCCTGCCGAGGTTTTCGGCCATTCTTTCAGGGTATACGACAAGATTTTTGATTATGCCTGTAAACCTGTACAGCATGTAATCGATAAGTATGGTGCTGTCCGGTGCTATGATTCTTTCAACCGAGGAATGGCTTATGTCCCTCTCATGCCATAAGGGTATGTTTTCAAGGGCCGCCATCGCATTTGACCTTATTACCCTTGCCAAGCCGCACATGTTTTCAGAGCCTACCGGGTTTCTCTTGTGGGGCATCGACGAGGAACCTTTCTGTCCTATTGAAAAGTATTCTTCGGCCTCAAGGACTTCTGTTCTCTGAAGGTGCCTGATTTCAAGAGCCATCTTTTCGATTGAGGATGCCATTATGGCAAGGCTCGTGAAATATTCGGCATACCTGTCTCTCTGGATAATCTGGGTCGAGGCCGGGGCCGGTTTTAAACAAAGACTCCTGCACACATATTCCTCGACCTGCGGAGATATGTTCGCAAAGGTGCCGACAGAGCCTGATATTTTCCCGTAACTTACTGTTTCAACGGCGCTTTCAAACCGTTTTTTATTACGTTTCATTTCATCATACCATACGGCCATTTTGAGGCCGAAAGTTATGGGCTCAGCATGAATCCCGTGGGAACGGCCTATCATCAAAGTCTCTTTGTATTTAAAGGCCTTTTCTCTGATGGCATCCATGAGATTGTCGCAGCCGGAAAGAATTATTGCGCCGGCTTCTTTAAGAAGGCACGACATGCTCGTGTCGAGAATATCTGATGAGGTGAGGCCTAAGTGTATGTATCTTGAGTCTGGACCGACATATTCCGCGACATTCGTAAGAAATGCTATGATATCATGCCTTGTAATCTTCTCGATTTCGGTGATCCTGTCGGCTTTAAAGTCCGCCTTTTTTTTAATCACGTCAAGGGCGGCCACGGGAATTCTTCCGGCTTGAGCCATGGCTTCACAGGCCAGTATTTCAACTTTCAGCCAGGTTTTATACCTGTTGCTATCGGTCCAGATGTCGCCCATGACTTTTCTTGTATATCTTTTTATCATATATTCTATCCGTAATTATTGATTTTTCTCCCGATTGGCCGGGAGAAAAAGGTGCGGGATTCGAGGGCTCAGGGGTTCAGGTGCATGTTTTCTGGTTCGAAAAGCCGTATGTCGTTGTTCGTGAATCGTGATTCGTTGTTCTTTTTTCGATATACGATCTTCGGTTTTTCCGCCCTTCACTCTTTACTCTTTTTCCACCTGTTTTCTATTTACTTGATCCGTTTGAGATCTTGACCCCTTGAATCCTCAACTCCTTGAATTTCATTTTATTCGATGCTTTTAGCTTTTCAATATTCGATGTATAAAATTTAATTTTCGGCCTTTTCACTTTGTGCCTTTGATACAGGAATAAAAAAAGGGTGTCAACATCACGTCTTATCACTGATGATTTCAGATTCGCCCGGAAACATTGAATCACTTCCTTCTATGCGTATTGTTAAATTGCGCCTCTTCTCCAGATCAAGTATTTCCCTACGCTTTTTATTTAAAAGGTAATCAGCCACGTTGGATGGAACGATTCCCCGAACTGAACTTGTTTCATCCTTCAATGTTTCGAGATTAAGCTTACGCAAAAAACTGAGCCCTTGTGTTTCAGGGGATGGTGTAACTCCTTTTCCGCGGCAATGCTTACATGGTTCAAAGCTTCCGAATTCGATTGACGGTCTTATTCTCTGCCTTGACATCTCCATTATTCCGAACCTTGAAATCTTGCCGAACTTGATTCTGGCCTTATCGTCCCTGACAAAAGTTTTCAGGTTTTTTTCGACTTCGAGATTGTGTTTCGAATCTCTCATGTCTATGAAGTCAACAACTATAAGGCCACCCAAATCCCTCAAGCGGAGCTGGCGCGCTATCTCTTCGGCGGCTTCAAGGTTTGTTGCAAGGGCCGTCTGTTCAACCGATTTTGTCTGAGTTGCTTTGCCTGAATTGACATCTATGGCAACAAGAGCTTCAGTCTGCTCGATGACTATGGAGCCTCCCGATTTAAGTTTGACCCTGTTCTCAAAAATGGAATCAATCTGGCTTTCAAGCTGAAATTTTGTGAATATCGGTTTATCTTCCTTGTATAATTTTACAATCGTTGAATGCTTCGGCGATATAATTTTTATAAAATCTTTGGCTTCACGGTGAACGGCCTGGTCATCTATGAGGATTTCATTCACATCCGGAGTAAAATAATCCCGGATAGACCTGACCACGAGATTTCTTTCCTTGTACAACAGTGCAGGGGCTTTGACTTTCATGACATTGCCCTTTATGTTTTTCCAGAGCCTTAAAAGATAGGCAAGATCTCCGGATATCTGGGCTTTTGTGCACCCTATGCCTGCTGTCCTGACTATAATGCCGAATCCCTCGGGGATTTTTATTGAGCTTATTATTTCTTTCAGCCTTTTACGCTCCTCTTCATCTTCGATTTTACGGGATACCCCGAGCCCTTCGCTTCCCGGCATCAGGACTATGAATCTTCCCGGCAGGGAAATGTAAGTGGTTAGCATGGCTCCCTTTTTCATGAACGGATCCTTTGTAACCTGCACCAATAGCTCCTGCCCCTGTTTGACGATGCCGGTTATTGAACGGTTTCCCGAATCGTTGTCCTGAAAGTAATCACTGTGTATCTCATGTTTTTGCACAAAACCGTGGCGTTCGGCTCCATACTCGACAAAAAGAGCCTGAAGGCTGGGCTCTATCCGTACGATAGTTCCCTTGTAAATGTTGCTGTGGGTAATCTCTCTTGCCGCACTTTCAATATGAAATTCTTCAAGTTTACCATCTTTTACCTTTGCAATTCGGCACTCGGCCGGATCAACCGCATTTATCATAATCTTGCTGCTCATGTATATTTCCTTGGTTATATCTTTGTTGTATCTGTATGATTTAAATCATTATTCTATATATAATTGGAATCTGCTGAATTTTTACTTGAATATGTAATTGCCATTTGTAAGTCAAACAAATAATTTTAGATCTTCTCTCAAAAATATTCTCCCATCCTTGCTATTTATATTATATTATGGCATTAGAAGGCACTGTTTTTAACGGTCAGGTCTGTTATTACATTATTTAAAAATATAAAGCCATTAGAATTTGGCGTATTTAACAAGAGGTTCTAACTTACAATGGAAGAAAAGTACTTACCTGAGGTTATAGAGGCAAAATGGCAATCCGGCTGGGATAAATCCGGCCTGTTTAACGTTACGGAAGATCCTGAGAAAAAAAAATATTATCTTCTCGAAATGTTCCCGTATCCTTCGGGAAAAATTCACATGGGGCATGTTAGAAACTACACGATAGGTGATGTGGTTGCGAGATACAAAAGGATGAGGGGATTTAATGTTCTCCATCCCATGGGATGGGATGCTTTCGGCATGCCGGCTGAAAATGCGGCGATAGCAAACAAGACACATCCGGCAGCATGGACCTACCAGAATATCGACTACATGCGCATGCAGCTGAAACGGATGGGGTTTTCATATGACTGGAACAGAGAGATAGCAACCTGCAGGCCCGAATATTACCGCTGGGAACAATGGCTCTTTTTAAAGATGTATGAGATGGGGAATGCATACAGAAAGGAGTCGTTTGTCAACTGGTGCGATTCATGCAGTACTGTTCTTGCAAATGAACAGGTGGAAGCGGGTATGTGCTGGAGGTGCGGGAAGCAGGTCCGCCAGAAGAAGCTGAATCAATGGTTTTTCAGGATAACGGAGTATGCCGAAGATCTTCTTTCGCATTGTGAAATGCTTCCGGGGTGGCCGGAAAAAGTCACGACCATGCAGAAAAACTGGATAGGAAAAAGCATCGGCGCTCGGATAAGTTTTCCCGTTGATAATTCTGATGAGTATATTCCTGTTTTTACAACAAGGCAGGACACTGTTTTCGGCGCTACTTTCATGTGCCTTGCTCCGGAACACCCCCTTGTGCTTAAGCTTTCAAAGGGAAAGGAACAGGAGAAGATAGTACTGAATTTCGTCGAACGGATATCGCTGCAGGACAGGTCAAGCAGATCGATCGATAATTATGAAAAGGAAGGGGTGTTTACCGGCGCATGGTGTATCAATCCCTTAAGCGGAAAGCGCATGCCGGTATACACGGCCAACTTTGCCCTGATGGAATACGGTACAGGCGCCGTCATGTCAGTTCCTGCGCATGATCAGCGGGATTTCGATTTTGCAAAAAAATACGGACTTGAAATCATTGTTGTTGTCAAACCGCATGACAGCGACCTCGATCCTTCGGCAATGGCAGCGGCATATGACGGCGACGGCATCATGGTCAATTCCGGGCAGTTTGACGGCATGAATAACAGAAAAGCCCTTGATGAAGTTGCGGCTTATCTTGAGAAAAACGGAATCGGGGAAAAGACAGTCAGTTACAGGCTGCGCGACTGGGGCATTTCAAGGCAGCGTTACTGGGGCGCCCCTATACCTGTAGTTCACTGTAAAAAATGCGGCATTGTGCCTGTGCCGGAAAAAGATCTTCCGATACTGCTTCCTGAAGATGAGGCTCTGCTTGAGGGAGGACAGTCTCCTCTGCCGTCGCTTGAATACTTTAACAGAACAAAATGCCCAAGATGCGGAATTGATGATGCGGCACGAGAGACCGATACCATGGATACCTTCGTTGAGTCTTCATGGTATTTTGAACGTTATTGCAGCCCGAAATTCGGGGATGGCCTTTTTGATAAAAATGCGGTTGATTATTGGATGCCTGTTGACCAGTACATAGGCGGAGTTGAACATGCCATATTGCATCTTCTCTATTCGAGGTATTTCACACGCGTACTCAAGGATATCGGACTTGTCGGGTACAAGGAACCTTTTACGAGACTTTTGACCCAGGGCATGGTCTGCAAAGAGACTGTTTCATGTCCGGATCACGGTTATCTGTTCCCTGAAGAAGTTGCCGGGGATACAGGAAAACGCACATGCACAAAATGCGGAAAAGAAGTTGTTACAGGGCGTGTTGAAAAGATGTCCAAATCAAAAAGAAATGTCATTGATCCCAACTTTCTGCTTGATAAGTACGGGGCGGATACAACCCGGCTTTTCTGCCTTTTTGCGGCTCCTCCTGAAAGAGACCTGGAGTGGAGCGAGCAGGGGGTTGAAGGAGGATACCGTTTTTTAACGCGAGTATGGAGGCTTGCAAAAAAATGGATTGAAACTATAAAAACTTCCGAATCGTTTGCCGGTGATCCGGGACTGCTTGAAGGCGGCCTGAGAGAGCTGTGTAAGAAGACGCACCTGACGATATTAAAAGTCACAAATGATATTGAAGAGAGGTTCCACTTCAATACTGCCATAAGCGCAGTAATGGAACTGGTCAACATGATGTATGTTCTTGGAACAAATGAACGTAATCATGAAAAAGCTGGGGTGATGCGTTTTGCCATGGAGACGGTCACGCTTCTGCTGTCGCCCATTGTTCCTCATTTTGCCGAGGAATTGTGGGAAGTCCTGGGGCACAATGAAAGCGTGCTGCTCGCCCCGTGGCCCGGATACAGAGAAGACGCGCTTATAGAAGATGATCTTCTTGTTGTAGTCCAGGTTAATGGAAAGCTGAGAAGTAAATTCAACATTAATCCCGGCGCTGATGACGATGCAATCAAAGAGAGGGCGATATCGGATTCGAATGTCAGGAAGTTTATTCAGGACAAGAAGATTAAAAAGATTATTGTTGTTAAGAAAAAGCTTGTGAACATTGTTACATGAAATATGACGGCTTCGTAAGAAGTTGATTATTCGCAAGAAGCCACAAGGGCACGAAGAAAAGCCTGTTGAAAACATTAAGTTATTCCTTTTAGTTATCTGTGATCCTTGTGTGAGAATGACTTTCAACGAACTCATCTATTATAATGAACCAGTTGGGAGTCATATGCGAACGGATTTGAGATTTTTGGGAAACAGATTTTTAAAGAACTGAGCGTTAAAAATCGCAAGCCTTTGAGGGCGTCAGCCCAAACCTTCTTGTGATTTAGCGAAGTGATTTAAAAATCCCCAAAAGGCTCATTAAGAGAGCATATTCAGACTTCCAACGAGTTCGTCGAATATAGATTGCCGCAAAGCGGCATAAAATTGCTTTTTATGAAGGTATAAAATACGGGAGGGATTATTTTGATAAAGATACGGTTTGCGGCAATAATGTTTATCTTCGCTGCATTATTGCTTTGCGGATGCGCTTACAAGTTTGCAGGAGGTGGCGAACTGCCCGGAGCCGTCAGGAAAGTAAGCATATCGGTTCTTGAAAACAAAACAGCTGAAAGCGGGATTCAAAACATAATCACAAATGATCTTATCTATGAGTTTACGAGAAACGGCAAGGTTGTGGCAAAAATTGATGATGCCGAAGCATATCTGACAGGGACAATCGAATCTGCTAATGATGAGGCGATTTCGCACAAGGGTGATCACACTTCTCTTGAAAGGCGCGTAAAGGTTGTTCTTGGCTTGAAATTAAAAGACAGGAGTGGAAATATCATATGGACAGGAAAAGATATTTCCGCAGATCAGGCATTTGCAGTCATGGGGGACAAGATTGAAACCGAGAAACAGAGGCGCACAGCTATTGAGGTTCTTTCAAAAAGGCTTGCAGAAAAAGTTTATAACAGGATGACGGACAATTTTTAGCCTTTTTAAGGAAAAATGAAATGTTTTGCCGGGAAAACATAGGATATCCCGGCAAAACATAAAATCGTTATTTTGTGTTGTTGACCAGTTTCGAAAGGCGGGATATTTTCCGGGAGGCGGTTCTCTTGTGAATCACACCGTTTTTTGCTGCCTTGTCGACAACCGATTTTGCTTTATTTAGGTTTTTCAGGGACGATTCCCTGTTTTCGCTGCTGCCAGCCGCAATCCTCACATCCTTTACGATATTCTTTACCATGGTTTTGGTGGATTTGTTGCGCAGGCGCCTTATTTCATTCTGACGTGCACGTTTTAAAGCTGATTTATGATTTGCCAAATTAATAACTCCTTTTGTTGATTTTTTTAAGAGCGTCTACTTACAAAAAAGTATGGAACCTGTCAAGAAATATTAGATTAAATTATAACAAGTTTGCAACATGTTTTATTTTAGAGCCTTTAATAACCCATATTTGCCTGATCGGGATATTCTTTAAAACTATCTATGTGTCTGCCCGGGGAGCTTGAGAGATCGGGGTATATTTATGCCTGAGCATGAAAAAAGAGTTGTGACAAAAGCCGTGGCAGTGTTGGGCAGCGCTACACTGCTTAGCCGAATATTAGGCTTTGTAAGGGATATTGTCATAGCGTGGTACTTCGGTGCAGGACTCGGTTCAGACGCTTTTTTTGTGGCATTCAGGATTCCCAATCTTTTCAGAAGGCTGTTTGCCGAGGGATCGCTCAGCATATCTTTCATTCCTGTCTTTGCGGAGTACCTTACAAAACAGGGAAAAAATGAAGCCGACAGGCTTGCCGGGTCGGCGGCGCGGCTTCTTTCGTTAATATTGATTGTTGCTGTAATTTTCGGAATAATATTATCTCCCTTGATTGTAAGGCTAATCGCCCCGGGTTTTTCGGATACAGCCGGAAAATATACGCTTACCGTGTCTCTTACGAGAATAATGTTTCCCTACTTGTTTTTTATATGTCTTGTGGCTCTTTTCACTGGCATTCTTAATGTTCTGGGTCATTTCGCAGCGCCGGCTTTTGCGCCGGCCATATTGAATATATCGATGATAGCGGCGCTGCTGTTTATTCCATCCGGCTCCGGAGAACCTGCAAAATTTCTTGCCGTAGGAGTGCTGGTCGGCGGTTTTCTGCAGCTTGCGGTACAGATTCCGTTTCTTATAAAAAAAGGAGTATATTTCGGGAAGAGCTCCGGTATATATCATCCCGGCTTAAAAGAGGTTGGAACCCTCATGTTGCCGGCCATATTCGGAGCAGCGGTATACCAGATAAACATCCTTATTGGAACGCTGCTGGCTTCGTTCCTGCCTGAAGGGAGTGTTTCTTACTTGTACTATGCCGACAGGCTTGTTCAGTTGCCTCTGGGGATTTTTGCAATATCTGCCGCAACGGCCATATTTCCAGCTCTTTCCCGGCAGGCTTCCGGGAATGAAATGGAAGCATTTAGAGAGACTTTCGATTACTCTCTTAGAATTGTCATGTTTATCACGTTTCCCTGCATGATAGGCCTTATTGTTTTGAGGGAGCCGATTGTAGCGCTCCTTTTTAAAAGGGGAGAATTTGACGCACAAACCGCGGCATTGACTGCCCAGGCCCTTTTGTATTACAGTACAGGTCTGTGGGCGTTTGCTTCAGTAAGAATTATTGTTTCGGTTTATTACGCGCTCAGGGATACGAGAACTCCTGTAATTACGGCTTTAATATCTTTTCTGGCAAATGTCGTTCTCAGCCTTTTGCTGATGAAGCCGCTGAAACATGGAGGGCTTGCGCTGGCAACTTCATTGTCTTCCATGCTGAATGTTGTGCTTCTCCTGCTGGCGCTTGATATAAAAATTGGACCCCTGATGGTAAAGAGGCTGAAAGAATCGGTTTATAAAATTGTGACTTGTTCGTTGATCATGGGAGGCATTGTCTATGCTCTTGCATCATGTATTATGCCTGTTGAAAATTTATCTTTTGGAGGCCTGCTGTCAGGTGTCACCTGTTGCATATTAACCGGTATAATTTCATACGCCGTTTTATCTTTTTTAATTAAGAGTAATGAAATAAAGAGTCTTATTGCTTTGGCCGGAAGGGGCAAATAAAGTTGACTAAAAAGCATAAAATACTGTTAAGCATAGGGATGGTTGCAATTTTTTCATTTTTTCTACTGGTTATTTTCGGTGATGATTCCCTTCTTGAGTTGAACCGGGTCAAAAAAGAAAGAAATATCCTTATTAAGAAAAATGAAGAACTTGCGCGGGAAAACAACTCCATGTATAATGAGATAGAACGGTTGAAACATGATCCTGAATACATTGAGAATGTTGCCAGAAGGGAACTGGGCATGATCGGGAAAAATGAAATTATTTTCAAGATTGAAAAGAAAACCGAATCAGTAGCGGCAGGTGAAAAAAAATAGTGGTGATTATTCTGGGAGAAGAGATGAATGGCTGAGGATAGTGATTTCAATACTGTTACCATGGCAAAGGTATTTGCCGGACAGGGTTTATACGATAAGGCCGCCGGAATATACCATAAGATGCTGGAACAGGATCCGGACAGGAGTGATCTTATAGAGGCCCTTTCAGAGCTTGAGAAAATCAGGTCGGAGAAGGAGAAGGAACTGAAAAAAACTCTTGTTCCGTTATTCTTCGAATGGTTTGATCTTGCATTAAGCAATAACAGGATCGAATTGCTCGATAAGCTTAAGACGAGGCGGTAAATCGCCGGAGTACAGGGGTATATGGAAGATAATCTGTCTGTTACGCTTAAAGGACAATTTCTGCTGGCCATGCCTGACCTTGCCGATTTGAATTTTTCAAGGACAGTGACATGTATTTCGGAACATAATTCGGAAGGCGCTCTCGGGATAGTTATAAACAGGATGAGCTCTTCGATTAAGGGAAAGGATATTTTTGAAGAACTAAGGATAGATTATGTTCCGCTCGCAGGGACTATACCTATATTTCTCGGCGGACCTGTGCATACCGGTGAAATATTCATTCTTCACGGACCGCCGTTTACCTGGAAAGGATGCTTTATGATTACCCCGTTTCTTGCCATGAGCAATACGATTGACATCCTTACTGCAATAGCTGAAGACAAAGGGCCTCAATCTTGCATGATTGCCCTTGGATGTGCGGGCTGGGGGCCAGACCAGCTCGAATCCGAAATAAGGCAAAACGCATGGCTTACATGTTCAGTATCGGAGGAGATTATTTTTAAGACAGAGGTTGAATCGAGGTGGGAGCAAACTGCAAAAAATATGGGAATAGATCCCACGCTTCTTTCTTTAAAAGCAGGACATGCTTGATACTCCCGGTTATTCTTCTTCCTTCGGTTTTGCTTTCGGCTTTTTCTTTTTCAGGCAGATTCTGTCCTTTCTCACAAAGGCACACAGCTTCGGATTATAATATTCTTTGCAATTTAACGGATTATATAACGGACATTCAGGATGTTTTTTTGACATAACCTGTTATTTCCTTCCGGTATTATATTTTTTTCAAACACAAGCGGTTGTTCCAATCAATAAATATCCCCCTGTTTTACCGCTTAAGTTGAACCTGGTAGCTCCATAACATAAAATCTTAAAAGTTACAAGCTATTACCTTAATTAATGTGAGTTATGGAAAGCTGTTTCATAATGAGGCCTTTGAATAACATGTCCTTTGAAGCCTATGCAGGTAACTGGATCTGCCGTTTAACAGGGAATTTTTACGAAACATGACAACGCTTCCTGACTGTCAATAAAGAGGCACAGGCGGAGACTAAATAATGGCTTCGTGGGCTTATATTCACTGGGGCTGTACAGGTCTGATAGGAGTGGAACTGCTGCCGCTGACGGAGTCTTACTTCCATTCCTACTAAACGGCAAAATAGATTACCCATGCCAGTCCTTGAATATGTTATGCAAAGCTCTCGCATCATTCCTGAAGCAGTTTGCTAAGGTTTATCAGCGCGAACTCTATCGAAGGATCAAGCTCTAGGGCCACCCTGTAATAATATAAGGCTTTTTCCTTTTGGCCGATGTCACGGTAGTTTGATGCAAGGTTCGCGTAGTCGATAGCCGAGCCGGGATTTATTTCTATAGCCTTCCTGAAATCCTCGATAGCCGCATCGTGCTCCTTAAGCTTGAAGTGACAGAACCCCATCAGGTTATAGATATCGGTTCTTTCCTTGTCATATTTTTCACCTTCTTTCAATACGGCGAGAGCCTGCCGGTATTCCCCCATTTCCTTGTAACAAATTCCCATGTATGAAAAAATGCTGGGCATATCCTGCTCAGGAGGCTTGAGTGCGAAGGCTTTCCTGAAATAAGAGAGAGCCGATACAGGGTTATTCAACGCAAGATATGATTGTCCTGTGTAAAACTGCAGGTAGTATTTTCCGGGAAGCATTTCGTCGATTCTCTGCAATTCACGAAGGGCTTCTTCCGGTTTGCTGTTTTCAACAATGATCTTTGCACAGAACAAGCCTACGCTTGTGCCGGTTGCCCTTTCCCGGAAATGCGCTCCGGGAATGATGGTGTAAAAGGCCGGTATTTGGAGCTTTGGATGCATGGTATTGACTACTATTACTTCAAATCCTTTTTGAGCGAGAGCAGCGGTAAGGTTTTCCACCTCGATTTTGATATTGTTGTCTGAAATATCCGGCAGGCTTTGAATATTTACAGTTGTTTGCGCTTCGGTAATAAAGCGGGCTTCACCCGTCGATTTGAATTTAGGAAGGCCGCTTGCGACATAATTAGCGGATGTGTTGAAATCCCCGGCAAGCTGTGCTGTTTCCGTAAGAGCTCTGCTTAAAGCCTTTTGGGGGGCCGGGGTCGTTCCCGCTGTCCACACTATTTCACTTTTATCCGGAAGGGTTGAAGGGTCGTAAGCCAGCACTCCGACCGTAGGTATGCCGAGACCCATGGAAAAATCCGAGATAAAAAGCCTGATTCCGGCGCAGCTGTATTTTTTCAGCATTTCGACTACCATGGGATCGGTTGCCGAGTCAGGGTTGATTCCGGGAACCTTAAGGCTGTTGCTGCCGATTATCGATGAAACGTGTCTTTCAACTATTTCGCATATTCCCTGACTCAGAGCCTCTTCAACGCAGTTTCCGGCTGAAGGTCCGTTGAATTCGTTAATCATGTAAAACCAGTTAAATGGTATAAGCACTTCCTCATTTCTTGTCAGGTTATAGGCCCGTGTCCATTTCAGCTTCAGATTTTCAAAAATTTTGCGGGTTGTTACAGTATCTTCTAAAGAGTCATGAACGGACTTTGCAATCATGTCGAAAGAAATTGCGGCGTCCCTGATATTTGAATATTTTTCGTAGAAAAAATTTTCCGGATTACCACAAAAAGAGAAAAAACTGAATCTTTCCGAAAGTTCCATCACGGCACTTGCTTCGGCCTGGGATGGAGTTGCCCCTTTTCCCATCTGTTTTTTAGTTCCCGTAACTGCCGAGGCATCCTTGCCGCATCTGCTGAAGTAAACCGGTATGCCGAGTCTCCCGTTATCAATTCTTTCTGTGTTCCGGAGAATATCAAGATCGAGTGTTTCCAGCTTTTCCTTGAAGATTTTTACGGTTTCTTCAGGTGATTTTATTTTATCCTGGTCAAGCGTAAAACGCTTGAAAGCATCATTAAGAATAACCTTGTAACCCATTTATCGGTTCTCCAGTGGTTTCTGATCTGACGGTTGTTTTTGTAAACTTTCTGATTACTTTACCATATTTTGCCGCAAAAATAAATTTTTTTAAATTGACCGTTTCTTTATGATTTGGTAATAAACATAAAAAAGTGGGGATGTAGCTCAGTTGGGAGAGCGCGGCGTTCGCAACGCCGAGGCCAGGGGTTCGAACCCCCTCATCTCCACCAGAATGCCGTAAATAGTGTTCATACGGAAACAAATTTTTGACACAGTTGAGATTCCAGCCGGAATACAGACAATTTTTGGGGGGCAAGCTCAGGAAAATCCAGCAGATTGACAACGAGATCGCTCAAAAGGTCAATTTCCCGGTTGGAAACTAAAGGTTGCTTATATGGAACGTACAGCCAATGTCGACCGCAAAACTAAAGAGACCGCGATTAGTTTAAAGCTTTGCCTTGACGGAACCGGGAAGCACGAGATAAACACTGGTGTCCCTTTTTTTGATCACATGCTTTCTCTTTTTTCAGCGCACGGGTTTTTTGATCTGTTCATAACCGCAAGGGGCGATATTGAAGTCGACTTCCACCACACGGTCGAAGATGTCGGCCTTGTCCTGGGGAATGCGCTTGACAAGGCTCTTGGGGACCGGAAGGGCATAAAGCGCTTCGGAAATGTTACTGTTCCGATGGACGATGCTCTGGCTTCGGTTGCGGTTGATCTGTCAAATCGGCCATATCTTGTTTATAATGTCACTCCCATGCCGTTTCCGGGGGGAAATTTTGATATAAGCCTTGCGAGGGAATTTTTCAGGGCTTTTTCCACGAAAGGCGGTATGAATCTTCATATCAACGTATTTTACGGCCAGAATGAACATCACATAATCGAATCTGTTTTCAAAGCCGCAGGGAGAGCTCTTGATCAGGCAACTTCAATTGATGAACGCATAAACGGTATATGTTCAACAAAAGGAGTTCTTTAATCAGGAGAAAACCTTTAAACTTCATGTTTACGCGGCACTCCACAATGTATGAGTGTTTCCCGGGGAAATTATGAAAAAGCAAATATTATCAGGTTTTAAATTATGCTGCCTGCTGCTTTCATTTTTTTTGATCATGCCGGCCTGCAGCGCCCGCATGGTTCCACCAGAATTGGTATCTTCGCCTGAAAGCATAAAAAATGTTCTGGTTCTGCCTTTTAAGAATATTTCTGTATCGAATGGCACGGAGAATAACTTGCGATGTCCGATATGCGGGAAGGTATTTATGACCGGAAATATTGCGGAAGGCGCAGATGTTGTTATGACTAAACATCTTATTTCATTGCTTAAAAACCGTACAGATTTTAAAATTATATATCCGGGTGAGGCTGGGATCCTCTCGGGTGGTTTCAACACCGGAAACGAAAGCATGTCTTCCGAAGTCAAAAAGATAGCTGAAAACGGACGGCTACTCGGAGCAGATACAGTCATAACAGGATATATATACCGTTTCAGAGAGCGGGCAGGATCAAGCTATTCGGTTGAATCGCCTGCTTCCATTGCCTTCGATCTGCATTTTGTAGACGTATCTGACGGACGTGTTGTCTGGACTGGGCATATTGATGAAACCCAGCGTCCGCTCAGCGAGAATCTTTTCGAGATAGGCTCTTTCATTAAACGGAAAGGAGAATGGATTGGTGCCGAAGATCTGGCGACTTCAGGTCTTGAGAGCATGCTTCAAATATTTTTCTCAAAATGATTATAATACCCGCTGTAGATATAAAAGACGGAAAATGCGTAAGGCTCCGGCAGGGAGAAAAGAACCGTGAGACGGTTTTCTCGGATGACCCGGCTGCCATGGCAGAACGATGGGAGAATGAGGGGGCTGAATTAATTCATGTTGTCGACCTCGATGGTGCCTTTGAAAAAAGACCCCGGAATCTTCCGGTCATCAGAAAAATATTATCAAGGGTAAAAGCCGGGGTTCAGATAGGCGGAGGGATAAGAAACGAAGAGACAATCGGTATGTATATCGATATAGGTGTTACAAGAGTTGTCATCGGAACTGAGGCGCACAGAAACCCGGGACTTGTAAAGAATGCATGCAGGCTATACCCAGGAAGAATAGTGGTCGGAATTGATGCCCGGAGAGGCCTGGTTGCAATAGAGGGATGGACCAGAACAACGGATATGAAAGCCGCGGATCTTGCAAGGATTTATGAAGATTGCGGAGTCGCGGCGATTAATTTTACGGATATATACAGAGACGGAATGGAGACGGGGCCTAATCTTGAAGAGACCCGCCTCCTCGCGGAATCGATATCAATACCCGTAGTCGCATCGGGAGGTGTTTCAACAATAGAAGATATAAAAAGGGTATTTTCCCTCGAAAGTTTCGGGGTAGTGGGTGTTATCACGGGAAAAGCCATTTACAGCGGAACACTTGATTTTAAGGAGGCTGTCGCAATTGCCGGAAAAATCAAGGCAAACCCTTCTTGATAAATTCATAAAAATCCCTAAAAAAACAGAGTGGGCATATCAGAGTATTTTTACGAAACCGTTGTAATTTTATAATCATCATTAAAATTATCTCAAAATATATTGACATAAATTGCTTCGGTGGTTAAATTAAAAATTTAATTACGGAAAGAGGTTAACAGTTCATCGAGGTTACTATAAAACTGTTTTATAGGTGTATACTTTCTTGGATAAATAGTAAGCTATTGATAACCATCTCTATTATTAAAGACCTTCCGTTGTCAGGTGTTATTTCTGTTCCATAAAGTGGAGGGTGCTCTTCTTGGCGTTTTTTATTCCCGAAGAAAAAATTACAGAAATCAGAAATGCTGCGGATATCGTGGATATTATTTCCGGATTTGTGCTGTTAAAAAAATCCGGGAGAAACCATCTCGGATTATGCCCTTTTCATGCAGAGAAAACCCCCTCTTTTACAGTAAGCGATGAAAAACAGATATTTTATTGTTTCGGATGCGGTGCCGGGGGAAACGTATTTGCTTTCCTGATGAAAAAAGAGGGAATGACTTTTCCGGAGGCTGTAAAATATATTGCCGGTAAATACGGAATTGATATTCCGGCGGAATCCATGACGCCGGAACAAAAAAAAAGGATAAACGAAAAAGAAAGCCTGATTTCCATCAATAAACAGGCTATGGATTTTTTCTGCGGGTCCCTTTTTGAAGGCAGTTCGGGCAAAAGAGCGCTTGCGTATCTTAACAAAAGGGAGATATCTGAAAAAACAATCCAAAATTATCATATTGGATATGCTCCAGAAAGCTGGAGTTCTCTTTACAACTACCTGACTAAAAAAAAGATACTTCAGGAGCAGATTGAAAAAGCCGGATTGATAATCAAAAGGAGCAATTCACAGGGTTTTTATGACCGCTTCAGGGACAGGGTAATTTTCCCAATATTTGATCCGAATTCACAGGTTATCGGTTTCGGAGGGCGGGTCATGGACGATTCGCTTCCAAAATACCTTAATTCACCCGAAACTGCGATATTCAGCAAGAGCCGCTCTCTGTACGGTCTTAATGCTGCCAGGGGCGAGTGCAGGATTACCGAAACCGTTTATATCGTCGAAGGTTACTTTGATCTTCTTTCTCTACATCAGCACGGTATGAGAAACAGCGTAGCTACACTGGGGACAGCCATTACACCTGAACATGTGCAAATGTTGAGAGGGATTATCGGGAAAGACGGTAAATTCATACTTGTTTATGATTCGGATGATGCAGGTATAAAGGCGGCATACAGGAGCATCGAGATATTCGACAGCGGATATGCCGATGCAAGGATCCTCGTGCTTCCTGCAGGATATGATCCTGATTCATACCTTGTAAAGTTTGGCGCTGAATCTTTCAGGAATGCTGTCTCAAGATCTCTTGGGGCTGTATCTTTTTTAATTAACAGCGCGATAAAAAAACATGGTTTATCTGTCGAGGGAAAGATCAGGGTGATCTCGGAGCTGAAAATAGCTCTTGCTTCAATAGCGGATGAAGTTGCTATGTCTCTTTATATAAGAGAGCTTTCTGAGAAAATTGACATTGATGAATCCGCAATTCATGAGAGAGTCAAAGAAGCGCGGGCAGGCAGGAAAAATGGGAATACCATACACAGGGCAAACGGAGGCGATATTACGGCGGTCAGTGGAGTTGAAGGCTTCGTCGGAAAGAATGCTTCTGTATCAGGCATAGGGAAAGGAAGCAGACTTGAACAGCGGATAATAGCCATGATGCTTCAATTTCCCGAGATACTTCCGGAAATAATAAAACGTAATCTGTTGAACAATTTTACAGATGAAATTTTAAAATCGATGGGGAATGACATCATTAAAGAAAGTAGTTTGCTGGAGACTAAAGCACAGGGTGTAATACAGGTCTTTGATAATGAGGAGAAAGACCGCATAGCGGCATTTCTTGCCATTAATGAAGAGGTCTGGACAAGGGAAGGTTGCATAAGACTGATGACACAGTTTGAATCCAGCCGGAAACGGCATGCAGATACAAGCACGAAAAGAATAAAGGCGGCTGAAGAAACAAAGGATGAAAAGCTGCTTTTGGAATTATTGAGAGAAAAGCAGATTCAGGCACAGGAAAAAAAGAAATATAACCTGAAAGCTTCGGGAGGCGAAACTCTATGACTAAGAAATCCGCTGAAAAACGGGAAATAAAAATGAAAAAAACCAAAAAGAGAGTGGCAAAGGTGCCTGTCTCAAAAAAAGAAAGTTCCAGATCTTTGCATAAAGAAAGTTTTAAAGATTTGATATCAAAAGGAAAAAATCAGGGATATATAACCTATAATGAACTTAGTGAAGGCATATCTGATAATGTCCTTTCTCTGGACAGGATAGATGAAACTCTTATGCTGTTTGACGATCAGGACATCGAAATCGTCGATGAAAGTAAACATAAATCAGGTGGCGAAAAAGGGATAAAGGATAAAAAGGTAAAGCGCGGTGAAGCCTCGGCGGCAAATTTCGGAACAGTTACCGATCCGGTCAAGATGTACCTTCGCGAAATGGGTCTTGTTACCCTTTTGAGCAGGGAGGGTGAAGTTGATATAGCCAAGAAAATTGAAGATGGAGAGCAGGAGGTTTTAAGAGCCCTGATTGACACTGTTACTGGAGTTGACTGCATAATAGATCTGGGAATGCAGATCGAAAGCGGATCCCTCCGCCCTAAACACGTTCTGAAAGATTTTGACGAAGGTGATACCTATGTCGACGAGATGATCCAGGTGGATAATTTCATTAAGGCTATCCATTCTATAAAAGATATACATCATGAAAACAAGGAATTACGCAGTATACTCTATGCCCCAAAAATTGACAAGGATGAACAGCGGAGGGTAAAAAAGCTGATATCCGCAAATAACAATAAAATATTTGAACTTCTTAAAGAATGGCGACTTGAAAGTGGTGTTCTTGACAGGATTGAATCGGCCATGAAAGGACACATAGGCTGGTTCGAGTCGATTGAAAAAAAGATTATGAGTTGTGCCGAGAAGACGGGTTCGTCGATGTCGGAACTCAAGGCAAATATTAAATCAAGGAATTATTTCACAAAATGGGCCAGATTGCGCTGCAAGCTTGGAAGGGAAGATCTTTCATCACTCTTTGATGAGATAATAAAAAATCATGAACTCATGGAAGCAAGAGAATTGCAGGTGAAATCCAATTGCCGGACATTGAAAAAGATAATGACCTCGGTTGCGGAAGGAAGATTAAATGCGAAACTGGCCAAGAGTGAACTAACGAGGGCTAACCTTCGTCTTGTTGTCAGTATAGCAAAAAAATATACGAACAGGGGCCTCCAGTTTCTGGATCTGATACAGGAAGGGAACATCGGTCTCATGAAGGCGGTTGACAAATTTGAATACAGGCGCGGATATAAATTCAGCACTTATGCAACATGGTGGATCAGGCAGGCAATAACAAGGGCTATAGCCGACCAGGCGAGAACTATCCGTATCCCGGTGCATATGATAGAAACCATAAACAAACTGATCCGGACATCAAGATACCTTGTACAGGAGCAGGGCCGCGAACCATCTCCCGAAGAGATTGCGGAAAAAATGGAAATTCCGCTTGAAAAAGTCCGCAAGGTTCTGAAGATAGCCAGGGAACCGATATCTCTTGAAACCCCTATAGGAGAAGAAGAAGACAGCCATCTCGGAGATTTTATAGAGGATAAGAAATTCATGCTTCCATCTGATGCGGCGATAAACCAGAATCTGGCCGAACAGACAAGAAAGGTGCTTGCAACTCTTACTCCCCGTGAAGAAAAGGTTTTAAGGATGCGGTTCGGAATAGGGGAGAAGGCTGATCACACCCTGGAAGAGGTCGGACAGGATTTTCAGGTTACACGCGAGCGTATAAGGCAGATAGAGGCCAAGGCATTACGAAAACTCAGACACCCTACAAGAAGCCGCAAGTTGAAAAACTTCATTGAAATGTAACGGAGCCGGCAAAACTCAAACGGGTTAAATATGACTTTTCTATGTCCATTAAATTTTCTTGCCTTTTAAAAAGTCAAAAAATATTAATCTTATAAACCATGAGGGGCACTAAGAACATAAAGGACAATAATCTGTAAATATTATATATTTTATTTTATCCTTTATGCTTTTTTGTCTTAGTGCCAAAAGCTCTATTTTTTATGAAACCGTCAAATGTAGTGCTTGACAATGTATTCATATAAATATAAATGTCAGGCGCAAAGATGGTTTGAGGGCCCATAGCTCAGCTGGTAGAGCCACCGGCTCATAACCGGTCGGTCCCTGGTTCGATCCCAGGTGGGCCCATACCCGTTAACCGGGAAGAGGGTGACTTGTGAGAATAAAGGTCATCAAAAGATGAGATATTTGGCTTGCTTTAAAAAACCGGGTATTTTTAATAAAAAGGCGTGGTTGCATGAAACCACGCCTTTTTTATGCAATTTATGGTTATAGAACAGAAATTCCCTTTTCGGACGCAGATGAAAGCGGATTATCAGGATTTTAAATACAGAGTTAAGGCGGACCGGCTGAATTCCTGAACCCTTTTAACCTGACATCTGGGGCTGCGAAAAATTTATTTACGATATCGTCAATAATTAATAAAGGATCATCAGAACGATGATATTTACCGATGTCTGCAACAGTATCTGATGTTGTAAGTTTAATTGAAAAAATTGCTCCATTCAGGCTTGCTGAAGATTGGGATAATCCGGGCCTTCAGGTGGGCAGTAAAGACTGGCCGGTAAAAAGAGCATGGGTTGCGCTTGATCCGACATCCGATGTAGTTGATGCCGCCTGCAAAAACAGGGTTGACCTCCTTATAACTCACCATCCCCTGATTTTCAGTCCTTTAAAATCAATAGATTTCGATTCTCCGGAAGGCTCGGTCATTCGTAAGGCAGCGGTCTGCGGGCTTGCTGTTTTTTCAGCGCATACCAATCTGGACAGCGCTGAAGATGGCCTGAATGATCTTCTTGCCTCTCGCATAGGCCTTAAAAATACAAGGGTGCTAAGCGGGTCGGGCGAATCCGGAAAGTGCAAGTTTGTTGTATATGTTCCTGCAGGTCATGAACAGAATGTAATTAAGTCTCTGTTTGAAGTGAAAGCCGGAATAATCGGTTCATACACATGCTGTTCATTCAGGAGCGCAGGCAGGGGAACTTTCAAGCCAGGATCTTCAGCAAGGCCTTTTATAGGTAAAATAGGTGAAATATCGGATGTGGATGAGTTAAGGATTGAGGCGGTTGCCTGGAAAGCGGATATTCCGGATGTAATTGCCAGCGTCAGGAAAAGCCATCCCTACGAGACAATGGCATATGACGTATACCCTCTTTGTGAGTATGACAAACCGGCAGGGATAGGTCGTGTCGGTGCGCTTGAGGAAAAGACGGAACTTTATATTCTTGCCGAAAAAATTAAAAGTAAACTTGCTTTAAAGAATATAAAATTTGCCGGTAATCCGAGGCTTTCAGTGACTCATGCCGCAGTTTGCACGGGAAGCGGATCAGGCCTGCTGAAGGATTTTTTCAGGTCAGGAGCCCAGGTTTACATTACGGGCGATTTGCGTTATCATGATGCAAAATCCGCAGAGGCGAGGGGCCTGGGTCTCATAGATATAGGCCATTTTGCATCCGAGCATATTATTGTTGAAGAACTGGCCAAAAGACTTGGCGTGATGACAAGAGAGGCCGGTTATGATATTCTGGTTGAGGCTTGCGGGATTGAACGTGATCCGTTTGATGTTTTATGAAACAGGGGACGGGCTTGTTGCGAAGGCAGAATTTATGTTAAATTCGTGAAAAGTCTGAATTTGAGACGGGAAAAGAGGCTCTTAGCTGCTGAGAGCTTTCAAAGCCGCCATTAACTTATTTAAAATTATGAAAAAATGATTAATATGAGAGAACAGATTGGAATTTTGGTTCAGTTGCAGGAAATTGAAATTGAAACAAACAGAATTAAATCGGTACTCGCAGGCGTGTCCGGCAAGATAAGCGGCCTCGATGCCGAGTTAAGTGATGCTGCGCAGGAGATAGAAAAGGGAAAAGCGCTTATTGACGAGTTGAGGAAAAAATACCGTTCATCCGAGTCGGATTATCAGGCCAACCTTTCTTCGTATAATAAAAGTCAGGAGAGGCTTTCGGCAGTAAAAACGAACAAGGAGTACCAGTCGATTTTAAAAGAGATTGACGACATGAAGGCGAAAAACTCCGGGATCGAAGAGGCGATGCTGAAAGACCTTGACGTTATCGAAACGGCTGAAAAAGAAGTTTCCAGGCTGAAGAATGAATTCCTTTCAATAGAAGAAAGGATAAAAGGGGAAAAGAATATTTTAATTGATGAAACCGAGAAGGATAAGACGAACCTCGCGGCGCTTGAAGAAAAGTGGGGAAGTATTTCGAAAAATGTCAGCCCCGAGCTGATGCGTAAGTTCAACATGGTCAGGGAGCGGACAAGAGGAATTGCAATTGCGCCGGTATTCGATTCGATTTGCAGCGGATGCAACATGAATATTCCCCCCCAGATGTATAATGAGCTCCAGAGATTTGACAGCTTAAAATTCTGTCCCCACTGTCAGAGAATAATTTACTGGGGAAAGGAAACCTCCATGTCCTGAACTGCAGGGCGTGTAGTAAGTATGTCGGTAATTAAGTGCGGCAGGAGCAATCCAGACGACCGCAGGATCGGATTCCGATCCTGAGGAAAGTCCGAACACCGCAGGGCAGGGTGCTCCATAACGTGGAGTCGCGGCGACGCGAAGGAAAGTGCAACAGAAAGTATACCGCCCTGCTTTTTTAGCAGGGTAAGGGTGAAAAGGTGCGGTAAGAGCGCACCAGTTCTCCGGGTGACCGGGGAAGCTTTGTAAACCCCATCCGGTGCAAGACCAAATAGGGGAGTGTCTGAGGGCTGCCCGTCCGAGCTCCCGGGTAGGTCGCATGAGGTGCAGGGCAATCTGCATCCTAGATGAATGGTCGTCGTCCGTTTTGGGGTAACCCGGAACGGAAACAGAATTCGGCTTACGGGTTGCTCCGGCCGTTTTTTTCGTCATACCGTTTACAATTTAGGAAACCTCGACAACATCCCATGATTGTAAACTGCAGAATATGGAATATGGAACATCGAAATTCGAAATTCGAAGTTCGAAGTTAGATGTATAAACGACCAGGAAACATTATATTTAGTTTCCATCCGGAAATGGCCCTTTTGTGCGATCTCGGTGTCAATCTGCGGGATTACTTGTGCGGCATACATTATGTATGCCTCCGCATAATCCCTTGATTTCCTTGAGCTTGCCCAAAATTGCCGATTTCCGAATTGGAAACGCAATAGTGTCTATAAGTTATTCCCGGATGAACACTATTTATTAATAAAGGATACGTCTGTTAGCCATGCAATTAAGGGAAAATACTGTTGACGGCTCTTTTGCCAAAAAGGTCGGTATATTTTCTTACGATTATCTCAAATGCTGTTCCTCCCTTTTAAGTCTTGAAGATCCGAAACGGCTGTTCGTCAAAAAATTTTTTTCCGCTTTTGTTTTTTCCTCGCAGCTTCTGGAGGATTTTCTCGATTTCCACGGGGCAAAAAATAGCAAGAACTGGTATTATTACAGGGAGCTCTCGGCTGCCGCGAGGCATCTGAGCCTCGGCTGTTATTCACAGACGCATATTCTGAACCGGCTTGATTTCTATGACCTACCTGTGCTTGGGAACTTCAGGAATGAAGGTCAGGCAACCATGAATTTTTTCACTGGGACTATTTTAAAGATGGCTCCGGAAATAATCAGAGAGGCGGAACGCCTCAACATTCCGATCCCAAAGAAAAAATTCAGTCCAGCAGATTTTCCGAGCGTATCTACCGGTGAAAAGCTCGAATATGATATCGATGATGAAAACAGCGACCAGCAGAAGGAGAACATAGTAAAAATAGCAAGTGAATTCCTTAATATCGCCGCAAGCTTCGACCATTACAGTTTTGATGAACCTTATGATACTGATGAGATACGGACAATTGTTCCGCACAGGATAAATGAGGTCGAAATAAGGCGTTTTGAAATGCTGGTCCATAATCTCCAGTCTTCTTTCGATACCTATGTGATACACGGAGGATACGAGTTCGGGAACAGGAAATTAAAGCAGCTTCGCGGTTTTTTTTCAGTGGTCTTTCATCTTCTCCAGATAATCGGCAGGCTTCTTCACTTTTATGAAAGGCATCTCCACGAAGCCGGTTACAAGAGCATTTATAAAAAAACCCAGGAGAGCCTTTCGCTGATCGTTGACCCGGATATCCTTCTCGACCGCACAATCAATTACTGCCTCTATTATGTATGCCATTTTTTATCAAACGGGAAAGATCTCGCCAAAGAGATACTGAATGAGAATATTGAACGCTCTTCGATAACGGTCGGAATTCCCGTATCCCTCGGTTTTCACAGCAGGCCGAGCCTTCTTGTTGCCAAAATCGTCCAGCATTTCGGAGGCCAGGTCGAACTTTGTATCGGGGCTGACAGGTTTGATGCAAGCAATGTGCTTGATATACAATGGGCGGGAGGGAAGATCCAGAAAGAGAAAATTGAGAAGGTTATCTTTGAAGGCGATGCGCGCGCCCTTAAAGACATAGAGATTCTTGCGGGTGTCAATTACGGTGAAGATACAATGGGGAAAGGCATTCCTCTTCCAAAAGAGCTTAAATACCTAAGATAATAATGCTGACGGGCTTGTAAAATGTCCGTCAACTAAAATATTATTTTTTTGACCGGAATGTGCCCCGCAAGCCCCGCCTTGGAGGCGGTGTCAAGGGCCAGAATATAAAATGGGAATATACCTTGCCGGGGAGCCCCGCCCTGTTGGCGGGGAGCTTCACTTTTTACGAAGGCATCAATTATGGTTTATGCCGTTATAGTGGCCGCAGGAAAAGGCGTTAGGATGAATTGTGCGACCCGTAAGCAGTATCTTGAGCTTGACGGGGTCACTTTGCTTTCAATTACACTTAAATCATTTGACAGGTGTTCTTTAATCGATGAAATTATCCTTGTTGTTCCGGCCGATGACATCGGGTTCTGCATTGAGAAAATAATCGGTCCGGCCGGTATACAAAAAAAAGTTACTCCTGTCGCAGGCGGTTTAAAACGTCAGGATTCGGTCTATAAAGGCCTTCTGGCCGTGAACGAAAAAGAAAGCACGGTTGTGATACATGACGGGGTCCGGCCCTTTGTAAATCTTTCCAGCATCGAGGAATGCATACGTGAGGCTTTTTTACACGGCGCCTGCATCCTAGGTCTGCCCGTGTCCGACACCCTGAAACTTGCAGATGATTCAGGATATATCAAAAAAACCCTTGAAAGAGATTCCGTGTGGCTTGCACAGACACCCCAGACTTTTGAATACAGTCTTATAAGAAAAGCCCATGAAAGAGCGAGAGAAGAAGGATTCAGGGGAACAGATGACGCCTCTTTAGTAGAAAGACTCGGAGAAAAAGTCAGGATAATCAGAGGCAGTATAAACAACATCAAGATTACCGCTCCGGAAGACCTTGTAACAGCAGCTGCGATACTCGGGTCCGGCAAATCATGACGATTTTGTAAAAATAAATATATAAGGTTCTTCTCCCAATTAGTTGGGAGAAAGGGTTCCAGGATTCGAGGGGTCAAGGGTTCAAGTGTTTGTTTTCCAATGATTTTATTAAAGCTTTCATCATCCTC